>ENA-UOXK01002061-UOXK01002061.1-mixed-culture-metagenome-genome-assembly--contig:-NODE-2061-length-12500-cov-42.083889_pt1 | contig 12500 bp, 7 predicted proteins | sample MGYA00238160_ERZ761638 | MGnify/ENA primary metagenome ERZ761638 (study PRJEB28912, sample SAMN08777098) | mixed culture metagenome | isolation source: Freshwater growth medium | place: USA...
CGCCCTCTCCACCTCCGCCCTCTCCGCCTCCGCCCTCTCCGCCTCCGCCCTCTCCGCCTCCGCCCTCTCCGCCTCTGCCCTCTCCGCCTCTGCCCTCTCCGCCTCCGCCTCCGCCTCAGCCGCCGTCGCTGCGGCCACCTCCGCTGCGGCTGCCACTGCTGCTGCGGTCGCCTCCACGTCCTCCTCAGCCTCAACGACCTCCGATGCTGGTGCTGGTGCCGCCATCGCCACTTGCTCTGCCGCAGGCTCTTCGATCTTCTCTTCTGCCCCCAACTCCGCTTCCGTCGGCTCTGACTGCGGCGCCGACAAGCTGGTGCCCGCCTCGCCTGCGGCTGTGGTCGCCGCTTTACCCTTCTTCGCCTTCTTCTTCGCCTTCTTGGACGCCTTTGCGGCCTCCGCTTCGGCTCTCGCTTCCTCTTCAGCGATCAGGCGTGCCATCATCGCGTCGGCGCGCGCCTGCTCGTCCTCGCGCGAGAGGCCGCCTCGAGCGCCGCCAGCCACGACGGACGTGACACCTGCACTGGACGCTGCTGCCGCGCATGATGAGGCGATGTGCTGGGTCGCGGTAATGAATCCAAGTTGGCAGAGCGCTGCGGCATCGCCCTGGTCCGCAGCGAGCTTGAACAGCTCTGCCGCCCGCTTATCACCTTGGGCCACACCGCGTCCCTCACGGTGCATGACTCCAAGTGCGCACTGCGCTGCGGCATTTCCCTGGTCCGCAGCGAGCTTGTACAGCGCCACAGCCCGCTTATCATCTTGGGCCACACCGAGTCCCTCACGGTGCATGCGTGCAAGTGAGCACTGCGCTGAGGCATCGCCCTGGTCCGCAGCGAGCTTGAACAGCGCCGCGGCCCGCTTATCATCTTGGGCCACACCGCATCCGTCACGGTGCATGCCTCCAAGCGCGCACTGCGCCGCGGCATCGCCCTGGCCCGCAGCGAGCTTGAACAGCGCCGCGGCCCGCTTATCATCTTGGGCCACACCGCGTCCCTCACGGTGCATGGCTCCAAGTGCGCACTGCGCTGCGGCATCGCCCTGGTCCGCAGCGAGCTTGAACAGCGCCACAGCCCGCTTATCATCTTGGGCCACACCGCGTCCGTCACGGTGCATGGCTCCAAGATTGTACCTCGCCGTGGCATCGCCCTGGTCCGCAGCGAGCTTGTACAGCGCCGCTGCCCGCTTATCGTCTCGGGCCACACCGCGTCCCTCACCGTGCATGTCTCCAAGTGCGCACTGCGCTGAGGCATAGCCCTGGTCCGCAGCGAGCTGGAACAGCGCCGCAGCCCGATTATAATCTTGGGCCACACCGTGTCCGTCATGGAGTATGACTCCAAGATCGTTCCGCGCCGCGGCATGGCCCTGGTCTGCAGCGAGCTTGAATAGCTCTGCCGCCTGCTTATCATCTTGGGCCACACCGCGTCCCTCACGGTGCATGCGTGCAAGTGAGTACTGCGCCGCGGCATTTCCCTGGTCCGCAGCAAGCTTGTACAGCACGGCAGCCCGCTTATCATCTTGGGCCACACCGCGTCCCTCACGGTGCATGAGTCCAAGTGAGTGCTGCGCCAAGGCATCGCCCTGGTCCGCAGCGAGCTTGAACAGGGCAGCAGCCCGCTTATCATCTTGGGCCACACCGCGTCCGTCACGGTGCATGCGTGCAAGTTCGTACTGCGCTGCGGCATAGCCCTGGTCCGCAGCGAGCTTGAACAGCGCCACAGCCCGCTTATCATCTTGGGCCACACCGCGGCCGTCACGGTGCATGCCTCCAAGTGAGCACCGCGCTGGGGCATAGCCCTGGTCCGCAGCGAGCTTGTACAGCTCCGCAGCCTGCTTATCATCTTGGGCCACACGGCGTCCGTCATGGTGCATGACTCCAAGATCGTACTGCGCCAAGCCATTGCCCTGGTCCGCAGCGAGCTTGTACAGCGCCGCAGCCTGCTTATCATCTTGGGCCACACCGCGTCCGTCATGGTGCATGCGTGCCAGTGAGTACTGCGCCACGGCATCGCCCTGGTCCGCAGCGAGCTTGAATAGCGCCGCGGCCCACTTCTCATCTTGGGCCACACCGCGTCCGTTAAGATGCATGATTCCAAGTGCGCAAAACGCTGCGATATCGCCCTGGTCCGCAGCGAGCTGGAACAGCGCAACGGCCCGCTTATCATCTCGGGCCACACCGCGTCCGTCACGGTGCATGGCTCCAAGTGCGCACTGCGCTGAGGCATCGCCCTGGTCTGCAGCGAGCTTGTACAGCGCCACAGCCCGCTTATCATCTTGGGCCACACCGCGTCCCTCACGGTGCATGGCTCCAAGATTGTACCGCGCCGTGGCATCGCCCTGGTCCGCAGCGAGCTTGTACAGCGCCGCGGCCCGCTTATCATCTTGGGCCACACCGCGTCCGTCACGGTGCATGCGTGCAAGTGAGCACTGCGCCGCGGCATCGCCCTGGTCCGCAGCGAGCTTGAACAGCTCTGCGGCCCGCTTATCATCTTGGGCCACACCTCGTCCATCAAGGTGCATGACTCCAAGTGCGCTCTGAGCCGGAGCATAGCCTTGGTCCGCAGCGAGCTGAAACAACTCTGCCGCCCGCTGATCATCTTGGGCCACACCGCATCCGTCACGGTGCATGCGTGCAAGTGAGTACTGCGCCATGGCATCGCCCTGGTCCGCAGCGAGCTTGAACAGCTCCGCAGCCCGCTTATCATCTTGGGCCACACCGCATCCGTTACGGTGCATGTCTCCAAGTGCGCCCTGCGCCGCGGCATAGCCCTGGTCCGCAGCGAGCTTCAACAGCGCCGCAGCCTGCTTATCATCTTTGGCCACACCGTGTCCGTCATGGTGCATGCCTCCAAGTGAGTACTGCGCCATGGCATAGCCCTGGTCCGCAGCGAGCTTGTACAGCGCCGCAGCCCGCTTATCATCTTGGGCCACACCGCGTCCGTCATGGTGCATGCGTGCAAGTGAGTACTGCGCCGGAGCGTAGCTCTGGTCCGCAGCGAGCTTGAACAGCGCCGCACCCCGCTCAGCATCTTGGGCCACACCGCGTCCGTCATGGTACATGCCTCCAAGTGAGTACTGCCCCAGCGCATCGCCCTGGTCCGCAGCGAGCTGGAACAGGGCCGCAGCCCGCTTATCATCTTGGGCCACACCGCGTCCGCCGTGGTGCATGACTCCAAGTGCGCCCTGCGCCGCGGCATAGCCCTGGTCCGCAGCGAGCTTCAACAGCGCCGCAGCCTGCTTATCATCTTGGGCCACACCGCGTCCGTCATGGTGCATGCGTGCAAGTGAGTACTGCGCCATGGCATAGCCCTGGTCCGCAGCGAGCTTGAACAGCACCGCAGCCCGCTTAGAGTCTTGGGCCACACCGCGTCCGTCATGGTGCATGACTCCAAGTGCGCACTGCGCCGCGGCATAGCCCTGGTCCGCAGCGAGCTTGAATAGCGCCGCAGCCCGCTTATCATCTTGGGCCACACCGTGTCCGTCATGGTGCATGCGTGCAAGTGAGTACTGCGCCATGGCATCGCCCTGGTCCGCAGCGAGCTTGAACAGGGCAGCAGCCCGCTTATCATCTTGGGCCACACCGCGTCCGTCATGGTACATGAACCCAAGTGAGCACTGCGCTGCAAAATTGCCCTGGTCCGCAGCGAGCTTGAACAGCGCCGCTGCCCGCTTATCATCTTGGGCCACACCGCGCCCGTCATGGTGCATGAGTCCAAGTGAGTGCTGCGCCAAGGCATCGCCCTGGTCCGCAGCGAGGTACAGCCTCTCCAGCCCGCTCTCTGCCACGGCCATAGCCTTCGCGCGCTCCACCTCCACCCTCTCCGCCTTCGCCCTCTCCGCGTCCGCCCTCTCCGCCACAGCCGACGCAGCCGCCTCAGCCGCCGTAGCCGCGGCCGCCTCCGCTGTGGCCGCCTCTGCTGCTGCGGTCGCCTCCACGTCCTCCTCAGCCTCAACGACCTCCGATGCTGGTGCTGGTGCCGCCATCGCCACTTGCTCTGCCGCAGGCTCTTCGATCTTCTCTTCTGCCCCCAACTCCGCTTCCGTCGGCTCTGACTGCGGCGCCGACAAGCTGGTGCCCGCCTCGCCTGCGGCTGTGGTCGCCGCTTTACCCTTCTTCGCCTTCTTCTTCGCCTTCTTGGACGCCTTTGCGGCCTCCGCTTCGGCTCTCGCTTCCTCTTCAGCGATCAGGCGTGCCATCATCGGGTCGGCGCGCGCCTGCTCGTCCTCGTGTGAGAGGCTGCCTCGAGCGCCGCCAGCCACGACGGACGTGACACCTGCACTGGAAGCTGCTGCCGCGCTTGATGAGGCGATGTGCTGAGTCGCAGCCATGTATCCAAGTTGGCGCTGCGCCCAGGCATCGCCCTGGTCCGCAGCGAGCTTGAACAGCGCTGCGGCCCGTTTCTCATCTTGGGCCACACCGCATCCGTCACGGTGCATGATTCCAAGTGCGCACTGCGCCGCGGCATCGCCCTTGTCCGCAGCGAGCTTGAACAGCTCCGCGGCCCGCTTAAAATCCTGGGCCACACCGCGTCCGACAAGGTGCATGGCTCCAAGTGCGCACTGCGCCGCGGCATCGCCCTGGTCCGCAGCGAGCTGGAACAGCTCTGCCGCCCGCTTCTCATCTTGGCTCACACCGCGTCCGTCACGGTGCATACCTCCAAGTGCGCACTGCGCTGCGGCATCACCCTGGTCTGCAGCGAGCTTGTACAGCTCTGCCGCCCGCTTGTCATCTTGGGCCACACCGCGCCCGACAAGATGCATGACTCCAAGATAGCCCTGCGCTGTGGCATAGCCCTGGTCCGCAGCGAGCTTGTACAGCACAGCAGCCCGCTTGTCATCTTGGGCCACACCGCGTCCCTCACGGTGCATGCTTGCAAGTGAGCACTGCGCTGCGGCACAGCCCTGGTCCGCAGCGGGCTTGAACAGCGCAGCGGCCCGCTTATCATCTTGGGCCACACCGCATCCGTCACGGTGCAGGACTCCAAGTGCGCACTGCGCCGAGGCATAGCCCTGGTCAGCAGCGAGCTTGAACAGCGCCGCAGCCCGCTTATCATCTTGGCTCACACCGCGTCCGACAAGATGCATGACTCCAAGTTCGTACTGCGCCAAGGCATAGCCCTGGTCCGCAGCGAGCTTGAACAGCGCCGCAGCCCGCTTATCATCTTGGGCCACACCGCGTCCCTCACGGTGCATGGCTCCAAGTGCGCCCTGCGCCGGAGAATAGCCCTGGTCCGCAGCGAGCTTGAACAGCGCCGCAGCCCGCTTATCATCTTGGGCCACACCGCGTCCCTCACGGTGCATGGCTCCAAGCTCGCACTGCGCCGCGGCATAGCCCTGGTCCGCAGCGAGCTTGAACAGCGCCGCGGCCCGCTTAGCATCTTGGGCCACACCGCGTCCGTCATGGTGCATGAATCCAAGTGAGTACTGCCCCGCGGCATTGCCCTGGTCCGCAGCGAGCTTGAACAGCGCCGCTGCCCGCTTATCATCTTGGGCCACACCGCGTCCCTCACGGTGCATGACTCCAAGTGAACACTGCGCTGCGGCATCACCCTGGTCCGCAGCGAGCTTGAACAGCGCCGCAGCCCGCTTATCATCTCGGGCCACTCCGCGCCCGTCATAGTGCATGCGTGCAAGTGCGTACTGCGCTGCGGCATTTCCCAGGTCCGCAGCGAGCTTGTACAGCACGGCAGCCCGCTGATCATCTTGGGCCACACCGCGTCCGTCACGGTGCATGCCTCCAAGTTCGTACTGCGCCAAGGCAATGCCTTGGTCCGCAGCGAGCTTCAACCACTCTGCCGCCCGCTTATCATCTTGGGCCACACCGCGTCCGACAAGATGCATGACTCCAAGTTCGTACTGCGCCGGAGCAATGCCTTGGTCCGCAGCGAGCTTGAACAGCGCTGCGGCCCGTTTCTCATCTTGGGCCACACCGCATCCGTCATGGTACATGGCTCCAAGATTTAACCGCGCCGCGGCATCGCCCTGGTCCGCAGCGAGCTGGAACAGCTCCGCGGCCCGCTTAAAATCTTGGGCCACACCGCGTCCGTCACGGTGCAGGACTCCAAGTGAGTACTGCGCCAAGGCATAGCCCTGGTCCGCAGCGAGCTTGAATAGCGCCGCGGCCCGCTTATCATCTTGGGCCATACCGAGTCCCTCACGGCGCATGGCTCCAAGATTGTACCGCGCCGCGGCATCGCCCTGGTCCGCAGCGAGCTGGAACAGCTCTGCTGCCCGCTTATCATCTTGGGCCACACCGCGTCCCTCACGGTGCATGACTCCAAGTGAGCACTGCGCCGCGGCATCGCCCTGGTCCGCAGCGAGCTTGTACAGCTCTGCGGCCCGCTTGTCATCTTGGGCCACACCGCGTCCCTCACGGTGCATGCCTCCAAGTTCATACTGCGCCAAGGCAATGCCTTGGTCCGCAGCGAGCTTGAACAGCTCTGCCGCCCGCTTATCATCTTGGGCCACACCGCGCCCGACAAGATGCATGACTCCAAGTGAGTGCTGCGCCATGGCATCGCCCTGGCCCGCAGCGAGGTTTAGCCTCTCCAGCCCGCTCGTCATCTAGAACCTCACTCCCGAGAGGTGAGCGGATTCTGAGTGCGAGTGGATGATTCTGCTAGCGGGAAGATGGTGTGAACGAGTGGGAGGCAGTCTAAGGTTCCCGGGGAAAAGACTACACAATGCTCTCTCCAAAAATAGATAGGGGATAACGTCGAATTCATTAGAAAACCCTGACGAAATACAAAGCCTTTCATAGAGAGTCCGCCACTTCATGCGATGATGACGCCCATGCGTTGAACGCTGGAGAAGACGAACATCGGGCTCGGACGAAAATGCCGCTCACGTACCTTCGCAACCGCGCGCGCACCGCCGGGGTGCATGCACTCGAGCGACTCTTGAGCGAGCCATTGCCAAAGCGACGCCCAATCGAGTACTGGTCGGGACCGTCGCAGATCGGCAAGGCCGAGCAGCACCCCGCGTGCCCCGGGCTCTGGGTGCTCCGACAGGCTCTGAGCCCGCGCGAGGTGTCCGAGGTGCGCGCTTTTGCAGAGTTGGCCATGAGGCCGCCGTCTGTGGAGAGCACAGATGGCGTGCACGCGACGCTCGCTGCCGCCGAGCGCGAGTGCGATCTCATGCTCTCCAAGCTCCGCGAGCTGCCTCCCGGGAGCGACCTCTACGTCGAGGCAGCCGAGGCGACCGACGCCGCGCTGCAGCGGCGCGATGAGTTGCGTGCCAAGGCCCGCACGACTCCGATACCAGCGCCGCCGTTACGCACACGCACGCGATGGGACTGGTTCGTCTACGAGCCCGGGCGTTGCATGGCTCCGATGCTGCCGCACGCCGGCGACTCGCGTGCGCTGTCCTCGCGTGCGCTGCAGCGGCAGCACTTTAGCGGCTTCGAGGTCTTCGACAAGGCGCCCGTGGACGAGTGGCTCTGCCTCGCTAGCCTGACCGAGTCCATGCAGCCCGGGGCCGATGCCGCCGACGCCCGCCTCGGCGCCGCGACGCTCCGCCGCCTCCAGACTGACCTGCCGAACTCGTGGATGCATGGCGCCATCAGCGCCGACGCGTCGTGCATGTTCTTCCAGTGGCAGCACCTGGAGCGCGGCACCGCCGTGGCCGCGCACATTGACGCGGACGTGCCGCCCGCCGACACCGTCGCCACCCTCTCGCTGGGTACGGGCGCACACGACACCGTGCGCGTGGGGCGCGTCGTCTTCCCGTTGAGAGCGGGCGATGTGTACGCGATCTGTGGGGAGGCGCGCTGGCACGTGGACCACGAGGTGTACTGCAGCACAAGCGATCGGCTCTCGCTCACCATCCGATTTGCGAAGCTCGCGGACCCTCCGACTCTCGTTACAGGATCTTGCGCACAGCTGCTGGAGGCAACGACACCTACAGGCTAGTCGCTAGCCGCCCTAGAGAACGGTCGAGCGAGAAGGCGTGGATTCTCGTCTGTCTTTGGTAGCACGAATCTTAAGCCGCTATTGCCCGCTACGGACCGGACACCGCGTCCGGGCCGCCGGTGAGAATGACCGATAGTATGACCGACCAATCGCCACATCCCATGAGCCATGTGAGGGGATTAGACTTTAGAGTAGAGCGGCGACACGCGGTCCGTGTGGACTCAGTGATCGCTCTTCACTCTCTCTGCTCTCTCTCTCTCTCTCATCACGTCCTTATTGGGGCATCGCCTCCGTCTTCTTCGGCTGCTTCTTCTTCTTCTCGCCGCCGCCGCCCGCGAGCTCGTGATCTCGCGGCAGCTGGCTCTTGAGGGCGATGAGCTCCGCGAGCTCCGGCTGCAGCGCGCCCTCCTCCACCTCCCCCGCCTTGATCGCGGCCTTGACGGTGCGCACCTTGTCGCCTTGCGCGCGCACCTGCGCCTCGAGCGCCGCGAGCGCCGCGCCCGTGAGAGGGGGGGGGGCTGTGGCCGCCGCCTTTGCCGCCGCCGCGCCCGCCTTTGCCGCCGCCGCACTCGCCGCACTCGCCGCCTCCGCCTTGGCCGCCTTGGCCATCGCGTCGGCCGCATCGGCAGCGGCCTCCTCCTCCGTCGCCTCGTACCGCGGCACGATGATCTGCGGCATGGGCAGCGGCCCGCCGCCCGCGAGCACGCACGCGGGCTCCACGAGCGCGCTAAAGGCGCGCGCCGTCTTGGGCACGGTCAGCTGGTCGAGCAGCGCGCTGGCGATCGTGGGCGTCACCGGCTGCGAGACGATGCCCACGTATCGCATGGTCTCCATGAGCACCCACAGGACCGTCTGCATGCGCGCCGGGTCCGTCTTGCGCAGCGACCAGGGCGCCTGCGTGTCGATGTACCGATTCGCCTGCTGCACGAGCGCATTCGTCTGCTGCGTGATCCGATGCAGCTGCATCTCGTCCGCGAGCTCACGCAGCGCGGGCAGCAGGGCGCGCGCGGCCTCGAGCATCGCCTCGTCGTCGGCATTGAGCGGCCCGGGGGTGGGCACGGTTGCCGCGCAGTGCTTGTACGCGAACGAGAGGGTGCGGTACGCGAGGTTGCCCAGGTCATTCGAGAGCTTCGCGTTGATGATGTCCTGCATCTTCTCGTGCGAAAAGTCGCCATCCGAGCCAAAGGGCACCTCGCTCACCATAAAGTAGCGTACCTGATGAGGGACGCAATCAGAGGCTCATCAGAGGTTCATTAGCGCCCACCATAAAGTAGCGTACCTGGTCGCAGCCGTACCGCTGGACGAGGCCGACGGGCTCGATGACATTGCCCACCGATTTGGACATCTTCTCGCCATTGACGGTCCACCAGCCGTGGGCAAAGAGCCGCTGGGGCAGGGGCAGCCCGGCGGCGAGCAGAAAGGCGGGCCAATAGATGGCGTGGAAGCGCAGAATGTCCTTGCCGACCATGTGGACGCTCGCAGGCCAATATCGCTCGTACTGCGAGGCGCTCGTGTGCGGGTAGCCGACCGCCGTCAGGTAGTTGGTCAGCGCGTCCAGCCACACGTACATGACGTGCCCCTCGTGCGCGCCCGGGCTCATCGGGTCTTCGGGCACGGGCACGCCCCACCCGAAGGTGGTCCGTGAGATCGAGAGGTCGCGCAGGCCGTCGCGCATGAAGGAGAGCACCTCGTTGCGTCGGCCGGCGGGCCGGATGAACTCGGGATGCGACTCAATGTGCCGCGCGATCGGCTCCGCGTACTTGGACAGCCGGAAAAAGTAGGAGGACTCGGCGACCCACTCGACCGGCGCACCGGTGGGCGCTTTGCCGTCGACGAGCTCGTCCTCGCCGTAGAAGCACTCGTCGCGCACCGAGTACCAGCCCTCGTACGCGCCGAGGTAGATGTCGCCCGCGTCGCGCAGCTTGCACCAGAGCGCCTGCACCGCCTCGTAGTGCCGCGGCTCTGTCGTCCGGATGAACTCGTCGCACGAAAAGTCGTACGTATCGAGCAGCGCGCGGAACGTGGCCGAGACGCGGTTGGCAAAGGCGATGGGCGTCTCGCCGGCGGCGACGGCCGTCTGCTCCACCTTCTGGCCGTGCTCGTCCGTGCCCGTCAGGAACTTGACATCGTACCCATCGAGCCGCTTGAAGCGTGCGAGCACATCGCACGCCAGCGTCGTGTAGGCGTGCCCAATGTGCGGCTGGCCGTTGACGTAGTAGATGGGCGTGGTGATGTAAAAGGGTGGCGCGTCGGCGGCGGGCGGCGGCATAGTGGCCGCCGTCGCGCAGATGGGCCGCGTGCGCGCCGTCGCCACCGCCGCCGCCGCCGCTGCTGGCTCGAGCGGCGGCACGGCCGCCGCGCCTCGCCGTCGCATGACGACGGGCGGCGCGGCGGCGAGCGCGGTCAGGCCCATCGACAGGCGCGTGGCGGAGGCCGAGGAGGAGGTCGTGGTCGCGAAGAGCGACACCGCCAGCAGCGGCCGGCGCATGCTCGTTCAGTGCTCGCACGCCGTCTCGCGGCGGCAGATCGCAGAACTTCTGGGTGACTTCCGGCGCGGGTGTGGTGTTGTCTCGGTGTGTTGCATGCAACATATCAAGGGGGAGGGGGGGGGAATGTACGTAGGTGCGGGATTGGTAGCAGGGCTCACCAGGAGTACCCAGGAGCACGTTGAAGTGATCCTGATGCACGGGGCATTGGGCTGCAGGATGACGCGCTCGGGCATGCCGCCGGCCGCACGGCAAAGGTCGGTGCGCTCCGCCGTCGTCGTGGTGACGAGCGGCCGTCGTCATGGTGACGAGCGGCATGTGCAGCACGAGCGCGGCGAGAGGACGTCGCCGATGGCAGCCGGCGCGAGCGCGTGCTGGATGCCGCCACGGCCACCGCAAGCGGCCTCAGCCGCTTCGAGCCATCGAGCGTGTACTCGAGGACCTTGCCGTCTGCCTCGCTCGCCTCGACGCGATCGACGGCGGCTGCTTTTCTGAGCTAGGCCTGTACATCACGAAGGGCTCGCCTCACCGCGGTGAACAATGGTCGGTGACGAAGCCGCCTCTCTCAGCGCCATTCTCGGCGCGCTCGATGACGAGCACGGAGCAGCAGCCGTCCGCGCTGCGGTCTAAGTTGCGCATGGCGCTCGCCCTTGCCGCCGTGAGCGCGAGCGAGCGCGTGCCCACCGAGGCTGAGGCCGCCGTGCTCGCGGAGCTGCTCTGCTGGCCGACGTCCGGGGCTCGAGCCCCAGCGCGTGCGCTTCTCCATCAGATCAGCTCACTGATCAGTGTCACAAGGGCGGGCAGCAGCGTGTGGCACATCCGGCCGTTGGCAAAATTGAGCTCACGTCGAGCATCGAGCTCGCCTATCGTGCACTCGCGCAGGTCGCGGCGGCACTCTCGGCGCACGGCGTCGAACTGCTCGGCGTTGGGCGCGGCCGCGGCTCCATGGGCGGCGCCATCGAGGCCGTCGGCAAGACACTCGAACATCACCCCCGAGAGGCGGCGCACGGTGCGCCGCAGCGCGAGCACCGCTCGAAGGAAGTGGCACGCGGGAAATTGAGCTCACGTCGAGCATCGAGCTCGCCTATCGTGCACTCGCGCAGGTCGCGGCGGCACTCTCGGCGCACGGCGTCGAACTGCTCGGCGTTGGGCGCGGCCGCGGCTCCATGGGCGGCGCCATCGAGGCCGTCGGCAAGACACTCGAACATCACCCCCGAGAGGCGGCGCACGGTGCGCCGCAGCGCGAGCACCGCTCGAAGGAAGTGGCACGCGGGCGCGCCGCCGGCCGCGAGTTTCTCGACGGCGCTGAGCGCGGAGCGGGCGCGCATTAGAGCTGCATGGGGTGCGTGATAGGTTTACTGACTCGCACCCCCCCCATTGAGGTGGAGCCTGAATTGATTTCTGACGCCTCGTGAGGGCTTGCGGGACCACAGAGTGCCGGAGTATTGCGGACGGTCGCATCGATCGTCTCGAGAAGTCTCGGAGAGTTTGGCATTTGTGCCCACATTTTATCGGCATTTTGACCCACACCGGGTGCTCGAGCAGGTTCGCCGCCGGAGCGGACGAGGCTGTGAGTGTCGCGCTCAACGGCCACGACTTTGAGGGGGGGCGGCGAGCACTCGCGCTTTGCATACACGTACACCACTGTGGCTCAAATGTGCGATCCGCGGTGAGGGCGCCCCGATTCCAAATTTCCAATGGAGGGAGTGACGATCAGGTCGATCATGTCGAGCACGACCTTGGCGACGACGCCCGAGCTGGTCTAGGTACTCCGCGTTGGCTGCGAAGATGCGTACCTTGAACTGACCACTGAAACCGAGTTTGGCCTCTTAGAACGTCCCGGGCGCGCGGTGGAATCCTATCGGCAAAACCGAGACGCTCTCCTTCGGTTCCGACGCACGTGGGGATCCGTCGAGGGCGTCGGCGAGGGTGGGGGCGAGGGTGGGGGCAACGGCGGTGGCGACGGCGGAGACGAAGACGGCGACGGTGGCGGCGACGGCGGCGACGACTGCGAAAACTAGCGCTCTCCTTCGGTTCCGACGCACGTGGGGATCACGAGGGCGTCGGCGAGGGTGGGGGCGAGGGTGGGGGCAACGGCGGTGGCGACGGC
>ENA-UOXK01002066-UOXK01002066.1-mixed-culture-metagenome-genome-assembly--contig:-NODE-2066-length-12461-cov-34.351765_pt1 | contig 12461 bp, 10 predicted proteins | sample MGYA00238160_ERZ761638 | MGnify/ENA primary metagenome ERZ761638 (study PRJEB28912, sample SAMN08777098) | mixed culture metagenome | isolation source: Freshwater growth medium | place: USA...
CGAGGGCAGGCTGCAAGTGTCGCACAAATTTGAGCGCACATTTTCCGAAGTGTACGCTCAGCTCGTCGACGCGGCACGCACACGCATCACTGCGCGCGTGCTCGGTCACTCCCGTATTCCACCTACACTCTCCCCCCTCAGCTCGTCGACATGGCACGCACGCATCACTGCACGACGCGCGCCGTCTCGCTCTGTCACACTGTCTCCCACAGCCGGCTTACTCGTTGATGATGATCTCGCCGGTGTGGACCATGTCGCCGATGAATGGCGAGACGGTGATGTAGACCTTATGCAGATGGCCATCAACATTCTTGTCGTACTTGGGCCCCATGTCAGCGCAGCGCCACAGGCGGGTGCCGAGTGGGAGTGCTTGCTTGAGCTTCTGCAGCGCGGCCTCGACTGCGCGCGCGTTGATCTGCAAGGTGGAGGCGTACACCTCGAAGAATTTGAAGCCAAGGAGAGAAGTCGCCTCTGACTGCTTGATGTACGTGCCGTCGGGCCATAGGAGCGTCGGCCGGTTGCGCTCTCCCGTCGCGATGAAGTCGCCATTCTTGTCGCGCTTCTCGGAGAGATCCAGCACAGGGCCTCGGCCGGGAGGGACTGTCTGGTGTAGCCGATGTAGAAGGAGACGGCGGCGTGCGTGAAGAGCTGGTTGAGGGTGAGCCAGTCGTCGAGGGGGAGACGCGAGACGTCGTCGATGCCGATCTCCTTGGCGAGCACCTCGAGGATCGGCCTCGGGACGATGGCGGTCGCCTGCTTCTCAAGGATGGTCTTCGCGACGTCAGTGGCCGCCTCCGACGAGAGCAGCTCCTCGACACGATTTGGAAACTTCGCGATGCGCTCCGTCGCCTCCTCGCGCTCGCGCTCCTGCTTCTTGGCGTTGTTCTTGGCGTTGTTCTTGGCGACTGCAGACGTCTCGTAGCCCGGCTCGCCCTTCTTGAGCCGCTTGGCGTTGTTCTTGGCGCTTGCAGACGTCTTGTAGCCCGGCTCGCCCTTCTTGAGCCGCTTGGCGTTCTTCTTGGCGTTGTCCTTGGCGACTGCAGACGTCTCGTAGCCCGGCTCGCCTTTCAGCAGACGGCCTCTCTTGTCCGGCATGGTCCCGATGCACCTGAGGCAATGTGGATGTGGAATGGGTGCGGAAGTGGAACCGGTATTGCGTTTCGAACCCTTTTTAGGTGTTGTTCTTTCCAAGCCCGTCAGCCAAGCCCGTCAGTTGTTTGATTCCAGACCTATCGCGAAGTAAATCAAATGCACGCACCCCGGCACGCACCCCGCAGCGCACATCGATTGTCTTCTTTTCACGAGAATAAATGATGAACGGTTGAACGCGAGCCAAGGTTTGGGTGTGATATTGACCTGGCTCCTGGGTTGCTGATCTCTTGTCGAGTTGTGGTCCAATCCATTTCTGGGCTTTCTTGTTAACCCATTTCTGTTCATTCATGTTCCTGGAAAGGGTAAGTTCCGAGACACGTCAAGAATCCTCTTCAATGCTCGCTTCATTGCTCCTGCCGGCCATCACCGCCGCCTCGGCGCTGAATGGGCCGCACACATCCGCGATTCTGCGAGCTCCTTCGAAGGTGGTCCTGCGGGCCGATCTGCGCGCGATGGCGATGGCAGCCGAGTGGGAGGAGTACGCAGGCGGATGCCAGCTGCTGCGGCCAGATGGTGAGCCTCGCGCGCTCGTGCACTTCTTGGGAGGCGTGTTCGTGTCGCCAGCGCCGCAGGTAGCCTACCGGTACATGCTCGAATCGCTGAGCCGCCGTGGGTACGTAATCGTTGCGACGCCCTTTGCGGTTGACTTTGACTACCGCAAGCCTGCGGCAGACATCCATAAACGCTTCGGCGTGGCCAAGGCAGCGCTCACGTCTGAGTACGGCGACTTGCCTCAGATGGCGATGGGGCACAGCCTGGGCGCGCTGATGCAGGTGCTGTTGTGCTGCCTCTATCCCGAGTACGCGCGCGCTTGCCAGGGCGCGGCGCTGCTCTCGTACAACAACAAGCCAGTGAGCGACGCGATCCCGCTCTTCCGCGAGGTGTTCGTGCCGGCGCTCGCGCCGCTCGAGCCGCTCACGCGGCCTGAGCCCATGGGAGATGCCATCAGGGCGGTCGCCGGGCTGCGCCGCGGAGGCTTCGCCCTCGCCCGCCAGCTCAACGCCTACGCTCTCAACCCGCTCGTCTTGCTTGGCCAGGCAGTGGGGGTGCGTGCGCTCGGCGAGGCGGCGGACGCGGCAGACCGGGCGCTGCGGGACGCGGAGGCGCTGGCGGCGCTGGCGGACCAGGTGCCCGAGGTCCTGAGCTCGATCTCACGCGGCGTTGCCGAATTCTCACCTTCGCCCGACGAAGTGCGCGCCCTGTTGGGCACCTCGTACACGTGGCCAGCCACACCCCTCGTGGTCCAATTCACAGTCGACTCACTCGACGAGTCTCCGCAGCTCCTACGGGCCCTACCGGCGCTGGCGCGGGCGCGCTCGCTCGTGCTGCCAGGCACCCATCTCACACCCCTCGCCGTCGATCCCTTTGCCTTCGGCGGCGCCACCGCCGCCGCCGCCGCAGCGGACTTGAGGTTAACAGCGGACTCGTCAACGGTGCGCGCGTCGTTGCTTGCGGAGGTAGATGCACTCGTGGATGCGGTAGATTGCCACTTTGACGAGGTGGTGGCAACGGCCCGATTTGCAACCGCGGAGGCCGCAGCCACGCAGGAGAGCGCGAGCCAGTTGGCCGCGGCGGAAGCACGCGTGGCGGAGGCGCGAGTGGCCGAGGCGAGGCAGTTGGAGGCGTCGATCACCGAGGCAAAAATTGCAGAGGCGGCCGCGGCCGAGGAGGCAGCCATCGGAGCGGCAGAGGCGGCTGTGCAGGCGGCGGCGGCGGAGGTGACTGCCAAGGCGCAGCTCGAAGTAGCGAGTCAGGAGCGAGCGGCCGCACAGCAGCGTGCCTTCGTCGCGTACACAAAGGCCGCCGTCGGCTCCATCGTACCTCCGACGTCGCAGGCGCGAAGCGGCCGCCGCATCAGTCGCTTGAAGGAGCTGTCGAGGGCACGGGAGGCGGCGGAGGAGGCGGAAGGTCGCGAGGCGGCCTTGGAGGGTGAGGCTCGCGAGGCGGCTGTCATCTCTCGTATTGCCGAGTTTGAGGCGCTTGCGGACGGCAAAGAAGGTGCTTAGGGTGGCGCTTAATGGGCGCACGGGCACGGCAGAACGATGGCGAACGTCTTGAGGCGATGCTAAGGCATGCATGAGTTTACGAGAGTTGAGACCAATGTGAATCAAAAACTAAAGTTTAGCAGTACGCACAAGAGCCGGTAGCGCGGGGATGCGAGGGCCCGGCCGCGCATCGCCACGCCCGCGTCACTGTCACGACTCACGTTCCGCACGGCCTCCAGTCTCTACTTCTCTCTCTACCCTTAAGCTCTGCGCCACACACTGCGCGTCGCCGCGCTCGTCCTCGCCTTCTCACGACCCGCGCCGTCTTGTTCGCGGCCAATGCTGCGAATGCACGCGCCCACCATGGCGCCCGATGTTGCGAATGCACGCGCCCACCATGGCGCCCGCACATGCACGCAGCAGGCTCCGCCCGGTCGTCGATGCGCTCAAGGCCTCTGGCGCACGTCGATGTCGCTGGCGGCTCCCTCCATGGCGCCTCCCTCAGTGGCGGCTGCCCTTGGTGTAGCTCGCGATTGTCGGGAGCCCCAGCCCCATAGCATTTGGAAGCCTCCCTCGCTGGGCTCCGCGTTGTGGCCGTCGTCGGCTGCGGCGGCGGCGCGCGCTCACTTTTTGGCGTACAAGGCAGTCACCTTCTCGATGAGCGTCTCGACGATGGAGGGGTCAGCGAGAGTGGACGTGTCGCCGAGGGAGTCCGTCTCTTGGCACGCGATCTTGCGCAGCACGCGGCGCATGATCTTCCCGGAGCGCGTCTTGGGGAGCGCCGGCGTGAGCACTACGTAGTCGGGCATCGCGATGCCACCGATGGCCGTGCGCACCGCCGCCTTGAGCGCAGGCACGAGCTCCGCCGTCTCCTCGACGCCATCCCGCAGGATGCAGTACGCAAAGATGCCTTGACCCTTGATGTCATGCGGCACCCCTACCACGGCAGCCTCGACGCACGCGGGGTGGCACACGAGGGCAGATTCAATCTCGGCGGTGCCCAACCGGTGGCCGCTCACATTGAGCACGTCGTCGACGCGCCCGGTGATCCAAATGTACCCGTCCTTGTCGCGCTTGCACCCGTCGCCTGTAAAGTAGTAGCCGGGGTACGGCTTGAGATACGTGTCGAGATAACGCTGATGGTCGCCGTAGATGGAGCGCGCGATCCCGGGCCATGGCTGGCCGAAGCACAGGACACCCTCGACGCTGTTGCCCTCGATGGGCTGGCCGCTCTGCATGTCGACCACCACAGGGCGCACCCCGAACATGGGGAGAGAGGCAGCGCCCGGCTTCATGGGTTGGCACCCAGGCAAGTTGGTGATCATGTGTCCGCCCGTCTCGGTTTGCCAAAATGTGTCGACGACGACGCAGCGGCCCTGGCCGACCTCTTCGAAGAAGAAGCGCCACGCCTCAGGATTGATCGGCTCGCCAACCGTGCCGAGCACGCGCAGCGACGACAGGTCATACTTCTTGATCGGATCGGGACCGTACTTCATCAGTGTGCGGATGGCTGTGGGTGACGTGTAGAACTGGGTCACGTGGTGGCGCTGGCACAAGTCCCAGTACCGGCCCGCGTCGGGGTAGGTAGGGATCGACTCGAACATGAGCGTGGTCGCACCGTTGGCGAGCGGGCCGTACACGATGTACGAATGGCCTGTGATCCATCCGATGTCAGCGACGCATGCATACACCTCTCCCACGTGGTAATCGAATGTATAGTGATGAGTAAACGAGGCCCAAAGCAGGTAGCCGGCGGTGGTGTGCATCATGCCCTTGGGCTTGCCGGTCGAGCCGCTCGTGTAGAGCAAAAACAGGGGCTCCTCGCCCGTCACTGGTTCGGGCGCGCAGAAGGGGCGCTCTTTGGCCATCGCCTCATGCATCCACGCGTCGCGTCCCTCGACCCAGCCGCACGCGGCACCTGTCCGCTTGTACACGAGCACGGTCTGGACGCACTCGCACTCGGCGGCGAGGGCGGTGTCGACGACGCCCTTGAGCTTGATCACCTTCGTCGCGCGCAGCCCCTCGTCCGCCGTCAGCATCAACTTGCACTGCGAGTCGACCACACGCGCGCGCAGAGCCTCTGCTGAGAATCCCGCGAACACCACCGAGTGCACCGCGCCGATGCGCGCGCACGCGAGCATGCAGTAGGCAGCCTCGGGCACCATGGGCATGTAAAGACACACTCGGTCGCCCTTGCGCACGCCGTACGTTCGGAACGCGTTCGCCAGCCGGCACGTGTCGCCGAGCGCCTCGCCGTACGTGATCCGGCGCACTTCGGTAGGCTCATCGCCCTCCCAGATGATGGCGAGCCGGTCGGCTGGGTGCCGATCGAGGCAGTTGACCGAAACGTTGAGCACGCCGTCGGGGAACCACGCCACGTCGCCGCCAGCCAGGCTGCCGCGCATGACCGTCTTCGGCGGTGCAAACCAGCTTAGACGCTCGATCGCCTGCGCGCCCCAGAAGGCGTCAGTCTGGTCGACTGACTTCTCCCACATGGAGAGGTAGTTATGCATGCCCGTTACGTGCGCGTTGGCCGACACGCGCTCTGGAATCTGCGAAGAGCGCGCGCATTTCGAGGTGAGCGGATGGCGGTGCAGCGGCTCTCAAAGCGGAGAAGCTCCATCGTGAGCCACGCCGCTGTGAGATGCGTGCAGGCCGATGTTGGGCTAGCGGCGGCGAACTGGGCACGCACCTTGTACAGCTCGACCTCCGGGTCGGCCATGGATTCCTGCTCAGCCTTGCGCTTCGTTTTTGCCTCTGCACCTAGTTGTGCAGCTTGCTGCTGCTGCTCGCTGTCGACGAGCGCCCGTGATCGGCTCCTAATCAGCCTTCATCAATGTGGACACGTGTCAGTCAGAAAGTCTGTTACGTCGCGGTCCCCCCCCGCGCGCGAACCACACCACCTCAACGGACGGTTCCGCACCCCTCGGTTGACACGTGGTTTATATTCACTTAACCGCGTGCTCTAACTAGTAGTTTCAATGCTCTGGGTAACGGGGCTCTGTAAACTGTACAGGAACAGGTCACACTCAGCGTCGACCATCGTTCCCACATACCGTATCCCGAAGCGTTGTGATTCGGCTTCAGGGCACTCTTTTACGCTCCTCTTTTTCATGGCGTCAGGGGGGTCCCCCCCGCGGACCATCCTCCTGGTGCTCCCTTGGGCATGATTGTCCATGTGCTTCGCCACTTGCGCCCTTAGGGCTGCTTTCGGTCGCGCGCTCGCACTTGAACATCTCACGATATTAGAATCTCTCAAAGCGTTATATTTCCTCTTCAGAGACACTCTGACTCGGCCGCATCTGCTCTCTTTTGGCGTATCTTTGGCGCACACGTGAGCTGTGACTGGAGGGAGGTGTCGCCGCGTGCCCTGTCACTCCTCGGCATGCTCTTCGAAGCGCTTGCGCTTGCGGCCGGACAGCTCTGCGGGGTTGACGTCCGCGCAGTGCATGTGGACGCGCACGAGGGCTTCGCGCGAGAGGGCGCGAAAGGCGGGCTGCTGGACGACCTCGCCCATGCGCGCACGTAAGTGCTTGAGGCAGCGCCCCTCGAGCGAGCTCGCCTCGTACAGCAGCGCGAGCTCGAGCAGCTCGCACACCGTCTCGCCTTCCAAGATTTCGCACAGCTGCTGCTCGCACCAGCGCAGCAGACGAAAAAGTTGGTACCGGTGCGCCGCGGCGAGTAGTGTGCGCAGCCGCCCCATCCGCTGACCCATCCGCAACGCTCCGCTGCCGCCGCTGCTGCCGCCACTGCTGCCGCCGCCACTGCTGCCGCCACTGCTGCCGCCGCCGCTGCTGCCGCCGCTGCTGCCGCCGCTGCTGCCGCCGCCGCTGCTGCCGCCGCTGCTGCCGCCGCTGCTGGTGGTGCCGCTGCTGCCGCCGCTGCTGCCGCTGCTGCTGCCGCTCACCTCGCCCTCGGCCGCGGCCGCAGCCGCGCTCGTCGGCGGCGGTTGGGGAGGAGAGGGCGCCGTATTAAGCACTTGCATGCAGCTCGTCGGCGGCGGTTGGGGAGGCGGCTCCTCCTCCTCCGCTAGGACGGCCTCGACAGCGCCAAAATCGTCCGCGTACAGGAAATGGAGGAGCGCCTTGAGCGCGAGTGGGGGCACGTCGCGCACTCGAATGGTTCGCGTGGCGCTCTCCTGCATCCCATGTGTGAGGGCGGCGCGGAAGACATCGCTGCGCACGCTGAGCACAGCGGCATGCGCACGGAACAATGGTCCAGGCACGCCCGGCTCAGGGCCGTCGGTCTCGATGGTCAGATCGGTGTGCCGTCCTTCGGTGAGCATCGTGAGCATGTCCGCTCCGAGCGTGGGCGGCGGCACGGCCAGCTCGGGCTCCCCCTTCTGGTCTGCCTTCTGGTCCGCGGGCCAGTCGAGTCGAATGTGCTCGGTTTCGTTCATCGCGATCTCCTTGATGACGACCTTGAAGGTGATCGCGTCATTGCGCACCCACGGGCTCTCAAGGAGCCGCGCAAACGGCAGCCCGAAGACTCCCTTGAGCGGCTCATCCAAATCGGGCCCGAGCACAAGGCACGCGGAATTCCCGTCGGGCGGCGGCTGCCACGCCACGCGCCTCGAGCCACCCCATGGCACGTACACGCCGCTCGGATGCTCTTTGACGAAGAAACCCACGTCGACGATCGCACCGTAAGACGCGCTGATCCGGATCAGCGCCAGCGAGCCGCGCAGCGCCGGGTCGAAGACGGAAAACTCATCGTCGTCTCTGTGCAAGAAGCTTGCGCACGACGGTGAGAAGGCAAGCTTGTAGGTCGAGTCGACGTCGGTCGTGTCGATCTGAAATTTTCTGCTCGCGATGCAATCGCGCGCCTCCAGCTCGAGCGACTGCCGCAGCCACGACAGCCCCTGGATCTCCCACTCATAGTCGCCGGTGGCCACGTTTGCGTCGTACGCAATCGCCTCCCTTCCTCTGTTGGTCGTCTGCTGCACGTGGGTGCTTGCGGAACGGCTGTAGTCGGCGGCTGGGACGCACTGGCCTGTAATGTCTTGGTCGATACGTTCGCGCCGCATCTTCTTGAAGCATAGCGCATCAGCTTTGGTGTCGGCCAAGGCGGTCTGCTCCTCGAGGATGCGCCGGAGCTGCTGCCGTTCTTCGGCGGCCTCGAGTTCCCGCTGCGCCTCGACGATCTGCTGCTCGATGCGCTCCGCCCGCCGCCGCTGCCTTTCGATCGCGGCTTGCAGCTCCTCTGCGGTCGTCGCAGCATCGGCGGCCATTGGCACAAATCGCTGCTTCTGTGAAAGTCTTGGGTGACGATTTTCTAAACATAGTGCGTTTCATTTTATCCATTGAGAAAGGGTCAGTTGAATCATTGGCTGTAACACAACGCGCACGCTCTCCGCGTCCCCAAGCACAGTGTGAACGTTAACACGACAGACGCGACATGTAAAAGCAGTGCCGTCACACTCTCAATGGTATACGATGACGGTCGAGTCCCCGATTCACTCCCCAAACTCACTCACTCCCCCACTCACTCGTCCATTCACGGAAACCAGTGGAATCCCTTGCGTGGCGCGGGTGCTGCAGGGCTGGGTATGGGAGTGCGCGATGATCGTGCGCGTCTGCGCTCGGGGCCAGGCCAACGGTAGTGCAGACGGATTTCAGTGCAGACGAATACCTTTCAGCTGACAGACCAAGATCAACGACCACTCCGATCCGATGTTTGGAAGACCGAGAGATCAAAATAGCGGAGTTTGAGATCAAAAATAGCGGACTGAGATCAAGTTTGCTGATGACGTAGCTGCGGCACATCGAATCTCGACAGAATCGAAATGCATGCAATTCTGGGTAAAAATTCTTGCCCTTCCCAGTCAAGTGACCTCATCACGTTTTTAAGTACATCACGGAAGAGGAACTCCCCAACAGGACAAACATCTCGTCTTCCCACAGCCGACGGAAGCAGATGAAGTGCTCCACAGCCATGATATGCGTTGAACAGCTGAATCCTGTACACACGTCCGACTTTACCAGCTGAATCCTACACACCCCGACTTTACCGGCTGAATCCTCAGTCCCCCGCCCCACGGCGCTGAATCGTCAGCGCCCCGATCTGAATCCTCCGGGCCATCGTCCGAAGGATATTAGCGATCGCTTCTACACGCGAAGCGCGCTTTCTTTCCTCAGGCGTGAGTCGGGGGCTGCTCGCCTGTTGTAGCTCTCCGCGCACTCCGCGTGCGACGTCTAAAGTTACTCACTACTACTCAAGTAGTCACTCTTTCCCACGGCCATTAACCTCGTGGCTCACTTCTCTCGGGCTGTGGGAAGACGAGATGTTTGCTCGTCAGGCTCTCAGGCATGGTCAGGGTCCCACCCATCCCCGACACCCCCTTACATGTACAGTCCCATTCCGTCGTTCTGGTGCGTGTTGCTTCAAAATCGGCGCCGACGTGAGCTCTTGTTCAAACTTGAAGTCCTCTGCTTGCCCAAATTGGAAATAAATGCGCCCGTCGCCCGCCGAACGATGCCGACGCGCGTGCTGACGCTGTTTGTGATACTTTCGCTCAACGCTCGCCGAGCGTCGGCCGTCGGCCTCACGGGCGTCGACGTTGCCGAGGACGTCTCCCTGATCGATCCCGAGCTAGAGTACGATGACAGCCAGGTGATGGAGGCGCTGGATCATGCTAGCGTGCAGCAGTGGCAATGGCCGCAGCAGCCGCAGCAGCCGCAGCAGCCGCCGCAGCAGCAGCAGCAGCCGCAGCAGCCGCAGCAGCAGCAGTGGTATGACCATGCGGCGTTGCCGGTTGAGGTCACGGGCCGGCAACTAGCCGAGGAGAAGAAGACTCCCAATGGCCGCAAGTACTGCAACACGACGCAGTACGGGCTCAAGGGCGACTATGCGTACGAGGCGTGCGGCACCTTTTGCAAGGCGGAAAAGGCGACCAACCAGTGCGCCGGCCGCAGCGCACAGTCGGACTGCCCGCCGTCTGCGAAGCGCACGTGCTCTGACCGCCTGTCCCGTCCGCCACCCTCTGTGCAGCTGCAAGTACTGCAAATGCCGAGCATGCGAGTTTTGCAAGTCGATGCCGACGCCCAGCAACGTGGCCAAGAAGCGTAAGAAGGTCAAGAGCCAGGCGAGCGGCATCGAGGCCGGCAACACGCCGGAGGCCAAAAAGGCCAGAAGAGGGAAAAAGCGCGAGGAGAAATTGCTCAAGGACAAGGGCAAGGGCAAAGGCCAGGGCAAGCGCAAGAAGATGCGCAAGATGGCTGAAGCTCCCCGTCCTGACGACGTGCCCACAGCATCGTGAGCGGTCTCCGGGGTCAAATTCGTGTCGGACGCATGCTCGATGCACCTGGCGTATACAAGATGTTGTACAGTTCGAGCTCTCTCCTCGGCGCCGCGCACCCGCGTTTCCTGGAGATGCGGCGAGCTCTCCCGGTTGTGTCGCCCGAGTCCCGAGTCGGGTCTCGCGTCTCCGGTCGTATCTCGTGTCTATATTTGACTTACGACCCGCCGGAGTTACGAGACGGTCGGGGAGAGAGATAAATTTGTCGACGGCGGTCGGCCCGGCGTTTGTCGGGGTTTGCGTTTGGACGGCACGCGTTTCGCGGGACGGGTTCGGATCTTCTTCGGAGCATTGGACCATTGCGTTGGACGCAGCGCGGTCGCGACGACGAGCGACGCACCGAACGGCGGTAGCGGGTTATAGGCGCGCGGCCGGGACGTGGCGCTCGTACGTGGACTGCGCGTGGAGGTGGGAGGGGCGAAACGGTAACGGCAGACCAGAAGACGCGTACCCTCACGACGCACGGGAGCAGCACTAGTCAGCCTTTCACGGCTTTACACTCTGAACACTGTATTATAACCCCTTGGTGCCGTTAAGGGCGTGACAAGATAGCTCGTGCTGCGGGTGGTACCTTCGGGGGGAATAGGGCGGCGCGCCTGTCGCTCGAGCCTCGCTGTGCATGGTCAGAGGCCCAGGTCGAGCTGGTTCTTGACATAGTACTGGGCGAGGGGCGCGACGGTCACTGACGCAAAGAGGCCGGCAACCTTGTAGGGGTCGTCCGCCGCCCACTCGCGCACCTGCTCGAGGTCGTCGCCGCTCACGATGAGCAAGCTGCCCACGCGCGCGCCCACGCCCACCCCGCCTGCGTCGGCGGCCTCGGCGGCCTCAGCCGCCGAGGGCGGCGCGAGGAGCGGGCCCGCGAGCTGCACGCGCCCCGAAGCCCGAAGCCACTCTATGTGCGCCTCGCGCGTCTTGGCGCGCAGCTCGGCGCTCGCCGGTTGATCGAGACAATGGATGGCGAACGAGCGCCGGAACTGGCCGGTCGGCACTACACGCAGTGCAGGCTCGTCGAGGACCATCCACTGGTGCAGGTGAGCGCCGCCGCCGTACCCGCCGCCCCTCTCAATCGGATCAGACGCACTCCACGAGCGCGCCTCACCCCACGATGCCAACCGGCCGACCGTCAAGTGGCCGAGGACGAACTGCACCGTCATCGGCTGCATCTGCGCTGCACCACCGCCGGCGGCGACGGCGGGGGTGGCCCGTGCGGTGGCGCCCTGATCGTCGTCACCCGTCTCGACGCCGTCCGATGCGTCACTCCCGGCTGCCGCCGCCTTGGCCTTGGCCGCGTCCTCCTGCGCCTCCATCTCCGCGATCTCGTCGTCTGTGAGAACGTCGCCTGCCGCCAGAGACCGCACGCAGGAGTGAGTTGACGGACGGCTGGGAGGCAAGCGCGAGTCGCGGCTGGCTGTGTGCGCGTGCGCGCGTGCGTGGACGCATTTTCACGTGGACGCATTTTCACGCGGTGGCGCGCTGGCGCCTGCGGCGAAGCTTACCCATCGTGTCCATCACATCTTCGAAGCTGTCCGCCGACAGCATATAGTGCGGCAGGCAGATGCGATCGCCGCTGCCGTCGCCGAGCCAGTCCACGTACGCGGTCTGCAGCTCCCCCGACGGCATGTGGCTCGGTGTGAAGTAGTTGACGCTCACGAACAGCGGCCGGCTGTCATGCGTCCTCACGAGTTCCTCAACGATCGGCGGGCCGGGGAAGGGCTCGAGCTCCTTCTCCTTACCGAGGGAGGTGGTCATCGGGTCGACGAGCCGCGGTTTGGATGAGAAGGGGTTGTTGTCATCATCATAGGCAGCTGCGGCACCGTCAGCCTCAGGGCTCATCATGAGCGCGGCGGACGCGCGGCGCGGCGCCGACGGTGCGGCCAGTGGGAGTGAGCGAGCCGCGAGCACGGCGGCACGAGCGTGCAGCGACGATGTGCTGCACACAAAGATGAGAATGACCCGCGTCGCCATATTTGAGATGACCAGGGGGCCTGAATTTCTTGTCTGTGAACCGCTGGACGCGGCCTTTCCAC
>ENA-UOXK01002078-UOXK01002078.1-mixed-culture-metagenome-genome-assembly--contig:-NODE-2078-length-12397-cov-7.915654_pt1 | contig 12397 bp, 11 predicted proteins | sample MGYA00238160_ERZ761638 | MGnify/ENA primary metagenome ERZ761638 (study PRJEB28912, sample SAMN08777098) | mixed culture metagenome | isolation source: Freshwater growth medium | place: USA...
CCGAGGATCAAGCCGGGCTTGCCACACCCGTTTGGTGGTCTCCATGCTCATCATGGGGTTCTAAGCCAGAACCGCCGAAATTTCCGTCATCCCAGCTCCAGCCCCGCCACGAGCGCATCCAGGTCGATCATCTTGCCGTCGCTCTGGAAGGTGTAATGCCCGTTCAGCAGGATGTGCCGCCAGGCCGCCGGCGATATCTGGGTCAGGAGAGCGTGCGCCTTGGCGTTGCCGCTCGCCTCGTACTTCATCAGCAGCCGCGAGAGGATGGCCGAGTTGTAGAAGATGACCGCGTTGGCGATCAGCCTGGCGCACTGGTTGCTGATCTCAATTTCGATGTCGGTGCGCCCGGTCAATTCCTTCTTGCCGCCGACCTGGGCGATGGTTGAGCGTAGCTGGTGATAGGACTCGATGCGGTTCTGTGAGCGGTGAACGTTGCGCTCCAGTTGCGGATCGCGCAGGTAGCGCAGCGTGTAGATGCTGCGGATGAGCTTGTCGAACTCGAACACCGCGCGCCGCGTGGGGTTCGGCGCGGTGTAGGTGCATAGCTTGCGGATCAGCGTGCCCTGCGTCATCTCCTTCAGTCCGAGCGTGGCGACAATCTGGTCGAGGTTCGGCTTCTCGCTGACTATGAGATCGCGGTCGATTCTCCCGGCCGGCCGGATCAGGCACTGATCGTACAGCGCCGGATCGTCGGCACTGTAGAGTTCCTTCAACTGATCGCCAAGGTCGGTGAAGCGCGGCTCGAAACGCAGGCCGAACCAGTGCAGGATAGCGAAGTTGGCCTTGTTGACGCTGTGCATGTCGCCGGTGATCGCGGTCGGCACGATGTCCGACGTGTTGCGATACCAGATGTCGAACACGTGATGGGCCTCGTAATCGTGCGCGCCGATCAGGTAGCCGTTGAGCGGCACGTGGTTGCACAGCAGCGTGTAGGCGACCACGCCCTTGCCGCGCCCAAAGTATTTGCGCGAGTGGCGCGCTTTCACGGTCGGCCGCTCGACGCCGAATTTCTGACCATCGACGGCACCGTACAGTGCATCGAGGTCGAACGAGTAGTACGGGAAGATCGGCAGCGCGGCGATGGCGTTGCTGATGCAGTCGTTGGCCGCGTGCAGCGTTGCGTGGCGCAGGTACTGTTGGTAGGCGCTCTCCAGCACGTGGTACGGGATGTCGCTGGTGCGTGCCATGACCTGGTTGCCGTGGTTCATCGCCTGCGCGATGATGACCGCCATCAGGCTGTCGGCGTCGGCGACCTTCTTCGCATAGCGCGGCTGCAAAGGCGTCAGCGCCGACAGGAACTGGCACTGGCCGTTGACGAAGCGGAACACGTCGGCCACGTCGCAGAACGGCAGTTGCTCGTAGAACGCCTTCTCGCGCGCCTTCTGGTTCTCGCCCTTGGGCTTGCGCCATGTCAGCTTCTGCGTGTCCTTGTCGTATTCTAGGTGCGTCAGCTTGCCCTGCTTCAGCTCGCGGTTGAAGGCCAGCCACTGAGCGCGCAGCTCGGTCGCGAGCGCATCGAGCTGGGCATCGAGTGGCTGCCGCAGGAACGGGATGTCGATCTGCGCCAGCACGGCGGCCTTCTCATCCAGCGAAACCAGCTCGTCGGAAAAATGCCGGTGCTGCAAGCTGTCGTCGAGGTAGAGTTCACCCGACTGGAAGCGCTTCCTGACCTGGCGGTACAGCCAGAACTCGTAGCGGTCGGCATGCAGGTCCGTCGGCTTGCCATCGGCATCGAAGGTCAGCAGGTACGGTCGCAAGCGTTTCGGCAGCGTGGCCGCTGGACATTCGGCGAGCGGCCGTTGCGATAGGCGCTGCTGTTTGGCGAACACGTCCTTGGCCCAGGCCAGCGCCACGAGCCACGGGCTGCCCGGATCAGTGCCAGCGAGGTCGAGCGCGACATACAGCGGCCGAAGATGGCGGCGGATGCGCTCAGCCAGGCCGTCCACCGCCTGCCAGTGCAAAGCCAGCTTGCTCACCGGCTTCACGCTCATGCGCTGCGCGGTGGTTTGCAGCGTATCGCGGGGCATGATTTTGTAGGCGCGCTGGCGCACATCGCCGAACGGCGTGGGATCGGGCACGCTGTCGTCGATGTAAAGCGACAGCAGGCGGCCGACCTGCGGTGTGTCTTGCTGACGGCGCACCTGCTCGGCGACAAAGGATTGCTTTGCGCCCGCACTGCTTTCGTCCTCCAACTGCTTCATGTGGTAGGCCATCGCATCGACCAGGTTGTCGGAAAGCTGCCGGTAGCGCACCCAGGCATAGCAAAGCAGGTAGAGGTAGGTCTGATCGGCCTTCAGGTTGCGTAGATCGTGGACGGTGTAGAAGTTCGCCAGGCTGGCGTAGTACAGCAGATTCTGCTGCGAGACGCCGAGCTTGGGCAGCAGCGCCTTGGCGATCCGGTGCAGCGGCTCCAGCGTGGCGCGCTTTTCGCGTTCGCGGGCCATCTGACGCCAGCCAAAGTCCTTGGCGTCCTGCTTGAGCGCCGCCAATTGCGACAGGGTGTCGTCACGCACTAGAAGCCGACCCAGCGCGGCCTTGGCCGATTCGTCCAACACTTCCGACAGCAGGCCAGCCAGCCGCCGACGCTCGGCGGACAGGGCTTCGCTCACCAGCTCTTGCAGGGTGGTATAGCCGGGCCGGATGATCTTGTGCTCGTTTAGCCAGACGATCAGCTCGGCGGCGATGAACCCCGGCATCACGTCGCGCCGCACGGTCTGCGCGGCCTGCTGCGCGAGCTGCGCCAGGAACTCGGCCGCCCACGGCCGGTAGCCGAACAGATCGGCAATCCACTCGCGCTGGGTGTAGTGCTCGTGCTTGGAGATTGGCTTGTGCTCGAAGGACTCGCCGTGGAAGTAGCGGCTCAGCACGAAGGCGCAATCGTGCTCGACCTCACTCCAGTCGAAGCGGAAGAAGGCATGCTTGGCCTTGAAGTAACCGATCTGCAAGATGCAATAGACCTGGGCATGGAGACCAGGCCGGCTGCTGGCGAGCGCCAGTTCGGTTTCAGTCAACGCCAAGTATTCCAGCCGCTGGGCGTCGTCGAAGTCCGGCAGGCCGTACAGGGCTTCCTGCTCGGCGTCCGACAGGACGGTCAATCGTTCGCTCTTGGTCGTCATCGCGATGACGCTCCACGAGAGCCCGTCCAACCAACCCGTGCCAGGGTCTCGATCAGCGTGGTTCGCTTGACGCCGAAGTTGCGGCACACCGCCGCCTTGGACATGCCGCCATCGAGCGCAGCGACGATGGCCTCCAGCTTCTCGCCGGTGATCGCCTGCGGCCGGCCGCCGATCCGGCCGCGTTTGCGGGCGGCAGCCAGACCGGCGACGACACGTTCCTGGATCAAGGCGCGTTCGTACTGCGCGAGCGCGCCGAACACCTGGAACAGAAACTCGCCCGAGGGCGTCGTGGTATCCAGGTTCTCCGTCAGCGAGCGGAACGCCACCTGCTTTTTCTTGAGCGAGGTCACGATGGCGAGCAAGTGCGACAACGAACGGCCGAGCCGGTCGAGCTTCCACACGACCAACACGTCGCCAGGGCGAACGAATTCGAGCGCCCGCGCCAGGCCCGCGCGGTCGTCCTTCGCGCCGGAAGCATGATCCTCGAACAGATGCCGCGCATCGACGCCGACGGCGAGCAGCGCATCGCGCTGCAAGTTCGTGCTCTGGCGGTCGGAGTCCGACGACACGCGCATGTAACCTACCAACATAAGCGGAAAACCATTAAGACGAGGTTTCCGTATGGTAGCGTCTGGCGACAGAGTTTTCCGCACAATTTTGCGGCCACTCGGAGGTTGGTGCAGAGGACCGTTGAAGGCCTGTCGAAAAACAAATGTTTTCCGACAGGCCTTGGCCTAGCGCACGCCCGCCTTGCAGCGTTCTGTGAATAGCGCTTAGTAATGACGGCGTATATACTTTGTTAGTATCAAGTGGCAGGAGGCCCCGATCATGTCAAAACAAGCCGTTTTCACGATGAAGCTGGAGCCTGAGTTGCGCGCCGAGTTTATGGCCGAAGCCGAGGCGGCCCATCGCCCGGCGTCGCAAGTGCTGCGCGAGCTGATGCGCGAGTTCGTTCAGCGCCAGCGCGAGTCGCGCGAGTACGACGAGTTCCTGCGCCGCAAGGTCGAAGCCGGCCGGGCTTCGATGCGCGCTGGATTGGGGCGGTCGAACGATGAAGTTGAGGCCGAATTCGCCGCACGGCGTGCCAGTGTGGCGAGCCAGGCGTGAGGGTTGTTTGGACGCCCGAAGCGCAGCAAGACCGTGCCGATGTGTGGGACTACATCGCAGCCGACAATCCGCGCGCGGCGGCCCGGATGGATGAGATTTTCAGCGACGCGGCCGCCCGCTTGATCCAGCACCCCATGCTGGGCAAGCCGGGAAAGATTCCCGGGACCCGCGAGTTGATCCCGCACGAAAGCTATCGCCTGGTGTATCAGATCGACGGCGAAACGGTGTGGATACTGACGCTGGTTCATACTGCCCGCCTGTGGCCGCCTGTGCGCGATTAAGATATGATCATGGCAACAATGAAACGGCGCGTTGACAGACTGCTTTCGAGCCAGACCGCGGTCGGCGGCAGGCGGCCAGGAGCTGTCACTGGTCATTGACACCCAAAGTTCCGATTTCGGGCAAAGCGGCCGCTCGTTACCCCAAGCGCCGGTGCGCTATGCAAGCCCTACCGTCCACGACTTTCGCAACTTTCAAGGCAACCCGCTCGGAGTTCCCAATACGCCCCGCAGCCAAATTGTTTTAGTCACGTTGAAACAGTCGCAGCAGTACCTCGCGGCTCCACCTCACCAAGGGCGAATGCGCATGGCGCCGGCTCCAGTGGACAGATACAGTGAAGTCGTTGGACGGCAGGTCGAAGTCGAGCAACTTGAGACGGTTAGCCGGCATGAACTCCCGCGCGATCTGCTGCGGCATCAGTACGGCCAGATCGGTATTCTTCACGATGTCGGGCAGCGCCAAGAAGGTCGAGGTCGTCAGCGTGACCTTGCAGTCCAGGTTGGCCGCCCGCAGCATCTGCAGCGTTTGCGTGTGCGAACGCACCGCAATCCAGTCGAGAGACTGCATCTTGCGCAGTGTCAGCCTGGCTTGCTGCGCCACGGGGTGGTCTGCGCGCAGCAGCACGACATAACGATCTGTCAAGAGCTTCGCATGGGCCGAGGTGGTGAGCTCGGGCAGAAAACCGATGGCCAGGTGGATGTCGCCGCTGTCCAGCGCCGCGCCAATTTCCTGCTGCGGCCAGGCTCTGGCCCGTAGCTGAATGCCTGGCGCGAGACGCCTCATCTCGCCCATCAGCGGCGGAAGGAAGCGCGCCTCGCCAATGTCGGTGAGATGGATGCGAAGCTCGGCGGAGGACCGTGCCGGATCAAATGCGTTCTCCGACGCGAGGCCAGCCTCGATTTGCGCCAACCCTGACTGGACGGAGCGGGCCAGATCTTCAGCGCGCGGCGTGGGCCGCACACCGCCGCGTATGCGCTCGAACAGCGGATCACCCAGCGCCAAACGCAGCCGGGTCAGCGCCTGGCTCGTGGACGGTTGCGACATGCCGAGCAGCTCGGCCGCGCGGCTCACGTTGCGGGTGCGGTAGACCACGTCGAACACGCGTAACAGGTTCAGGTCGAGCTGTTCCATTTATTGGTTTATCCAATATCACTTAGTAGGTCCATATTGTTGCCCAAATGTCAAGGTGCTTCGACACTACAGGCACTTCGACACCAGCGCCTGCAACACCATGTCCACCTCCAGCAACCGTCCGACCGTGCGCGAGGCTTTCCTGCGCCTGATGCAGGACCTCGGCATTGACACCGTTTTCGGCAACCCCGGCTCGACCGAACTGCCCATGTTCCGCGACTTCCCCAAGGACATGCGCTACGTGCTGGGCCTGCAGGAGTCGGTGGTGGTCGGCATGGCCGACGGGTACGCGCAGGTCACGCGCAATGCCGCCATGGTCAACCTGCATTCGGCGGCCGGCGTCGGGCACGCCATGGGCAACATCTTCACCGCGTTTCGCAACCAGACGCCGATGCTCGTCACGGCCGGCCAGCAGTCGCGCGCCATCCTGCCCTTCGACCCGTTCCTGTCGGCCAGCCAGGCCACCGAGCTGCCGCGCCCCTACGTGAAGTGGGCCATCGAGCCGGCGCGCGCGGAAGACGTGCCGCTGGCGCTGCTGCGCGCCTACCAGATCGCCATGCAGGCGCCGTGCGGACCGGTGTTCATCTCCATTCCTGCGGACGACTGGGACCGCCCGGCCGACTGGGTGCCCGCCCGCAGGGTGAGCCACGCGACGGCGCCGGACCCCGCCATGCTGGCGCAGCTGGCGCAGGCGCTGGACGGCAGCCTGCGCCCGGCCTTTGTGGTCGGCGCGGGCGTGGACCGCGACGGCGCCGTCGATGCCGTCGTGGCGCTGGCTGAGCGCCACCAGGCGGCCGTCTACACCGCCCCGATGAGCGCGCGCTGCGGCTTTCCGGAGCAACACCCCTTGTTTGCTGGCTTCCTGGCCGCGATGCGCGAGCGCATCGTCGAAGCGCTGGCCGGCCACGACCTCGTCGTCGTGCTGGGGGCGCCGGCCTTCAGCTACCACGTGGAAGGCCAAGGCCCGCACATGCCGCCCGGCGCCGACCTGTGGCAGATCGTCGACGACCCGCAGATGGCGGCGTGGACCCCCGCGGGCACGGGCATCGTCTCCAGCGTGCACCTGGCCGTCGCCGCGCTGCTGGCCGCGCCGGCACCGGCTGCGGCGCGCAGGGCACCTGACCCCCGCCGGCCGGCGGCGCGTGCCGAGCCGTCCCTGCCGATGTCCGTGGCCTTCGCGCTGCAGGCGCTGGACGCGGCACGCGGCCCTGATGACGTGGTGGTCGAGGAAGCGCCCGGCTCGCGCGGCGTCATGCAGGCCTGCCTGCCGATGCGCGGCGCCGACTCCTTCTACACCATGGCCAGCGGTGGTCTGGGGCATGGCATGCCGGCCGCAGTGGGTGTGGCGCTGGGCCGTCAGAAGCTGGGCTTGCCCGGCCGCGTCATCGCGCTGATTGGCGACGGCTCCAGCCTGTACGCGATCCAGGCCCTGTTCACGGCCGCCAAGCTGCAGTTGCCCATCACCTTCGTGATCCTGAACAACCAGCGCTACGCCGCGCTGCAGGACTTCGCCCCCGTGTTTGGCTACGCGCTAGGCGACAAGCCGGAAGGCACCGACTTGCAAGGCCTGGACTTCGTGGCGCTGGCACAGGGCCACGGCCTGCCGGGCCTGCGTGTCGAGCAGCCCGAGGGCCTGCGTGATGCGCTGGCAGGTGCGCTGAGCCACGCTGGTCCGCTCCTGATCGAACTCGTCGTGGCATGACCGCCGCGCGCCCTTGATTTCAACCCGTGGAGACACACATGCAGCAGATCCAACTTCTCATCAACGGCGAAAAGTGCCTGGCCAGCCACGAACGCTTCTTCGAGCGGCGCAACCCGCTGGACGGCGAGGTCGCCACGCGCGCCCCGGCGGCCTCGGTGGCCGATGCCGTGCGCGCGGTCGAGGCCGCCAAGCGCGCCTTCCCGGCCTGGTCGCGCATGGGCCCCGGCGCCCGCCGCGGCCTGCTGCTGAAGGCCGCCGCGGCACTGGAAGCCAAGGCTGATGCCTTCACCGCCGCCATGGCAGCGGAGACCGGTAGCTCGGCCATCTGGGCGGGCTTCAATGTGCACGTGGCCGCAGGCATGCTGCAGGAAGCTGCTTCGCTGACCACCCAGGTCGGCGGTGAGGTCATCCCCTCCGACGTACCGGGCAGCCTGGCCATGGGCGTGCGCCAGGCCGCCGGCGTGGTACTGGGCATGGCACCGTGGAATGCGCCGGTGATCCTTGGTGTGCGCGCGGTGGCGACGCCACTGGCCTGCGGCAACACCGTCGTGCTCAAGGGCTCGGAGCTGTCGCCCGCCACGCACGGCCTCATCATCGAGGCGCTGCAGGAGGCCGGCCTGCCGCCGGGCGTGGTGAACTTCGTGACCAACGACCCGGCCGACGCCGGCGCCGTGGTCGAGGCCATGGTCGCCCACCCTGCCGTGCGCCGCGTCAACTTCACCGGTTCCACGCACGTGGGCCGGATCATCGCCGCGCTGTGCGCGCAGCACCTCAAGCCGGCCGTGCTCGAACTGGGCGGCAAGGCCCCCCTGCTGGTGCTGGAGGATGCGGACCTGGACGCCGCCGTGAACGGCGCGGCTTTCGGCGCCTTCGCCAATTCGGGCCAGATCTGCATGTCCACCGAACGCATCATCGTGGACACGAGGGTCGCCGACGCCTTCGTCGCCAAGCTGGCCGCCAAGGCACAGGCGCTGCCGCTGGGCGATCCGCGCAAGGGTCCGGTGGTGCTGGGCTCGGTGGTCGACATGCGTACGGTGGAGCGCTGCAACGCGCTGATCGACGACGCGCTGGCCAAGGGCGCCACGCTGGTCTGCGGTGGCAAGGCCGACTCCACGCTGATGCCGGCTACGCTGCTCGACCACGTGACGCCCACCATGCGCATCTACCAGGAAGAGAGCTTCGGCCCGGTCAAGCCCATCGTGCGCGTGGAAGGCGTCGATGCAGCCGTTGCTTGCGCCAACGACAACGCCTTCGGCCTGTCGGCTGCGGTCTTCAGCCGCGATGTCGCCCGGGCCTGGAACGTGGCCCAGCGCATCGAGTCGGGCATCTGCCACATCAACGCGCCGACCGTGCACGACGAACCTCAGATGCCCTTCGGCGGCGTGAAGGAGTCCGGATATGGCCACTTCGGCGGCCGCGCCGGCATCGACGCATTCACCGAGCTGCGCTGGATCACGGTGCAGACCACCGAGCGGCACTACCCGTTCTGACAGGTGGACCCCATGAAGATCACAGTCGTAGGCGCTGGCGCCATGGGATCGCTGTTTGGTGGCTTGTTGGCCGAGCAGGGTCACGATGTGACGCTGGTCGATGTGAATGCCGCCCACCTGCAGGCCATCCAGTCGCAAGGACTGCGTCTGCACAACGACCGGGGTGAGCGCAACATCCGCGCCCTGCGCGCCTGCCGACCGGAACAGGCCGAAGGCCAGCCGGATCTGGTGCTGGTGTTCACCAAGACCCTGCACACAGCGAGCGCCCTGGCTGGCGTGGCCCGCTTGATCGGCCCCCAGACCTATGTGCTGTCGCTGCAGAACGGCCTGGGCAACGTGGAGGTCATCGGCCAGCACGTTTCCGCGGAGCGCATCCTGATCGGCGTGACCACCTGGCCTGCCGACCTGGTGGGGCCCGGCCATGTGCACTCGCACGGCCAGGGCGTGGTGCGGCTGATGTCAGCGGACGGGCAGGATCGGCCTTTCGTGGCCACCGTGGCGCAGGCACTTGACGAAGCCGGTCTAGCCTGTACCGCCGATGCCGCGGTGTGGACCGCCATCTGGGAGAAGGTGGCCTTCAACGCTGCCCTCAACAGCATTTGCACCGCGACCCAGTGCACGGTGGACCAACTTGGCGCGATCGAAGACGGTCGGGCCCTGGCGTTCGCCGTGGTCGACGAGGTGCTGGCCGTCGCGCAGGCGCAGGGCATCGCGGTCCACGCAGATGCCTGCAAGGCGCGCGTGGCCGACGCCATCGCACGCCATGTGGGCCACAAGCCCTCAATGCTGCAGGACGTGCTGGCCGGCAGGCCGACCGAAATCGAGTTCATCAACGGCGCGGTGGTGGCCGCTGCAGTGACCTTTGGCGTTCCTGTGCCCTGCACACGCACGCTACTGCAGATCGTGCGGTTGGTTCAGGCACGCCAAACCGGCTAAGCGACGCCAGCCGCTCAATAAAACACTTTCCCTTCCTCAACTAACGGAGACAACATGACGACCCGACGTTCCCTCTTGATGGCAGCCACCTTCGTGGCCAGCAGTTACCTTGGCGCAGCCCACGCCGACAACTTTCCCGCGAAGCCTGTGCGCTGGGTCGTGGCCTACGCGGCCGGCGGTGGCTCGGATGCGCTGGGGCGTGCAGTGGGCTCACAACTGTCCACACAGCTCGGCCAGCCAGTGCTGATCGACAACAAGCCAGGCGGTGCCACGGTGATTGGCGCCGAGAACGTGGCCAAGTCGCCGGGTGACGGTTACACCGTATTCACGGCCGACAACGGCACGCTTGTGTTCAACACGGCCCTGTTCAAGAAGCTTTCGTACGACCCGCAGAAGGACTTCACGTCCATTGGCATGATGGCGCGGTTCCCGTTGCTGTTGGCCGTCAACCCGAATGCTGGCTATAGCGATGTGAAGGCACTGATCGCGGCCGCCAAGGCCAACCCAGGCAAGCTCAGCTTTGCCACGCCAGGCGTCGGTAGCCCGCACCACCTGGCCATGGAGATGCTCAAGGCCCGCAACAACGTAGACCTTGTGCATGTGGCCTACCGCGGCGCGGCGCCAGCGATCCAGGACGTCGTGGGTGGGCAGTTGCCGCTGATGGTGGTGGACTCGGCTGCTGGCATGCAAATGATGAAGGCCGGCAAGCTCAAGCCGCTTGCCACCTTCTCCAAGTCGCGCCTGGCATCCATGCCGGATGTGCCCACGCTGATGGAGTTGGGCTACACAGATACCGAGGCCGTAGCGTGGCAGGGCCTCGTCGTTCCGTCGTCCACACCCAAGGAGATCGTGGCCAAGCTCAGCACCGAGCTGCAAAAGGCCATCCAGTCGGATGCCGTGCGGACCCAGTTCGCCACCATGGGCATTGAGCCGACGCCCTCCGACGCCGCGACCATGCAAAAGCACTGGGCCCAGGAAGGCCAGTTCTGGCCACGCCTGATCAAGGAACGCGGCATTTCGCTGGACTGAGTCCGGCGCGTTCCCTTGGCGCCTGAGACCGGCCGGGAGTGGCTACGCCACGTTCCGGCCACACGTCGCGCATATACACACCTGGAGACACCCATGAACAAATTAGGTTTTGCCTGCCGCCCCCGCGCGCAGGCTGGCAGGCGCGCGGTGATGGCAGCCGTCGCGGCGCTGTCCCTGGTGGTGCCATGCCTGGCATTGGGCCAAGCATGACCGTCTAAACCAGTCAAGATCATCGTCAACTTTCCACCCGGTGGCGCCGCGGACCAGATCGCACGCTCAGTCACGCAGTCCTTGCAGGAGGCCTTGGGCCAGCCCGTGGTTGTGGAGAACCGGAGCGGCGCGGGCGGCAACATCGGCGGGGAGGCAGTGGCCCGCGCGGCGCCCGACGGCTACACCTTGCTGATGAGTTCGGAAGGCATGGTGTCGGTCAATCCGCACATCTATCCCAAAATGTCGTTCGACCCTTCCAAAGATTTGGAGCCCGTGGCTGCGGTTGCACGGGTGCTCGTGTTCCTGGTCACATCGCCGGGCTTTCCCGCGAAGGATGCCAAGGAATTTCTTGCACAACTCAAGGCCAGGCCGGGCAAGCTGTCATTCGGCTCTCCCGGCAATGGCAGTTCTCCGCACCTGGCGGCAGAGATGATGAAGTCGCAGGCGAACGTGTTCGCCACGCACGTCCCCTATCGGGGTGCAGCCCCGGCATTGACTGATCTACTGGCCGGACAGCTGGATTTCCTATTCGATCCCGGCGTGGCGATGCCGCACATCAAGGCCGGCAAACTCAAGCTGCTGGCGGTTGGGAGTTTGAAGCGCTCGCCCTTGTTCCCGGATGTGCCGACGCTCGACGAGGTCGGCCTAAAAGGCTTCGATGCGGACACCGTGTTCGGGCTGTACGCCCCCGCCGGCACGCCTGCTGACTTCGTTAATCGGCTCAACCGCGAGATCAACAAGGCTCTTGCCTTGCCCGGTCCACGCGAGCGCATCGCGGCACTCGGTGGCGAGCCAGCACCGATGACGCCCGCTCAATTCCATGCCAAAGCGCTGGAGGACGGTGTGCGATTCGGCAAGCTGATCCGAGAGCGGAAAATTGTTGGGGACTGAGGGCGTCCCGCTTGTACCCCCGTCGAATGAAATCAATGGCCACTCAAACTTCATGGAGCGAACGCTAGTCAATTCAGCGCGGGGCAGTTGGCGGCTGTCGGCCTAAGTTCGGCAGCTGGTGTTTGAAAGATGACCGGCTGCAATGGGTCGGGTGCCGTCGCGTGCGCAGTGTCAAAGCTGACATGACTAATACATGAGATGGGCTGATGCTCGCCGTCCGGTCAGGCAGCTGCCCCCCTGCAGGACTCACAGCAGTTGTATGCCACCCGTCATCCGAGACGTCAGTCGGCCTCATCCAGACCGGAACAATCTGGACGTGACGTCCGGCTGGCATTGCCGTGATCGAAATGGCGGCTAGTGACACGACTGTTGGGTCTACCCCATCGACCGGGCGCGGGACAAGCCACGTTGATCGGCTGACGGAATTTTCGGCGGTTCCGGCTTAGAACCCCATCATGTCAGAAGATGCCAAATCGGACCGCCCCCAGGTGGCGGCAATCGGGTGT
>ENA-UOXK01002080-UOXK01002080.1-mixed-culture-metagenome-genome-assembly--contig:-NODE-2080-length-12393-cov-52.609175_pt1 | contig 12393 bp, 14 predicted proteins | sample MGYA00238160_ERZ761638 | MGnify/ENA primary metagenome ERZ761638 (study PRJEB28912, sample SAMN08777098) | mixed culture metagenome | isolation source: Freshwater growth medium | place: USA...
TACAAATTCCAACGCGAGCTCATCGTGTCCCAACGGCAAGGGCGGTTGCTGCTGTGCTAGGGCAAGGCGCCGCTTCGCCTCCTCTGCCGCGCGGCGCAGTGAAGGTCGATGCACGTCCTGAGCGTCTCCGAGTACCTGATGAGAGAGGCAGTCACGATGCCAATCGGTGCAGGCTTCAAGGCTCTTCTCGCGCCCGAGAAGCAATCAGTGGCAATCACAGTGGACAACCGTCGCGACGTGCCTTTGAGAAGGAGAAGACCACCGCTGGTAAGAGATTCTCGCTGCTGAAGCATGCTCAGCAGCGACACCCAGTACTCCTCGCCGCCCCCGCCGCCGCCGCCGCCGCCACCCCTGCCGCCGCCCTTGTCGCCGCCCTTGCCGCCGCCCTTGCCGCCGCCCTCGCCTCCTCCTCCATCGCCTCTATGGGCTGGTGTGCCTTCGCCACCTGGGCATAGCTCGCAACCAAGCGCAATCAAGCTCCATCAAGTGCAATCAAGCAAAATCTAGCGCAATCAAGCGTAATCAAGCGTAATCAAGGAGTACCCGGGCATAGCTCGCATGATTGAAGGATCGATCTTTGCCGACGAGCTGCCAGAGCCGCCCACAGGCGTACAAACAATGACGGAGTGGCTTCGGGCGCTTCTCCGTAGTGATGACGTGTACGAGGCGATGCTTGGTCAGCCCAATCCACAAAGCACATTCGAGAGGGTTGGGGACGGTGTGAGTGAAATCAAAGGCGGATCAGAATCGGATCAGAGTCCAAACAGAGTCCATACAACCCCACCAGTGATGCTGTGCGCCGGCTGGAAAACAGAGACGTGAGATCCCACGCGCCCACCGCGACGCCGCCATACGAAGACGTCCAAGGAGCGCACCTGCCGCCCGCGATACCCACGCACCTTCATACGACGGCTCCAGCGACCCCAACAAAGGGCCGCACGTCCTCCCTCGTGCCACTGGAGGAGGGCGCCATGGTGAGCTTGTGCATGCATTCGACAAAAGAAAAGGAAGCACGCCCTCCTCGCACATCAGGCATTGGTCTTCTGCTGAGCTCGAGCGGGCGTTCACGAAGCAACTGCGCAGCGTCGTGAGGGACGCCAAGATACGCCGAGGTAGTGAGCGCTGCCGAGGTGGCGTCGCTCACACTAGCACAAGTGAACAGACCCGGTAAGCTGACCTGGCTGAGAGAGGCTCGACGAGACAGGAGCAGAGCGTCGATGGCGACACATCTCTGCTCGAGGGCGCACTGCAATGCACACTGGACAGCCTCCGCCACTGCCTCGGCCGCAGCAGGCCGGCCTCTCTCGAGAAGGCATTCGAAGGCCCCCTGCCGCTGCTGCCGTGGTTGCGGCCACCGCCACGGCCGCTGACAGATCCTCGCGCGCGCACGTGTCTTGCCCAGTAGCTCCCTCATCTGACCGGCACGACCCCAGCGCACACCACCAGCCCTCACCTGCAGTGGCACTCAGAGCAGCAGTGGATTGAGCCGAGGTCATGATAGAAGGGAACAAAAATAAGCATCTGGTGGAGAGGCGCTTGATTGAGAGCAGGAACTCAGAGGTCATCAAGACCCACTCAGAATCCATCCGATTTAATCATGGATCAAATCAAAGGCAGTCAGAGGCAATCGCGTACGGGCTTCTACATTCGGATGAGCCGCGCGGCAACGGCGCGCTAGTACGATCTTGTGGGGAAACTGACACGCGTCGACTCGCTCTCGTCGCGCTACCGCCCAAAACGGCGCAGTCACCCAAGACAGCGCTACCGCCGAAGACTGCACGGCCGCACTGACCGAATCCGTCCGCGGTCTGCGAGGTAGCGGCGCGCGCGGCTGTAGCCTCCGTGGTTACTTGTTCATGCCGCTGAAGCTCAAGGCACGAGGGATGGCGAGGTCAAGGGGCAAGCAGCCTGGCTAGAGATGCTCGAGGGGCAAGCCCACCTGGCCACCGGCCGCGCCGGCGCCAACTCCGGCCACGACGACACCGTGATGAGCGCCACCGATGCGGTAATGCGGTAGCAGCTCAGCAGTTGACCTACGCCTCTAAAGTAGTCGAGGCGCAGATGCTCTCGAGCAGCGGCGTGCGCTCGAGCCACCGACCCCCAGAAAGCCGCGCTCATAGCTGGGCGGCGGCGGCGGCGTGCCGAGCGTCGAGGTACGCGGACAGGGCGCCCACGGCACCACCCGTGTCCGCGAGCAGCATCACCCCAGCACGCTCGTGCGACACTGACGCGAACGGGGACGAAGATCGCCAAAGTGCTCATCTGATGAGGAGAGCAATCAGCCAAGCCGAAGCATGCAATCATCAGAGGCCATCAGCGCCGAGTGCGGAGTGCGCACCTCGCCGCCAAGCACGAAGTGGCACGCACGGGGCGGCACGCACGGGGCGTCGTAGATGTGGCAGTAAGACACAAGGTGCGTCGAGTCCCGCCGGTCATGCGGTCGCAGAGCGCTCGGCGCCACCGCCGCCGCCCAGCACTTTACTGCCGACTTACCCCTCGCCGCCGCCCTCGACACCCACTCCACACTCATCCCCGCCGTCGGCGCGCGCACTCGGCCACCGTCCTGAAGGACAGACCCGCATGGTGCGGCTCGAGCTACCGGCCGTGCCGCGCGATTGCACGATGGCTTGCCGACAGCGCCGACGCCGACTCGAGCGGGTATGGTCGGGTACTCGGAGGAGCCGGGGTCGATGGCCAGCCGGTGTCATAACGGTGTCAATTCTTCAATTGAGCCCAGGAGAGGAAGCCAATGAGTGGGCATACTTCGAGAGGATCTGGAACTCGGTCCGCATAAACCGCGACGAGGAATTCAGCCCTTCCCCAAAGCCCGTCGTATGACTCGCACGCGCCACGGAGGAGAAGGCCCGCATGCCAAAGGTCGAGCGTCGAGAGTGACAGGGACGTAGTACAGGCCATGCGGAGATGACGTGGACACGATGAGGTACGTGTCGTTGCTCGACTCGGAGATGATACCGCGCACGCTCGTGCTGCCCAAGATGTGACCACGCTCGGTCGCCGTGAGAAACACGGACGAACTGGTCGCCACAGAAAGGAGCGTGCGTTGCGGTGCGCAGACCTACGCTCGAGTGCCAACGAAGCTCGCGACGCTCGTTTTCTGTGTCTCCATCAGTTCTCGCCAGCCGAGGAGTGCCTCTTGGAGTCTCGTGTTGGCGTCTTCCACTTTTGGAGTCTCGGAGCGGCTGCAAGATGGCCGTCTAAAGAGCGCGCTGCACTGAGTGTTGCGGTGCAACGTTCATCGTGGCGAGGGCGTCACGCCTTGGCGAGTACACGCGCGCGCGCCGGACGCGCCACGCGTCCGCCACGCGCTTCAGCTCGCTCGCACACACGCGCCTGTGCTCAATAGGCAAGCGCACGCGTCTCAGCCGAGCCGGCGGCTATAACTCTGGGTGGTGACTCGAGGAGAGCCGCGGATCCAGCGGCCCGCCACTCACGACAAGCAGTGGAGTGCCTGCTTGACGTGGTTATCAATGGGAGCAGCGAAAAAGGAGCGTATGGGCGCGGTGCCGGGGGGCGTGTCGCGACAAAAGGAAAGCCTCAATGGTGGCCTGTCGCTCGTGAGCACCCATGTCCAACGAGAAAGCGACGCCATGCGGGCGTCTGAGCAGCTTGACTATCTTTTCGGCGATCAGCGCAACCACCGGCGAGATCTCGAGCGAGATCTGGGTGCTCACGAACGCAGGCAAGCGGTGGCGAAGGCGATTGACTTAAAGGTGGCGAGGGTGAAAGTGGCGTTGGAGGGAGTGAGGGCGGCGGTGGCAAGGATGGCAGCGGCGAGACGGGGGCGGAGGGGACGGCCGCTGGCGCGCGGCCTGGACGGCGGCGAGGGCTGCGCCGAGGGCGGTGGTGGTGAAAGTAGAAGAGGCGGAGGTAGAGGTGGCTAGAACGGAAGAAGCGACATCAGCGACGGCGAGGGCGGCGGCGGTTTGGGCGGCGGCGAGGGTGGTGTTATCTGTGGCGGAGGTGATGGTGCTGGTGGGCATGGCGGCGATGAGGGTGGCGGCGGTGGCAGCTTTTAAAAGATGTACTCTGTCGGCAGACGCGCCCATTGACGCGCCCCCCCCAAAGGGAACGCAAAAGAAGTCTCTCGACGCCACCGCCGCGTGACGACGGCGGTGGGCGAGAAACGACACTGTTGTGGCACTCGGCAGATTGCCAACCGTGGCGGTGGCGAGGAAGGAAAGACGCTGAGCAGGTCGCACAAAAGGAGCTTCCTCCGCCAAGATCACAACCTTGGGCACGCGCTCGCGCTATGAGAGACGTGATCAGATATGAGTGCAGGTCGGGAAAGCCTGGCGACGAGCACGTCCCTGCAGCCACGACTCAGACAACTGAAACAGCTTGTGTCGCCTGCATGTATACGTGGCCGCGTCCTCGAGCGTCACGAGGGAGTCCCTCGCCTCCAGCACACCGCATGACACCACCGAAAGGCTCAGTATTTGAAGCGCGCTAAGGACGCTGGAGGCAGACCGACACCAGTTCCGGTTGCGATCGGCGCAACTGCGTGCCTCTGTGCGCAAGTACGGCTGAACGCTGACGGGATCGCTAAGTTCATGGAGCGGGGTGCATGCGTGCTGGATTCGAGGGCGCCATCGCAATTGGCATCGGCGAGAGTTTCGCCCCCCTTCACGTACGCGTCCTTCTGAGCGCCCGTGCGTCCAATGAGTTTACAGACCCCAAGCATTATGAACCGGTTTCACACGCCACAACCGACCTTAACAGACGAACCCTTCTCGGAAAATAGTTCGTTTAGCGTGCATGCAAATGACAATGGTTTTTTTTCATTGAGGTTGACGTTCGCCTACATTTACACCCCTTCGATGGGCACGACCGCCGCCACCATCAGCATCGCGATCAGCTCGGGCGGAGGCCTCTTCCACGCCGAGTACGTCGTCGTCGTCGAGGGCGGGCTGGCCTGGACCGCCCTCTGCGGCTTCTCGGTCGTGCAGGTCAACATCGACCTGGTGGACTGGGACGCCTTCTTCTACGGCGCGTGGGTAGGCGCGGCCGTTGACGTCTTCCTCCGCACGGTGAACCCGGCGACACAGCTGGGGGCGGGGCCGACAAAGCAGCGCGTGGATGGCGGCATCACCGCTCCAGGGACGGCGTCCCTGGACAGTGCCGGCCGCTTATCAGTGCGTTGGCAAAGCGCCCAAGGCGCACAGTGCGTGCTGCTGGTCAAGGTGCCAGCGACCGCAAGGCCCCGCGCTGTGCGGCGTGGCACGCGGCGCCGTTTGGATGGCGACGCGCGCCTCCTTCTTTTTGGAGCCATGCTCGCGGTCGAGCTCGAGGCGCAGCGCGCTCGGGCGGCCGCATGGAGCGTAGCGGCGGCGTTGTCGCGCGCGGTGTGGTGGGCGCCGCACGTGCGACGCGCCCTCGAGGCCCGCGCGCGCTTCGAGGAAGCCGAACACCTCGAGATGTGGTGGTGGTGTGTCGCCTTTGGATAAATCACAGCGGCGTGCGGTGTGCGACATCCGGGCGTGCGGCGGAGGAAGTGGCGGCAGCGACGGCGGCGGCAAGGGGCTGGGAGTGTACAGTGTTTTAGTTCAGACATTAGTTCATACATGTCTGCATGGAGCTAGCGAGCATCCTGGCGCCCGACATCAATCGCACGGTCTCTCTAGAATGCAAGTGCGAGGTTGCACACGAGTGCGCAAAGCCCCTCGATGCGTGATGATTATAGCCATGGACCGCAAGCAGCGCAGGAAGCGTGAGAATCACGAGCAGGGCGTTGAGCATGGTAAACAACGATAACCGGCGTTGGCAAGTTTAGGAATCCTTGCATGCATGCAACGTGACAAAACCCCGCTTGAGACTGTTCGGGTTGTGAAGGTCGTCGCGTGTAGGTGCGGGGCGACATGGACAGCGCGGATATACTTACTAACCCAAGCACTACCCTTGCTACCCGACACCGGCACCAGGGGAGGGCGAGCCGGGACAGACACGGTCACACCGCCACGCACGTCCCCCTCTGGACCCGAGCATGAACCGCCAGAATCGAACCGACTCACAGACGCGCGCGTGTGACCATGCCACTGACGCGCACGGCGGCCTGCTCATGGTCGTGGGGTGAGAGGTGAGCCACTGAGTGATGGTCACTGCACTTCGGCCACGCTTGCGTTGGCCGCCTTTGGCGCGCATTTCTCGACGGGGGCGAGGATGTAGATTGCTGCGATGAAGATGGCGATACACCTCTTTTGCTTGCCGTTCTCAATGGCCACATCCACACCGCCACCGTGCTCCTCGAATCTGATGCCGACGCGAGCCTCAGCGATAAAGATGGCCATACACCCATGAGTTGCGCCTGCCAGTATGGCCACCTGGCCGCTGCGAAGCTTTTATCCTCGTACGGCGCATCGCGCCACTTTGACCTCTCCTTTGGAAGTCAGAAGACTCACGAGACGGCAGAGGCGCTTGCCAAGTTCCATGGCCACCTCACCCTCGCCGCGTGGCTCCGTGACTCCTGCAAGTGGACCACGCCACTTCACCACATCGCTGTCATCTCCACCTCCCGCACGCTCGCCCTCCTTCGTGCTGGCGCCAGCATCAACGCCAAGGACCAGGAGGGCGATCTAACGCCGCTCGCTCTCGCTTGCGAGTTGCATGCAAAGGGCGAGGCGCCCAACGGCACGCCCGCGGCGCTCGTGCTCAAGGCCGCGCAGCCGTGGAGCCCGGAGACGCACTCACTGTTCCCCGCGGCCGCACGCGCATACGCGGTGCAGATGATGCTCATCGGCCACAGCAAGTCCGCCCGGCTGCCTGCGGACCTGTGGATGCACATCATCATGCCGTACCTCGTCAGCCGCGACTCGAAGAGAAGATGTGGTTGAGCGATGAGCATGGCGGGGCGTGCTTGGACTGAAGATGGTGGGTGTGTGCATATGGTGGGTGTGGCACGACTTGAGAGCACGGAGAGATGACAGTGAGATGATGAGGATGTTCCACTGAAAGACTAAAATTGAAAAGACCATGGAAAAGACACGGCTCCCACGTCCCCGCTCCCGGTCCCACCCAGGGTCCGAATCGAATCCGCTCAAAGAATACACGCGCAAGGACGCCCGGGAGTGGTAGGAGTCATTCCGAGTCGGCGTAGTGGCGGCGGGGGGACAGGAGGTGAGCAGATGTCGACACGGCACGTGGGAGGAGGGGGAGGTGCATGGGGAGGTGTCGTGTGCTGTTGTCTGCCCGAGGCCTGCCAGTTTCTTCAGCCTCCCGGCGGCGCATCCGAGCTGGTGCGCGTGCATGCTGGTGCGCGTGCATGCAGGCGCCGTCTCCGAACCATCTATCTTTCAGCGGACAGCGCACCAAGAAGCACCATCACAATAACCATCACAAGGAAGAGCAGACAGGCTGAAACGATATTGTACTCGTCGGTCGTGAGAGTCTGAGCGCCGCTTGAGCCGTGACCCTGTAAACGGTTACCTGATACGTCAACACTACGAGTTGTAAGTGCTAAGTCCTGTCTGTGAAACGCGCGGCACCCCTTTAGCCTTCTAAAGGCGCGTGCCCCCGAGAACGAGAGCCGTGTGGTTCGGTTCGTGGCGGGCGCGCAGATAAGCGCCGATATGCGGCGCGCTCGGAGAGTCTGCTCCCACGAGACAGGTGCCACCCGGCTGTGACGTGGCGCTCGGAGAGTCTACTCGTAATCCCACGAGACAGCTGCCACCCGGCTGTGACGTGGCGCGCCCGCCCCGTGCGTCGTGCTGGGCGTCGTGCTGGCCAGAATGGCGGGCGCGGCAGGCAAGGACGCGGCGGTACCACCCGCGTAGCCATAGATGGCCGCGTCCAGGAGCTGCGCGATGTGCTGAGGTCCGAGGCCGAGGCCCTGCAGCCGGCCCGCCCAAGCGTGCCCCTCGCCCAGCCCTCGGAGGCTCTGCTGTGCCTCGAGCCGCTGTGCCTGCCGCTGAGCCTCCTCTTGCCAGCGAGACAAGGCCCCCTCGAGCCTCTGCCGCCGCTGCCGCGCCCACTCGGTCCACGGGTACTGCTGCTCGAAGCTGGGCGGGTGCAAAGCGGAGCCGCCGTGGGCCTTGAAGGCGGCGGTGTGAACCCGGCGTGTGCGCTCCTCGATACGACGTGAGGCGGCGCGATGCTGCGCCTCGGCCCGCCACTGTCGCCACGCCTCAGCTTGCTTCCCGCGTGCGCGGCGCGCGAGCAACCCAGTGGCTCGCAGGCGCACGTGCAGGGGAATCTGCGCAACCCTTTGACTCCAGCGTTGCATGCATCGTCGGACGCGCATCGCGTACACGCGCGGCTGCCGCCACGACGCTTCAATCTCGCCCATCATCTGTTGCCATCGGTCGCTCACGCCCGCCGAGCGCCAGCGCCGCACCGCCGCCTGCTGCTGCTGCCGGCGCACGTCCGCTTGAAAGGCATCGAGGCGCATCTGCTTTGCAATGCCTTGGATGAGCGCCCCCGCACGCACCTGCGCCGCGTGCTGTGCGCGCGCGACGCTCGCCCTCCAATGTTGCAGCATGCGCCGCCACTCGTTGCGCAATTGGAAGCGAAGGACGCTCCGCCTGAGCGCCTCGGACGCGAGGCGCCCATCACGACGCCACTTGGCGCCCTCGCCTCGCAGCGCGCGCCACGCGTGCAAGCAGTGCGAGCGCCACAGTCGCTCGAGCGCGTGCTCGTCGGCGAGCTTGCACAGCTGCGACTCGCGCAACGAGGCGAGGAGGCGTGTGCGCCGATGCCACACACCCCAGCTCCATGAATGAAACCCCTCCGCCAAGGCCTTGCTCGCGCGCCGAGCGACGGCCTCGTTGACTCGACGGAGCTCGACCACGCGCTCGCACCACTGGCGCAAGCTCCGCTCGAGCTCGCGCGCGCATGCCTTCGCGTGAGTGCAGAGAGCGAGTGTCCCAAGCAACTTTTCGTGCCGTCGGCGGGCCGCTACGCGCAAGAGAACGACCCAGAGTCGCCAGCCGGCAAAGCTGCGGCGCACCTTGCGCGCGAGCTTGGCTGAGTCACGCCGGTGGCGCCAGCTGCGACTCCAGACAGTCCAAGCTCGCTCCGTGTACAGGCTCACTCTCCACTTGAGCAGCTCCCGTTCACATCTGGCGCATTCTTGGATGGCTCGGCACGTGTCAGCAGTGCGCACCCACCGCCCCAGGCCCAGCGCACCCAGCTGTTGGGCTCGCCACTCCCCGGAGCTCCGCCATCGGTGCGCCTCGAGCCGCGCGTCCTCAACGAGGGTGCGCAGGGTGCGCAGGAGACGCAGGCCTTCGCTCCGCCGATGCCACGACTGCGCCCGCGGCCGGAGCACGCTCCGAAAGTGCTCGCGTTCCGCACGCAAGGCGTCGTACCAGCATCGCCAGTTGCGCCTCCCGAAAGCGCTGTGCACCTTGCATGCCAGCGCGTCGATGCGGCGCTCGTCGACAGGGGAGGTGGTGAGCGCACTGACAGCCCAGCTCGCTGTGAGTCGCATGCGCAGCCCGCGCTGCCGGCGCGGCGCATCGTCGGCTGCTCCCGGGATCTCGCCCCAATCTCCCGGGATCCCCCAATCTCCCGGGATCTCGCCCCAATCTCCCGGGATCTCGCCCAGACGTAGCAGCTCCCCCGCCGCCTCTCGCAGGCCGCCGAGGGCGCGGCCGATGGCCCCTTTGCAGATCTCGTGTGCGAGATTCGAGGTCTCGTGCGCCAGATTGGATGGACTCGCGGCCTTTGCCGCTCCCCCTTCCATCAGACCCGCAGAGGCAAGCGCCCTCGAGGGCGGCGGCGGGGCGGAGGTGTGAAGCTTCACACACCCAACGGCCAGCTCGGTCAGCGCGAGCACCACTTCCCTCTGCAACATTCGCATGCGCCTTCGCTCCTCGTCCCCTCCGCTGACCAAAGATGCCACCCACCACTCGCGCGCCGCGGCGGCGGTCGCATGCGCGCGCAACGCGGCAGCGTGCCAGTGCTCCACATACGCCCCTCCATCGGCGCGCCGTAGTGAGCGCTCGTGCGCCTCCGCCGCCTCCACCGAGCGGCACTCGATTGAGAGCCACGCAGCGGGCAGAGCGGACGGCTCAAGCGCCGTATTGGGCGCTGCCGGCGCTAGCGCCGTATTGGGCGCTACCGGCGCCGAAGGAGGCGGAGCGAAAGGCGCTGCTTGTTGTGGCATCGGCGCCGGCGCAGGTGCGGCTAAGGGCGCCGCCGCGGGCGCGACGACGTCGACGTCGACGTCTTCATCGCTGGCGGGAAGCATCATCTGCATGGTGAGGGGGCGAGTGCACGCCTTGATCTTGTCGATCAGCGCGTCCTTGGGCAGCCCGATGACGCTCTCATGATTGATGCCCACGAGGACGCTCAAATGGACGATCCCGTTCGCATGCGCTTGGCTGCCGGCGGCCGGCGCACTCGAGACGACGACGCGCACGGCGCCGTCCTGTGCGCGCTCATCCGAGAGCGCGAGCCCCAGCGGCCCTTCACCAAACGTGTAGCTGCGCGGCTCTGGCGGCGGCCGGGGGCGCGCCGTAGTGAGCGCGGCTGCCGGTGCGGCAGGCACGGCGGCGGCCTCGGGATCGAAGGACGCAGCGGCGGCATCGGGACCGAGTGACGTGGACTCACCTTCCACAGTGCTCGAGGCGCCGCGCGCCGTGTCGAGCGCCCCCCCCTGGGTGGACCCTTCCCACACTTCACGGCTGACGAAGCACGCCCGCGCCGAGTTGAGCGCGCTCAGCGCGGCGCCGCCGAGCCACGCGGCCAGTCGGCGCTCGGGCCCCGCGACCACGCGCGCCGTCATGGGCGCCGATGAGGACGCAACGGACGAGGTTGAAGCGCCGTCGTGAGCGCCCGAGCTGCCCTCGTCTGCCCAGGCCCGTTTAGGCGAATGGGGCCCGCGAAGAGCACGTGAGCCGCTGAGCGCGCTGGCAGCGTCCGCAGCTTGGACGATCTCGGCGTAGTCTCGCGTGAGCTCGGCCTCGAGACGCGTCGCAAAGCCGGGCAGCAGCGAGGCACCCCCGACGAGCACCACATGGCCGAGAAGCCTCGTGCGCACGCTTCGGTCCGCGAGAGCCACGGTGCGAAGGATAGCCTCGGGCACGCCGCATGGCGCCTCGAGCCCGGCACGGCGCGGTTCAAAGAGGGCGTCGCAGTTGGCGTCGGCGGTGCTGCCGTTCGCCAGGTGCTGGCCGCCGAGGGGGTGCAACGTCGCGCCCTCGAGCACCGCGAGCCCGTCGCAGAGCAGCCACACGAATGTGGCGCTGTAGCCAACGTCCACGAGAATGCCCGTGTCGAAGGCAGCATTGTAGATGGCCAGGAGCGGTGCAGGCCAGAGGCTGAGCGCGAACACGTTTGGGAGCGAAAAGATCCGTGCAGCCAGCTGCGCACGCTCCGTCGGCGACAAGTCCGGCCTGTGGCCCAGCACGACGGCGCACTCGTCTACCAGCTCAAAATCCTCGAGCTCGATCAGCGCGTCCTCCGGAGCCCAGTCGCTCGGCTTGATGACAGCTGGCCCGCCGTCGTGCGTCCAGCCGCAGCGCAAGAAGCACGAGCCCGCGTCCACGACCGCACACGTGTCAAGGGACGCCATGGCACAGACTGCAGTGCCCACCACAACGCAGCGAGAAGTTGTTTCAAAATGGATCAAAAAATGCACTGAGAAAGGTCCTGATATTTTGCTGCCGCGCCTCCCGAGTACGACGGTTCCGCGGAGTTGACGAACCACTGCTTCACATATCCCCGAGAACTCTCCGAGAAAACACTTTCTAGGAAGCCACTGTTCTTGCTCACCATGCTTATGGGTTGCCTGCTCTTTGTTGCAGCGTGCATACACCATATCGACGGAGCGCTACTATTGTCCAAGTCGTCGCATCGGCACCTGCATGGGCGCCATCCAGCGGTTCGGTGCAGTGCCGAGCTCGGCAACGTCGATGACTTGACGCTGGAAGAGTTCGCCGTTCGACTGGCTGAGGTCCGTGCGCACTATCGCAAGACTGGCGAGCTCACGCAGGACCGCGTGTGCATGAACATGCTCGCCACTCGGTGCGAGGACCTCCACTTGAACCGATGCCGCACCGGACCAAGCAGGATCCAAGATGGCGGCACAGGCCTCTTTGCTACGCGAGACATTAGGGCTGGCGAGCTAATCACGCTCTACCCGGGCGACGCGCTGCTGTACTGGAAAGATGGCCGAGAGGCGAGGAGCACTAGCAAACGGGTGTGCAGCGGCGTCGTCTTTGGCGCCCACATTCCAATGGGTGAGAGGGACGCGGACCGCGTGACGAGTGCCGATGCGCGTGCATACGATCGCTTCACTGACGCCCACCTAGCAAGGGGCCACTCTGTATCGGTGATCATTCCGGTGATCATATATCATCATCCTTTTCCAGAAAGAACATATTGCCGGAGGCGGATTGAGAGCCGCCTACAAGCTGTGCAAGCCGTGAGCTCTCC
>ENA-UOXK01002081-UOXK01002081.1-mixed-culture-metagenome-genome-assembly--contig:-NODE-2081-length-12390-cov-34.599027_pt1 | contig 12390 bp, 8 predicted proteins | sample MGYA00238160_ERZ761638 | MGnify/ENA primary metagenome ERZ761638 (study PRJEB28912, sample SAMN08777098) | mixed culture metagenome | isolation source: Freshwater growth medium | place: USA...
TCTGTCTCTTCACGCGGTGGTTCACGGCCGCTTAACCGTTGGGGTCAAGCGGCATTCTCAAAAAAGACCGTGAAGACGCGATTCATGCTGGAGTTCCTTTGCCTCGTGGGAACGCTCGGCGAGGACGCCACGAATGCCCTATTGCTGCCTCCGATTCGCCTCCACGGCTTGCGCTCGATGGCGTGCTGCTGCCATACCCTGGCGGCCATTGTGAGAGCGCATTACTCGTCCCCTCACTTCTGCGTGGGAGACGCTGACGCGTCGCTCGAGCTCGCAATGTTTGCTGCCGGGCTCGGCCGGGCAACGCTGCGGATCGAAGGCGACCAACACTTGCCGGTGCTAGAGTGTGCCCGTTACCGGAGCCTCGCCCGACTCAAGGTCGGCGCCATGGGCACGACTGCCGCGCTGTACTTTGGCGCGGTCGTTGCAGACTGCAACTGCACGGTGCGGCTTGCGAACGGAATCGCTTGCAAGGACCTCAAGCCGCTGCGGGAGATCGCAAGTATCTCCCTGCGTGCAGGCACACTTGGGTCTGAGGGCAGCGTGCTGAGTGCGACCGACCTTGCGGCACTACTCGGAGCGCTCTCCCTCAACCAGCGACTGACCGAGCTCGACCTCAGCGGGAACTCGCTGGGCAGCGCCTGTGTACCTCGGGTGCTCGAGCTGCTCGCTCACGGGATGATTCAGTCCGTGGGGCAGCACGGCCTGAATCTCGAGGGCAACCAGTTAGGAGACGAAGGCTGGGGTGCCATCTTTGCCGGCATCTGCGGCAACAAGGACAGTAAGATCATGTCTATGGACGTGTCCTCCGAGAACATCGGCCCTGCTGGTGTCAAGCTGATCGCCGAGGCGCTCCGCACGTGCGTCACAGGCGCGCTGACGAGCGTCGACCTGTCCGGAAATCATCTCACTGACCACGGCAGGGACATGACGGGCATCAAGGAGCTCGCCGCCGCTCTTGGCGTCAACGGCGGGCTGACGGAGGTACGCTGAGCTCTAGCCCAGCTGTGCTCTCTCAGCCCAGATGTGCTCTAGCCCAGATGAGCTCTAGCCCAGATGTGCTCCCTCAGCCCAGATCTGCTCCCTCTTGCTCCCTCTTGCACTGACATCTGGAGGTCCCTCATGCATAGGTGAACTTGGATGGGTTTGCTCTTCCTGTCAAGAAGCTCAAGGGCACCGACCCCATCGAGACGCTCGACCTCTCGGGCAAGAATCTTGGAGTTTCCTCTGCGGTTGTGATCGCCTTCTTGATCGGCGTTAATGGCGCGCTGACACGCGTCGACATTAGCAAAAACTTCGCGGGCGACGGCGCTGAGCAGCTCTCAGCAGCTGTCCTCGGCAACCTCAAGATCGAGATGTTCAACGAGATCCCAATCAAGGAGATGCGCGCCAACTCGCTCATGGAGCTGGACCTGAATGGGAAGGGCGTCGGAGTCGAGGGAGTCATGGTTGTTGCGGGACTCATACCCGTCATGGGCGCACTGACGAGCATCTCCCTCGCAAACAACATGATCTCTGGCATTGGAGGACAGTACTCAGATGGAAGTGGAGACCTAAGAGGTGCCTTCAGCATCGAAGGCATTGCGGCCCTCGCAGATGCTCTCTCAAAGAGCATGACGCTTCGGTCAGTGGACTTATCCAACAATTCTCTAGCTGGAGTAAACCGTTCTGGTCATGGAACCTTTCGTCCCGAAGGCATCAATTTGATCGCTGATGCCATCCGCGTTAATGGCGGGCTGACGAGCCTGGACCTCTCCAAAAACGCACTCTGCGGAGTGGTCCAATCCTTCGGCGGCGGCGTCAGGGGCACCTACACTGCAGAGGGCATCACTGCAATCGCCAACGCCCTGCGCGTTAATGGCGCGCTGACGATGCTGTCCCTAGCCAAAAACAGGTTGGGGGAGGAGGGCACCAAAGCCATCTGCGAGGCACTAGAACAGAACAAGACGCTTAAGGAGCTTGACATTAGCGGCCACTATGGCAGCAACTATGGCAGCAACATCGGAGGGTCAACAGGCGCCAAACATGTGGCCAAGATGCTTGGCGTCAACGGCGGGCTGACGGCCCTGAATTTGTCCACTAACCGCCTCTTGGATGAGGGCGTAAGCGCAGTCTGCGAGGCCATCCAGAGCAACAAGGAGACCAAGCTCTCGTCGCTCAACTTCAAGGACAACGGCATTGGTCCAGTGGGAGCAAAGTCTGTGGCGGCCATGGTGGCCGTCATATGCACATTGACCGAGTGCAACCTCAGGAGCAACAGCAGCATGGGCGAGGAAGCGCAGGCCTCAATTCGTAACGCAGTACAAGGAAAGGCTTGGTTTAAGCTGCGTCTTTGAGATGTGTGTGCGTGCGATGCGATTCCCTCCCCTACCCCCTTGGGTCGGGTCTCGGGAAAAAGTGCCCGGGGGCCGCGCGCGCGGGTCCGGGTGAAAACTAAGGCCGGCTCGGCCCGGGCGGGGCGCGCCGGTACTCGACTGTGATCTTGTCCATCTGTGACTGTGTCGACCGGACCCGTTCGTTTTATAAACTTTCACACACGTATCGCTATTGGGCATGCCACACATCACACATATCGAGTGTTAAATAACATAGATCGCGAACAGACATACAACGCGTATCGAGCACAATTGAAGCACGGCAGACTGGACTCTGCCGGGTCGCCTTGGGGCTCCTCAGGCGCGGGTCGAAACACGAAAGTCACGTGCTCCGCATCATGCACAAGGCCTTCCTGCGCGCGACCGCCTACTCTCCAGTCTCCTGGTGACGCGCTTGCCGCCGCCGTTCGGTCCGCGCAAACCATGCCATCATCCCCGCCCGTCGCCGCCTTGCCTTCACTTTGGAGCCTTCTTCCATGTCCCGGCGTCCGCCTCCACTGCCGCCGTCTCCGCCTCCTCTCCTCCTCCGCCGCCGCCGTCAATGCTGCCGCCGTCTCCGCCTCCTCTCCTCCTCCGCCGCCGCCGTCAATGCTGCCGTGCCTGCCGCCTCACCTGCATCTCGCACTACTCAGAGCTCAGGCACCTTTTCGAGGTTGATGTAGACGTAGCAGGTCATACCTTCGCCACCCGTGGTCCTGAAGCCCTGCAGCTTGGCGACGGGCTGGATCTTGACAAGGCCGTGGCCCCACCACTCCGTCACCTTGCGGAAGGAGCACAGGATATAAAATGGCGAGCGCTGCAGCACCTGGGCGAGGTCTCGCAGCGTATTCTGCGAGAAGACCCAATCGAAGATGTAGATATGCGTGTACGCGAGCTTGTCGTACGAAGTCGCATCCGCAAGCTCAAACTGGACGCCATCGAAGGGGCCGAGGCGCGTAAGTGGTGGCGGCGGACCAGACGAAGGCTCCTCGGCCGCCGCCGGCGCGGCAGACACCGTCGACTCACCGCTGCTGCTGCCCTCGCACTCGCCGTCGGCGCCGGCGCCCACCGCCTCCGGTAGTACCGGTGCGCTGCTGGGCGCCGCGCCATGGGCGGGCTCGGCCGCCCCGGCGTCGGCCTCGGCGGCGCCCGCCTCCGCCTCGAGAGCAAAGAGAGCTTGCTTGGCGATCGCGTCACGAGAGGCGACACACTCCATGCCAACGGCGGTGCGCATGCGAAACACGAGCTTGAGGTGCAGCACCACCTTGCCGTAGCCCGAGCCGATGTCAAGGAAAGTCGAGTGGGGCCCGAGGTCCCACATGAGGCCCCAGTGCGTGTCGTGCAGCTCCTCTAGGACGAGCGAACGCAGGTGCGAGAGCAGCAGACCAATCCTATGCGCGGAGCCGGTGGTCGCCTCGCCGTAGCCCTCCGAACCGGCGGTGCCGCTGCTCATGCCCTTCGACTTGCGGTCGTCGATGGAGCGGCGCGCGGCGTACTGCGCGAACGAGGCCAGCGTCGACGAGTACTGCGTGTTGTTCATGATCATCGACGGTGGCGCCGCCGCTGAAGGCTTGTCCACCATCCGATTGCTGTGCCTGCGCCCGTCGCCGCCGTCGCCACCGGCGTTCGCGGCGCCAGGCTCGTCCTCCATCTGATCGTCCGCCCTGGCGCCACCGACGTCGTAGTCGGAGGTGAGCCCCCAGTCGAGATAAGACAACTTATCCACCACATGGTACACCCGCTTGAGGAGGTGCGTCCCGTCCTGGTACTTTTCGGGGAGCACGACGTCGACGGCGGTGAGCGGGAAGTAGCACCGCTCGTCAAGCACCTCGCTTTCCTTGTCAGCAGAACGCCGGATCCCTTTGATTGCCGCGCCAGCCTGCCGCGCCTTGCGTCCGCCGACGGGCGGCCAGTCCGATGAGAGACCGCCTTCGAGCACATCGACGATGCGTCCGCCGCTCACACGGAAGCGCTCCGAGGTGGCGCGGCAGATGCGCCCATAGTCCGCCTGCAGCGTGAACACGTACAAGTCGTCATCGAGCCCCTTGGCAAGCGAACCGAAGGAGAGTGAGCCGCTGACCTCGTTGCGCGTGATCATCTTGTACAGTCGCTTGTCGGAGCCCGATCCCACCATGCCACACGGCGAGCCATTCTCTCCCCACTGGACAGTGTCCGCGCGGAAGAGGCCCACCCACGCGTTTGAAGAGCCCGGGTTTGCCGGCGGGAACCACCAGCGCAGCGTCGCGCTCTGTGCCGAGTGCACCGTCAGCGCGAGGCGGAAGAGCGATGCGTCGTGATCGCTCGCGAGTGCGCCGCCCACGTCGAGGATGCCATCGGCGCGCACGGCGCGGCCTTCGCGCTCCATGCCGACGGCCCATGGGGGGGGCGGGTGCAGTGGGGTCTTCGCCTTCTCCGCCTCGGCAGCATGGCGGGCCGCCGCCTCGGCGGCCTGCCTCCGCGCCTCGAGCACGCCGCTCCGCTTCAGGTCAGTGTGCTTGCGCTTGCGCCTGGCGGCACGGCGCGCAGAGACGATGTACTCCTCCAGGGTCACGGCGGGTGGACCCACCCGCTTGGCCAGCGTCGACGGTAACTCGATCTGCTTCTCCTGGAAGTTCTCTCCGTCGACGAGGATCTTGAGCTGGGGAGCACAGTGAGGCGTGAGAGGATGAACACCGCTCAAGGCACGCAGGGCGCGAGCGGCGACGGCGGTGGCTGCGGCAACATCAGCGCGTGGTTCGCCGCGTGCAGGCACGCACCAGCTCAGCCTCCGTCAGGTCCTCCGTGTCGCCGTCCTCATACTCCACTCGGAAGCCTGTGTCACGGTGAAAGTCGGTGACACGCCCTTTGAAGGTGCCGATGCCCTTGAAGGTCTTGGTGACGCTCTGGCCGATGAGGAAGGTTGCACAGACGTGAGACTCTTTCTTAACAATCGGCGCTTCCTTCTTCTTGATCCCCTTGGAGGGCGGCATCTCGTTCCGTCGCGGTGACGACGGGAAGGCGCGAGCAGCGTGGCGCGAGAAGCCGCTGTTGCCGCTGTGAAACAAGACGAGTGTGAAAACACACTTTACAATCAGATTAGGGGGCTGGTTAGTGAGCTTGGGGATGGGATTTCCACGTTCGAGAGTTATGGTCGGACACGACGGATTGTGGCGGGTGTGGCGTGCAGCGCGCGTGCGCGCGAAACCGGCCAAGGCCCCAGCAGACGGGCGGGGAGCGGAGACTCAGCTCGAGACGGGGCTCGAGACTGGTCATGCTAGACAGTGGGACGAGTGCGGAGTGGATGCATGAGTGCAGTGGATGATAGAAGTCGAGACTTGCACAGACTCGACAGTGAAACTCGACTGGCGCAGACGTGAGTCCGGAGTGGAACGTGACACGGCGGGACGGGAGCCGCGGGCGCGCCTCCAGCTCCTCGAGCAGAGATTATATACCGAATGCGACCACGCCACGTGATGTACGGCACACCCCCTCTGTCAGTTGGGCAAACTTGCTCCCCTGCGGCGGCGCGCTAGGAAGTTTGGAACAACACGAGTGCCGTTCCTGCACCAGATGGCCCGGATGGAGGACAACACAACAAAGACACCCTTGCGCTTCACAGCAGCGCCTGCAGCAGCCCGGGCGCGTCCGCACGCAGCCAGTCATTGGGCCACGTGTACGAGGCAAGCGCCTGCCCAAACTCGTCGTGCAGCTTCCCATAGCTCGTGGCCACCTGGGGCAGCAGCGAAGCCGCGCCGCGCCCCTGCGGGCCCACCGCCGCTGCGCCGCGCGGACCAGTCTCGGCCTCGGCCCCCGCGCCGCTCGCCGCGCCCGTGCCGCCGGCCGTCGCGCCGCCGCCGCCCTTGCGACTGCGGGGCGGTGGTGCGATAATGCCTCCAGTCAGGTTGGCGGCTGCGATGGCGATGGCGGCAGCGGTGGCGGCGGTGTGCGGCGCGGGCGGCGGCGGCGGCGGCGGCGGCGGTGCGGCGAGCATCCCATGCTGATGAAAGTAGGCTCCACTCGTGTGTAGCGCGGCCCCATGCAGACGCAGCGCCTCGAGTTGCTTGGCGGCGCGCGCCGCCACGCTGCCGCGCGCGGAGGCGGCGGGTGGCGCGGAGGCCGGCGCGGAGGGCGGCATCGGCGCCGTCTCGAGCAGCGGCCGGAGCGCGTCGAGGTACTCGGGCAGGCTCGGCATTAGGAGAGCGTGCACGATTTGGTGCCCTAGTACGGTGAGACCAAGCAGGGCGCCATAATGGGTGGAGAGGGGCTTTCGTTTGTCATGGAGGGCCTCGAGAAGGGTCTGCGTGACGCGCGGCTGCAGGTCCTGGTACTTGACGCCGAAGCGATGAAGCAGCGTAGCGAGCAGCTGACTTGCCTGGCGGCGCAGGCTCCAGTGATCCTCGAGAGGCGAGGCACAGAGACGCTTGCCCACGATGCACGTGAGCACAGCCGGCATGATCTGGTCGAGGGCACGGGCAACGAGGTACGAGGTGGGGAGGTCGAGAGGGTGGGGGGAGGGTGAAGGGAGGTGAGACGCACGCACCCAAGATCGGGGAGGCAAGGTTTAGGAGGGCAAGGGCTCGAGCCGAGGGCCAGGATACGCTCTCTTCACATTCACACCTGATGGAGATAGGGCTCGAGGTCGATCGATGCTGATCGGAGCATGGCGGAGAGCAGCCGCATAGTGGCGATGAGGCGCGGCAGACAACGGAGCGACGCGTTCACCTCGCCCGCCACCAAGGCGCACAGGTGCGCCGACAGCGGCTGCGTCGAGAGATCGTTGGCGACGCAGCGTAGCACGGCGGTCAGCGTCCTCGATGCCTCGGGATCGATCAGCCCTTCATCACCCGAGGGGGCGTGCGAGTGCACGGCGCCGGCGACGCGGTCGAGCCACGTCTGCTCCTCGGCGGTGAGCGCGTGCCGTGCGAGCGACGTCACGCCACCCACCGTACTCTCGGCTGCCACACCACCTTCGGCGCCGTCAGCCTCGCGCGGCCGTTTACGCGAGGCGGAAGCCGCGGCCACCTCCTCGGGGGTAGGATTTTGCGGCATGCTGGGCTGAACACCGTGCACCGCGAGCCAGTGCGTCGTGAATGTCGGCTCAAGCGGAGCCCTCGGCAGTGGCTCCTCGAGCATGTGGGACAGGTTGAGCTCCGGGTCCTCGAGGTAGAAGACGCCCGGCGTGAGCGCGCGGCAGAAGCGCGGCGGATCGGAGGATGTGAAGCCGTAGAGCGGCTCGCTGTTGCGCAGCCGCAGCGCGTAGTTGATGTCCTCTGTCGTCAGCGTGTCGCGGCGCCCATGCTTTTGGAACTTGATCGCCTCGAAGATGATGTCGCGAAGGCGGTACTCGACATCGGGCGCGAGCGCGTCGGCGACCTCGTCCTTGAGCTGGCTGATGCCCACCGACTCGGCGATCACCTTGACGCTCGCGCGCGAGATGATGTTGGCGCGAGAACACGCCATTACTACGTGTCTCTTTTTCTCTCACAGCACTGAACCGTGAACATGCGTGAAGGGGCATGTCGGTGTGGATCGCATAGACGCCAGACGATGCTCTCGTTTGCATCGCATGTATTACTGTAGTACTACTAAATGCTATTTGGCCTACCATGTCAGTGTTCAATTATGAATGAACATTGAACTCGCTTGAAAGTGCTTTTGTGGGAAACTATAGTCGCGCGTCGTATCATGCATTTCTAAAGGCCAATTAAAAACCAGGAAATCCCCCCCCCAGCGGGGAGCGCGTCGAGTGCGCTGCGCGCGGTTATACCCTGTTCACGCTACTCTCTAAGACAAGGGATTCCTAGTGCATGATCACATTCCAGAGCTCCCGAAGATTTGGAGACAGTCTGCCGACCGGTTGCATGGCCGGGACCGTTTCTACAGCCACGGCGGGTTTTGGCTCATCTGCCGACAGGTCGACTGGCGATAGGGATTGCCAGTTCTCGTCCTCAGGCAGAGCCATCGTCTGCTCTACATCATCAGCATCAGGAGCCATTGCAATCGCCATCCCCGATTCGAAATCACCCTCCTGTTTCGCAGGCGAATGGGATCCACGTCCACGTCCATGTCCGCGTCCGCGTCCGCGTCCGCGTCCACGATGTGGTGTGCTGAAGTCCGAATGGGTACGGAGTTCGGAGGTCATTTGCACCGCAATCTCTACGGCTTTGTGCAGCTTTCGCCATTCGTGCAGCGCTGCTTCAGGGCTCAGTTGAAGCTCTTCTCGCTGATCCTTGGTAGTTGGCTCTTTAGCCTCGTCCTCGGCCTTCTCATCAGCGGCAGTCGCTTCGGCGGTCTTCGATGAAACAACGCTCGATTTAAGCGCGATCGACTCATCTTGCTGAGCCTGAGGCTGAACCATTGGGGAGGGCGAGAGAAAACGCGTTGTCAATGAGCTTGGAGAGCTCAGCGAGCTTTGCTCTGCCGCCGCCGTGAGGCGAGCGGTGAGCGAGCGAGTGAGAGAGAGCCCCGTCGAGTCGCCAAGGACGCGATGGCAGGCCGAGTGCCCCACTAAGCTCTCAGGCGGTGCGGCCTCGGTTGGTGTGACCGCAGGCGGCGAGGCAGTGGGCGATGCGGCGGGCGCGGGTGGTGTGGCCGCTGGCGGCGCGGCCGAGGGCAGCTCTGCTGCCGGGTGTGCAGCCTCCAGGGGAGGTGCAGCCACTATGGGCGTCACCACGGGGACCGGCGCGGACTGTGCACCGGCGGCGGCTGCGGTGGTGGCCTCGGGCGTGCCTGGGATGGATCGAAGATCAGAATTCCTGGGTTCACTGGGTGTCCACGTCATTGGTTCGTTGCACCCCCGAAGTGGAGCAATTGCGACGGCGAGGGCGGCGTGGAGTGCGGAAGTGATGACGGCGGCGGCGGGCGTGGCGGCGGGTTGGCCCTTGCCATTGATCGCGCCGCCGGCTGCGCTGGCATCAGGTTCCCCATCCTTTTCGTGCACAGACATAGCCATCTTCAGCTGAGCGTCAAGCTGAACGGCTGACCGGATAGGTGCATTGTTCAGCTGAGCGCCACGCTGAACGGCTGAACGGATGGGTGCCATCCGAGAACGAACGGGCACGGAGGTGGGCGCAAGGAGAAGCGGGGCTTTGCGCCCAGGACTTACAGCCATCGTTTGGGAAGTGTTCAACCTCATTGCCACTGAGGCGAGGTTTCGTTGGCTGTCGGATAAGTCAGGTGCCACACGAAGAGATCGAGGACGCAACGTCTTGTGGCTCGGTGGTTCGGCATGCGAAGCCGTGGGGAAAGACGTGCCAGCCCTGCTGCTGCACCCGTTGCCTTCGGGCGTCACGAACTGCAGCTGTGGGAGAGTGGGTGCCTTCTGTAGAGGACTGGAGGCTTTATGCGGAGCAGGCGAGGTCGGCAGGGTCTCACGTCTTTGCTTGAGCTCGTGGCGGACGGGTGCAACACGTCCAGGTGGCACCCGAAATGGTTCAGGGTCGTTGTCCCAGTCGCTTTCAACCTGGCCGCGATGCTGTGGAGTGTACCTTTTAGCCGTGCGTCGACGACGTCGTGTGAGCACCTTACAGCGATAGCAGGAAAAGCACACAAGGACCAGGAAGGCGCCGGAGCCGGCTATCGAGCCAGCGATGGTGGGCATTAGATCTGGAGGTGGCGGTGGCGTAGATGGTGGCAACGGAGGGTTGGGCGAGGGTGGTGGTGGCGACGGCGCACTGACGGCCATCGTCTGCAAGAATGGAACCACTTGCAATACCTCCACCCCAAGTGCTGCGGAAAGCGCTGTAGTCGAGAGCGCGCACGAATCCGCAGGACCACATGCTTGCACGATGGCAGCAGCGTGGGGAGTGTCTTCGGGCAGGATCATCGTCGTGTCAAGGTTGATACTCGCTGCGAGCACTTGCACGGACATGCATTCAGGGTACGCGCCCGTGATGTTCTGGACGTAGATTGCGAGCCGATTTGCGAAGAGCTGACGCGCCGCCGCGTTAAAGTCAGTCGCGCTCCCCTCAAGCGTGAACAGGAGTCTTGCAATCGGCTGCAGCGTGCCCCCGGGGGAAATTGGCGGCGGGGAGGGCGGAAGTGACGGCGGCGGCGGCGGCGGCGGCGGCGACGGCGGTGGTCGTGAGGGGGGCGGCGACGGCGACGGCGGCGGCGGCGGCGGCGACGACGGCGCAGGTGGTGAGGGCGGTGGTGGTGAGGGCAGCGGTGAGGGTGGAGGGGCCGACGGTCCTGGTGGTGATGGTGGTGGGCGCGACGGTCCTGGTGATGATGGCGGTGGCGGCGAGGGTGGTGGGAACGGAGGTGGTGAGGGAGGCGGTGAGGGAGGTGGCGGAGACGGTGGTGGAGATGGAGGCGACGATGGTGTTGGCGAAGGTGGCGGCGACGGAGGCGGTGACGGTGGTGGTGAAGGAGGTGGTGGTGAGGGCGGAGGAGGCGACGGCGGAGGAGGCAGCGGTGGCGGACGGGGCGGCGGACTGGGCGGAGGCGAAGGTGGAGGCGAAGGTGGTGGCCGAGGAGGTGGGGATGGTTGCGGAGACGGTGGTGGACAGGGAGGAGGTGATGGGGGGGGTGACGGTGGAGGAGGTGAGGGTGGTGGCGGTGACGGTGGGGGCGGTGAGGGCGGTGGCGGTTCAGGCGGAGGAGAGGGTGGAGGTGGTGAGGGTGGAGGCGGCGACGGGGGTGGTCTTGGGGGCGGAGAAGGTGGGGGCGGCGATGGCGGCGGTGGCAGCGGTGGAGGCAACGGAGGTGGTGGCGATGGAGGTGGCGATGGAGGTGGTGTAGGTGGTGGAGAGGGTGGCGGCGATGGTGGTGGCGATGGTGGTGGCGATGGTTTGGGTGGCGGTGGAGACGGAGGCGGCGAAGGTGGAGGTGGTGAAGGTTCAGGTTTAGCAGGGGATGGAGGGGGCGGGGGAGAAGGCTCTGGAGAAAAAGGAGGCGAGCTCGGAGGTGGATATGAAGGAGGTCGGCTCGGTGGTGGAGGTGGGAAGGGAGGTGGTGAGGGAGGCGGTGAGGGAGGCGGGCACGGCGTTGGAGGTGGAGGTGGCGAAGGCTCCGGTGGGGGATGTGGAGGCGGGCTCGGTGGGATCTTCGGTGGCGGAGATGGCTCGGGTGGGTGTGGACTCGGAGGCGGTGGCGGCGAGGGTGGCGGAGACGGAGGCGGCGGTGACGGAGGCGGTGAGGGAGGCGGTGAGGGTGGTGGCGGGGACGGTGGTGGAGAGGGTGGCGGCGAGGGCGGCGGCGAGGGAGGCGGTGAGGGAGGTGGCGAAGGCGGTGGGGAAGGCGGTGGGGACGGAGGAGGAGACGGAGGTGGCGGAGACGGAGGTGGCGGAGACGGTGGCGGAGAGGGAGGTGGCGAGGGAGGCGGCGAGGGAGGCGGCGAGGGTGGTGGAGAGGGAGGTGGTGAGGGAGGTGGAGAGGGTGGCGGCGAGGGTGGCGGCGAGGGCGGCGGCGATGGTGGCGGCGGCGACGGTGGCGGAGGTGAAGGAGGTGGCGAGGGTGGTGGGGAAGGCGGTGGGAACGGAGGTGGAGACGGAGGTGGCGGAGACGGAGGCGGGGGTGACGGAGGCGGTGAGGGTGGTGGGGAAGGCGGTGGGGACGGGGGTGGAGATGGAGGCGGAGGAGACGGAGGCGGAGGTGAAGGAGGTGGCGAGGGTGGTGGGGAAGGCGGTGGGGACGGAGGAGGAGACGGAGGTGGCGGAGACGGAGGTGGCGGAGACGGTGGTGGAGAGGGAGGAGGTGAGGGAGGCGGAGAGGGTGGTGGCGAGGGTGGCGGCGAGGGCGGCGGCGATGGTGGTGGTGGAGACGGAGGCGGTGGTGAGGGAGGCGGCGGCGACGGTGGCGGTGGTGACGGTGGAGGCGGCGACGGTGGCGGTGGTGACGGTGGAGGCGGCGATGGCGGCGGCGACGGTGGCGGTGGTGACGGTGGAGGCGGCGACGGGGGCGGTGGCGACGGTGGAGGCGGCGACGGAGGCGGTGGTGAGGGAGGCGGCGGCGACGGAGGCGGTGGCGACGGTGGAGGCGGCGATGGAGGCGGCGACGGGGGCGGTGGTGAGGGAGGCGGCGGCGACGGAGGCGGTGGCGACGGTGGAGGCGGCGA
>ENA-UOXK01002082-UOXK01002082.1-mixed-culture-metagenome-genome-assembly--contig:-NODE-2082-length-12365-cov-32.663769_pt1 | contig 12365 bp, 9 predicted proteins | sample MGYA00238160_ERZ761638 | MGnify/ENA primary metagenome ERZ761638 (study PRJEB28912, sample SAMN08777098) | mixed culture metagenome | isolation source: Freshwater growth medium | place: USA...
TGAGGACCCCGATGAGCACGTTGTCATCTTGTGCAGAGACGATGTCATCGCCTCGAACCTGGCAAATCCTGCCGGCGCAGAGGCAATTGGCAATGCATAGAATGAGCACAGTCGTGGAGAAACAAGAGAGTAAGCCGGGAGACGGCTCAGCATACAGTGCAGCGTGTGCACTGCTTACCAGGTGAGCCCCGGAAGCATGATCAGTGTGACGTCTTTGAGAAAGTTGAGGGCGCCGTCCACGTAGAGCTTTGGGTGACGTTTCCGGTCAGACTTCTTACAGAGTGTATATTGTGACCAGCGGCCCGAGAGATCGTTCCACGCAATGTACCCAGCCGTGGCAAGATGGGTGACGACCATCACGATGCAGAACGAGCCGGCGAGCGCAAGCGGAGAGGGAAGCTCCGTGCCGCCCTCAACATTTGCAAGCTTGCGATCGATCATGTTTTCATGTGGCGTCTACTCGTTGTCGTCGCTTGCGTTCCCGTGGCGTCGGCGGCGTTGGTGGGTTTCGACGGACGGATGCACGCACGCGGAGTGAAAACATGGACGGAAGGACAGCAGACAATCGCCGCAGAGAGTGCGTTGACTCATGAAAATAATGGCACGAAATCTTTAGGTTTCGTTAAACGGCACCGCTGGTGGCGACGGAGCGTGTGCTGTGTACTTTACCCAAGCTCGCCCAAGCACAGCGCACGATCGAGCTGCGCCCAGCGCAGCCGGCATTGATCAGCAGTGAGGAGCTTGGCCTGCCTGGAGGTCAGTTCCCAACCCAGCGCGTCCGCACAGCCCGCGCCGCGTCGGTTCTGGGCATCTCGCAGCTTCGCGCGCAGATCGCGGCTCACGTCCTCGAAGCGGAATCGATTGAGGCGCGCGGTCTCGGCGAGGAGTGCATCCGCTGCCGATGTCCAGCTCAGCTGCCAGTGCGTGCTCATATCGCGATCGCCCTCCGGAAGCAGCCTTGCGCAGTAGATACCCACAGAGCCGGTAGGGCCCGGCGGTGGCGCCGCGCCCGAGTTGAGCGTCGTCGCGGGCGTGGGTGCGGCGGCTGCCTCCTCGTCCTTCGTCGTGGCCATGCGTGCCTCATCCCCGTCATCAGTGTCATCAGTGGACCCTTCAGATGCGCCAGCATGCTCGGCGTCCAAGCGCGCGACCTCGCTTGCCAACGGCCCCTTCCACAACTCCCCTTCCACATTCAGAGGCGTCTCTTCCGTGGCGCCCATGCTCGCGCACCGATGGGAGTCCAACCTGTCCTCGTCGAATGAATGGGGGTCCAAGACTGGCTTCGCCTGATCGCTGTTTTGCGCCGGGTTCGCCAAGGCCCTCGGCGGTGGAGGCGCCCATGTTCGCTTGCTCTTGTACACCGCACTTCTCTCCCCGCTACAACTTTCCCCGCTGCCGAAGGCCTCTTTTGGTGTGTCGCACATATTCGCTTTTGGAGTGGGCATGTTCGCTTTTGGTACGTCGCCCATGTTCGCTTTTGGTACGTCGCCCATGTTCGCTTTTGGAGTGGCCATGTTCGCTTTTGGTGCGTCGGCCATGTTCGCTGGCGCGGCGGGTGCACTTGCGATGGGCACGTAGCAACCACTGTGTGCGTTCGCGGAGGCGCCATCCTTGCAGCCCGCCACATTTTGCGCTGGCGGCGACGGCGTATGGCCAGCTGCGGTTGCCTCCCGTGCCGCTGCCATCGCCTTTGGGTTTGTGGGAGCCACCTTCGCTTTCGAAGTCGCAGCCAACACGAATCCTAACCCCGCAGCCACTGCACCCTCGGCCTCGGCCGCAGCCGCCTCGGCCTCAGCCTCGGCCGCAGCCGCCTCGGCCGCAGCCGCCTCGGCCTCGGACGTCTCTGCCGAGTGGCGTTCACTCTCCTCACGCTGCCTGCGCTCCATCGCGATTCGCTTGCGCTCCATCATCGCCTTGTGCGAGGTGCTGAGGCTCCTCTGACGGGCTGCAAGGGTGGCGAGGCGTTCGGTGCGCTGCAGCTCGGCGTTCGGCGCGCCGTCGAGCAGTCGCACCTGCGGCACTACGCTGAGTACCTCAGTACGGCTGCGGGAGGCGCTGTGTCCCGCAGAGGCGATCGGATTCCCTGCCAGCTTGAGACTGCGCAGCCCCGCCAATGCAGACAGAGGCGCCAGGTGCGACAGCTCGTCGAGCCCGTTACTGCCCACCTCGAGCGTCGAGAGCGCCCCGCACGAGGCGAGTGCCGCGAGCGCCGAGGCGCCTTCAAGCCGATTGTGCCGCGCCAGGAGGGTCGTCAGCTGCTCGCAGTGCTCGACGCCGTCGAGTTTCGTCAGCTGGTTGGCGGAGACGTCGAGAGAGATCACCTGCGGCAAGTCGCGCATGGCGTCGCCGAGCTCGCGCAGCTGGTTGTGGTGCACCGACAGGATGCGCAGCGCGGGCAGCCGCAGGTTCTCGAGCGAGCGGAGCGCGTTATGCTCGAGACGCAGCGACGTGAGGAATGAGTACTCATGAATGGCAGGTGATATGTCCCGCAGCCCACACAGTGCGAGTTCGAGCTTCGAGATCAGTGTGATCGTTCGATAGGTGGACTGCTCGCGTGCGTGACGGCGCAGCAGGCCGGCCGTCATGCGGATCGTCCGATGTCCGTCTGCGCTGCGCTGCTCATCCGCCTCAAGGACCTCAGCTGCAGCCTCGGCCACCTCCCGCTCTGCACCGAGGAGAAACCGCTGCGTCATACGTACCTCCGCGAGATTGAGGTCGTGCCGTAGCTGCCACTCTTCCGGGTGATGCGAGCGCAGCGCGTCGGAACGGGTTGCATCCTGCTTTGGCTTGTCTGGGCACTCAGTCCGACATGAAGGGCATCGGGGGACGCTCATCTCGGACGTGGCGGTGCGCGCAAGATGCTCCCAGCAGCGCGCGCAAAAGTGGTGGCCGCAGTTTGTCACGATCGGATCGTAGAGCAGTTGCAGACAGATGCTGCACTCATCGTCGTCGGCGATCGCCCCCGACGCTGACTCGGAGGTCGCCGACAACATGGTGTCCGCCCTTGGCGGGACGGACAAGTTTGCGGCAAGTTTTAGACGCAGGAAAACATCTCGCGGAGAGTTCAAGGTGCAAAAAGATCTTGACTAACTCGGGAACTCGTGAGGGGTTTCAACTCGAGGGGGTCCATCGCGGGCACGTGATGCCCGGGCCTTCCAAATGGAACGGGGCCAAGAGGCGCCTCAGACGACCGCAAACGGAGGAACTCAAGAAGTCATTGCAGCAAAACAAGGGCAAACTGCCGCGCCAACGTGTCTCGCGGCCCGAAGATGAGAACGGCCGAATGGAGCGGCCGAAGCCGACGATCAAAAAGGCTCGCCCGCTGCAAGATTCAGAGAAGCGCCTTCGCAGTCTCAACAAGCTGCTCCGACAAATCGAGCAATTACAGGAGCGCGAGATGAGTGGCGAAACCCTGGACGCGCAGCAGCGAGAAAAGGTCTCGCGCTTGGACGAAACTTTGGAAGAGATGGAAGAATTGATGGGCGGCGGCTGCGGCGGCGGATAGGTTGCACCCGCTGTGTCCTCGGTGCTGCTTACTTGGTCTCGGAATATGTACGATACACTCTGTAAAGACGTACGTTCACTAATATGTCGACTTCCGCGACTTCCCTCGATGCACTACACCTCATCGGAGGACAGTGCCAGCTGCGACGACGTCAGGTTGGCGAGCTTAATGGCGAACTCGCCGCACATGTCGAGCGAGGCGCGCACTGAGACGTAGTAGCGGCCTGCCTCGAGCCGTGTGTCGCCCCGCGGGAGCACGTAGCTGCTGGTCGTCAGCCCGTGGCCGAACAGGTTGCCCTTGAACAGGTTGCCTGTGGGCCCGGCGCACCGCTCGTAGCGCAAGTACCACTCATCGAGGGCGCCACTCCGCTTCTCGACCGCGAACGAAATGCCGCCGTGCGAAGGACGGTTGGGAAGGTCGAAGAACATGTGCGCATATTTGCCGTCACACACGCGGCCGCTCTTGCTGCCAAAGGTGCTGGTTGAAGAGCTCCCTTGAGGAGCGATGATCAGCCGTGCCGAAGTGTGGGTGGCCCGCACCTGGAAGGCGACGTTCGACCAGGTCGATCCGTACACGGAGAGGAAGTAGTACTTACCCTTCATCGCATAGCACGGGCTCACGGACGCGTAGAAGTGGCGGTGCGTCTCGTTGCCGATGGGGCTAACCCAGCTCGCATCGAGCGACGACGCTGCACTTACCCCTAGCCGGCGTTGCGCCTCCGCTGCGTGCAGATCAACCGATACCGTCGTGACTTCGCCAGAGTCGCCCAGCTGGGCTGGGCCTATGTCGCCATCGTTGACGTAGATGCTCAGTGCCGCCACCGATCCTGATTGCGCCACCACCTCGAACTCAATCGACTCGTCGTCGCTAACCGCAACTGCATAGTAGTCGACCCAACTGCCGCTCTCGACGATGCCAGGCGTCCATGCGCCGAAGGTGAGCTTCTGGTATGAAGGCGCCCCCGGTGTGCTTGTGTTTAGCGCGTCTGCATAAGCGAAGATTTGTATGGGCTGAACAAGCAGGAAGGCAATCCACATCGCCAGGAGCCGTCCTACTTTCTATTTTTGGATGCACATTGCTGCTGTGAAACACACGACGCGCACACACCGGACCCCCAAGCACGAGGGCCTTTTAAGCAAGCAAGCAGGGCATCTATCGCTATTACGGATGCCAAAACGGCGCGTTTTCTCGGACGGGCCCAAGGGGGACGGGCGACCCTAGGTCTGCAAGCTCTGCACGCCCATGAAAGGTGACGTCCTATACGGCAGCGGTAACAGCGGCGGGAGAAGTATGCGGCACAAATCATATGGGGACGCTGGAGAGTTATGGTCGCGCTGCTTTCGAGCTGCTTCCACAATGTTACCAGATACCACAATGCGGCGCTGCTGCAAAGAGCGTCGAGGACTGCGCGAGGATGCATTATGTGAGGCGCCGTATGGGGTCGTAACGTAACTATGTCGCGCCGCTCGCGGAGGCGCTTGAGGTAGAGGTGTCAGTGCGGACTGTGTCGTCTTGTGGGGTTGAGCGTCCGTATTGCGTATATAAGACGCTCATGCTATTCACGGTTTTCACGATCTTCTTGGGATCGATTTTCATCCGCGAGACCCCCGCGGATAAAATGTGAGCGTACGATTCGTCTCGATGGGATTCGGGGAGCTTTCTAACCAGCCGAGCATTGTCCAGTCGTCAACGCTACCGCGATCGCATGTGACTACTACTCCAGTCGCCGTCGTTCGGGTTGCCTGAATAACCGAGGAACTTTTTCATGCTCGTGCAGCGCATGCGCGTCGCCGCGAATTCCTCCCTCGTCAGGCCGCCGCGCGCGTCGATCTCCCTTTGGAAGGGCGCAGGTACTGGCAGCTCGAGCGGCCTGGCGGGCTCCCATGGAGCTGTGCTCATCCACGGCAGTCGCTCGGTGGGAATCCATGCATGCCGTTTGTAGAAATTGATCGCGCGCTGGTTTCGAAAGGCGACGACGAGGTGCGCGTGCGTGCAGTGCCGCTCCTCGATCATGATTTTCTCAGCCGCGGCCAACAGCGTGGACCCAATACCATGTCCTTGAGCGTCGGGCTGCACATAGAGGTGCTCAACCTCTGCGCCCCCGCGGATGACCGCGAAGCCCCTGACGCTCGTACCGTCGACAGCCGCTGTGGAGCCGTCTTCGGCAATCAGCGCCGTTGGTCTTCGTTGATGCAGCGCCGGGTCGTGCTCAAGCAAGGAGACACCCACGCGCCTCTCGAAACTTTGTAGCGTGCAGAGCGAGAGCGTTTGCCGTGGCACCAGGTGGCCGTGAGCGGCATGCCATGCACTGTGCCAAATACTCGCAATCTGCCGCGCATCTGCAGTCGTTGCCCAGCGTACGCGCATCGCCGAATCCCTTGGCGCGGAACCACAGTCGACGAACACTCGAAAGACTCTGAAGCTGAGGCAGGCGCGAAGACACAGAAAGGGACTGGGTGTGCGATGAAGTGTGAATCAGAGTGTGAAGAGTCCGTACGAACCACCGTGAGCACGAACCACACGGTGTTTATTTTATGAGCTCATATTCGTGCACATATGCATTCCGCTCTCCCGCGCGGACGTACGGGGATGAGGTGCGCGGCACTACCGACTTCGCAACTACGGTAGTGTGTGACTTGAGGAGTCCATGTTGCATGCCGTCCGCCCAATACATGTACGTGCCTGCCCCTCCCTCGCTGACAGTTCACGCGCACGGCACTCACGCCAATGCGCCGCCCCCTTTCCTCCGATCCGAGCCCCTATGGCATTCTCCCCCCGCCTAGGACGCGCCGGCAGCCGGCGCGGGTGTGGCAGCCGGCGCGGGTGTGGCAGCCGGCGCGGGTGTGGCAGCCGGCGCGGGTGTGGCAGCCGGCGGGGGCGCCGTGACGGGCGCCGTGACCATGTTGATGGAGGCCCGCTCCGCGCGCTCAAAGGCCCAGCGAAAGATATTGCTGAGCATCCTGTCAGGAACCGAGTCGACAGGCTTGCCGTCTTGAGTCTTTCCTCCGAGGAGGAAGGTTTTGAAGCGCGAGAAGGCGTTGTCAACGGCATAGATCAGGATGTACAGCGCGAGCAGCATAACATTGAAAGAGAAGGGACCGGTGACGCTGGTCATGGTGAAGGCGAGGGCGACAGAAGCGGCGGTGATGGCGACGCCGGCGAGGGCGACGGTGGCGTCAAGGACGGCGGTGGAGATGGTGAAGGCGAAGGCGGCGCTTAGCTCATCGAGCACCCACGGCCCGGCCAACCAGACCAGGGGCATCACGATCACGTAGTGCACCGCCAGCTCCACCAGGAGGGCGACGGTGGCGATGGTGAAGGCGGTGGCGGCGAGGGCGGCGGCACCGATGGTGGAGACGGTGGCGAAGGCGACGGTGACGATGGTGATGGCAGAGTAGCAGGCGACGGAAGCGAGGCAGACGGCGCAGGATTCGGCGAAGCCGGAGGAGGCACTCGGGCAGAGGTCGCCAACCGTCGACCAGTTCTGAGGGAGCAGCCACTCTGGGAGCGACAGGTTGAGCGGCTGGCGGTACATCTGCACCATGCAGAGGACATACAGACAGTAGAGGAGCGCTTCGTCGAATTTTAGCTTTTGACCGAGTGCTCGTTGAGCGCGGGAGGGCACCTTGATCTCGAGCGCCGCGCTGCCCTTCTTCATGTTCTTGCCTTCGTCTACCTTGAGCTCCGCGACCGTGCCGAGGCCGTACTTGAACTCCGTCTCTTTGACGCCCAAGAGCTGGCCCACTTTCTCGGTAGCGAGCTTGGCGAACCACGCGCAGAAGACGAGGAGCAGGCCGTCGAGGGGCTCGATCCCACTCAGATAGAGGGCAAACCGGACGAGCGCCACGCCGAGCACGCCCAGGTAAGCCGGCATCGTGGGAGTGTTCATCAGGATGTCGCCGATGATGAGCAGCACCGCTGGCAGCCCCTCGAAGCGCCAGGCTGCTCGCAGCCACCAAGAATCGTTGGCAGGGTCGGTCCAGTTCGAAAGCAGCACGATCTCCTGGCGCGACATGAGCCAAGAGGAAGGTACAGAGGCGAGCGTACCGCCGAGGTCGATGCCGCTGAGGCGCTCGAAGACATGCAGGTAGCCGAAGGTGCACACGACCCTCCAGGACGCTCCCACGAGCATCGCCTTCACCACGCCGCTCGACGCCTTGTACACCGTCTTGGCTCCCTTCCAGCTACCCGGCAGTTCGAAGTGGGAGGGTACTGTCTTCGCGCCAGCACGCCCTGCGATCGCGCCGAGGGCGGCGGCAACGAGCACCACGGCGAAGAGCGCGTAGGCGAGGATGTAGCACGCGACCCGGAGTGCCGATCCATCGCTCTCATCGCCATCAGTCGCCAGCGGCGAGAAGGCCGCGGCGGCGGCGGCTGCCGCCGCCGCGGCCAGGTATGCGGCGTGCAGACGCGCATCGTCGATCTTGTTGAACGCATAGTAGAGGAAGAGAGCGGAGAGGCCCGGTGGAAGAGCCTCCGTAGCTGCGCTGCAGTTCCACAGGGTGCGCCCGAGGCGCAGCGTGAGCACCTTGCTCGCATCGCCGCCGGTGAAAGCGCCACCGGAGATCGTCGTGAAGAGCGGCTGCGGCAGAAGTGCCATCATGTTGACAGCAACCGACGAGCAGAGACGGCACGCGTTCACCGCGGCGGCCTTGAGGCTAGAACGCGATGCGGGATCTACGACGATGCTCAGGAACAGGCACAGTATGCGAAGCCCTGCGCAGATGAGGCCGACGGCAAAGAGCTTGTCGTCTGCGGGTAAAAAGTTCAACAGCATTGCAACGAAGTTTGACTGCAGGATCGCTGCTGAAATGCCGAACGCTGTGGAGGCGTAAGAAAGCGACGCGTCGATCTTCGTGAGTGGTATCATGACTTTGGACCAGGGATTTTTCTTCCTCGTCGAAGAGGCAGCATCCTCGTCGACTACGTTACTGCGGGCGACGGGCTTTGGGTCGATGGTCACCGCGGGCTCGCCGAGGCTACCAGACTCTGTCGGCCCCGTAGTCTCCACGGGGCTCCCCCGCGTCGCTCTGGTCTGGACGACCCGAGATGGCGACGAAGACCGCCGAGTCGTCGTCATTGGTCTGACCTCGCGACGACGCACAGTCCACCTTGCGAGCGCGATGCCTAACTTCGCAGATGCAAGTTTGCACAGCGAGACGTTTCAAAAACGCTTTCGTGACCAATCAACAAGTTTACATGTACAGCTTGTCAGTTCCACAACTTCCACGTTGCTTCACCACCGTTCTCGCCGCGACGCGGGGCGCGCCGGGCGGGCCATTTCCGGCCGGATTCATTGGCCGGACGGATTAGTACTCTGTTTACCTCTTAGACTTAGTCTTTTTGCATTGGCTGTGTCAGTTGGGCTGTGTTTGGTGTGACTGCGGAGTCTATGAGACTGTTGCTGCACTGAAAAGCCTGCCACCTCCTCCCAGCACATGCATTCACACTTCCGCAGCCGCACTGCTGGGGCCTGGGCTCCCAGAGGCGAGAGGGTGTGAAATCAAGTCTTTCGTTCGACGGGCTGCGTGCGTGATCACTGCGCCTTCTTACTCGCCTTCTTGCGACGTCCGGATGCGCCCGTGACGGCGCCCGCCGCGTCCTCCTCCGCCCGCACGTCGACCGCCCTCGACTTCCTCTTGCTGCTGCTGCCGCCGCCGCCGCCGGGACCCTGCCAGTGAGCGACGAGCTCATCCTCAAGGGCACGCGCGGCCCCCGACCCTTCTCCTGTCGCCGGCTCCTCCACCGCTGGCGCCGCCTCTTTCTTCGCGCCCCTTTGCTTCTTTGGCTTCACTGCGGCATACTCACCAGCCTCCGCTGCGTCTGCCTTCAACGGCGCGTCGCCCTTGCGCTGACGGCTCAGAACCACCGCGGAAGTACGCCCTCCCACTGTGAGGAAGGTGATGGCGCCGCCGCGCTCGCCGGGCACCGTCCCAGGCACCTTGCCCCAGCGGTAATGAAAGAGCCAATCGCGTGGGAACTCTTCATCCTTGGCTCCACAGCTCACTGCGACGTTGAGGACGTGGGTGAGCGCCGCGCGGAGTCGGTCGACTTGGGCGTCGGAGAGGGAGCGGCAGATCGCTTCCGGGTGGACACCGGCATGAAAGAGGACTTCGTCCGCCACCCAGTTCCCCACGCCCGAGACGAGAGCGGCCTGGTCGAGAAGGAGCGCCTTGATGTTGCACCCTTTGGCCGCGAGCACCTCGAGCCAGCGGCCCTTCTCAATGGGGTCGATGAGAGGGTCGGGCGCCAGCGAGCGCCACGGCTCCTCGTTCTGCGGGTCGGCGCGCAGGCGCAGCCGGCCGAGGCGCCGCGGGTCGCAAAAGGCCAGCGCGTTGCCCGCCTCGAACTGAAGCTCGAGCTTGGTGAAGCGCGGCGGCCATGCCTCGTCGTGCACCCGAAACTCCTTGTACGACTGCGCCGCTACCTGGCAAGGCGGGAATCGAGCTCGACACTCTTGAACGCAGACAGAAGAGGTCTGCGCGGAGAAGGGGCAGCAGATTGGGTTGGGATGGAGGGCTCGTTCGCCGGCAACGTACGCCGCGAACTACAAAGGCCCCTGTCATACCAAAGTGCGCGAGCAAGTGAGGTGGCGACGAGAGAACGAGCCACAGCTGCTTTCCGCGCCGCCGCACCTCCACGAGCTGCTTGCCTTCGAGCAGCGAGCTCACGATTGCCGCGTCTGCCTCCTTGTCATCGAAGACGATCTCGTCGAAGAGGCCGTCACGAGGCCCGCCGCCGCCCTCGACTGTGACGGCCATCGTGATGCGCTGCGAAACGCAGTGGGTTGCGAGCAAGTTGCGTGCAGTCTCGACCTCGGGAAGCTCGGGCATGTCGACTGCGGCCCCCTTGCGCTTCAAGCTGCTCGCCGACGCTCCTTGGGAGAGGGAAAGAAGCGGTGGTGTGAACGTTAACACGACACACGTTTGGTGCTACGGCATCGTGGGTGGAGCAGAAAGTTTTCGCGTGCACCACGGCGTCGTCTTACTGAAAAGAGATGAAAATGCCGCCGTCCCCACCGCCCAAGCCATTGTCAGAGCCCGCCCTCGACACCACCACTGCCACCGCCACCCTCGCCGCACGCCGACGGCGCGCAGCGGCCACACCACCTGTGACCGAACCGCCGCCACCGGTACAGGCGGCTGGCTCGGTCTTACGCGTGCATCTCAAAGACGCTGACGACACCCTTATCGGCCAGCTCGCGCGGCTGATCGCGCAGCAGTGGCCCTCGACCTCAGCGCCGCGGCGGCGCACGGCCATGTGCATGGCGAGCTTACTCAATCGCACCAACAACCGCAAGCTGCCTTGTCATCTGGCGCTCACGGATGCGCAGGGTACCGCGCTATGCCATGCCAAGCTCAGCCCCACACGCGATGACGAGGATGGATTTGGCGTGCTGCTCACCTCACTCGTCGTGGCGCCGAGCCACCGCCGGCGTGGCCTCGGCCGCCAGATGCTGGAGTTCGCTGAGGAGGTTGCCGTTGGCCTCGGAAGCAGCTACATGGCACTCTCGACGCCGGACATGCAAGCCTTCTATCTCGCGTGCGGCTATCATGTGCGCGACCATCCGACGCTCAAGCCCGTTCCACACGTCAGTCGGAGCGACGCGGCGGCCGTTCGTGCGGTCATGGGAGGCGCGTCGGAGGTCTCGGAGATCGCAACCTCGCAAGCCGGCGCATCTGGCGCCGACCTCGTGCCGAGTGACGATCCCGCTGCGCCCTCGGTACTCCATAAGCGTCGCAACTGGGCCAAGGGTGAGATGGCTGAGCATGTGCTCAGTTGCTTCCATATTAGGCTACGCCCCACTGGCGATGCCGAGGACGGCGATGACGTGGCAGTCGAGGCCCATACGTGGCTTCGCAAGGCGCTGGTTGCCGGGGACGGTACGGATGCGCTCGCACAGCGTCGGCACTTGTGGACGCGCGCGGCTCTCGTCGCCTACGTGCGCCAGGCGCTCCTCGTGGACCTGCGCGACGGTGGTGCGGCGGCGGTGCACGTGACACCGTCGGCACTACACTGGGAGCATCAAGTCGGCGACACATGCGGCCTGCAGGCATTGCGCGCTGCACGCTCGTGGTTCCATGGGTGGGGCATCGGCGGGCGCGGGGCGGCGCCGGAGGGTCCAGGGACCGAGCAGGCGGGCGAGCAGGTGGGCGAGCAAGTGGGCGGTCCGAAGCTCTCTCAACTCGTCGAGTCTATCGGCGTGTCCACACTCACGCCGACGGGCCAGGCTATGCCAGCTGTGGAAGGCGCTGATGATGAGACCTGCCCACGTGGCCACGTCACCTCTCCACGTGGCCACGTCACCTCTGTGGAAGGCGCTGATGATGAGACCTGCCCACGTGGCCACGTCACCTCTCGCCACGTCACCTCGTCTCTCGCCATCGAACCTCACTGGGGTATGCCCTTGAGCGCCGAGTTGAGCGCCATCACGGCCGCGAGTGTGCTGCAAACGGCTCTCACGGCCGGCTACACCAATTACGGTGAGCTCTTTGACGCGTCCGATCTGGCGGAGCTGGCCGCCACGTGCTGCGGTTTGGATGCGGCCGTGCTCTCATACGCCGAAGACGATCTCGCTGCTGCCGGCGAGGTCTGGGATAGGCTACTGCCCTCTTGGCTCGAGAGCGACGGGCTGGCGATCGTTGCGTATGCCAAGGCGGCGCTCCCCACGGCGAACGTGCTCTCAGCGGGTGGACCGCCCGAGACGGCCCACTATATGCTGCTCATCGGCACCGCCCGGAATGCGACGAAGACGGTACCGGTAGCTTTGCCGGCGGCGGCAGCGGCGGCGGAAGCGGCGGCGGCAGCGGCGGCGGCAGCGGCGGCGGCAGCGGCGGCGGCAGCGGCGGCGGCAGCGGCG
>ENA-UOXK01002089-UOXK01002089.1-mixed-culture-metagenome-genome-assembly--contig:-NODE-2089-length-12337-cov-38.601612_pt1 | contig 12337 bp, 10 predicted proteins | sample MGYA00238160_ERZ761638 | MGnify/ENA primary metagenome ERZ761638 (study PRJEB28912, sample SAMN08777098) | mixed culture metagenome | isolation source: Freshwater growth medium | place: USA...
GCCCGTCTCACCATCACCCATCTCAACACCGCCCGTCTCACCACCACCCATCTCAACACCGCCCGTCTCACCACCACCCATCTCAACGCCGCCCGTCTCACCATCACCCATCTCACCCCCGCCCGTCTCACCATCACCCATCTCACCACCGTCCCCTGGTCCTCAAATGCCATCTGTGCTCTTGTCGTGGGCGCCATCCCGGGCGCTGCTAAACCTCGGGGTCCTCGGCACAGCGTGTTCCTGTATACTGGCAAGCGTCGTCGTAGCTTTGCGAGTTTGCTGGCGGCGCTGCTCGTCGCCGCCATCACCGCCGCCGACGAAAGGACTCGACTTCCGAACAGATCTCAAGCCAACAGAGCTCAAGCCAAAAAGGCCCAAGCGCAAGCCAACCCGCAAAAGTCCACTCTACAAGGGTCGGCAAGAGTTCGAGTTCCTGCCAGATGATGAGGTGGATATCTAGTGGAACTTGTAACACGTCCTGCACGCGGTTCTAGTCCCGAAGAGGCGGAACCGCATAATAACTGGCACGGCAGGGTGCCGGTCTACGGGATACTCCAGTCTCAAGGGGCACGTCCCTCGCTCGCTTTTTCACGCGACATTTCCTCTGGTGAGGAGAGCATGTGATTGCTGACGATGTGTGAGATGTATGAACGCCCACGGGGGCGCCCGATAGCGCGTGAGCGAGAAAATGCTGGTACTGTACAAGTAATTCGTTTCCTAGCATGGCGTATCCACCCAAGGTGCTCGAGGTCGCGGCGGAGTCTGCTGACGACGACCTGCTGGCCGATCGTGCCTTCGTCGCCGCCCTTGCCGGTTTGTCCGAGGTTCTTGTCATGTACGACCTCCTTTCTCTGGAACCCAAGAACATTCAAGAGATGACTTGCGTCGAAAAGGACACGGCTCCTTTCCTTTCGGGTTTGGCTCCTTTTGAAGTCGAGGGCCGAGCGCCGAAAGAAGGCGACGCCACGTGCTTCGTGCGCATCAAGTGCTGTGAGTACGCTCACATTCTCAAGAGCAAGTATGCCGCACGAGTGGTGGAGTGGATCGACGTCGAACGAGTCACAGAGAAACAAGTGTGCATCCTCGAGTTGACGCACAATCCCCAGAGGCCTGTGATCGTCGTCGCATTTCGAGGGTCGCGGACCACCGAAGACTGGCTTCTCGTGAATTCGAACCAGTTCCATCAGCCGCTGCACCTGCCCATCGACGAGGAGGGAGGCTCAGTTGAGGCTGTCGGCCCACCTCGGCTAATGCACTGGCTCAAGCACTCCAGGAAGACGTGCATTTCGCTAGGCATGTGGAAGGCGTACGACGGGCGTAAGAGACCAATCGTTCGTAAGAAGCTGGCGGCGCGCGCTATGTCAGGCTCCACTCCTCCTGCGAATGAAGGAGCGGACCCGCGCATGTCCCCACGTGCTCGGGTGCGGGCGGCTGTGGAGCGCCTGCTCTCCTCGCATGCGGCCAGCGGCCAGCGGCCGCAGCTCATCATCACCGGGCACAGCATGGGTAAGTGTTGAAGGCGGGAGACTGTGCACAATCCCCGCACGCCCTCACCGACTGCGGCTGAGTGTGGCGCGATTCCGCGCCTGTGCGTCCCAGTGCATGCGCGCGCGCCTGTGCGTCCCATTGCCTGCGCGCGCGCCTGTTCGTCCCGGCTCACGAGCACGTGCGCTCCGATGAGCGACACGCAGGTGGCACACTCGCGACCTTGTGCTCGGTGGACCTGCTCCTCTCATCGAGTTTGGTGAAGAAGCATACTGAGTGCATCACGTGTGTGACTTTCGGATCCTCGCGATCGTTCAACCTCGCGTTCAAGAAGGTCGTCGACGAGCTGCGCCACCGAAATCGGCTCCGAGCGCTGCGGTGGGCGAATGCGCCTCCTTTCTTGGCAGCCTTTGGCACTGCGCAGCGAGGGCTGGCACTGAGCGTTGGCCCGTCTGACTCGCGACTTTCGCAGGGTCATCGTACGAGGTGACATCGTGCCGCGGATTCCGTTTGACTTAGGATACGAAGTCGTGCATGGCATTGGCGCGCGGCTGGTCATTCAGCCTGGCTTGAAGCGCCAGGGTCCGTTGAAGTATGATGAGCATGCGGATCCGTACGATCGAGATCAGCGTTTCGCTTGGCCCAACCCCAAGCTTCACACGTGCTACGCGGCCTTCCTCGCTGGGCACGCGCCTCGCTGCAAGCCACGACAGTCGGTCCCACCCCTCTTTGCCTGGCCGGTGAGGGCGGCCAAAGGCAAGGTCGCCACGCCGAGCGGGGTGAGCGGATCTCATGCGAGTGGAGCATCCCTCGTAGAAGTCGTGCCAGTCGTTTGGCAGGAGGAATTGTGAGGTCAAGTCTCAGTTGTGCCAATACATGCATGTCGTTTGGCAGGCAAGGAGGAGTTGCGGATGCGTCACCTCAGTGTCGCGCGGCTGGTGCTATTGTGGCTCCACGGTGCTGCGGTGGTGGCTACGGGCTGAATGCAAAATTAGGACAGTCGGTCAGAGAGGTCGGTTCGCACATGAACTCATGATCAGAGACCACTCATTGTGTGTGTGTATCCTGCGGGGGGGTAATCGACTTGATAGTTAAGAAACCTGAAAGAAACCAAACCGGTCTCTAGCTAAGGCGGCGACGGGCGCGAGCGGTCATGCTATGGAGCTATCCGATCGCGTCCGGCATGCCGAACTCTATTGACAAATGCCATCCTCAGTCTCCCCCCCCAGCACGCCAGAGGGATCATCGGCCCGGCCTAGGCAAAGATGTGTCTCGGGAGCAGCGGGCCCGTCATCAAGCGTCACTCCTGTGAGCTGAGTGAACGAGAACGTTAACCCACGACACACACGCGACAACCGGGGGGCTAGAACGGCACTGTTATTGCCCGCTCAGAGTACGCACATCTTACATGACCCCATACGAGACACGGAGCATGCGCGAGCTCGCGGCGTGTGTGAAACGAAAACTAGTACCGGGACGCACCCCACCCTCACGTGAACATACAGAAGCGTGTGTTTTGTGTTTTGTGTTCGAGGTTCCTCTAGGGACCAATCACATGTTGTCGGATTATCGTGTGAAGACCGATGACCGTGGTGAGGATGTCGCCTCTTTTCGTGCATGCATTCACGAAAGAAAGAACTTGATCTTTCGTACCAAAAGTCCCCATTTTCGACGCTGCTTCGCGAGGAATGCCTCGCAATTACGCAGTGGCGTCTGGAAGAGGACTCCTCGACGACGATGCGCAAGGGCACGGCCTGGACCGCGGGCGGGCCCGCGGCACCTACGCTCTGGAGCGGTACATGGAGACAGGGAGCGCCATCCCCGCCTCGGCCAACAACGACCGCGGCCTCGAAGCGGTCATGTCTACCATGATGAAAGCTCGCAATCTCGACTGCACTGTCGATCGAGTCGCCGATCCACCGCCCGAGCTACACCCCATCCTCTATGCGATTCGCTGCGACTGCGAGATATTCTCGGCAAATCTGCACTCCCTTTTTGTGGAAGCTGGCGGCAAGGGGACTGGGCTCATTGCGTCTGTGAAGTTCTTTGCCACCCTCAAGGGCCACACGCGCCACCCGCTTACCAGGGAGGTCATTGCGCTGATCAGTGCGCACTACGGAGTGTCTTGGCTTGAAGTCCGTAGCGAGTTCGAGAATATGGCCTGGAAAGACTTTTGCGCCGACGTCCAGCGAACCGTGCGTGCTGACGGCGGACCGCGTGACTTCGTCCTCCTCGATGTTTGAGAGTTTGACACAGGAGCAGCAGGTTCGGCGAAGCAACCCAAGGGCAAGGTTGAGGGCAAGTACCTGAGATCCTTAGACGGAGTTAATGGGACGGAATTTTCCGTATAAGAACCGCCCTGACCCCGCTTGGCGCCGAGCGGCGCCTGCCCCGCGTTTGACGACCGCGCCGGCGCCCGGTGCGGGCGGTGACGGTCAAAGCCGGCGGCCCGGCCGCGCGGCCCCGACCCACGAGATGGCGCGGGAAAGCAGACGCGTGACCGGACCCCGCCCTGAGCGTGCAGGAACGTGTAGTATACGCATTGCAGGCCCTGGTACTCACTGAGTTGTGAGTATGGGGGTTCTCGCGCATGCGAGAACCGTGGCTGTCTGGAGCGGCGGGTGAGATGCTAGGCCGCGCGCCGATCGGCGCGCGTCAGTGGGCGATCTCGAAAATCCTGGAGCCCCCAGGGGCGCTCCGGAATTTCCTCGCATGCACACCGGGAAAGAATACCTTATAAGGATCTTTGGTGCTTCCACAGAGGCTCGCGAGAACTAAATCGAGGCGAGCGCAAGCATCGTGACCGTCGCGAACCAGCGACAGCACATTCTCTCTCTCTTGAAACCCGCCCACCCGCAACCCACTCTGCGAGTGATACTCGATAGATCGCATGTAGTATGGTATTTATTTGTGTGTACCCCTAACCAGACCGTCGGCTTGGGAATGCCCGGTCTGGTCAGGGATTGGGGAAGAATAAAAGGCAAACCAACTCAATACCTCTTCAATAACCATACAAAGAACAGCTGGAGCGGGAAGACAGACAATCCCTCGACAAAACCAGCGCGCACCACACTGCAGAGCACACGTCTCCCATTGCAGCCCTACAGGTCGCCCGACACGCGGACGCCTCAGTACCGACCGTCTCACGCTCTCACGATCCCCCCTTTCAGCTCACGCGCTCACGCGCTGCCTCTCTCATGCTCTCATACTCTCATGCTCTCGTATCTGCTCTCACGCTCTCTTGTCATCTCGCCGACGCTCATGCGCGTCTCCGCCGTCTCACCTTCTCATGCGCTCAGACATGTTCTCACTCTATCCGCCGCTCGCCCGCGCTCTCCCGCGCTCTCAGTACTGCATCGCATATAGGAACTCATCAGGAACGTGCCAATCGTACTCATCGGCCTCCGCTGCCGCTGCCGCCGCCGCTGCCGCCGCCGGCGCCGCCGCCGGCGCCGCCGGCGGCGCCGCCGCCGCTGCTGCCGCTGCTGCTGCCGCCGCCGCCGCCGGCGCCGCCGGTGCCGCCGCTGCCGCCGCCGCTGCTGCCGCCGCTGCTGCCGCCGCTGCCGCCGCCGCCGGCGCCGCCATCCATTGCAGCCGCTCGCACAGGGCGCGCACAGCGGCCGCGTCCGCCGCGTCGAGGATGGCCACGTCGGGCGAGCAGTGGCGCCTGGTCATCTGGCGCGGCGCGCCGGGCTGCAGCCAGCCCATCGCGCGCAGCCGTACCACCAGGTCCTCCCCATACTGGTGGTATGGCACCACCACTCGGTGCCCTCCCCCTGCCCCAAACGCCTCAGTCCGGCGCCACAGAGGCAGCGCGCGCAGCACGCGTGCGCGCGCGCGCCGGAGCCGCGCCTCGGGCGTCGCGAGCGGCGCGCGCTGGTGGGAGACGGCGGCGGAGACGGCGGCCGAGACGGCGACGGCGGCGGAGACGGCGGCGACGGCGACGGCTACGGCGGCGGCGGCGAGGGAGGCGAGAGCGCGGAGGTGGGCTGGCGGTCGGCGCGCGCGCGTGCCGAGACCGCGCGTGTGCTCTGCAGCCTCGTGCGGGCGCTCCGGCTGCGCGCCGGGGCAGGCGAGGGGAGTGACGCGGGCGCCGACGCGGCGGAGCGCGCCCGGCAGCTCGCGGCGGCGGCGGCGGCGGTGGAGGCACTCTTGGGCGCGGACGTGGGGGACGGATTGTGCCTCTTCGAGCTGTATGCCAGCTCGGAGCACCACGCGCGGGTCGCCGCGTGGGGGTACCGCGGGATGATGCCGGAGCTGGTGGGGCCGCAGGGTTCTGCCGAGGCGGCAAAGACATACCGCCGGCCGCAAGATTGGACGAGCTCGGCGGTGCCGGGTGAGGCGCTGCAGCGCGCCACCTTCACAGCCGTGAGGCTCTGGCCACCGGAGGGCACTCCGGAGGTCCACTTGGCCGCTGTGGGCGTGGCGCCGCCGCCGCGCCTCCACCCCCTGCGCACGCGTGCATGAGGCCCGGCCGCTGCCGAAGGTCCCCTGGCAGCCCCGCCACAACGCTCCGCACGGCCGGGCTGCCGTGCGCGGCCAGGTACTCGAGCACCGCGCAGCAGCCCGTGCGCGGCACAAGGAGGAGCGCCTCAGCGCCCACCCACAGCGGGCCGCCGTCGCCGCCGCCGTCGCCGCTGCCAGCGACCTCCACCTCCGCGAGGAGCTCGGCGACGCCCGAGCGGCCGAGCACCCTCAGAACGAGCTCGCCCAGCTCGTGCGTGGGCACGCTGCCGACGGCGCCTGGCACTGTGCGCGCAGCGAGCTTGAGCGCCGCGCTTGCGCTGATGACCTGCTCGCGCCCCAGGCGCTCGAAGCGCCCCGGCCAAAGGAGGGCGTTGACTGCGGCGTCTGCGCCCGCGCGGACCTTGTCGGCGAGGGCATCTGCGTCGGCGCCGGGCCCCGCCAGCGCCGCCGCCGCCAGCGCCGCCGACAGTGCGCCGCTCGCCTTCTTGAGCGCCACGTCGGCCGCGTACTGGAGCAGGTAGGCGCCGGCCGCGTGGTCGCCGCCGCGCGCCCGCCCCGTCGCGCTGACGACGCCGCCCCCGCCCCCGGGCGTCCCGACGGTCAGGTCGGCCCACATCTTCAGGTCCTCGAGGAGCTCGGGCGCGACGGCCGCGGCCCACCGACCCTTGGCCGCGGCCGGGCTGCCCCTCCCGACCGCGGTCGGCCCCGGCTCCGGCCGTGGCTCTTGGAAGCAAACGGCCCGCAGCACGCGCGCCTCGAGCGGCGCCCGCGCTTCGAGCGCGTCCGGCCGGTTGGCGGCGCACGCGCGCATCGCCGCCTGCAGCAACTCAACGCTCGGCGCGCCGCAGCGCCGGTTGGACAGGAGCAACAACGGCAGCAGCCGCAGCTGGTCGCCCGCCGCCGCCGCCTCGTCGAGCGCGGCCAGCGTCGCCGGACGCGCGGCCGTCGGCTGGTACTCGCCGCCAAGCGCCGCCGCCCGCAGGCCGCCCTCCCAGCGCTCCTTGGCGAGCAGCTCGAGGTACGCGACGCCGTCGGCCACGAGCCCTGGGGCGGCCTCCTCGCCGCCCACGAGCGCCACCCAATCGGCGCCGAGCGCCTCGGCGAGCTCGAGCCGCACGACGCCCTCCGTCGACAGGCCGTTGGCCGCGTCGGCGGCCGTGTGCAAGCCGCCGGTGCGCCGCATCTCGTCGAGCGCCTGCGCCGCCTTCGGGGCGCTGTCCTGCCTGCGCCTCGTCGCGTTGTCGACGAGCTCTTTGATTTCTGTGGGCGCGAGGCCATGCCGCTCCGCGTCGCTGCGCAGCTGCCTCAAGGCCTCCTCGTTGGCCGTGCGCGTGCCCGGGCCCTTTTGCCAGTTGAGCCGCGCCACGCCCGCGGGCAGGAACGACTCCTTGACGTCGAGCCAGCGCTGCGTCACGTAGGCATACGTGAGCTGCTGCTGCGGCGTGAGCGCCGCCGAGGGCGTGCCCGACTTCGCCTTCTTGCTGGGCGAGCCCGGAGCAGCGGGTTGAGCGGGGGCGGTGGCGGCGATGCTGCTGTTCGAGCTGCTGCTCCCGATGTCAGCTCTCTTGCCGGCGCTCTTGGCGGTGGCGGCGGGAAGGGCGGGGGGGACAATGCTGCCGCCGCCGCTGCTGGCGAGGGGGGCGGGAAAGCCTCTCTTTTTAAGCTTTTCTCTTCATCACCTTTAGTTTTGTTTCCCCAGCCGCCACCCTGCCACAGTATTTTCTCTTTTTCTTTAATGAAGGGGTACTTTCCATACATTTCTGTGGCCTCACACCCGCGTAGTTTGTTCGGTGCCCATGATTATTTGTCGACGAAATGTGTTTTCTCTGTTAACAGAGATCTGCAGTTGATTTCCGAGTAGACATTTTGCATGCATTTGGCATACATGTATTCTGCATGCATTTGGCAATTACCAAAAGCGGATGCGATTTACGGTTCACCATAAACGGAAGGTGGCACGAATGGCCACGCCGTATGTTCGCGCCGCAGGCAAACCCCTTTGCCGCTTTGGGACGGGGTGCTATAGGGCGGCGCGAGATCATTGGGTCGCCTATGACCACCCTGAGGACCACTGGCGCCTGCCCTCCCCCGCGAGTACCCTTGACTCAGCACCCTGGTCCGGTGTGCGTTGACATTTCGAACTCTGATGACGAGGACGACACAGGCACTGTAAGTGCGCAAGCTGGTCCGATTGTATTGTTCGATCGGGGTGGGCTAATCCACTTTTGGGTCGCCAGCGTTGGGCCTCAAGAGCTGCGCGGAACACGGCGTCAGATCGCTGACGGAGTTGCCCCGCAGCTCTTGATGGCCGCAACCGGCGTGCGCGACGGCGGCGATGACGGCAATATCGGCCACCGACCGTATAGAATCCAGTCGGACAATGCACGTTCGCTTGTCCGGCTGGTGATGAGTCGGACACTCCGTATGGGGTGGTCCGATAGCCTGGACGCCGAGGACGCCGTGAAGGCAGGCGGGCAAACGAGCTGCTAGGCAGCTGCGGCCATCGACTCGTTGCTCATCGTCGACGTCAGCAGCCACGGCGAGCCGGCCGAGTGCTACGTCAGCAGCCACGGCGAGCCGGCCAAGTGCTACGTCAGCAGCCACGGCGAGCCGGCCAAGTGCTTCTCAGCCGGCTCGCCAGCCCCCAGCACTGGACTCGCGTGTGCGCGTACGGGGCGGCAGACAGGAGATACGTGGAGACCGTCGGCACTCAGTCGGCCCGCGAGCAGGCTACGACGTACCGGCCTCCTATCTTCTGGACGCTGTCCATCGTGCGGGCGAGCATTGCTCGGGTGGTGCTTGATCCTGCCGTGTCTATGCCAACTTGCCATCGTAGCCAAGGCGGCGACGGCCGAGGCGGCCAAAAGCGGTGGCAGTCACCTGCTCGAGTAGGTGACTGCCTCCCTTGACGACCGTCGCCTTCGCTTTGCCCTCTCGTCGTTGGTCGAGGGCGCAGACGAGCTGCATCGAAAGACGCCGCCACTTGGCGATCCAGCCATGTCCCTGCTGCTGGTGCGGCGCGGCGCGGCAGAATGGGAGCCGAGGCTCGCCAAGGCGACGCCCCTTTACCCACTCATCAGGATTGTCCTCGCGGCCCCCAAGGCTTGGATGCTGGGCGGCTCAACGGCCATCGTCTCGGCGTCGCTCGACGCCCTCGGGGTGGCAGGCGACTCGGGCGTCGGTCCCCGGCTGCGCCACCCTCATTTGGCACCTGTGGAGTACGACGGCGTCGCGCTGCTGCTCATCCCACGCGGGGGCACGTGCGCGCTGCTGCCGTGGCTGCTCGAGTACGCCGAGCCTGCGGTGCGTGCCGAGCTGCGCCGGCGTGTCCCTTCGGACGTGCGAGCTGCAGGCGGTGGCCAAACAGGCACTCATCCCCCACCACAGAGGTCGTCCACTCCTGTTTGAGCTTGAGAACCCGGTACTTCCGACGAAATCCCCCTCCCCCCCTCCCCCTCGATGCATGCGGCTCGCGCACCCTGCAAACCAAACTCGAAAAGTTCACGGCCGCAAGCGGCGACGCCTCGCGGCGTGGAAAAGGCCGATGATCGTCAGGGCCATGGCGTTGCTTCTCCTGCTCAGCCCTTCGGTGGGCCAGCCCGAACTCAGTGACGCGTGCCGAGATCCGGCGCGGCGCAATCCGTGCGAGGGCCATCGCGAGGTTGCGTGCTTCCTCGCGGGAATCAGCCTGCGCGAGGTCCACCACCTGCGCGCCTGGGTGCGAGACCCCGAAATGGAGGCAAAGGCGCATCAGATGAACCATCAGCAGGACGAGGAAAAGGAGGTGGGGCGACAGGGCACGCTGCCGGATCCCATCCACGGCCACATGTCTGCGCAGCAGGCACACATCGCCGTCCCGCGCGACTCAGACTTCGTGCTCGACCGGGTCACACAACGTCTGGAGAAGCTGGCGAATGCGGCTGTGCAGCGTCGGGGCTGGCCCATGAAGCTCAAACGCTCCGAGGAGGCCATCTTCTTCGCCGTCTACACCGAGGGCCGCGGCTTCTATCACCGCCACCGCGACGTGCTGGGCTACTTCACCTCTGAGATCCCGCCGCTTCGCGCCGACCTCGGACCGCTCGGCGCCAGCACGAACGTTGCGTCGCTGGTCAAGTCGATGGCGACGGACCCAACGCTCTATCCTCAGTCGCGCGGCCGTGTGCTCAGCATCGTGGTGCAGCTCGCCGAGGGCAACGGGACCGAGTACGAGGGCGGCATGCTCAACGTGCTGGCGGGTACGTTTGACGAGCCGGGCCTCGCGCTACCGCACGTGAACGCCATCCGGCGGGACGCCACCGTGGTTGCGTCTCCCGTGTGCCCGGGCGACGTGATCATCCACCCGGCGTTCACGGTCCACGAGGTGACGCCCGTCACCAAAGGGATCCGCGAGTCCCTCACCTGGTGGGTGCCCGGCGAGCTCAAGGAGAGTGCTGCGGCTGCCGCGGCTGAGACGAGAGCAACGTCGGCGAAGGGTACGAGAGAGAAGGGGGAGTTGTGAATGTTCACAGGGGTGCGCCCAGGGAGTTTCGTCAGCGCCTTTTCCGTCCAGGGGCGCCTCAAACTTGGACGGCGACGTCGACCCACAACAATGTCGCACATCACCGCCGAAGAGCTCCTCGACGCGCGCGCGACGGAGCTCCGCGCACTACGCGCCCACCTGGGCTGCTGCGCACGCTGCACGTTGCGGTTCGCTGGCATCCGTGACCCGTCCGTGTACATGCAGGCCGAAGCGGCTCTCGACGAGGCCACGCTCCCCGCGGCTGGCGCGCCACCACCCGCCGATGATGCCGCCGCCGTGTGCCCAATTTGCCTCGGATGCCTCGCGCATTGCATGCGACACGACGCGATCGCAAACTTTGCGGAATCCGTACGGGCCACGGACTTTGCGATGACCTCCTTCTCGATCTCCATTTCGATTCCCGTCAACCTGCTCGTGCGTGAGCGCGCAGCGTGGCTTCACCTCGGCCGGGTGCGCGCCGACACGGACGGCTTGGATGCGTCGCCGCTGACGCGGCGGCCGAATTTTGAGAGCATCACCGAGCTCAAGGAGACCATCCGTTGGGTGATCGCCGAGCCACTCGCCCGCGCGCTCGGCGTACCCGTCGATCCGAATGCCAAGCTGCTCGTGTACGTGCTCTTCTCCAGTCCGTGCACGGCAGGCGAGCACCATCCGCTGATAAACGCGCTGCTGCCGCCCGAGTCGGCGCATTTGAAGCGCAAGCGCACCGAGCAGGGCCAACCGCAGGAGGTCGACTCGATCCGCGCCGTGCAGCGCGCCCTGACCGTGGGCAGCCGCGGCGACGAGCTGTTGCGCGCGTCGGCGGCGCTGTGCCCCCCGAGAGCGCCAGCGGCACCGTGTATGATGGGCGTGGGCATCGAGCGCGAGCCGATCGCGCTGACGGGTCGGTACCGCAAGTACTCGCGCTCGCTGCCGCAGTCCCCGTGGCTCGTCGAGGGACAGCTCAAGTGCGCGGGCTCGGTGGCCGAATTCATCTCGCAGCACGCCGTGCCTCTCTACGCCGCGAGCGACGCCAAGTTCCACTCCGCAGGGCGCGAGGACGTGGATGTGCGGATGCTGGGCAGAGGGCGGCCGTTTCTGCTCGAGCTCCTCGCGCCCAAGAGGCCCGAGCACACGGCCGCGGAGATTGAGCTCCTCCAGCAGCGGATCAACGCATGCGGCTTGATCGAGATCAGCGGGCTGCGCGAGGGGAGCTTGCATGCTGTCTCGACCCTCATGAAGGAGGGCGAGGAGGCGCACCGCAAGGAGTACCGCGCGGTGCTCGTCCTCTCGCGGTCGGTGACCGACGCCGACCTCGAGCGCCTCAACGGCACCAGCGAGCTCGTCGTGGACCAGCTGACGCCGATGCGCGTCATGCACCGACGGACGCTCATGGTCCGCCAGAGGACCATCCACGCCCTCTCGGCCACGCGGCTCGGGGGCCGCTTTCTGCAGCTCGACCTGGTGACGCAGGCGGGCACGTACGTCAAGGAGTTTTGCCACGGCGACTTTGGACGCACCGTGCCCAACGTGGGCTCGCTCCTCGGCTGCTCGACGGACATCATGCAGCTCGACGTGCTCGATCTGCAGGACGAGCATTAATCTAAGGCCGTACGATGCGGGACTATGTATACTAGTACTGCGAGTACGGCTACTATAGTAGCGACGGACCTCCTGCGCTGAGGTGGAGAGAGTGTTATACATCTTAAATACAACGCCAAGTGAACGCTCTCTCACTTATGTTCACCACGAACAGTCGGGGGACGGGGCTCCGCTGTCATGCACCGCCGACCCGACCCGGCCCGACCGCCCGACAGAGTCCTTTCCTCTACACGTAATCAGCCCACGCGTGCCCGTCCTCGGCCCGTGCCTCGGCCACCGCGCCCG
>ENA-UOXK01002109-UOXK01002109.1-mixed-culture-metagenome-genome-assembly--contig:-NODE-2109-length-12258-cov-33.164959_pt1 | contig 12258 bp, 9 predicted proteins | sample MGYA00238160_ERZ761638 | MGnify/ENA primary metagenome ERZ761638 (study PRJEB28912, sample SAMN08777098) | mixed culture metagenome | isolation source: Freshwater growth medium | place: USA...
CTGCTGCTGCTGCTGCTGCTGCTGCTGCTGCTGCTGCTGCTGCTGCTGCTGCTGATCGTCGCCGTCACCATCGCCCGCGTCCCCATCGTCCGCAACGCCGCTCTCGGCCGCAGCGCGCCTCTCAGCTTCGTCCGCTTGCCGCGCGAGCTCGTCGTCGAACTGGTCGTCGGCGAGCACCTCGTCGACGTCCACATCCTCGTGCTCGACACGCGCAATCGACGCCTTGAGCAGCTTGCGCGCCTCGACGACGTGTCGCACGCTGATCACCGGCTCGAGGTCCACTCGCGCGCGCGCCTCGCCCAATCGAATCATCGCCTCAAGCTGGCGCACAGTGACGCGGTACGAGCCCGTGTTGGCATCGCTCTCGCCCTGCTGGCGCAGCTCGCGATAGAACTCGACGAGCTTGCGCGCGGCCTCGGGCGACAGGCGCGGCTTGAGCGTCCGCGCGTACCGAATGTACTGCTGCAGCTGCGTCACCGAATACTCGGGCTCCGCGCCGTGGCCCACGAGCGTGCCGTGCTGGTGAATGGAGACGATGTGCTTTGCGATCGCGTAGTCCTTGCGCTCATCGAGCTCGTCGAGCACGACGAAGAACAGGTCGAAGCGCGACATGATGGCCGAGGTCAGGTTGAGGTTCTGTCGCAGCGTCTTCTTGCGGTCATAGCGGCCCCCTTCGGGATTGGCGGCGGCGAGGATGGATGCCCGAGCGTTGAGCGTCGCTTGGATCCCGGCCTTGGCGATCGAGATCGTCTGCTGCTCCATCGCCTCATGGATCGCGACCTGATCGCGCTGCTCCATCTTGTCAAACTCGTCAATGCAGCAGATGCCGTTGTCGGAGAGCATGAGAGCGCCCGCCTCGATGCAAAACTCGCCCGTCTCTTCGTCGCGCGTCACCGTCGCCGTCAAGCCGGCCGCCGAAGAGGACTTGCCAGAGGCATACACGGCGCGCGGCAGCATCGAGCACACAAACTTGAGGAACTGCGACTTGGCCGTCGACGGGTCCCCAACAAGGCAGCAGTTGATGTCGCCGCGGAGCTTGGTCTTGTCGCGCGGTGCCGACTTGTGCACGCCGCCAAAGAGCATGAGCAAGATTCCGCGCTTGACCTCGTCGTGCCCGTACACGGTCGGGCAAATGGAGGCGGCGAGCTTGTGGTAGATGTTCTTGTCGTTGCGCATGCGGTAGATCAGCTCCTTCTCGGCCTGCGTAAAGTGCGCGCTCGCGTCGTCGGGGTCGTCGCGGATGGACACCAAGCCCAGGCGAGCCTCCGCCGGCTGCACTGAACTCGCCAGGAAGGCCATGCGATACGTCAGCTCGCGCACTCCCAGGGACTTGAGGCCGTGCACGCCCTCGGTCGGGTTGCGCGCGTCCACCTTGTTCACCACTTCGACGCGCTCGCCCGGCGCGGCCAGCTGCGCCACGTCGGGGATGACGACAAGGGTGCCCGCGAAGACGCACTTGTCGCCCGCCTTGGCGCGCTCGACCATCTCGCCGCGCAGGATCACGTCGAGCGTGCGTGGCATGCAGCCGGGCGGCATCTCGCTCGCATTCTCCTGCACGCGCACACGCTGCCAGTCGACGAATTTCGACATGTCGTTGCGCAGCTGCCACTCCGAGCGGTTGACGCAGGTCGGGTTCTTGCACTTGATCGGCTGCGTGTACTTGAACTGCTGCGCGACTGGATCGGAGAGCGTCGAGCAAAGCTCGCACTGGAAGATGCCTTGTAGCAGCTCGGGCCGCACGTCCGAAGAGCGCGTCACCGTGCCCGTGAAGCTGATCAGCGTGGCGATTTTGTCCGTGCGCAGCTCTCGGATTGCGCACAAGTGCGGTAGGTTGAAGAAGGAGACGTGGAATTCGCGATCCTGTGCGTAGCCCTCGTGCAGCGACGCCATCACGCGGCTGACCGACTGCCGCAAGTATGGCTCCAGGTGGTGAAAGTGCTCTTTGATCGCGTCAGCCAGGTCGATGTCGTGCTGCTGCAGATGGCTCCAGTCGACGTAGAGCGTCGTGCGTTCATTCGTCTTCATCGACTCGATCTGGTCGAGGTAGTCCTTTGGCGGTGCCTCGCCATAGGCCGACGCCGGCTGCTCGTCCGAGTCGCTAGAAAACTCGCTGATGAATTGCACGAACAGGTTGGTGACCTCGGCCTCGATCCCCTGCATTGACATCGTTGCCGCGCCGCGTCTTCGCGCCAAAAAGAGCCGTAACTTAAGTTTGTAAAATCGAGCGCGAAGTGTCGGACTAACGAAACGTTTGCTTTAAAGCTCGTACGTCGTTACCCGTGTGCCCCGCTTTTCACACGCCGATTGAGCTGCCACGTGGCTCGTGACCTTTCGTGGCCGATAACCACCCCGTACTGGGAGCGCAGCGCAGCGCGGTGCAGAGCGCGGCGGGCGCCGAGCATGCTCCAGTACATGACCCGACCACAGTATTACGCGATGGCGCACCCACCGGCACTGCTCACTTGGCACCGCACCTCGTTCCTCATATTCGCCTTCACGCTGCAACTCCTTTTGCTGCATCACCACATGTTGTACACGTTCACGCATCCGCGCCAAGACTCGTACATGCTGCTGCTCCTCGAGGTCTTGGGCTGCGCGCGCCGCTACCTCGTGGCGGGTTACGCGAAGTTCCAACCGCTGGCCAAGCGCGCGGGGACCACCCTCTTCCTCGGGCTTGTCGCGGCCTTGTATTCCATTGCAGGAATCAGTATGTTATGGCATGCATTTTTCTCGGGCCGGCCGCTCGTCGACATGGTGCTGCTGCTTCCGCCGTTGATTGCGGTGGCGCACGACCCCGGGCTGGACAGCAACTCGTGGCAGGGCGCTCACTTTGCCGAGCACGTGCGCGCGCTCGTACTCGACTGCGCCGAGGCTGCCTTTTACGTGGGCGCGCTGCCCTCCATCTTCGCGCGGAACGATTTCATACTACACGAGCACCACGAGAGTTGTCGGATCGCGTTGCTCACGTTCTGCAACTGCCTCGTGCTCGAGCTGCTCGAGCTGCTGTGCTCGATCACGCCCGAGCGGCTCCAGCTCGAGGGATGGCTCGACGCGAGCTCAGCTGGTGGTGCCGAGCTGCCGACGCCCTCGGCCGCCCATGCAGACGGCAGCGCCGCCGCCGCCATGGCCATCACGTCAGGCGGCTCTGCGAGCGCCGTACCGAGCTCGTGCCGTGCAGCTGGCGCGAGCTCGTCGGGCAAGCGCGCTAGCGGTGGCGGCAGCGGCAGTGGCGGAGCAGCGGGTATGGCAGCGGGTATGGCAGCGCGAGGCGCGAAGCGAGGAGGGGCCGTCGTGGTGGCGGACGACTGCCCACACGATCAGGGCAAGCCCGAATTAGGCAAGTCCGAGCTTCTGCGCTTCTACCTCGAGAACACGGACCGGGTGCACATGGCGATCGTGTACGGGCAGAGCGCGCTCGTGTGCGTGCTCCTCGCCCACTTCTTGCACACGCACCACTGGCGTACGCACGCCGTCACCCTCGTCAGCAATTACGGCCTGCTCTGCCTGTGCGTCCTCTTCAGGAAGCATTCGAGGGAGCGCGCGTCTGCCACCGCTGCTGCCTCTTAGATACACACGCCGCGCGCGTGTGATTAAAAAGGAGAATGGCTCTCGCACAGACACAGTGCCACTAATGACTCGTGACTCTCAGACTGAAGACTGACGTGGTCGCCTTATTTATAAAGCTGACGGATCGATAAGTCGCGCCGTAATGAGCTCCTTCCCCGTCTTCGGCCAAAAAAGAAGGGACCCCGAGCACCTCGCCGACCGTCGCTCGCCCTCTCTTTGGCTGACGCAGCGTGCGCCGCACGCTCCTTCTTGGGCGCTCCTGAGACCTGCCGGTGGTCTCGAGTAGCCTCAGCGTCGCGCCGTCCTCCTCCCGCGAGGTCATGGCGAGTGCAGTGCGTCGAGGACCGTCAGGGCACCCGGGCTTGGCAACCGGGCCGACGCGGCCCGTGCTGCCAGAGCACATCCAGAGGAAGCTTGACGAGCGGCATGGCATGGACCGCAAAAAAGGATCCACTCCACCTGACACGCCGAATGGAGACGACTCCTTTGCAGGCGGCTCGATGGCTCAGCGCCTGGCCGCGCGCCGTCAGCAGCGCTCCGCCGAGCGCACCGCCGGACTCGGCGGTAAAGGCATCGAGGTGATGCGCATTGAGGACTCGGCGGTGGGGCCAGCTGCGTGGCACGGCCTCGGTCTTCGCGACGACACCATCGATCCGCAGCGCGTATGGCAAGAGCAGATGATGCAGCAGAAGCAGAAGCAGATGGAGACCCAGATGCAGCGTGAGCAGAAGATGATGGAGGAGCGCATTCTCGAACGCGAGAAAATGAAGCTCGAACAGCACCGGGCACGCGTCGAAGCGCGCCGAAGTGCACCCGCGCGTAAAGAAAGCTCCGCGCAGGCGCTCGGAGTGCAGAGCCACCTCAAGATACCAGCGCATGCGCCCCCCGCCGTCGAGGCCGCGTAGTGACTTTTTAGTGGCGAGCCTCGAGACTGTAGTAGTGCTGGGAGCGCCGCCTCCTGCGTTCCGAACAGACTAACACGTCATACGGAGGACGTGGAGTCCCCCGGTAATCCCGTCGTTGGTGCGCGTGTTGGTGTATTGTCGATTGGTGTATTGTCGATGCCGCTCCCGCCGTGCGGTTCGCCGCGCCGCGCGGTGGGGCCTGCGCCCTGCGTGTGCGCGCAGTGCGACACGCGCTCTTCCGCAAGTTGCGCAAAAATCTGCTCGGCACAGAGGCCTTTAAGCCTTTCAGGCCCCACGGGTCAGATCACGTGAGGTGAGCGGAGACACATGACCGACAGAGGTGTACTGACGACGGTGCGGTGCGCGGCGCCGCGGGGCCCCCGGGCAGGCGGACGGCGGCCGCCCGGCCCTCGTCGAGGTGGACGAGCCGTCGCCACGGGACGAGACTCCGCACGCAGACCCCACCGCCATACATGCCATGACACACCTCCGAGTCGAGACCGCGCGAGCGAGTCCTTATAACGGACACCGTTCAGACGTTCAAGTAAAGCCCGTCACCGACGCACACCAACGCAGCTCAGATCTAGCCTCACAAGCCGTCATCCTCGTCGTTGGCGTTGAAGCTGGACAGTGTCTTGTTCGCCGTCTGCACCAGGTTCATCCGCTCCTCAAACTCCTTCCGCTGCCGCAAGAGTCTGGAGCGCAACATGCAGATGAGGAGGCAGAAGCAGCACGCGACGAGCGGCGACAAGATCGCGATCGCGGCAATCGCCCCTGCGGGTAAGTCGCGCTCCAGTGAGCACTTGCATGCAAGGCAGGTCATCAGTGGTAATCAGTGGCACTCACCTGCGGGTAGGTCGCGCTCCAGCTGGTGCTCAATCTTTTGGAACGCCTCTTCCCACGTGGTGCTGTTACTGATCAAGTCGAGGTAACCCGTCCAGGAGGACCCGGAGGAGAAAGGGTTCCAAGACTCCCGATCTCGTCGGGAGGTTGCCGCGCATCCGGAAGGTCCGCTCAGGGTCACCTGGTAGTGCAGACCCGAGTCGTGCACGTGCTCAATCGCCAATGATGGCGTGAGCTCCAGCGGATTGACGACGTGAGCTGCCGCGGAGTTTGACGCGGAGATCGCCGTGCACACGTAGTCGAACTGCACGGCGCGGCCACCGTCGCCGTTGGAGAACGTGCATGAGATGCCGGCCGGGCCCTGCGCGGTGCACACGACGCTATTCAAGTCGCCAAGAGCCGCGCAGCACCCCGGGCTGCTACTGGCGGCTCCCGGGCACCACGACTCCACGGCTACCGGATTGGGTACCCAGGACGATGGGCACAGGCTCCGCAGCTGGCTGGTGTCTGTGCCGCATGGCTCGAAGGAGTAGTGCCGCTGGTTGGCGTCGTCGACCACCGTGTAGTTCTGGCGGAAGCCAGACAGGTCGAAGGTACCGATGCCGTTGCAATCGAGCTCGCAGCGCGCGCCGCGGTTGACCTCGGTGCACAAGGTGGCGCCCGGCGGCAGCATGGGCGGCGGCGTGGTCAGCGGCGTGGTCAGCGGCGGGCGGTGACGGGGCGGCGGGATGGGCGGCGGCAGTGGCGTCTCCACCCCTGGAGGTGTGAGTGGGGGGCTTGGCCGCTGTGGGGAAGGTGGCGGGTACGGCGGGCTGGAGTTGGGCGGCGGCGGCGATGGAGTGGGCGGCGGCGGCGGCATCTCCTGGGCGGACCCGCACCCGTTGATGCCGAACCCACCCTCGAGCACGCTCGACCTCGTGCCATTTTGAAGCTCGAGGCATCTCGACGGGATGAACGCGAGCCGCTGCGTCTCTACGTCAAAGACGACCTCGTGATCTCGGATGACGGCGGCGCCGATCACGAGCCCGTTGTGCTCGTTGTTGAAGATGCCCATGCACCACACGCCACTGCGGAGCTCGTACATGTACTGGCGCGGCCCGATATCCAGCGTCACGCCGCCCGCAAAGTGAAGGGAGTAGGGCTTGAACCGAGCTACCTCGGCGCCGCTCGCCGTGTAGCAGTAGTCGTCGGGATACTCGCCGGGCGCCACGCGTCTCGCGCACGCGGTAGGGCTCACGCCGTCGCTCCAGGGGCAGTGGCTGAGGAAGTAGTCGCGCACCTGGGTCAGGGTTAGGGTCAGGATTAGGGTTAGGGTAAGGGTAAGGGTAAGGGTTCGGCTTGGGTTAGGAAGTAGTTGCGCACCTGGGTGTACGCAGAGGGCGGTAGGTACATGAAGGTGGTGCCCGTGTCCACGATCGTCGATCGGAAGTCTTGTCGGTTGACCGGGAGGCTGTGGCCATCGATGCGCATCTCCTCGACCGTGATGTCGTACGCGCCCGTTCTTGCGAAGGGGATCCACGTCAGTGCGCGCTGCTTGAGCGGATCGGGTACCCTTCCGCCGAGTACCATCGCGCCGACCTCGTCGCTCAGGCAAATCGAGAAGACGTTGGGCGCCTGCTCTGATCGCACGAGCCACGAGAAGAGGGTACCACCGAACCCTCCCGACTGCGAGAAGCCCGTGATGCCGTCGGCGACCTGGCTACGGAAGAGCCCCGACTCGTAGTTCTGGCATCCAAACGCCGCTCTCACAGGCCGGGGGTTGAGGCCGCTCGTCGCCGAGAACAAAAAGTTGTCGTAGTACATGCGGCCGCGGATGGCGGAACCCTCGGTGTATGAGACCGAATACACGCACGAGCGGCTCTCGTCGCAGTGTGAGCACGCGCCTGCCGGGTCGCTGCACTGGACCGCCTGGCTGGTGCTCGACATCCCGGGGTCAAAGCGGTTGTGCCGCAGCCCGTTTGAGTGCGTGTGCTCGCCGCATGCGGAGCAGTCGTTGCACGGAATGGCCGTGAGCGACGAGCCCGTGTCGACGATCAGGTCGAACGAGTGCGGCGGTGTGCCCACGCACACGTCGGCAGAAAAGTAGCCGAGTGTATGCAGATTGCCGTGCATGCCTATGCCGGTCGGCGAGAGGCGTCGGCGGCGGCCGCGGGTGCCCTCAGGGTCGGCGTGCACGAAGCGCAAGCCGGTGATGTGCGGGTGCGACTTGCTGGAGGCGTTGACTTTTCGCTCCGATGCACTGCCGCCAGCCGTCATCGAGAGGGCAAATATGGTGGTGGAGAGCATCGCTCGAGTCCGCGGCGGCGCCGTGTGAACTTCACACTAGACATGTTTGGAGGAGCTCTCTCTGAGGACAAATTGGACATGTTTGAACCGATTAATCATGGAGCTCCCTCTGAGGACAAATTGGAAATTGTTCTTATGGTCGAGTCTTCACTCCAAAAGGTTCGCAAGACGAAACCTGTGATGCTGTGTGAGGCGTGTCTGAACTCCAGACGACCTGCCGACCTGCGGACCTGGACCACCGTCGTGCCGGCTCTCTCATCTCGGGCTCTGTGGCTACACGAGGTGTGAACACGTGTTTTAGGAGGTGTGAACACGGAAGTATGCCCTAGCCGCTATCGGCCACCACGTACGTGCCCTAGCGGCCATGTGGACGCGGCCACGTTGGCGCCCAGCTTGCTGGCCGCGATGGTGGCCAGTCCGGCCTTGCGAAGCATGCTGGTCGGCGACACCTTGGGCATCGCACCGGTACGGAAGAAGCTGGACGCTGGCGGGGAGCGCACAACTACTGCGGGCGGCGGCCGCCAGAAGCCGCCGTCGTCGGCGCCGGCGGCGACGCTGCCGGCCGAGGTCACCGAGCCGGGCGCCGAGCTGGGCGACGACGACGTCACGTGGTGTGTTGCATGGCGACTAGGCGACGACGGCGAGGTTAGCACTCTTGGCGAGCCTGTGCTGCTGCCGCCGCCGGAGCCGCCGCCGCCACTTCCGCCGCCGCCTCCGCCACCGCCTCCGCCGCCGCCGCCCTCGCCACCGCCACCGCCTCCGCCGCCTCCGCCGCCTCCTCCTCCGCCGCCGCCTCCGCCTCCGCCTCCGCCGCCTCCGCCGCCTCCGCCCGCGGTGCCGGCGGCGGCGGCGCCGCCACCGCCCGCGATGCCGGCCCCATCCCGGGGCTCGCGAGCGAGCGAGAGGGCGTAGATCTCGGCGTCATCTGGCGGGTCGAGCCCGCTGTAAAAGAAGGCGAGCGGCTCGTTGAGCACGATGCCCGCCGTGCTGTAGTCCGATCGCTGGAATCGGATGATCTCCGAGAGCGCCTTGCCGAGCATTGCCATTTTAGGCAGGTTGACCAGCTGGCGCGTGCCGCCTTCGTCGCCCTCCTCGACAATCCAATCCTTGTTCCCATCTTCGATGAAGGTGAGGTCTGTCAGGTAGAGCCCGAGGTAGGGGACCGCCGGCCGGCTCGAAGCCCGTCGCATGGCCGAGCGCAGCGCCGCGTGCGATCGATCTGGCGCAACGAGCTCGCACAGCTCATCCAAGTTTCGTCGAGCCGTTACAGGCACGAGCTTCCACGTGGCCTTGAGCCGGTACACGGCCGCTGAGTTGAGGGCGGCGACGATCTCCATCACGCCGTTGAAGTTGTCGAGCTCGCGGCAGCAGCTTGCGAGCTCGACAAAGTGCTTGATGCAGCGCGCGCGCTCGCGCGCTGTGGGCAGCCGCACCACTTGCATGCACACCCAGCGCGACATGGTGTTGAAGTGCTCGATGAGGCGAAGCACGTGCGGCGCGCGCTCGCGCTTCGTGGCCGCTCTGGCGAAGGCGAGGCCCTGCAGCTCCGACGGGCGCACCTGATGAGGGAGGCCATCAGAGGTCATCACAGGTCATCACAGGCCATCAGAGGCCATCAGAGGCAATCAAGGTCATCAGAGGCAATCAATGTCATCAGAGGCAATCAAGGTCATCAGTGGCCATCAAGGTCATCAGGTGACGCTCCGATGGACGCACCGCACGGAACAGCGCCGTCTCGAGCACACTGAGCTGCTCGGCCAGCTCACGGACGAGCGCTCGCTCCGAGCCCGATGGCGCCGTGTTGAGCAGGCGCTCCCAGTAGTTGAGGCCGTGCTGCGGCCGCCCGCCGCCGCTGGGCCGCGCGGGGATCTCGGAGGTGATCTCGGAAGTGATCTCGGAGGGATCACGCTGCGATCGAATGAGACGCTCGAGCGCCGTCAGGTAGCGGCCCACCTCAGAGGTGATCGCGGAGGTGATCTCGGAGGTGATCTCGGAGGAGATCTGGGCGGGGGGGCCACGCGTTTCGTCAGCGAGGACCGTCAGGGCGTCGTGCACGAAGCTGCTCAGCGAGCGCAGTCGGCTCGCGCCCGACACGACGCCCGACACGACGAAGGAGGCCGACGCCCCCGTGCCCGGCGCCCAGTACGACGCCTCGAAGTCATCGGGGTGGCGCCGCAGCCAAAGAAGGAGCACGTACAAGACGCGCTCCCGCACGGTGCGCGCGGCGCGTAGCTCATCGGCCGTTACCTCGGCCGAGGCTGTGCAAAGCTCGCGTCGCTCGACGTCGAGGGTGAGGTACGTGTAGAGCGTCGTCAGGTGCTCGAGCAACGCGTCCGCGCTCACGTACGGCTTATAGGAGGCCAGGAATGCGAGCACGAGCTTGTGGTACTCGGGCAACGCCCACCTGTGGGGAGAGGGCAAGGAGGGCGGGGCGCGCCGTGGTGAGCACGAGCACAGGCATGGCAGCCAGACTACGTCGGGTACTCGGGCGAGGCACACATCGCGTCGCATGTCTCGGTGTGGTCGAGGTCCTCAATGGCCATCAGCGAGGAGACGCCCTGCCAAAGCGCCGAGGTGAGCGCGCAGATCAACTGCTCGAAGGTCACGAGGTGACCCTCGTCCAATAGCCCAGCGTAGCCGCGCCCGCCGTGCACCGTCAGGTCGAGGAGCTGTGAGAGCGGCGCGAGTAAGCCGTCGCGACTCGCGCTCGCGGGTGGCGCTGCCGGTGCGTCGTCCTCGTCCTCGTCCTCGCCCTCGTCCTCGTCCTCGTCTTCTTCGTCGACGCCCTTGCCTAATGAGGAAGGTCCGGCCCCCTCGACGAAACTCGCGTGTAATGAGTGTAATGAGTGGAACGACGCCTGCAATGAGAGTAATGACGAGCGGAACGAGTGGAACGAGTCGTTCAGGCTGCCGCCGCCGCCGCCGCCGCCGCCCGCTCCTTCGTCCCGCCGCGCCTCCGCTCCTTCGTCCCGCCGCGCCTGCGCCTTCCAGCGCATCTGCGCCGTGTACATCGAGGCGGAGCCTATTCCAACGGTCACCGACAGGCGCAGGCGCGGCGTCGGCTGGCGCGACGAGCTCTCGCCCTCGTTGGCTTCCTCCTCTCGCTGTGACGCGAGCTGTGACGCGCTCTGTGAAGCGCTCTGTGACGCGAGCTGTGAAGCTCTCTGTGAAGCTCTCTGTGAAGCGCTCTGTGACGCGCCGTCGGCCGGTGCAGTCGAGGTGCCCATCTCGGCGCCCACGCTGATCTCCGCCATCGAGATGCCAATCTCCGCCATCCTGGCGAGCATGAGCGAAGAGCGGAGGGAGCGCAGCGGCGGCGGCGGTCCGCTAGGAGGCGGTCCGCTAGGCGGCGGCGGGGGCCTCGAGGGTGGCGGAGGCTGCGCCGACCATGGCGCTGGCGGCGGAAGCTTGGCCGGCGATGGTGGCGCCGTGGTGGGCGCCGTGGGCGCCGTGGTGGGCGCCGTGGGCGCCGTGGTGGGCGCTGGTGGAAGCTTGGCCGGCGATGGCGGCGCCAAGCTGCCGTGCGGCACCCTCCCATTCGCATCGACGCCACTCACACCATTGGCGGCGCCCATCACGGCGCGCACCGGTGGGGCGCCGGCGTCCCCATGGGCGGCGTCCCTCGTTCGCAGGATCCGCAGTCGGACAGTCCCGTAGTGAGGCCCGAGCAGCGCGCCGACGCTCTGAGCGCCGTGTTGGGCGCCAACGGGCTGGCCGTTGACGCAGACGATCTGGTCGCCGAGCCGCACGCCTCCGTGCAGCGAGGCGGCCTTCCCCACATGGATCTCCGTCACGCGGTTCGCGCGCGAGAGGCCCAGCCCAAGCCCCTCGGGCCCACGCTCCAGCACGATCTCCACGATCTCATCGATCTCCGCGATCTCATTGGGCGCCGTATTGGGCGCCGTGTCGGGCGCCGCCTCCAGCTCCGCCGGCTGCGCCCGACACGGCGCCCCGTCGGCCACGCCCGACGCGAACGTCGGCAGCGGCACCGTCGGGTGAGTGGGCGGCGGCACGACGGGCAGTGGCGCCCGACACGGCGCGATCGGCGGTGGCACGGTCTCGGACGCCGACTGCGACGGGGCGCTCGCGACGGCGCTGCGATACTCGCTCGGGTACGCTTCCTGCCCATCCTCCCCCCCGCCCTCCTGCCCATCCTCTCCGCCCGCCGCCTCGTTCGCCGCCTCATGTCCCAGCGACCGGAAGAGCGCCGTGTCGGGCAAGCGCGCGGCGTCGCTCTGGATCTCGTCAATCTGGATCTCGTCGATCTCGTGGTTCTCGGCCTTGTCAACCTTCTCGTCGTAGGGCACGTCCTTTTCAGGCAGGTCCTTTGGGGCAACTTTCTCGCGTCCAGCGCCGTCATCGTCCGCCGCCATCGCATGTTGCTGATGTTGCTGTTGGTGCCGGTGCTGGTACTGGTGCTGGTGCTGGTGCTGGTGGTAGTGGTGTTGCTGGTGGTGGTGCTGCTGCTGCTGGTCCTGCTGGTGATCCTGTGCTGCTGCTGCGGCGGCGGCGGCGGCGACGGCGGTCTCCTCAGTGGCGTCGACCTCAAGGTATAGTGCGACCGCCTCCTCGGCTGCCATATTAGGGACGGAGGCGACCACTTCCTCGGCTGCCATATTAGGGACGGAGGCGACCACTTCCTCGGCTGCCATATTAG
>ENA-UOXK01002126-UOXK01002126.1-mixed-culture-metagenome-genome-assembly--contig:-NODE-2126-length-12130-cov-35.192795_pt1 | contig 12130 bp, 7 predicted proteins | sample MGYA00238160_ERZ761638 | MGnify/ENA primary metagenome ERZ761638 (study PRJEB28912, sample SAMN08777098) | mixed culture metagenome | isolation source: Freshwater growth medium | place: USA...
TGCTGCTGCTGCTGCTGCTGCTGCTGCTGCTGCTGCTGCTGCTGCGGCTGCTGCGTCTGCGGCTGAACCGGCAGAGGGGCAGCTGGCGACGGTCGCCCATCCGAGCGCCTGATCGGGCTGCAAGCCGGGCGCGCCCTGAGCGTGGGTAGGAGGAGCTCTTGAAACCATTCGTAGGCGCTGTAGAGCTCTTCGAGATTCGTGGGTTCGGGCGCAAGCCTGGCCACCGCGTCAGCGATTCCAGCCTGATCGGCGTCACAGTCGTCCTCCTGGCCGCGAGGGCCCAAGGAGGAGCGCAGCGCGTAAAGGCCTGTTGGCCCGCTCGTGGCAAGGCTGCCCGAAGGGTTGCGGCGGCATCTGGCATGGAGTGCCTCCTGGTCGCCACTCCCATCCTCGATGAGTGTGGGCAGGCTCGGCCGCCTGGAGGCGCGCGAGCGGCGCAGCGTGCTAGGGCTGCGCCGTTCGAAGGCAACCATCATGTCGCGAGCAGCCCGTAGCATCTCGTCGTTCCCGATCTCCAAGGCACGAGCCCGCAGTATAGGGGACCGTTTGCACCGTTGCATCGCTTCGGCGACAGGCCGCAGGGCAATGCGGCACTGGTGAAGGGCGACTGCGGCGATGATGACCATCATGACCGTCGTGCCTATCAATAAGTCTATAATCTCCTGCGACATAGCCGACGAGAAAGCCGCCGTCACGGTGGCGTCTTGAGCACCCGACATTTCCAAGTAATTTTTGCTGCAAATGAGATGATCTCCCGATCTTCCTGCGAGGTTTCGGAAATCGTCAAAATTAATGGTCGCGCGACGTACGCGTTCACGTTCACGTTAATATGCCATCTCAGCAAGACGCACAGCCACAGGTCCCGTGGAGACACAACGTGGGGGGCGCAGAGTTGGTCGTGCGTCCACCCGTAATCCGTGGAAATATGATCCCACTTGCAGTTGTGAGTGAGTGAGAGAATCGCTCACGTCTCACCACTCTTTTAATATGATAGTAGTTTTGTGTGTTCTTGTCTTGACTTGACTTGACTTGACTTGACTGTTCTTGGTTTCTCAATGCGATTTACTCGCCACGTGTGTTCCGTCGCTTCGCGATTGACACTGCTGGACGCGAGCGAAGCTAAGACGCTCGCGACGGGAACAGCTCGCCAGCTCACAGTGCGTGTGGCTAAGAACGACACACAAGTGCGGCTGCTTGACATATTTGTGTGTCGTGACCTCGAAGGCCGCCTGCGTGCCTTCGAAAACTATTGCCCACATGCCGGCGGCCCGCTCAACATGCTGCCCGACCGCTTCTTCACGCGTGATGGCACGGCACTATTATGCACGAGCCACGGCGCAAAGTTCTCGCCGACGAATGGCGAGTGCTTTCACGGGCCATGTGCTGGCAAGGCTTTGCACATGCTCGAGCTTGAGGAGGACGAGTCGGGTGCGATCGGTACATGCAATCGAGCGCTCGAATTGCTGTGCGAGAGCGGCGGTGGTGCTTTCATTTTGCGGGAGCGTCACGAGGCTGATGCTCAAGGGCCCCAAGTACAGCGACCCACATCGCCGCCACCAAGGCCAGCGCGGAGCCGGCGCCGAGCTAGCATACCGCACTCCGAGGGCACTCCGGAGCCTGCCAAGTGAGTTGAGGACAAAGCACTTATTCACAGATTGTGCGAGCTTGCGAGGCCGCGCCCGAGGACGGGGAACACATCACAGTGCTCGGTCTGGCTTGCGACGTGTGCGCGGGCCCGGGCCCTCGTCCACACGATGCTACGTCGGGTCGGCACGCTCTTCTATCGTATGAACTTGACGAGTTCAGCCTCTTCGTGCAGATGACGCCCACTTGTACGGTGCCATTCTGGCTCTCTCTGTGTGTACACCGAAGCAAAAAATCCAATCTGCAATCATATCGTATGTGCGCGCTTTTTCAACTCAACTGATACATCCGGGATGATCGATCAATGAATCATCCGGACCGCTTCAGACGTCGTCTCTACATGTACCACTCCACTTTCTCTTTCAAGTATCATGCGCGCGGCGTAGTACGTCATACTCATAGCCATTCGCCGTCCCCTGTGGCCACCTCGGCCTTTGCCAGCCGCTCGGTGAGCTCCCGCCGCGCTGTCTCGAGCTCGTCGGCCAAGTCATAGTCCTCATCAGCGCAGGCGGCATCTATGGCTTCATCGAGTGCGCCCACGCGCGCCCGCATCGCCTGCACCTCCGCCGCGCTCACGCCAGCTGCCGCCGCGCTTTCGTCAGCTGCCATCGCGCCCGCAGCCGCGTCCACTCCAGATTGGGACGGTTCCGCATTTGTTTCCTCAGGCTTCGTCACGGAAGATAGGGACGGTTCCGCATTTGGTTCCTCAGGCTTCGTCACTGAAGATTCGGACGGCTCCGCATTTGGTTCCTCTGGCTTTGTCTCTAGCTCCGCCACTGGCTCCAGATGAGCCTCGAGCGCGGGCACGGCGGCGCTGCGCTCTGGATTCGCTTCCTGCAGCGCTCGTGCAACGGCGGCGCCCACGAGTGCCGAAGCCGTGGCAGCATCGGCAGCATCGGCAGCATCGGCCACCGACGCATCGTCAGTCGACAGCAACGCCTGAGCCACCGCTGCCGCGACGACGCGCTCGGCTTCGGCGCTCGCCTCATCGGTGGACGTGGCCACCGTCGGCGCCTCGGCAGACAGCTCTACCTCCTCGTAGGCCTCGTCGTCGAGCGCCGTGTCGGGCGCTGGCTGCCATGCCTCAAGAGAGTCGTCCACTTCGGCCGCCGCGTCCCCGTCATCCCTATCGTCCCCGTCGGTTGCGTCAGTCGCATCGTCCCGTGGCTCTCTGGGCTCGTCGGCCTCCCCGTGCATGCAAGTGCTCACCACGGCTCGATGTGGCTCATGGGCCTCGCCTGCCTCCTCCTCCGCCACCACCACCTGGGCCTCCTGCTCGCCGTGCATGCAAGCGCTCACCACGGCGCCCGCCTCCTCCTCCACCACCTGGGCCTCCGGCTCGCCCACGCCCCCGTCCCCCGCCTTGGGCGCGCGCGCCGTCACGAGCGCCGCGCGCCACTCGGCGAGTGCGTCGAGGTGCGCTCGAAGCAGCGCTTGCTCGGCGCTCAGGACGGCGCCGGAGTCCGCCTCGCGACCGCCCTCGCCCTTGCCCTCGGCGAGTGCCTCGTCGAGCATCCGCCGGCCGATCCGTTGCTGCGCCGCCAGCAGCCTGCTCAGCCGCACGTCCGCCGCCGCGCGCTGCCGGCGTGCCTCTTCACGCGCCTCGGCCTCGGCCGCGCCAAGCACGAGAATGGACGTGTCATCCGCGAGCGTCTGTCGACGGAGAGCCTCTTGTCGTGCGGTCAGTGCTTCCTCCTCCGCCGCCATCGCCTTGAGCTCCACCGCCACCAGGCCCGCCAACTTGAACTCCCGAGCGGCCGCCGCGGCCCTCTTCCTCTCGACGAGCTCCGGCTGACGCTCCGCGAGGCTCTTGAGTGCCTCTCGGACTGCCTCGAGCTCGGCCTTATGCCCAAGAGCGGCCGTGCGAACCGCACCGAGCGCCTCGCTCACGGCGGCGGCCTCCTCCTCCGTGGGCGCCAACCGAGCGCGGCTGGCCGCCGTCGCCTGCTCGCTCGCTCGAGAGTGCTCGCAGACCAGCCGCAGCAGCCTCGCCGCCGCGCGCCGCGTCTCGCGCTCGGCACGAAGGGCGACGTACCTGATGAGGGACGCAATCAGAAGGCCATCGGAGGTCATGAGGAGGGTCATCAGAGGCCATCAGAAGGCCATCAGAGGTCATGAGGAGGGTCATCAGAGGCAATCAGAAGGCAATCAGAAGGCCATCAGAGGTCATGAGGAGGGTCATCAGAGGCAATCAGAAGGCCATCAGAGGTCATGAGGAGGGTCATCAGAGGCCATCCGCAGAGCTGCGACGCACCTCTCCCGCAGAGCACGAAGCTCGGCGGACTTGGCCGCCACCTCCCCACGCGCGGCATGCCACGACGCGACACGCTCGCGCCGCTGGCGCGCGAGCTCCGCGCCGGCGTGCTCGAGAGCGCCCAGTTTCGTCAAGAGGGCGTCGCGACGCAGCCCGAGCTTCGCAAGGGGCTTCTCGAACGACGCGCGCACGGCCGTGAGCTTCTCGTCATGCCGAGCTACCTGCCGAGCGCACTCGGCCTCCTCCACGAGCGCCGCCGCGAGCATTGCACGCAGCTCCTCGACCTTAGCTTGCGCGGCCGTGTGCTTCACGAGCCAGCTCGCGCGCGCCTCGTCCTCGGGGGCGGCTGCCTCTCGTATCTGCCCCTCGATCGCCTCGGTCTCCGACGCAAGCTCCGCCTCGTCCTCCCTCAGACGCGCCGTGTCGAGGGCGAGCCGCTCGGCTTCGCCCTGGCACCATTCCGAGGCCGCCGCGCTGGCCTCGCGCGCCGCCTCACGCATGGCCGCCACCTGCGCCAGCTGCTCGTCGCGCGAGCGCACGAGCTGCAGCGCAGTGCCTTGAAGCTCCTCGAGGGCTGCTCCCGAGGCCGCGAGCAGCTCCAACCGGTACTCATGGAGCGCGGCGGTGGCGGAGGCGAGCCGCGCGTGCGCCGCGCCCAGCTCGGCGCGCGCCGTCCTGAGCGGCTCCTCGAGCGCCTCGGCCACTTCGAACTCGTCTTTGGCGGTCGCCTCGAGCTGCGCCGCCTCCATGCTGGCGACGCTCGCCTCGAGCTGGACCACCACGGCGGCCGCCTCCGTGCGCTCGCTCAGCACGCTCGGCGCCGCGTTGCGGAGCGTCTCGAGTGCTTCCACTGCGCTGGCATCGAGCGCCGTCGACGCGTCTAAGGAGCTGGCCGACGCTGCTTCGCTTGCGGCGGCGGTAGGGGCGGAGGCGGTGTGAGCGGCGGCGGCGGTGTGAGCGGCGGCGGCGGTGGGAGCGGCGGCGGTGTCGGGCGGCCCTACTGCCACGCTGTCTGGCGCTACTGCCGCGCTCTTCCCACAGGGCGTCTGCGACGGCTCGACAGCGCTTGCGACAGCGCTCGCGGGAGCGGCGGCAGAGAAGCCATCCCGATTGGGGGTGGCCGTTGGCACAGGCTGTATCTCGTTCGTAGGTTTACTACCGGTAGACGAAACCTCGGATGGCCTCGGCGTGTCAACGGCCACCACCATGCTGCCGTCGGCTGGGCGCGCGGGCGGCTGCGACTCGAGGGTGGAGCCGGCCGACGTGTTGGCTGCGGGCGTGGCGGCGGCGGCGGCGGTGGCGGCGGGTGTGGTGGTGGCGGCGGCGGAAGGCGTGCTGGGGGTGGCGACGTTGCGCGACGCGGGTGTGCGCAGAGTGAGCCCCGATAGTAGCGAGCCCCCGGCCGGCGAGGCGCCCAAGACAGCGCGCCCACCGACTGCCGGCGAGGACGGCGGCAGGCTCGCACGCGCCGCGGTGGGCGCGGGGCTGGCGGAGGCGGCGGCGGCGGCGGCGGCGGCGGCGGCGGAGGCGGCGGCGGGGAGGGGGGCAGCGACGGGGACGGCGGCAGCGGCGGCGGCGGGAGCGGGAGCCGTACTACCGCCTCCGCCGCCACCGCCACCGCCGCCGGCGGCGGCTGGGGCAGTGACGCCGTCGCCGCCGCCGCCGCCGGCTGGGGCAGTGTCGGCCTCAGCAAGGGGTGGTGTTTTGAAGTAGTCCGGCAGAGGCAGTGGGCGGGAAGACGACACAGTGGCGGCGGAGGCGAACGACTTGAGCTCGGGTGCGACCGAGGCCGAGGGTGGGTAAGCTGCTGGCGCTGCTGGCGGCGGTCTGCGCACTGTCATCCCGCCAAACACGCTCGCTCCGCCTGCAGCGCCGTGTTGAGCTCCGCCCGGCGGAACGGCGGCCGCTCCGCTGTGAATGCCCATCACGGCGCTGTGGACGCCGACGGCTACGCCCATCGCGGGCGCTGCCGGCTGTGTGGGCGGCATCACGGCGGCGGGGGCGGCGGGCTGCGCCGTGATGGGCGCAGCCGCTGGCGCTTCGAGCGCAGCGGAGGCCCACCCTGGCTTCCTCGCCTTACTCGTCTTCTTCTTGGGACCCGCTGCGCTAGGCGCCTCCGCCGACGGCAAGGTCGACGTCGGGCCGAGCGCCGCGATCTCGAGCAAAGCGGGCGCCGCGGCCATGGCTGCTGGCGCGGCCATGGCTGGCAGCACTGCCGTCATCGGCACTGCCGGCATCGTTGGCGGCGCAGCTACAGCGACGCTGCCGACGACGCTGGCTCCCGATCCGACAGCCACGTCCGCGACGACAAAGCCCAAGCCGGCCGCTAGGCTTGAGAGCGCACTCGGTTGCGCGGCTGGCTGCGATGGCATCGCTGCGGCCGCCAGACGGGCTGCGGCCGCCAAACCGTCGATGGTCATCGGCGCTGACGGCACAGACGGTGCGATCGACAGGCCAGCGAAGGAGCAGCTGCAGCCGCTCGCGGGCAGCGGTACGGCGGTGCCAGCGTCGGAGGCGATGCACATGCCAGCAAAGCTCAGACCGCCGGAGCCGCCGGCCAGTACAGGCGTTGGCATGCTGCTAGAAGTGGACGTGATCTCAAGGCCAGCAAAGCTGCAGCAGCTGCTGGCGGCGGCGGCTGCTGCGCCAATCGCTGGCGCGTCCAGAGTCGGCGAGGCGCCCGCAAGGTTGAGAAAGGAAAACGCCGAGCTGCTCGCCGACGACTCTGGAGGAGGAGGTGCCGCTGGCGTGGTATCCGCCGCGCTCGGCACCGGCGCTGTATTCCCAGCGTTGAGGAACGAGAAGGCAGATGCATCAGGAGCCGCTGAGAGCGTAGGCTCGGAAGGTGCCGGCTTGCCGTCGGGTGTGGGTGCATCGAAGCCGCCAAACGTTTCCTCCGAGTCCGCCATCGGCGGTCTCCTCCGGGTCCACCGACGGGACCGGACCGAGAAGCTTTTTGCTCCAGCGCGTCGAGACGCATTTCCATTCACATGAACTCAAAACTTTCCCCTCACGGCCGTCTATCGGCGGCGATGCCGAGGACGACGCAGCCGAGGCGTACGGGACTTGACGATGAAATCGCACGTGGTCTGCAAAGTTGTTCCCATGATCCCATCTGTCGTGTGCATGTAGATGTACCGTACTACATGTATTCGTGAACACCGTTCCTGGTACCAGTCGGCTACTGGCTACGATCGTGCGGCGAAAATCTGGTTTGAGGACTGGTTGCGCGCCACGTCTTCTAGGGCATAATAGTATCTCGCATATTGGCCGCGCCGGACCGTCGTGTTGTAGTTCACGAGCTTGAGGAGCTCGAGCTCCTGCGCGGATGCCGCGTCCAGGCAGAACTCAGGCAGCATGTCGCGGTAGTCCGCGAGGTACACCTTCTCATCGTAGACGACCTTCGACGCGATGACGATGGCCATGAGCAAGGCGGGTCGCCATGTGCGCGCGCACAGCGTGAGACCCTCATCGCCCATGGCGCGTTCGAGGAGGATGAGAGAGGTGACGAGGCTTGCATCATCAAGCTCGAGAGAGAGCTGCACTGTGCGCACGAAGGCCTCGACCGTCTGCTGCTTGGGCATGAAGCGCCACTGCCGGCTCGCATCAAGCGGATTCGTATCCTCGTCGAACACGCTTTGAGAGAGTTGCCAACGGCTCTGAGCTGCAGATGCGTGGTCCTTTATGTACGCATGTATGACGGTGCCGATGGCGCAGATGATCGCCTCGACGTTGGCATTTTCCATCGTCGTAATGGAGCGCCCTACTGGGGATCCCGGCATGAGCTCCGAGCGGCGCAACGCCCCGCCTGCTGTCGGGTCTGAAACCTTGAGCGAAGCTGGTGCTAGCGCCGAGTGTCGGAGATGCTTTTGTGGCCTTGGCTTGAAGGTGAGCATCTCCTCATCGTCGGTGGCTAAGGCATCGAACAATGCTCCTGCGTGGGCCTCGCCTTTCACGAGTCTATTTGTCATCGATCCCTTCGGGATGTCCATGCTTACAGAGACCAAGGTCGGAGTGGCCGTCTCAGACTCGCGGCGTCGGGAGCAAATGGGCGAACATCAAACTTTCAAGAACAAGTTGCCCTCTTTGGAAACCCCTGCCAAGTGTTTGAGCCCCCGTCCTACGTTTTGGTGCTCGATTCTTTTCACGCGTTGGTGGTCGTGGCTACTATATGTACATAACAGTAGAAAGTACTTAAGTAGAAACTACAGCAGCGTTACGTTACCGTACGGTACGTTCCCGGGGTTCTTTAGAATCTTACCTGCACGTCATTTTCTTGAGAGTTCCGTTCCGACCCGTCCGCCTCGCCTTGTACACCCCTCCGCCACGTGTACGCTGCCTGTTGGCGGATTTTACTAACTTACTACTTTTTAAGTCCTGTGCTCACGCTGGCGGCCGCGCCGGGCGCATCGCGCTGTCGTTGATGATGATCGCGAGGTAGAGCGCGTATAAGATGAGCAGGTAGACGCCGAGCGCGCGCGTGAGGCGGAGCTGGTTGGCGAAGATGGCTAGCAGCGCGAGGGCGATCGCGCAAAAGCCGATGAGCGATGGGTACCACGTCCCGCGCGCGGGCGGGAAGATGTCGGCGTACGTGCCCAAGATGGCCCAGGGCAGGCCGAGCGCCGCGAACGCGTTGAAGGCGAAGGCGCCAAACGGGTTGGCGGCCGCCATGGTGAGCATACCGGGACGGCGCGCGATCACCATCGCGGTGATCAGGTCGGGGCAGCCAGCCGCGAGGGTGAGCACGCTCGCGCCGAGCGCATTCTTGCGCACTCCGAGCAGGCAGATGGCGCGCGTAGCGATCTGGACCATCACATACGAGAGCAGCAGAGTGTAGCTGATGGATAGGACGAGAGTCAAGCCCCACGGCCGCCGGCCGCCCAGCAGCGCCATAGGTGCGTGTGCATCCGGGATGATGCATCCGAAGAGCCAGCGTGGCGCCGTCGCGAGCGCATCGAAGATGCTCCAGCTATGCCGCCGTGGCGTGCTCTCGCGGCTAGCGATCGCCTCCCTGCGTCCCTTGACACCTTTGAGGCCGTCGAGCGGCGCGCGAGCGGCCGCTGCGGGGTACCACTCGGACGCGGCGGCAAGGCCCGTCCCAGCCGAGCCTCCCACCACCGCTGAGCCCACCACCGCTGAGCCCACCACTGCCACTTGTGTGCCGCGACATGGAGCGGCCGGGCGCAGGAGTGGCGTCGTCTCGCGAGGGGCGGCGGCAACGCCATCGGAGTTAGCACAGCTACCGCTGGCCGCGCGGACGGCAGCAGCAGAAGGCGCGGCAGCGCCTGCCGCAGCGAAGGCGTACGAGCTACCCAAGGGAGATCTCCCCGAGGGAGATCGCCTCTGAGCGACGGCCGCCTCCATCGCGTCGGCCGCATCTGCCACCGCCGCGTCATTGGCCATGCCTACCAGCGTCGGATGGAGCGCCTCCGCCCTCCCGGTCACGTCGATGCGCTGGTCGAGCCGCTGCGCCGAACGCACAGCCGTGATGGCCGTTGGCGTGACGAGACCCCGCGCACCGGGCGCGCACGTTGCCTCAGCGGTCAAGGTGAGCACTTTCGGGGCAGGGGAGAGTCGCGAGGCGACCTCGTCTTCGCCCACAAAGCCGGGAATGAGGCGCCAGCACACGAAGGCGCCGCCGATGAAGCACAGGTAGAGCGCAAGCATCACGAGGCTCGCCGACCACATCGTCTCTAGATCTGCGAAAAAGAGACTTGCGTCCGCCGCGGTGCCGATCGCGGCCCAGGCACAAAAGTAGAGCACCAGCGGCGGCGCGAGGCGGATGCCGTCGCCTTCTGGCGCGAGGATCCCGAGGACCCCAAGGATTGCGAGCAAGTCGAAGACGCAGCTGCCAAACACCTCACCCGTGCCAATGTCCTGCGAATCACTCAGCAGCACGGCCGCGAGCGACATGGAGAGCTCGGGCAGGCAATTGCCGGCCGCCATGATGGTGCAGCCGATGAGGGGCCGTGGCACGTCGAGAAAGTCGGGAGAAGTTACTAGCTCGAGAGCAGGCACATACCACTCCTCAATAAGGACATGCATGACGACGATCACGTATGGAAATAATAGGAGCTCCACGAAGACGCCGCCGTTCATCTCGAAGTCGAAAAGGTCGACCTGCGCGTTGCACTCGGCCACTTCCTGTGCAGTGAGCGCCGTCGATGCCAAAGGCAGCAGCCCGAAGAGCAGCAGAGGCCGGAGGGTCGCCATCACGTTATCCACGTTGCACCACCCCCTTTTTTGCTGAGTCCGCAAAGAATCCAACCTTTCAATTCCCCACAAGTCTGCAGTTGACGGTTGAGATTTGGTGCGTGAGTTTTTATCTGATCGTCTCGTCCTAGCTTTTGACCCGCAATTGGATCGAAAGCGGCGCTCGCGAGGAGACGCCCTCTTGACGATTCTCGACACGGGGCCTTTCCAGGCCATGCCGCTAGCGGGGGCGGCATTTGTGCCATCGGCATTGCTCTCGGCGCCGGCGCAAGCTTACGACAAGGCCCTCAACGACGGTCTCTCGGAAGAGGAGGCGTTAACAGCAGCGCAAGCGCTTCAACAGGCGGCTCCAGCGCGACTGGTGGGGGACTTTTTAGGAGGCAACGACTGCAGAGCGTGCAAAGGAGCCCACCGGGCCCACATATGCGGCAAGGTTCGCGGGGCTGAGTTGCCCTCCCCGAAGCCACCCAAGCTCGTGCCCAAAGCCGTGCCCAAAGCCGTGCCCAAGGCCGTTCCTAAGCCTGTGCCCGCATCTGAGCCGGAGCTGCCGGAGCAGCCGCCGCCTGCCAATTTCCAGCGCGTCTTTCTGCGGTTGGTCGCCTACTGGATGTCGGCCGAGGAGGAGGCGATGCTCGCGAAGGCCGCGAGCGGTAGCGTGCTCGGAGAGGAGACCAAAGAGATCGGCCAGTGCTCTTTCCCTGGATGTGTCTACATAGAGAAGCATGCCGGAGAGCACGGCTTCGATGAGGCGATTACCCTTCTACCGACGCCGAAGCGGCAAAAGTGCGCGCCCACAAAGTTTGAGATCGACCATTCGGTGCCGCAGCTCGCTCATTCCACCAAGCACCGGGCGGACGCCTCCAGCAGCAGCAGCGTCAGCAGGAGCAAGAGCAGCGCCGGTGCCCACGGCAGCGCCGGTGCCCACGGCGGCGCCCAGGTGATGGCCCCGCCGCCCGCGAGGGCGCCCTCGTCCAAGCAAGCGCCGGCGCGCGCGCCAGCCGTCGGCGCAGCGAGTTCGGCGGCGAGTGCTTCTGCGGCGAAGCGCAAGTCGCTCTCGGTCGCCGTGTACGACGGCGGCGGCGACGGCGCGAGCAGCGCCCACGGCGGCGCGAGCAGCGCCCACGGCGGCGCGAACAGCGCCCACGGCGGCGCGAGCAGCGCCCACGCCGCTGGCAGTTACTCTGGCAGCTCCATGGACGCCGACGATGGCCTGCCCGCGGAGGCGGACAGCCCGCTGGGCAGCCCGGAGAGCCTGGAGGACAAGCGTGAGGTCTACGCACAAGCCTACCGTCTTGCGATCGAAGAGGGATGCTCCACGCTCGAGGCGCTGCAACGGGCACAGCAGGCTATCTCGTCGCCCCTCTCCAAGCACGCGCCCAACAACCCCAAGGGGGGGGTCAAGCCCAAGGCCGCCGTACCCAAGGCGCCCGCGCCCGCCGCCGCGCGGAGCTCTGAGGACGTGGCGGGCAGCAGCAGCGCCAGTGCCAGTGCCAGCGCACCGGTATCAGCACCCAAGCCTGTGGCGGCCGTCTTTCGCGGCGGGATGGCCGTCTCGGCAGTCACTAAGGCCGTCGCGCCCACGATGTCGTCACCCAAGGCCTCGGCACCAAAGGCACCCGCGTCCAAAGCGCCAACGGCCAAAGCAACGTCGGCCTTGTGCGCGCCGTGTGCCTCGCCAGGTGGCGCCCACCACGGCGCGCCGGCACCGCACTACCGGCGTGTGCATGTACGCCTCAACGCGTGGTGGGAGACGCCTGACGCGCTGCGCACGTGGCGCCTCTGGGCCATGGAGGGCCTTTGCGGCTTCCCGGGCTGCCCGCTGACCGATCGGCATGGAGGACCGCATGAGTTCGACCCCGAGCTCATAGATCTCGCTCGGTGAGCTCATAGATCTCGCTCGGTGAGCTCATAGATCTCGTGCGGTGAGCTCATAGATCTCGCTCGGTGAGCTCATAGATCTCGTGCGGTGAGCTCATAGATCTCGCTCGGTGAGCTCATAGATCTCGCTCGGTGAGCTCA
>ENA-UOXK01002135-UOXK01002135.1-mixed-culture-metagenome-genome-assembly--contig:-NODE-2135-length-12073-cov-34.931686_pt1 | contig 12073 bp, 9 predicted proteins | sample MGYA00238160_ERZ761638 | MGnify/ENA primary metagenome ERZ761638 (study PRJEB28912, sample SAMN08777098) | mixed culture metagenome | isolation source: Freshwater growth medium | place: USA...
TCTGATCGCCTCTGATCGCCTCTGATCGCCTCTGATCGCCTCTGATCGCCTCTAACGTCAGGTGCGGCGTCATTTGCTCGTCGATGGAGATTGTCGCCTCGATGACGCTATCGGCCGACGAGTTCGTCGACATCAAGGAGCAGTACGTGCACGACGTGCTGTGCCGGCTGCGCGAGCTCGCCGGGCAGGAGGCCTCACTGCTCTTCGCCGAGAGCGCGCGAGATCCGACCGTGCCTCACGTCAAAATCTCGGAGCAGATCTCGTTTGCATGCCTGCGTGTCGCAACGGCGCTTGCAGCACTCCTCGATCGGTTCGACCAGAGCGCGAACAAGGACCGGCTGTGGCCGCTGGTACGTGAGCAGCTGCCCCCCGTCCTCTTCGAAAAGTATGCGGCACGGCTGCCCGAGCGCATCCCGTGGGAGTACCAAAAGTCGATGATCGCCAATGGGCTCGCCTCGCGCCTCGTCTATCGCGAGGGACTCACCTTTGTGAACAGCGTGCCCGATTCGGCGCTCCCCTCCTTCGCGCTCGCCTACTTGCAGCAGGAGCAGCGCGTGCGCGCCCTCGCCGCGGAGGTTGCCAAATCGGGACACGACTTCGCGCCAGAGGTCTCGAGGCTGCTCTTGCAGGGGGGGGTGCGCGCGGCGGCCGAAGAGGCAGCCACGCGGAAGGCGGCGAGGGCGTAGACGAAGGCTGAGGCGGCGAGGGCGGCAATGATCAGGGCGAGGTTAGGGCGGGGGTCGGGGGGTCGATGGGACAGGGTGGAGCACGGATGAAACGCAGGAGTCCGTGTGACTTCTGAATCACTACGTAGTATGAGGAGTACGAGAGAACCGTGTACGGTAGGACCGGTGACTTTATCGGATTCCGCCAACAACGGTCAACGCATGGGTCAACGCCAACTGTGCTCCGATTACAACGATCGTGCCCCCGCGCTCGTGGACGTGGTCGAGTACACCGATTAAACTGGATCCTTTAATGACCCACATTCGATTTGTCTGACAAAAGTCACCGGGGTCCTAACCGAACTCCGGCCTTGTACTCGAAAGCTTTAGTACAGTCGAAGTCCTGCCAGACTGAGATCTCTCACGGATTATCTGGTCCGCCGGCTCCCAGGGATACGTGCCCCTCGCGCAGCCGCAAGCCTGCGCCCCGTTGCGGCCGCCTGCCCAATGAGCGCGCGCGCGCCCGCCCGGCTCGTGCTCCTCACGGCGCTACTTGTGCGAGCACGGAAGTCGCCCTTGCGCACCGTGTGGACCTCGGTGCGCCTGTTGACGGCGTCGAGGACCGAGGCGGCTAGTCTGTGCTCGGAGTCGTGGACGAGGGAGAGGACCGTACCGGTCCGGCCCATGCGGCCCGCACGGCCGGCGCGGTGCAGGTAGAGCGACGAGGTGGCAGGGAAGTCAAAGTTGAGTACCGTCTCTACTTGAGGGAAGTCGATGCCCCGTGCAGCGAGGTCCGTGCACACGAGTAGCGGGCGCGTAGGCGGCTCCAACACGAAGGCAGCGAGGTCGGCGCGACGCGCCGCCTCGGGCATCTTGCCATGGCAGCCGCCCACCGCAAGCCCGGCCTCGGCGAGGCTGTGCAGCACTGCTCTCGCCGACTGCACGCCGCGGCAGAAGACGAGGGTGCGTGAACGGCTCACAGGCCGTGGTGCCACGTCAACCTCATCCTCGGTGCCTTCCGCGGCGTCTTCCCATCCCGGCGCCGCACGACCGCCGCGTGCACCAGCACCACCGCCACCGCCAACACCGCCACGGCCACCAGCACGCTCACGAAAGCCACCGAGGTCACCAATGCCAGCAGCAGCAGCAGCGCCGCCGGCGCTGTCGTGCACGCTGTCGTGAGTCACGCCGCCGTGGATGGTGAGCAACGTCTCATGAAGCTCAATGAGCTTGTCACGGCCCGTGTAGCGACGCAGCTGGTGGGTGAGGGTAGGCGGCGTGCGGTGGGCGCACGCGGCGATGAGTGCGCGCACGTCGGGGTACTCGCGCTGGATCACGTGCTGCACCGCCTTCCCGAGCGTCGCTGAGACGAAGGCGAGCTGCGGTGAGGGCGGCTCGCCTGTGCGTGGCGGGCAGCGGCGCAGCACATCGCGCATGGATTCGTCAAAGCCGCGGAGGAGCATGTCGTCGGCCTCATCGATGATGACGTGGCGCACCTCGCGCAGCGAGACCGCGCCGCGCTGGTGCAGCAGCAGCAGCCGCGCGGGCGTCGCCACCACCAAGTCCGCGCCATTCTCGAGCTTGAGGATTGTCTCGCGAAGCGTCGTCCCGCCCTCCGCCGTGCGCACACGCAGCCGGATGTGCTGCGAGAGCGCCTTGGCGACCGCGCCGATTTGCGCCGCGAGCTCGCGCGTCGGTGCGAGCACGAGCGCGCGCGGCCGCGCCTTGGCGCGCTCGCCGGACTGCCGCCCCAGCGATGGCGCACTCAACTCCTGCTGGCGCAGCGCCTGCATCGTAGGCAGCAAATACGCGAGCGTCTTGCCGCTGCCTGTGCTCGACGCGAACGCGACACTTTCGCCGGCTAGCAACGCCGGCACCGCGAGCACCTGCGGGTCGCTCGGCTTGACGAAGCCGAGCGCGCGCACCGCGGCCGCCAGCTCGGGTGTGAGGCCGATTGCCTCGAACGAGGTGGCTCGCTTGGCTTGCTGGCGGGGCGCCGGCGGGCGCAGCGGCACGGCGGCTGGAAGGGCCGCGGCCACGGCGGATAGCTCGCGAACGCGCGCCCGAAGAGAAGCGGCCCGCAGAAAGCCGCACGTCGCCATCGGAAAGCGGTGTGAATAGACTGGAAAAAGAGGCGAAATTCCCTGCGGCTTAAGTACTATCGCTTTGCTCGTGCGTGTGCGAAAACACCGATCAGCAGAGCTGCAACCACAACTGTTGCCGTCACAATCGCAACCGCAGATTGCGACGCCGACGGCGCGCTAACTGGGGGAGCCGGCGACTTTAGCACTGCTTCGGTGGGTGTTGGCGGCGGCGGCGGCGGCGGCGGCGGCGGCTGCGGCTGCGGCGGCTGCGGCGGCGGCGGCGGCGGTGGTGGCGGCGGTGGCGGCGGTGGCGGCGGTGACGGCGGCGGCGGCGGGTCCATGGTCGCTTCTAGAGCGTCGGACACCGTGTGCGTCCATTCTAGCGTGGCAACTGCATCTTGCGAAGCGACTGTCCCGATGCTTGGAGGCGCGATGAGGCGTGTACAACCCCCTCGTTTCAGGAGTACCTCCTCGACCTTGGCCGCTCCAGCGACCTTACCCATCTTCCCCAGAGCGAGCACGGCCACCTTCCGGCCGATAATCTCAGAGTAGACAGGATAGCCGTCAGACTTACGAACATCGCGCATGAACTTCTCCGCCGCCTCGCAGCAGTCGCCGGTCATCGGCATGCACTCGACAACAACGACTAGGTGATGCACTCTGGACTCTTCCCAGCCTTCGCCCTTGCGTGCGCGGGAGCCCAGGGTAGCACGAAGTGATTCAGCGACTGGCAATGCAGCCTTGCCTAAGCCAATCACTAGCGCACCCTGCTTTACTGCGGAGCGCACACCCTTGTCTGACTTCGGACAGTACTTGTCTTCGGACATCGAGAGCGTTGCGCGGCTTTCCAAAGAAACACCGAAATCGACGAATTCGGAGCCGCACTCCCGCACACATGCGAGCGAGAAAGGCTCTCGTATTGGTCTCCCCTTCTGCAGTCTTCTCCGGTGATGAGAAGTTCTATTGGATTCGCGCCAAGTCGACTGGCCAAGGCTGTCTTTCTTCACCGCCCCGCCCACAAAGATGCTGGCTGGCGCGTGGGCTGGGTTCCTCAAGCCGCCGTCCGACGAAGCGATGGCGAGCGGCGGCGCGGGAAAGAAGCGCGCGCAGACGCCGGCGACGACAGCTCCGCTGAGCAAGTGCGCCCGCATGGCACTGGCGGATGAGAAGCGGAAGGCCAAGGAGGCGGCAGCGAAGGCCAAGAATGTCGAGGATGCGGCAGCAGAGGCGGCGGCGGCGGAGGCGGAGAAACCGAAGCCTGCCGCACGGCCAATCTCCAAGGCCGAGCGCCTGATGCTCGCTGAGCAGCGCAAGCAGGAGAAGGTCGAGAAGATGGAGAAGGCGGCGGCCGACAAGATAGAGAAGGCGGAGAAGAAGGCGGCCAAGGACGCCCACCCGAAGAAGCCGCAAACGGGCTACATGATCTTTTGCGCCGAGGCGCGCGTGCGCCTCGTTGAGGCCGACCCATCTCTCAAGTCGAAGGTGACTGAAGTCGCGAAGCTGACCGCGGCCGAGTGGAAGGAGGTCTCGGAGGAGGCGAAGAAGGAGTTCGAGGAGCAGGCTGTGGCGCAGCGTGCGACGTACCTGGCCGCGTGTGAGGAGGCGGGCGTGGAGCCTGACCCTCGCTTCGCTCCCAAGGCGCCCAAGGAGGCCAAAGCGCCCAAGGCGCCCAAGGCGCCCAAGGACGCCCACCCGAAGAAGCCGCAAACGGGCTACATGATCTTTTGCGCCGAGGCGCGCGTGCGCCTCGTTGAGGCCGACCCATCTCTCAAGTCGAAGGTGACTGAAGTCGCGAAGCTGACCGCGGCCGAGTGGAAGGAGGTCTCGGAGGAGGCGAAGAAGGAGTTCGAGGAGCAGGCTGTGGCGCAGCGTGCGACGTACCTGGCCGCGTGTGAGGAGGCGGGCGTGGAGCCTGACCCTCGCTTCGCTCCCAAGGCGCCTAAGGAGGCCAAGGCGCCCAAAGAGAAGAAGCCGTCGCGGGAGAAGAAGGAGAAGAAGAAGGCGGGCGAGGCGATCGAGGGCGCCGAGGCGGAAGCGGCCGAGGACGTGCACGATCCGATCGAGGAGGCCGACGAGGCGGAGGAGGAGGCGGAGGAGGAGGCGGAGGAGGCCGACGAGGCGGAGGAGGCCGACGAGGCGGAGGAGGCCGACGAGGCAGCGGAGGAGGAGGAGGAGGAGGAGGAGGAGGAGGAGGAGGAGGAGGAGGCGGAGGAGGCCCAGGAAGAGGCGGAGGAGGCTGAGGAGGAGGAGGAGAAGGAGGAGGAGGCGGAGGACGCGGCCGACGAGGAGGACGCGGCGATGGAGGAAGACGAGGATCACGACGAGTGAGGCCCGCACTGCTCTTGATAACACAGGGTGTCGGCATGCGTCCGTTGCGGACATCTATTGCGCGATCGTGGAATTCTCATTCGCACAGCTTGGCTCTCTTCTGAGTCGCTCTGAAAGTCGCTCCTGGGACTTCCCCGCACGACCGCGACCGGGACAGGCGCTGTTCTGCACGTGCTATCGCGGACGGTCTCAGGACGGTCGCGATGTACATGCGTCTCAAACACATGACATTCACACGACATGGTTCCCGACCGTAGTAGCGGTATACACCGACAACCGAACGCGGGAAGGTCGAAGCGGGAAGCGCAAGCGGATAGCGGTAACTTCAGCGTTCATGGCTGCGTTCCTGCGTTGAACCGAAGCACGACAGACCTCAAGCGAAGAACCGACGTCAGGCTCGGGAGTGAGCACGAAAGGGTCGTTCGTAAATCGTATCGGCGAAACGGTCTACTTGACCGCGATGACGGTTCGCTCGTTCTGTTAATCCGAAGCACAACAACAGTTATTCGAAACCTATGTGTCAACGTCAGCACGCCAATTTGTCTCGTGCCGCGGACAGGCGACATGCCCATGCGTGAGGTTCCGCCATCCGCCTTCCGAGCAGACGAGATGCCGCGCCGCGCTTCTCGGCCTCTCGTGGCTCCAACGCGACGCGGATGAAAAACGGCACGCTCGCAAGAACACCCGCAAGGTTGTGGGATCCAACGTGCGATGCGCGCCTCGAGCGATCCCACCTCCCATGCGTTCACTCGGCGCGCCCGCGCTTCGTGCCGCTCGCGCCTGCGCCCACCGCCGTCCCCGGGAATGACGATAGCTCCCGCACCCACGCCGCCGGATCGGCTGAGGCTGCGCTCAGATCCTGCACAAGCAGCGAGGTGTCGACGTACTCGCGGAAGAGCTGCCGGACGACGCCGAGGGCGGCCTCGTCCTCCGGTGTGAGCGGACCTGCCTCCTCGGGTTGCGCCGGATGCGAATAGGCGAACCCACAGGTCTCTTCACCTGCCAGCTTGGCGAGCTGCTCGTGCGCTGGTAGCAGCCCGTAGACACGCTGCCGTGGCCGGTTGGCGCCAAAGTACTTGCGGATGTAGGCGTCGCAATTGTCGCGCCCGTAAAAGCCGGTGGGCTGCAGCTTGTTGAATATGCCGCCGAGCACGGGGATACGACGCGCTTCAAAATACGCTGCACAAAGGTTGAATGAGTCGACGGCGTCGCCCACGCCGGGACGGCCCACGATGAGCACAGGGGCGCGGCACGCGATCGCCACGTCGGCAGAGGAGCAGCCGATAATCGAGCCCACCGATGGATAGCCCACGCCATCGATAAGTGTGAGCCGCTTGCCGCTCGAGATGCGATCGACAGCGGTCGCACACTTAGCCACAAAGTCGGCGGCGGCGGAGCTCGCGGCGGCGGCGTCGTCGGAAGCAGCGGGCGCTTCGGCGCCGTCCGATGCCGGCTGATCGAGTGCGGCGCGCGTCATCCCGCGGTAGAAGACGACCGGACCTATGTGCTCATACGCGATGCCGTTCGCCTGGCAGAAGCGTGCGGTGAGCGTGGAAGAGACGCACTGGGTCGCCGGCTTGATGTACGCAAGGTCACTCGCCTGGAAGCCCGACTCCAGCAGCGCCGCAAGGAGGCCCAGCGAGACCGTTGATTTGCCCGCGTGGCTCTTGTCACCCGCCACGAGGATGCGGATGTTGGATGGTGGTGAGTCTTTCGGCATACTTTTTGTGACTAAACTCGTGCCGTGCCGAGCGTATGGATAGCCAGATCCGATACGAACCACATCACGATCAGCGTGTGTTCACGCACGGCCTCGACAGCCCACAGCCTCACCCTCCGACGCGAAACAAACGCAAACTGGCCGGACGGGGCCAAGGGCGGGGCGGCACTGCACTGCGCCGGCGGCTGGCGCCAAGGGGGGGCAGCTGGGCCCGCCGGGGCTGGCGCCTGGGGGCAGCTGGGCCCGCCGACCGGGCCCTGGAGAAATGGATTGTTTTGACCGGATCCTCATCTGTCTCGTGAAAAGAAGACAATGAATGTGCGCTGCGGGGTGCGTGCATTTGATTTACTTCCGACACACCCGGCCTCTAATCATCATGGCGCCCCCCGGGCGGTTCACATTAGGGTTTTAGGCGTCTCCGGGTGAGGCCGTCACACTGGTGGGGGAGGCCTTGGCTCCCGAAAGGTGAACGGCATTCTCTTCGTGGGCGCGCGCCGACTTCTTGCCGCCCTTACCCCCCTTGCCTCCCTTGCCCTTACCCTTCTTCTTCTTCTTCTGCGCCTTGGCCGAGCGCTGCGGCGTCGCCGTAGGCGTCGGCGGCGTCGTACCCGTGTCCTCGGCGCCTGCATGCGCCAGAGCCTCGATCACCTCGGAGTGGCCCATGGCGGTCGCATACGAGAAGGCCGTCTGCCCATTCTCGTCGACGGTGTGGATATCGGCGCCGCAGCCGATGAGGGCTTTCACGATGGCCGTGTGGCCCTCACGCGCCGCGAACATGAGCGCGCTCCATCCCTGCGAGCAACCGAGAGACGCAGAAGAATCGGGTCAGAGAGACTTGACTGGTCGAGCACGGACGTTAGGCGGAGTCGCACGATGCAGGCGCGGCGCGCATGAGGCGTACGCCTCACCTCAGGGGTCGTCGCATCGAGCACATCGCTCTCGGACGTGAGCGCCGCGCCGAATACCATGCCAAAGACATATGAATTGCCCTCGACGCACGCCATGTGCAGTGCCGTCCAACCGTCCTTGGTTGTCAAGTCGGTGCGGGCTTCCCCCGAGATGAGCTCGGCGACGACAGCAGCGTTACAGTTCTCGCACGCATAGCACAATGCGGTCCAGCCGTCCGGGTCTTGCGCGTCGACGTTTGCACCGGCAGCTAGCAGCAACCTCGTCACCTCTGGATGCCCCGATGCTGCGGAGGCCATCAGCGGCGTCCATCCCTCGTCGTCTGCAATCGACACATCGGCGCCGCCGGCTAGCAGGTCGCCGATCGCAGCAATATCGCCCTCCAAGCTCGCTTCCACCAGCTGATGCGGCTGTATGTGGGCCATGTTGCCCGTCGGAAGCAAGTCGTTTTTCGCTGGTTTTGGCTCTGCGACTCGTGTGGAATCTCGAGGGCATGTTTTAGTCGTTCCGTCAGTCAGTCAGTTTCGTCGCTATCCACGTCGTTGTTTTTGTCGTCGTGCATTCCAAGAGTTTAGCTTGTGTGCTTGAGGAGAAGAGAAGAAAGTAGAGGGGACGCCTAGAGGTCTTCGGCCCTAGCCCCTACTATGATTGTAGAGAGAGAGAAGTTGTAACTTACCCGCAAGAGAGGGTTTTCTTTCAGACAACTGAAAAGTTCCAGGAATAAAACCACACATGGAATGGATGACAGATTTTTAGTTGTCGTGGGCTTTCCGTGGGAGTTGGTTTCGGGCAGGTGAGTCACTTCCTTAAGAGAGAGCGGGGAGGAGCGAATAAGAGAGAGTGTAACCAGGCTGCCACACGCCGATCCGCTGAACCACGCTCCCCAACGTGAGTTTCCTATCGATTGCGTGCTCGTCTCAGGGAAAACTGCCAACCCGTAGCAGCCATCATCCCGACATCACCGACCAGCGTGTGTCGCTCCGGCTAAACCAACAGAGGAAAAGCTCGCGACCTGCGGCCACGCTCCTCGAGAGGAACACAGGCCCGGGTTGAGACTGACTTCGAGCCCTCCCGGATGTCAAAGGTCCACTGTAATGCCAGGTCTTCTCGCCAAAGCAGAGTGCACTGGTCCGATCGTAAGGAAGAGCGGCCGTCCGCTCGACCCGGTGGGGGATCAAGGGGCCAAGTCAAATGGATGCCGAAGGGGTTTTGCTTCTCTCAGCACTCCTGTGAGCAGTCTCGTGCATTCTGTTCAACCAGGAGCGTGATGCCGCCGCCAACGCCAGCATCAATGCACGCCTGCAGCTTGGTGGCATCCGCATCATCATCGCTGTCGTCCCTGCATGCGCGCCTCTTGCTCGTAGACGGCGGAGAGAGCTCCCTTGCGCGCCGACGCAATGGCCGTTGCGGCCGGACACGGTCCCACTTGACTTGACGAAATGTGACGGAGAGGCGTTCGGAGGAGCCATCGCTGACGACGGCGTGCTTCAGATCGAATCGGCTGATGCCGGTCAGCGCGTATGCTGCGAGCGGCGCGAGCGGCAGGCAGAGCGAGCGCGTGTCGTCCATGGTCGCCGCCGGGTCTTTGACGAAATCGCCACTCTGGTGCGGTCCACACTTGCGCAGCAGCAGATGTGCCGAACCGACGAGCGTGACGCCGACGATGAGCTCGCCAAAGGAGCCGAAGCTGTCAAAGTGGAAGCCCAGCGTCGCCGAAGAGGTCCCTGGAACGTACCGCTGAACGTAGGCTTGCTCAAAGCCTGAGGCGCATAGGACCGCCGCGTCGGCACACCGGCTGAATGGCCACTCGGAACTAGCGCAGCGCTTGAGGAGACGCTCGCCTAGTGCCGCAAGAAGTGGAGGCATCTCGCTGCGCTCAATCACCCGATACTTGCAATCGAGCTCGACGCCAAAGGTGCGCCTCTGCGTTCCAGGCACGCCACTGACCATGTTCTGGCTGGAGCTGCTTCCTCGGCGCTGCCAGCACTGGCCCTCATCGAGCGGACGGATAACTTCATCCATGATGGCGACCGCCTCGGCAGCCGTGAGGACTTCTGCATCCGGGCCCCACGAGCGGTAGCCTAGCAGTTCGGGCTGCGCATCTGCAAGGTGCGTGCACAGTCGGCGATACTTGGCGACAGCCTCTATATCGTCGGGCTCAGTGACGCCGCCCTTTTCGGTCAGGAGGACACCGCCCTGGTAGTTGCGAGCGGCACGCATTGCGCGAGCGAGCTCGGAGGCGTCTTGGGGAGTGAAGTGGGTCGACGTCATGATGGCCGTCGAGTCAGTCGAGTGCACCGTCAGGCCGCCGTTACATGACTTGACCAAATCAAATACTACAACTCTTCACATCGACTCCGAGCCGATATGATTTATATTCGGCACAGGGCGGCAGCGAAAAGGTTTAAGGGTCTGGCTTTGAGATACAAGTAATTTCTTCCAAAATTATCAAGTTTTGTGTGGCGACGTGCGCGCGGACTGATGCTATGCGCCAGGTCAATAGGCCGCTGCGCGGCTGTGCTCGCGCCACAGACGAGCCGATTACGCACGCTCGCGCGCTCACTTGCATACTCGGGCGATGTCGCAAAGCAGCGCATGGCTATCCTGTTCGACGCGGACAACGTCCCGGCACGGCTCGCAGGCGTGATCCTTGAAGAGATCCACCGACAAGTCCCTGGTGTCTCCATCGACCGGCGCGTATATGGCGATTTCTCGTCACCACGAAACGAACCGTGGAAGACGGCGGCGCTGCAGCTCGGCATCGAGCCGCGCATGGCGACCTCTCCATCGAGGATGAAGAATGCGACTGACATCGCGCTCGTCATTGGTGCCATGGATATACTTCACGAATCGGATGCGCGCTCGGTCGTCGACACCTTCGTCCTCGTGACTAACGACAGCGACTTTGCGCCACTCGCGCAGCGCCTGCGCCGCTCGGGCAAACGCGTCGTCGCCGTCGGCACCGGGAGCACCCTGATCACGAGCTGCGACTGCTTCATCTCGATAGATTATACACGTATGCCCAATGCAGTGTCGGACTCGTCGCACGTGCGGACGCTCGTCGGGCTGGCGTACGACCTGTCCCTCGCAAGCGGCGGCGACAGCAGTGCCGTCGTCAATCCGTTTGCCGACGGCGCGTGGATCAGCGTTGGCACGCTCGCGCAGCACATTGACCGGCAACAGCCGGGCTGGCGTCTGGCGCGCATGGAGGGCTTCGTCAACTTTCGCCACATGCTCGAAACCGAGCCATGGAGGTCCGCGTTCGAGCTTCGGCTCGGGCCCACATCAGTCGGGGAGCTCCAGGGGATGGCCTCGGGGGCTGCATCGGGGGCTGCGGACTCGCTGCTGCCACACCAGGCGTATGTACAGTTGCTGCCGCACGCGCGTGCAGCAGAGGAGATTCGCAGAGGGAAGGCTGAGCGCGAGCGTGAGCGTCCCGCCGGCGCCGCGTCGAACGCTGCGATGGCCGCCGCCGAGCCCGCTGCCGCTGCTGCTGCCGCTCCCGCCGCTCCCCCCGCCACCGCTTCTGCCCGCAGCTGGGGCGACAGGCAAGTGGCCAGGACCGAAGCCGCACCAGTCGAAGCCGCACCGGCCGAGGCGGACACGAAGCGCCAGCTTCGTACGTTGCTTCCATCGTGGCTCGGCGCGGTGATGAGAAGCGCATCGATGGTCACGGCAGCTCCAGGCACCACGGCGTCAGCTCCGCCAACAAGTGCAGCCGCCGTCTTCGGGGCGGTGGATGCGGCCGCTCGGCTTCGACCCGACCTCGCGACCTCGGGTAAGAATCTCGATCTCGCGATCCAGCAGATTGAAAGAAACTATGGCAGCCAGACAGCGCCAGCTGCCTCAGATGAGGCGACGGCTGCCAGTTCAGCATCTTCGAATGACGCGAGCGGCGCGCCGTCGGTTGTTCACGACGTGTCGTTCATCCTAGAGGTGCTCCAACGACACGTGGGGACGCCGGAGGCGATGCTCAAGAGACCAGGCCCGCCTGGCGACGGATGGGTGCTAGTGGCCACGCTGGCGACTGCCATCGACCACGCAGCCGAGGCTAGTGGGCGCGGCCAGAAATGGCGAAAAAGGTTGCAGGGGAGGAGACCGTTCCTGGAGATGCTCCAGCACCCGCCGTACGACGCCGTCCTCGAGTTCCATAACGTCGACCGAGGGAAGAGCATCGACAGCTACGCACGAAGCGCGAAGGCACAAGAGTGATACTCTACAGTACTCAGTAGTCGAGCGTGTCGATGACTCACAGTGTCATGTGTTGCATCTTGCATCGCGTATCGCGTACGAACTCGACGTCTACGATGCCGTGCGGAGACATCCCGAGTGAGAGGGTCCCGCCCTGGACCCTCTAGACCCCTTTTCTG
>ENA-UOXK01002158-UOXK01002158.1-mixed-culture-metagenome-genome-assembly--contig:-NODE-2158-length-11943-cov-40.005384_pt1 | contig 11943 bp, 9 predicted proteins | sample MGYA00238160_ERZ761638 | MGnify/ENA primary metagenome ERZ761638 (study PRJEB28912, sample SAMN08777098) | mixed culture metagenome | isolation source: Freshwater growth medium | place: USA...
GGCACAGCAGGTGCTTCGAGCGACACAGCAAGGTGCTTCGAGCGACACAGCAAAAAGGCGCACGCGCAGTTTCGGTCACAAGGTTAAAATTCCCACACTTCCATCCTTACGGTTCGGGTGCGCGACCTGATCTCAGCTTCACTCACAAGGCAACCGTTGAAACTTACAAACTTGATTCGCCGTCGGCCTCCCTTCGTTCGCGCGACGAAAGTCAGCAGGGTGTCAGGGACTTGTGCAGCACTGGTGTCAGATGACGAAAGCTAAGGCGCAACGCTCTGCGCAGTCCGGTGAACTCCATTCCGAGCAGCATGCACCAGGATTCTCGAAATCAGCCGCTTTCATTTGCGTAAGCTCGAGTTTCGCCGCTGTGCTTGCAGTCTCGTGGCACTTCATGGGTCGAGAAAGTAAAAGCGAGATAGCTCTCCGGGCTCGAATCGCAGCCCTTGAGAATGTGCTTGTGCATCGGGAGCAGCGCATTGCCCAACTCCAAGAGGCTTGCTCAAGAGACTCCAGCGGCCCAGACGCCAGTCTTAAGGCAGCCGCAGGCATTGCTGCAGCGTTGTCAGCTGATTGCAACGTGGTGCAAGAGATCTCTCTTCACTCAGTGGCTCCTGCTGAGTTTCGACCCCTGAATCTCACCTACGGGCTACCATCGACTGTGCGCTGCCCCATCGTCATTCGTGGCGCTGTAACGTTTTGCCAAGGAAGTAAACTGGCGCAGTCTTGGACGTGGAACCGTGTCCGTAGAGCAGGGCCGCAGCGGCAGGTCACTTTCGATGTGTCTGCCGAACCCGGCTTGACGTATTGGAACAACGTGACCATGCTGGCTGAGCTCGTCAAGCTGCGTGGCCTTCGCACCCAAAACTTCAAGACGGTGACGACGAGAATCGACCGATTTGTCGATGCCATAGAGTCAGTCGATGACGAGTATGGTCCCTTTGTGCGATATGGTGCACCGCTGCGTAAGTTCTCAGCTTCCATGGCAGACGAGCTCAAAACGGCACATACTAGCATCAATACTCACGATGCTGCAGGGCCTTTGGGGCGTCTAGCTCCATTGCTGCCAGACAACTTCGGGGAGCGCGAGATTACTTTGTTCCTTGCGGCTGCTGGCGTGACTTCCACCGCTCACTACGACAACTCCGCAAACATGCATATGCTGCTTAGTGGACGCAAGCGCTTTCGACTGCGGAAGCCGTTGCTTGCGCTTGACACACTCGTTACCTGGCCTGACACACATCCGAATGCGCGGCAGCTGCAGACGCCTGTCGCCCCAGATGACGTCACGTTCACAACGGTCGAGCTAGAAGCTGGCGATGGTCTTTTCGTGCCTGCAGGCTGGATTCACGAAGTCACGGCACTCGAGAGGTCGATTGCACTTTCGCTCCTTGCGCCCAATTTCGAATATGGCGATTTCGAGAGGTTTGGCACAGAGGATCGCCTGCAGATGATTCCTTTCCTCGCGCGGTTGCGGGGCACGTTCGACCCAGTTCGGCTCTCAAAGGTCTTCAAGGTCTTCGTCGTCTCCTTACTCGCACGTCTCGAGATGCCCGAGCTGATGCGCACGCTGCTGAGCATGTACTCGGCCGAGACACGAGCGGAGTTCGGAATGCCACCCGCGGCAACATGGCCGTTTGGTTGCCATGCCGCAGATGCGATCGATGCGGCGATCGTCCGCGAAGGCGCCGAAGTCGTCGCAATGCGTTTCCTCAAGTACCATGCCACACTCCGCCCTCGCTATGTGACGGTCTACCTGGAAAACATACTTGGTGTGATGGCTAGCTTCCTGGACTTGCCGACCAAGGAAGCGACGTATGCTGCCTGGCTCGACTTTGCGACGGCTTGCTTGATCATTCCGCCTTCGCCATGATTGCACTGGTTGCGAGCTCAGGTGTGACATCGACGACGTCTAAGCTGCGTGCGCCCTTTGCGCTCCTGTATGTTGTGTATGTGTCCGCCGCGCTGCCGATGCTGTGAGGCTGAGGCTCCACGCGGGCTTCAGACGACAGACCCGAGGTTCACCCGCGGGGCTGAGCCGGTCGGCGCGAGCATCTCTGTGTTTGTGAGTATCAATGGTACCGCCGATCGCCTTCGCGCGCCGGATCCGCGGGTGACTCCTGTGGCACTAGTCGGTCATTAGTCGGTGGGTCCTCGGTCTGTGTGCCCCATGTGAGCCCTGTGTATAGTGTCGCTGTCGGCTGGGCGCGAAGCCGAAGGCGAACGTGGTTCCGCGGATCCGACGAAACGAGTAACCATCTAACCAACCGGTGCGTTGAAAGTGTTATCGGGTTGGTGCTGTTTACAGTACGCGTTGTGAGCTAGTTGTAACCGCACACGTATGTACGCCGGTCCGGGAATCATGTAAACATTGGCTGTGAATTCATAGTGTTCACGCGTTGCTACTGTTAACAGCGTCATGGATGCTTCTGTGGCTTGGCTCACGCCTCCATCCCACCCGCCTTCTGCATCCACTATCCGATGCTGGCGGGGAGCGTGGTCCTTGGCTACGCACGCTATCTCGGCATCGACCCTGAGACCGAACCGAGGTTGGTTGACGTTGCGCGGGAGGCACTCACTGACCCAATGCCTCCTGGATGGGAACGGCACCTGAATGAAGAACATTGTCGGCCGTTCTTCTTCAGTCCGGAAGGGATCACAACCTGGGAACATCCGCTGCTGCAGCACTACCTCGCAAAGGTGGATGGGCTTCGGGCGAGCACTGCTAGAACTACCCACTGGAGCACCCAAAGCATTCCACCGTCAGCGACACATGCGCCACACTTGCAAGCGCAGCTCGCTGGACACGTAGCAAATGCACACCAGTATCTTTCCAGTCAATATCTGCAACCGCCACTATCGACGATGCAGTACTGGCCTGCCTCTTTGCCATACCATCCGTTGCAAAACATGCCGCTGCCGCTCGAGGCGCCTGGACACATTCCAATGCCGATGGCATACGGGCACCCAGCCTCGTACGCGATACCGGCCATGGAGCATGCTTTCACACCGTATGTTGGCGCGCTGCACCAATACCACGCTGGTCACCCCACCCAGCATGCAGCACTCGCACCACCTGCTGTGCACCTGCCCACCATGGTGGCGCTTCCTCACGTCGCCTGCGCGCAATTGTCAGTGCCCTCCATGCAAGGCCCCCCGCTGGTGACGGATCTGGAGCGCTTACGCCATCATCAGGTCGAGAGGTATCAGCAGCAGCTACGACAGCTTCATGGGCAGTCCGATCTTGCCAATCGGACTCCATCTGAAGCGCCATCCTCCAGTGCTCCTCACTGGCAAGAGCAACGCCGCCGCCAGTGGCAGAGGCTGCAGGAGCTGCAGCACGATCATATCGAGCGCCAACTGCAGCATCACGACGACCACAACGACCCGCGGAGCAACCATGGGCCTGTAGATGAGACGCGAGCTGAGGCGGCGGCCGTTGGTGCGACTGCTGACAATGGAGGCATGCCACCGACGGAGCGCAAGGCCTCAGAGGAGACCGTGCGATGCGCGTCGCTCGAGTCCGCCGAGCGCCTCGGCGAGTGTGCTGGCGGTGCCCATGGTACCGAGGAGGAGCCACTGCCGTCTCTCAAGCAGCTCGCGGCGCCCCTCCTTGGTATCATGGGCTCGGCCCTACAGCGTACTGCCTCTGCTGGTGCCACCGCTGCCACCGCGCTCAAGCGTCGCGGCTCAGCTGCGGCCGCCGCCGCTTCGGCGGCGGCCGGTGCTGGACACGGCGCTGCCGCTGTAGCCGCCGCCGTTGCGTTTGCGCAGGCGCCTGGATCACCGGCGCCGCCACCGCCTCCTCCTGCTGGCATTGGTGGCGGCAGTGTGGCGCAGCTGGCGGCAGCAGAGGTAGAGGCTGCGGAAAACGCCTTCCGTGCTGCGTCCGAGGTTTGGACGGCAACGCTCGGGCAGCAACGCGAGGCCCTTCCCTCGTCCGCGGCTCGCCTAGTCAATCAGGTCCTGGGCGATGCTCGCGCTCGTGTTGAGAGCGTCTCCCAGCAGCTTCGTGCCGAGCTCGAGCACGCCGGCTCTCGTGGGCGCGCCTTCTGGCCGGCGGAACCAGTCTCTACCTCGGACGAGGCCACCGCGCCTGGGTCCGCTAAAACTGCCACCATGCTCACGAAGAGCGCGGTGGATGCATGCGCTGCGCTGGGAGAGGCGCGGGATGCAAGGGTGCTCGAAGTGGAGGCGACTCTGCGAGCATGCGAGAAGCGCCTTGACGCGCTGCGCTCCACGCGGCACGAAGCGTCGGCCTCGCTCGGTGGGAACACCATCCTCCCCAAAGTCTCTAGTGACACAGACGAGCCGTCCTCTGCCGAGGTTGTGGCAGCAGACAAGGCCCTCAAGGACCTCGATTCGTCTGCCGCGTTTGAGCTCGAGCAGGCGCTATGGCGCGGCGGACTGCGCGGAGCTGCGCTGCAGGCACGTGTTGCCTCGGAGCTGAATGACCTGCGTGAGCAATGGCGCGAGCATCGGGCTAAGGCGGAGCATGCAGCCGTTGAGGAGGCCAGGCAGCGCGAAGCGCAGAAGAAGCGTCTGGCCGCGTACGTGCGCCGCTCGATGCTCGATGCGGCCACGCACTCGCTCTCCCGCCTCCTCGACGTGGCCACTGCTACTGCAGGTGACCTCACAGCAGTGGCACTCCGCGCTCTGCATCAGCGAACAATCGCGATGCACCGAGGGCTTGGCACGCCGGCGGACGATGGGGCATTGACACGGGACGCCGCCACTTCCTCGCTGGTGCAACACCTCGTGTCCGGCGGCGAGGCTCTGATGGTGCAGCTGCATGCCGAGCTCGCCACGCTCGTGGAGGCGGTGGCCGCTGCGGCCACGCAAGTGGAAGCGTGGGTTCGAGCGGAGGAGGAGCTACGCATTGTTGCGCGCCAAGCCGATGTGCAATCGCGTGGAGCCGTGGGCGTCAGCGAACGAGCTTTGGAGGCGCGGTGCGCAGTGTTCGACGGCGATGTGTTGCAGCTGCGTTACCGGGCGCTCGAGGGCTTCGGGCGTGGCCTTACCTTGATGCTGGAATTTGGCGAGGCGCTTCTCGTCGGCGAGCTCTTGCGTGTTGCGCCATCGTGGGGCACGCAGCAGAGTATGCCCCCGCCGCCGTACTCGTCGGCCCAACCGTTGGGACCGGTCTCAACGACGCGGACAGCGATGCCCCATCAGCAAGCCGCACCGCAGGTCGGCGATTCATCACGCGACATTCACTTGACGGTACCGGCATCGACAAAAGAGCATTCTGCCACCCGTCATTCATCTCTGCTGTGTGGGCCACCCATGAATGCCGTAGCTGCGTGTCCTCCCACCATTTCCGCCACACCGGTGGAGCATTTGGCACTGCGGGCGCCGTACCAACGTACGGTCGCCCGACCATGTGCATCCCTGTGTGCATCCTTGCCGAGGGCGCCCTCCACAGCAAGCGCCGAGGCTGGCTCTGCTTCGCCCCATACGCCCCAGACTTTACAGTTGCAGCACAGTCGTGTGCCAGCCTTCGACCCGGCAGAGAGCAGCGCCGAAGCGGGCACGCCCCTGACTCGAGGAGCAGCGTCCACGGCATTCGCGGAGGTCTGGCTCAACTCGCGGGGCTCGCTGCTCTCGCCGGGCTCGCTGCCGACAGCCAACATGTCCGTGACGCCATTGACGGCCGTGGACGACGGCAGGCTGTCCGTTGGCACCATTCCAGTGCTTAGCTCGCCCCCTTCGTGCCTGGCCTCTACCACCCATACCGCCGAGCCTGTAGGTGCGCCGCCGGCCGCTGCGCCCGCTGAGGAGGAGCTGGTGGCACGGCAGCTGCTCTGGGAGGAGGAGTCAGACGCTGCTGCCGCCGCTACGGCAGCGGAGGAGACAGGGGAGGAGGTGGCCATAGCAATCATAGCAGAACGCGAGCAGGGTGAGATGGCGGTAGAGGAAATGCTGGCGTTCCTCGACGAGGCGGCGCAGCTTGTCGGGCTTCCCAAGCCCTCGGAGCAGATTCAGGAGCAGACTAGGCTCGAGAGCAGGCCTGCCCAAGTGGAGGATGTATAGCCAGGAGCGCGCGAGAGTATCTCGAAGGCTGTGTCCGTTGCATTTCTATAAGATGTCGCCGACAAACGAAAGCGCTCTTTCGGCGTCGTCCGAAAGGCGACGTACCGACGAATGGTGAAGCGTCCGCGCGAGGTTGCCGTCGCCTCGTCCAGCGAGCCTTTTGCTACTTTGGGCGAGGCTGTTCCCACCGCCATCGCTTCTGCACCAAAACGCAAGCGCAAGGACTCGCGCAAGGATGCAGTCGCACCCCTGGATGCCCTGGTTGCATCCCACGACAACAGTTCCAGTGACGCGGCCGCGTCTGCGTCGGCGGTGTTACCCGTCAACAACCCGCGATACCCCGCCGTCCAGCGGCGGACGGCGCACAAGAAGAAGAAGACGCTCGTGGTGTGCTCACGCGGCGTGACCTCGACCAACGTTGAGCTCATGGAAGACCTGCTCAAACTCATGCCGCACGCTCGCAAGGATCCAAAGTTTGACAAGAGCGAGCCTCTCACATCGCTCGGCGAAATCGCCGAGCTCAACGGCTGCGCGGCGGTGCTGTACTTTGAGGCGCGCAAGATGAAGGACCTGTACCTGTGGGTGGGCGCGGTCAAGGCAGGAGGCCCATGCGCAAAGTTCCTCGTGCAGCAGGTGAGGCCAATGAAAGACCTGCGCCTCACAGGCAATTGCCTGCTCGGCTCGCGCCCAATTCTCTCCTTTGACGGCGCGTTTGACGGCGCGCCGTACCTGCAACTGCTCAAGCAGCTGCTCGCGCACGCGTTCGCGCCGCCCAAAGGCCACCCGCGCTCGAAGCCCTTCCACGACCACGTGCTGTCCTTCTCTGTGCTGGGCGGGCGTGTGCTCGTGCGCCACTACCAGGTGGTGCCGCCGCTGCACGACGCGAAGAAGGAGGGGGATACCCTCGTCGAGATTGGCCCGCGGCTTGCGCTCGTGCCCATTCGCATCCTCGGCGGCGTCTTTGCGGGCGAGACGCTCTATGTCAACGACACGTACCAATCGCCCAACCTGCTGCGCGCGGAGCAGAAGCGGCGCTCGGCAAAGCGCACGATCGGTCACGTTGCGCAGAAGGAGAAGCGCCGCAGCCGCCTCGCGCAGGGCGCCGACCAGCCCCCCGCTGACGACCTGGCAGACGTGTTCGCCGTCGGCGAGTAGAGAAACTCGCTCACGGTCTGCACGCCCTCCGATAAAGAGCGGTATGCGATCAGCGCACAGTTGAGTGCTAGCTCGAGAAAAATATTTTCGTACAAACGGCGCCGTTCACACCCCTCGGAATCTTCGGCGATCTCCCTTTTCTAATTTCAATGTCGCGCATTGTTCTTGCTGCAATGGCCGCTTCGGCGTCGGCTTTCTCGCCTGTGGCGAGCTTCTCGCCGGTGGCAGCACCGCAGCGCGTTTCCTCTCCGCAGATGTCCACAGACGGCTTTTCACGCCGTGCTGCCTTTGCGGCCATCTTCGCCGTGCCTGCCGCTGCCAATGCCATGGCTGTCAGTGACAGCTACCCCTCGAACCGCGCCGCTCTGTCGCCGTGGCCGGCAGGCTGCCTGAGCCTTGAGGAAAACGCCCTCTCGCGCCCTGATGCGCGCATGGACCCAAATGGCGCGCTTTGCGCTTGCGGTCGCCCAGACTGAACATGGGCGTTGCCACCGCAGGTGCCTGGCCTCAACAGCCCTGGCCTCGTTCCCGCCAAGAAGGTGCGGAGCGGCTTGACGCGCGCCGATTTCGACGAGAAGATCCGCGACGCTGACACCAACCATTTCTGGTACGCGCGCGCACGCTTTGCAGGCAGTTTGGCTGCTCTCGCTGTCTGTGTAGGCCAACACTTTGCGATGCTTATCCAGCCAACTCATCGTGGACTGCTTGAATGCACCTGTGCTGCAGGTCGCCCAAGGGGATCATGGACTCGGTCCCGAAGATGAAGGGCATCATCACGCCCAAGACTGCGGGCTTCAAGACCAAGTAAGGACGGGCACGCGTGGGGAGTCTGAGAATTGCGTTGTGTTTCGACAATTTATGACTCCGTGAGGCTGGTGCGACATTTACCCTAAACCCTATCTATACCTTGAAGTGTGCATGACACATTCAGTGCAAAGAGTGAGGAAAACCCTCAGCCGCGAGCCGCCTCTGCCCTCACAAAGTCAAAGAATCCCGCCGGGGCGCCGGCGTGACGTGGGGCGCGGGACCCACCCCAACAGCACGGCGCACCTTCCGCCGGCGGTAACTTGATTCGGAGATGTGCGTGACCACCCCCCTCTTCCTCCCGATTCCCCCAAAATTCCGTAAATCCGTAAAAAAGTTGTATTTCCCTCTGTGTTGAGGCCCAGAGCTGCCCTTTGATCAGCTGTAAAGCCGGGTGACGCAGGAACTTCAAACTTGCAGATTGGACTCAGTTTCGGCGTGCGAAAAAGCCCCGCGCGCGCTCTCTCCTTGGAGTCGAGAGGGCTCGCAACATGGCCAACGTTCAGGATTCGAGCAATGACAACTCGAGCGACGATGACGACGACGATGAGGACGAGGAGGAGGATCCAATGGAGGAATCTCTCGTCAACCTGGTCGGCAATACGATCAAAGAGCTCGCGCCAGCAGCGCAAGTGTTATGCAGGAAGCAGATCATCCTTTCCAAGTTGGGTCGAATGGGCATCTTCCGCGTGGTGGATCTTCAAACGATCATGGATGCCGACATTCAGATGGTGGTTGCTGCATTGTCCCCCACGCCTCTGCTCTTTGCCTTCAAGCTCAAACAGGCGGTCACCGCCTTGCTCGCCGGTGCCGAACGACAATCCACTTCGAGCCAGTTTTCGCCCGCCGGCGCCGCTTCGACCGGAGGTGCCGCTTCGACCGCCGGCGCTGCTTCGACCGCCGGCGCCACGTCACCCGCGAACGCCACCTCGCCCGCTGGTACAACCCCAGGCAGTGGCGCCTTCCAAACGCCTCCGATCAACGTCGCACCTGCTGCCACGCCGTCACCCAACACCTCCGTCATTGCCACGGTGAAGATCGGCCCACAGACGTATATCGGAGCGCACCAGTTCACTGTCACGGTGACCACTTCCTTCGCTGAGCTCTTGCGCCTTGCAATCTCGGGGAAGAGCGAGGTGGACCGTGCAAAGCTGGAAGGGCTGCCTGTGAAGGTTGAGACGTTCACAGGTCCGCAGCACCTCTCGACGCACAAGGCCGATGCGTCGCTCTCGGCGCTCGTCACCGACTCCATTTCGCTCGGCTACCGCCACATTGTTTTTACGCATGCCCTGCCCGCCCAGAAGCCCGCTGCCCGCCCCTCGAATAGTGCGTTTGAGCGCATGATGGGCCTTGGGCTGCCAGACAGAGAGACCGCTGCCGACGAGGCTGAGCTATCTTTTGACCAGAGGCTTTACAACTGGCTCATCGATATGTGCGAGGAACAAGGGCTTGGCGTTCGTGGCGACGAGAAGAAGGAGTGTGAGTACCTTCTAAACGCGAGTTCAACGAGCGCTACTCGCACGCGGTCGTGACCCCTGGGTTGCTCCGATCTATGTATGCGCTGCTCACAAGCGACGGCTCGGCACCCATGAACAGCCAAGCGAAAGCTGTCGACGAGGCGGTGCTCAAATTTCTGGCGGCTGGCGGCGACGTCGAGCTCTTTCCAGACCTGCGCGCACTCAACAGCGGCGAGCGCGGCAAGTACGACCTCTTCTGGGCGGCGGGGGCTCGCGTACTCGCCTCACTTGAAGCGTGCGCCGCCGACGATCGGCACGGCGAGAACCGTACTCTGCTGCAGCCCCTCTCTGTGCCGGACTTGCGTCGGCGTATCGTCGAGCAGCTCGTGAGTGAGGGGCACCCTGAGCCCACCGCTCCGTGCGATGAGTGGATCAGCTTCCAGTTCGCGCCACGCTGCCCATCACGCACGATCGCGACACGGCATACGGGTCGTTGGGACATCACCCTCAAGGTGATCTCCACTACTTTACGCAAGTCCAACGAAGATTCACACTATTGCAACGCTCTGGAGCTCAACGTGAAGGCCTTCTTACACGACGCCGACTTGGTACTCGAGCGTGAGTTCAAGGTGCTCCTTGAGCATCGTCAGCAGCAAGATCGAGCTCGCCAGGCGGGCCAAGGTATCGGGTGGGGTGCCGTGCTGAACAATCCTGATGCAGCAATATCTACGGGTGACATAGAGAGGTACCTCACGGCCACCCTCGAGCGTATCGTGCGGGTCTCGAACGACGATAAGTGCAAGGTGCCAACTGGCGAGCCTGGCAACCCGGTGGGCACCAACGTGCGCCCAATGGCGGCGGGCGTCGCCCTCAAATCTGTGCGGCTGTTGGCCATGGACCACAGCTGGCATCGTGCCTCCATCACCCCGACGGTGACGCTGCTGTCGGACGTTGCGCACGGCTTCGAGACTGGCAATTGGCGACACGGTCAGCTGGTTGTGAGCATCAAGGACTCCGTGCTTGAGCCGTCGTCGGCCTTCCGAAACGCTGCAGAGCTCGCAACCACCGTCCTCGCTGCGTGCGCCAAGCCCATCATCCTCGACAAGAGGACCGACGGCGGCCCAGAGCAGAATACAACGTTCGGCTCGGTGCAACTTGCGGACGTGGCGCTCTGGAAGAAGACCGGGGCGGACTTGTGTATGCAGACGGCCAAGGCGGCAGCGCAGCGGAGTGGTAACCCCAAGGCCGATCTGTGGCACGCAGCGAGTGCACGCTGCACCATCGGCTGCTCTGAGTGCGGCTTGCCACGTGTGCTCTACTCGCTCAACCGCCTGTCACCCGAGGAGAAAGACCTCGCACAGTCCGCCGTCGACAACGTCTCCTCTTTTGTCTGCGGTGCCACTCAGCTGTTCGATGAGGGCCATCAGCTGGCCTCCAAGCTCTTCGTGCGCTCTGCGAATGCGTGCGGCTTGCCCGTTGAGAAGCAGTACTATACGTCAAAACAATTTCGTGACTGTTGCACATGGTGCGGCTTGACCGATCCCCTGGAGCTCGAGGACCTGGAGAGCCTCAACCTAAACGGCGCAAAGGGCTACTCGATCTGCAAGAGATGCTACGCTGACGGCAAGAAGGTGATCACGTTTGGCAAGGCAACAAAGACAGCGTTGCACCAGTCAAAGGCCAAGGGGCGGAAGCGAGCAAAGAAGGCGGTGGTGGACTCAAGCGAGGAAGAGGAAGACGACGAGGACGGGGATGACGAGGAGGAGGACGTCAACGAGGGCGAAGGCGAGGGCGAGGAGGATGAGGATGAGGGCGAGGGGGAGGAAAACGAGGACGAGGGCGAGGGCGAGGACGATGACCATCAGTACGAGGTTGAGATCATCCTTGCCAAGAAGGAGTTCACCGAGCCGCGTAAGGGCAAAGTGATGAAATGGGCCGTCAAGTGGCAGGGATTTGACGAGACGAGCCAGATGACGTGGGAGCCGGCAGGTAACCTCACGAACGTGCGCAGTGAGGTCGATGCCTTCGAACGGCGGCTCGCGTCCATGCCGTCGCTCACTGTTTTCACAGCGCCAGCGGGCTCGTCGGCGTGCTGCTTCGGCAGCACCTGCAGGCACCAGAGCGACCGCGAGACGACGCAGAACCCGTGCTCCGTCTGCACCAAGAACATGCATCACATGTGCGCGAGCGAGCACCTTTTCCTCAAGCCATTCTACTCAGAGTTGGAGCACTCAAACATCTGTTTCGATTGCTCGCTGCTCATTGCACTCATGGAGAAGCGCACGCCGTTTGGTCTCACCGGCGCGCAGCTCATGTTTGAGCCGTACTATCGTCAGCTGCGTGGCGTCGCCTCGCTCGCACCTACGCCATTTGGACTGGGCGCCCTGCTGACCACGAAGGCGCTCAAGCTCTTTGAGCCCGACGCGCTCATGGCGCGCACGCTGCCGACAACCCCCTGTCAAAACTTTTCCGCAATTGTCTCAAAACCGAAATAGAA
>ENA-UOXK01002164-UOXK01002164.1-mixed-culture-metagenome-genome-assembly--contig:-NODE-2164-length-11930-cov-33.390063_pt1 | contig 11930 bp, 6 predicted proteins | sample MGYA00238160_ERZ761638 | MGnify/ENA primary metagenome ERZ761638 (study PRJEB28912, sample SAMN08777098) | mixed culture metagenome | isolation source: Freshwater growth medium | place: USA...
GCCCACCATCGTCGCACTCTCCGTCTACGGGGAAGTTGCAGGTGTTATCGCAAAGCAGTGATTGCCCTGCAGCTTGAAGCGCGAGGCTGAGTACGAGGATGACCGACGGTATGCATGGTCCGAGCCGCATGCTCGCTTTCATGTGCGGTTTTCACGATAGACCGTTGGCTGTCGAGTAAACACCTCTCTTTCCCCACAGCAAGCTTTTTGACGCTCGGGCAATGCCGCTTCGCTTGTCATGAGAGGAGAGGTGTTCACTCGGCAGGACCGTTGGTATGTTGGAGTCCCGTTGTCCGCAACAGAAAACGTCGTCGAGATCCTCGGCTTTCAAATAGAACTCAGAACGTATCGCACAGGATATCCAGTGCAGGCAACTTGGCGACTTTGGGTTTAATGATGTAATTTAATGCATCAGGTGTTTAACAACATTTTCACATGCACGTTAACAACACCACATGCCGGGTACCGCACGGTGTCTGCGAAGTCAGTCAGTCCGTCTCTAAATAGCCTCGGTGTGAAGATCAATTGTAATACGACAAGAAACACAGATACGCGTCGATGCTACGCGTGTACGAGCAATCTTGCAACTCGCACCACGCGCTCTCAATGTCGCCAACAACCGCCGCCACCGCACGCGCACGCGCGGCAGGCCGCGCGCACCACTCAGAATCATACCCGTCGTCGCGGGATGTGTGCTCAAGCGGGCGCCCACGTGCCTCCTCGTACTCATGCACACCATCAAATCTGAGCGGCAGCTTCAGCTGGCCACCAGGGTGCGGGCGAAGCACGGCTCGCCTGTTCGGGATGCCACCCGAGTGTTCCATGTTGCGCACCGGGCGCACAGAGTGCTCGTTCCACGCTGCTTCAAGGAGGTCGAGCCCGTGCTGCACGAGCGGCTGCATCACCCTGCTGAACGCGTACACGTGCTTGCCAAGATACCTATCCAGCAGGCCACGCAGCTCGAGCACGTTGATGAGCCGCCGGACGGGCACGAGCACGCGCATGTTGATCTCGTAATTGAATCGCTCGACGCGGGTCTGCCATGGCGCGAGTCGACGAGGCACGCAAACATGAGCAGCGTTTGCGCACGTCGCCGCGCGCGGCGGAACGAGGGTGCGAGCACGCACATTGCGCTTCGACGGCACAAACCTGTGCGCACGGCGCGAGGCAGCGCTCCTGCCCGCAAGGCCGGCGAGCAACAAGCACGCAAAGGCCGCCACGCACCACTCGGAGCCCTTGTCTGTGATGAGCTGGTCGGGTAGCCCGTGACTATTCGCGGCCGGCGCGAAGAGCTTGTCGTAAATGGTCACGGGCAGCTTGTCGACGAGCGCAACGAGCCGCAGCGCCTTGCGCGAGTCTCCGTCGATGAGAGCGCCCACGTAGATGCCATACTCCTGCAGTTTGCAAGCCAAATCCATGTGCCACGAATAGGCGAAGTGGTGCGCCACGTACACACCGCGGCCTATTCTGAGATGTGCCCAGTGCCGGCGAGCGGCCAAGGCCTCTGGCCGGTCAGCCTTGAGCGCAGCGAGCACACGCCGACGCGGGAAGCTCCAGCCGGGGTGGTGTGCGCGAAGCGCACCAAGCAGCATCGCAACTCCATAGTTGTCGCCGTGCCTGCACGCTTCCTCGCACACGACGTCGTCGAGGTGCGGGCGGACGGGCTCCACCAGGCGGGCGAGGCCCACTGCCTTGACGATCTGCTGCACGCGCCGCTGGCTGCACCCGAATTCTTGAGCAATGGCGGCCGTGCCGACGCCATCGGGCACGAGCTCGACCACTGCCTTCTTGAGGTCCTCGATGGGTGGCCTCCCCGCCATGGCGCACTTGCGAAGTTTTCCGAATTCTCGTGCGAGCCGGTCGCATTTTGGGAAAGTTTAAAAATGACATGGAACTTTAATTTGATCCTCATTAAAGGAGATTAGCCATTAGTGCTCTCCAGGATTCCCAATCCGAAAGTTGTAGGAAAGTGCCCGGAAAGAAATCTGAGTTCTGAGTTCTTTCTTATTTTTAAAACGACTAACTTTGAACTCACAACTTCGACCTCGCAGATTTCGGGGTTCGGGTGCCGGGTTAGTTTCACGTTGACCGGCGCGGTAGTTTGAGGTTGTTGGTTCAAATTTGTTCATTTTTCAAACTTCAAAGTGCAAACTGACTTCGTTGACCGAAGTTGTAAGTTGTTTGTTGTTGAACAACTAACAACTATGAACTTGAAACCCGAAAACGCGAGTTGTATGTTATTATTTCGCGTGGCGCCTCATAAGAACGGTGCGTCCCGAAGAGCTTTGAAGCAGCCCAGAGGTCGTCAGGCGCTCGGCTTCCTGCCGCGTTTGAATCTACCACGCGCGCGCATGAGCCTCGCCTCACGTGCAGCCCTTGGCTCGCTCCTCGGCTCGTCGAAGCGCGTCAATAGCACCCAGTCAGAAGACAAGATCATCGGTTCAAAGCAGACGCCCAACAGCAAGAACAACAGTGCCGCGTGGTCGTCTGAGTTCTTCCAAAGAAGCGAGCTGTCCTCGTGGACCTCAAAGTCGCGCGCAAACAAGAACGATGCCGTTGCCCCCGAGGAGCCACCGCCCTTTTTCGAGGCCTTCGGCGTGACTGGCGTCCTCGAGAACCACGTTGGCCACCTGCCGACAGAGGCGGAGGCTTTCGGCGAGGTGGGGTTCCTGCAGAGCATGCGCGGCCACACGCCGGTCGGCGAGCACGGACGCTCCAACGAGTCGGAGGCCACCGATCTCGCCGAGTTTTTCAAGGAGCATGCCGACTGTGAGCTCCTGCCGGGTGGACGCGTTCGCTGTGCCACGACCAACACGGAGCTGCCGCTGAGCTTCTTCTGGCTCCGTAAGCACTGGGAGGGCCACAAGTATCGGCGCACTGCCGAGAAGCTCGCCGCGCATGCGCTCGCCGCGCAGATCGCAGCCGAGGAGGCGGAGGCGTGGACGATGGTCGACGTCGAGAACGTGGACGCTGCGCGCATGGACCGCGTCTATGCGGCGCAGTGTGCCATGACGGCTGAGCTTGAGGCGAGCGCGCAAGGCAAGGCGGCGGAGGCCGAGAGGACGGCGGCGTGGAGGGCCGCGTGGCACGAGATGCCCCCGGACACGCCACCCTCGTCGCTCCTCGCCGAGCCTTTCTCGCGCGTGCCGGCACCTTCGCCACTTTCCGAGGGCGGCCGCCTGGACCGCGTCTTCGCCTCGGCATGCGCAGCCACCAAGGCCGCGCTCATCGATGGCGATGCGGCCGAGGCTCAGGCGCTCCCTTTGCTCAAAGTGTCCCAGGAGACGACGCGACAGCCCGAAGAGCCCTCAGTGGCGGGCTGCGACGCACCGGTCATGCAGCTGCCAGCAGCACCAATCGCCGTGCTCGATGAGCAGCTCGAGGCGCCGCTGTCGACGACGAAGATGACGACGCGGCAGACGCGCTGCAATGGGCGCTCGAGCCAGCGCCCCCCCCCACCCCCGAAGGACGCGACCGATGCGCTCGATGCGACGCGGCTTGCGCGGCCTGGGACCGCGCCCCCTCCCTGCTCGCCCTGCAAGGAGGTCGAGCCAGCGGCACTCTCGCTCAGCGCTCCCGCCGAGCCCGCCAGTGCCCCGCTTCGGCGGGCCACGGGCTCCAGCACGCGGGCGTCGGCCGCGCGCCTCGCGCAGCTCACGGTGCCCGCGTCTCCAGAGGGCGTGCGCCCGCTCGGCTGCACCGCTGCCGAGGCGACCTCGGGTCCAGGCGAGTTGGGCGAGTGGAACACGCCACGCGATGAGGTCGACCCATCACCCTCGGCAGCGAGGGCCGGTGCATGGGCCGGGATGGAAGGGCGCGAAAGCCAGCGCTCGTGGCTCCAACGGGAGTTTGAGAGCTGTGAGAGCGAGGTCACCACCATCTTGGCGCGTGGAGAGCACCTCCTGCAGGGCGAGCTCCCGCCCGCAATCTCCGACGCAATCTCCGAGCTCCCGCCCGCAATCTCCGACGCAATCTCCGAGCTCCCGCCCGCAATCTCCGACGCAATCTCCGATGGGGCTGATGCGGTCACGCTGGCGTCGAACGCTGCGCCCGTCGACGAGAAGCGTGCCGAGGAGCTTCGTAAGCGTTACAGTCGGATGCGCGTCGAGGAGCTGCGCTCGGAGCTGCGCACGCTTGGCCTCACGAGCGACGGCACCAAGCCCGTGCTCATCGGGCGCCTGATCGAGATGGTGGGTGCACCGCCGACTCAACCGGCGACCATCGAGGCGGAAGCCACCGAGGCGGTGGTAGCGCCCGAAGCTGTGCCCGAGACGGCGCCCGTAGCGGCGCCCGAGACGGCGCCCCTTGCAACCCTGAGCGTCGAGGCCGTGAAGGCCATGCGCGTCGCTGAGCTCCGGGTGGCGCTCGAGGAACGTGATCTGAGTACCGAGGGCCTCAAGCCAATTCTGGCGTCGCGCCTGCTGCTCTTTGAGGCGGCCCGCGTCCTCACTCTGCCCGTCAAGTCCGAGGCCGAGGAGGAAGACCTGGCGCGCCGGAGTGGGCGAATGGCCCTCCTGGCACATGAGTTAGCGGCGGGCAACAAGGTGTCGGCTGAGCAGGCGCCCGCCATGCCGCCCACCGCGAGCGAGAGCCTGCCACCGAGCCGCTCGGGCGTGCCGCTGCGCTCGACGCGCTCACGGCGATAGCTCTGAAGCTCTTGGCGGCAGCTTGGCGGCAGCTTGGCGGCAGCTTGGCGACAGCCATGGCCTGTGGGAAGAACTGGCGGAGTGCCACGGGTTGCCAACGGAGGCAAGATTGAGCCTAGATGATGCAGATGATGCAGATGATGCAACGGTGTGGGAGGACGGATGATGCAACGGTATGGGAGGACGAGTGATGCAAAGGTCGGTGGGATGACGGATGATGCAACGGTGTAGGAGGACGGATGATAAGAAGCCTGGTGGAGTCGCAGCAGCCGGATAGGCGCGCGACACCGGACGCAGATTGAAAGGGAGGCGATGACGATGAGCGAGTGAGCGACGATGCAGGTGGGCCGGGCACTGGGCTGAAGACCGGACGCGTGAATAGCTGAAACGCGCGAGCAGATCATATCGTAAGTTGTACTACACAGATCACAGTGGTAAGACGTTCGCCACAACTAACCATTTTAAAGCTCGCTAAGAACCTCCTATAGTTTTGGAGCGACGCGGCTCCTCGACCTCGTTCACTTTCGGCGGGATAGACGCGGAGGAAAGAACGCATCTCGTCTCGCCATCATCCTATCGGCCTGCGTCGGCGTGTTGGGAGAGTCAGATTGACGAGCCTGTGGGGAGAGCGAGCCATCCGGCGACGACGCTTATCGGCACAGGCACCGGCGCGAGGCCTAACTGCTCTTCGGCCGCTCGAATTTGCAGCGCAAGGGTCGAGGCGGCAGCCATCGCACCACTACCCGCCGTGGGCATGTTCTGGCGCATGACTTCGACGACCTCCTCCGCGGGCGAGCGCCCCTGCCGAAGGCATTGCTTCAGATACTCGAGGTACCTCTCCTGGGGTTCGTGCTTGCCCTTGGTCGCACTGAAGGCACTGCTGTCGCTTGCGCGGCCTAAGGTGCTCATGGCACTGGCAGCGGCGGCCGCTGGCCCCATTGTCGGCACCATGGGTAGGTCTGACCGCATGCGATGATGGCGATGGGAGTAGCCGCTGCTGCCGCCGCTGCGCCGACGGTGCGAGTGCGAGTGCGAGTGTCCTTCGGAGCGAAGCTGCTGCTGCTGCTGCTGCTGCTGCTGGAGCTGCTGCTGTGAATGTGAATGTGAATGTGAATGGAGCTGCTGCTCACGCCTCCGCTCGGCTTCCGCCTGTAGGCTCGCTTGCGCCTCAGCAAGCCTTGCCCTCTCCGCCTCGGCCTCGACGAGCGCGGCGGCAGCATGCTCCTCAGCGAGACGTGCCGCCTCCTCGCGCGCGGCGGCGGCGCTGAGCGAGGTGCTCAGCTCGTGCTCGTGCTCCTTCGAGCGTACCCAGAGCCGTTCGCGCGCCGCCTCGAACGCCACTGCACGCCAACCGAGAAGGAGGCGCGAGAGCTTCCGTCGCTCCCATGCGGCCATCACCTTGGCGACCAAGTGGTTCGAGACCCGCGCCGCGCGCCCGGCCTCCTGGCGTGCGGCGCTCAGCTGTGCCTGGATGGCCTTGAGCGAGCTGTAGAAGCCGTCGCGCTCAGCGTTGAGCGACTCTAGCAGCGCCTGTCGTGCTGAGCGCGATCTGGCCTCCTTCTCCTGCGCCTCAGACAGGACCGTGGCTAAGTGCTCCTTAATCTGGTCCACCTGTAGCTGGGCACTCGCCTGCACGGCCGCGCGCTCGGCGGCTTGCTGCTTGCTCCTGTCGGCGCGCTCGCGCTCCTTGGCGGCCTCCGCTTTCGCGAGGCGCGCCTCCGCCGTTGCCGCTCGAAGCAAGGCTGCCTCCACTTCGGCATTCGCCCACAACGCGCCGAGTGACGACGAGAGCTCTCGCTCACGGCGCAGCCCGGCGTCGAGTCGTTGGTACACGGGCTGGAGCTGCTCGAGGAAGATGCGCGTGTCCACGCGCTGCTCTTGCTCCATCATGCTGCGCAACCGCACGAGGTTCTCCGAATGCAGCGCCAGCCGCTCCTCGTGCGCTGCCCCCTCGCGCTCGCGTGCCGAGTGCAGTGTTTTCATCTGGGTCTCGAAGTGAATGCGCTGCGCCACGAGGTCCATGGCAAGTTCCGCGTTGGCCTCATCCGCGAGCGCCAGCTCACGCTGGATGCACGCAACGTCCACAGCAGATGACTCCGCAGCAGCACTACGCAAGCTCGCCACCTCCAGCAACTCGCCGATGCGCACTTGCAGGCGCATCGTCTCCGCCTGCTGACGCAGCTCATCGTGGTACAGCCGATCGTCATCTGACTGCTGACGGGCGAGCGCCGCGCGCAAGCTGTCCGCCTCGAGCCGCGCCGCCTCCTCCGCTGCTGCTGATGCTGAGAGGGCCGCACGCAATCGCTCAACTGCGTCAGCGGCCTCCTGCAATGCGACCACGTCGACCAGATTCATATGCCGCCGCTCACGGGTAAGCTGTTGTGACGGTGGCGAACATTCCCGGCGGTGGCCATGCTTCGACCTCGGCACGGTGGGCATGCCTCAAACTATGAGAGTTGAGAAATTCGGACAGCGCGCTGTCATGAGCGTTCGGGTACCCTCAGCTCCATTGCAGAGCTCACGCACAACACTAAACAGAGATCAGAGAGGACACAAGCTGTATTGTATGGACCGGCTGTACAACATTATGCGCAACATGATGTGACCGTTCTTGTGCTCAGTCCCGGGCCTGCTCCCTACTAGTTCTCAGCATCGCTGAAGAAGAACGTCTTGTTTGAACCAGCAGTACGACGCTTCTTCCGAAGCTCGAACAAGTCCCTGAACCCCGCTTGACTAACGCCGTGACGCCAGGTCCGATCCGAAGCCGTGCCGCAGCGCGTCGAGGGCTCGCTCATGGACCGCGAACTCGATCGCGACTCCGGGCACGCGATTGAGGAGCCATACCGGTAGGCCTCTGTACCAGCCCCCGATGCCCTGCTTGCGAAACCTGTCTTGGAGGACATCGACGAAGCCGGTGAAGTGCTGGCCTCCATCTGGCACCGGCTGCTGCAGGACAGTGCGCGCGAGGTGCAAAGGGTATGTGAAGGCGTGCGCCACGCCGCCTGCGAAGGCCGAGCAAAGGAGCGAGGTACTTGTGGAGATCTGGCCAGTCTGCTTGTCCTGGAACATGTCCTTGAGGATGCTGTAACCTCCTAGCATCAAACCCTTGAGAGGCACACTGCGCGCGATCGCAGTGCCGTAGCCAGCGTACAGCGAGCCACGGCCTCCGTGAGACACCTCGCGCATGCAATCCGCGATGCCACTGTACCTACCGGCCGGTGCGGCGGCCATGCGGCTCTGAACGACGTACAGCGGGTAGACGGCCGACATGGAGGCTGCCCCCGCTACGCTGCCAAGCAGGAACTTGTCGCTCATCGTAGGGCGAGACGGGTCGGCGCAAACCTTGTCTTTCAGCAGGTCGTTCAGCGCGAACATGATGCCGTTCTCCGGTGTGACCCGAATCACGTTGATCGTGTTTGCATTCCACAGGCCGACGACGCCCTGTTCCCGTACTATGCCTCGCACTGCTGAGCTTAAGTTGGGGTAGAGCCCCGTCGCAAGCACCGCGCGTAGTCGGTCGGTCGGTGCGGTGAGCGTGCGCGACACGGCCCCGTTGATGCAACCGGCGGCGAGGACCATCGCCGGGGTGGTGCCCGCCGGCACGGCGACGTTGACAACGGATCTTCTGAGCTCAACCTGCAACCGGCCGTCAATGAGTCAAGGGATGGGCAGACACGATGGGATCGGCTCAGATCGCAGTGGAGGCGTGTGGGTTTCAGTTGGCAGCGGCTTACTGTGCCTGATCCATCCACATCGTAGTGAATCATGATGTCATTGGCCAATGTTGACGCTTCAGCTACTGTGATCTCAGGGTTGCAGCCCCTCATGACCACCACGAGCTCCTCCTTCAGCATGAGCACAATCTCATCCTTCGTCCACGGATGCACATTCCCATCGAGGTCCGTAGCGTGAAATCTGCGCTGCACGAGCCCTTCAAGGGCAGCGGCCGAGAACTGACTGACGTGCATCTTGGCCGCGCGATTTGAGGTGGCCATGGCTCAAGCGAGCAGGTAGCGGCGCCTGCGGATGCTCTCACCCTCGCGGCCGCGGGAGACCAGTCCGCGGCCGCTGTCCAAATGCTGCAGGGGTTGATGCAGGTGTCGCTGCAGTTCGATCAGCCAGATGGACGCGGCAAAAATCTCCAAATATGTCTTTTTTAGCTCCGTCGGCTTTAGCCCGTCCAACCGTCTCACCGCTCCTGTCTCATTGGCGACGGCTAGAAGCTTGCCATGAAGTTCGGCAGTCTGTACGCGTTGGAAATCGCGAAGCTGAACCAGAGTAGCGGCGCATTCCGCTTCCTGAACTACGCGATGCTCAAGGAGCTATGCCTTTCGGGGTGTGCGCGTGATGAGTTTGAGGCTGCGCTTCGAGCTGAAGTGAAGGCTGTCGACCTCTGCTACGAGGAGCTCTGGGACTTTTTCGAACGCACCTCCGAAGAAGAAATCCAAGCCAGCGCGCTCCGCGGCTTCGCCGTCCTCAACTACCTCGCACTGCTCAAGATCCAGAAGAAGGCGACCAAGTGGCTCGGAGAATGTAAGCAGTCCACCCGACTGCTCAATGCCAAGTTCTGCAAGGCGCTGATCCGCTCCTCGGTATTCGTCGAGACGGGCCGTCTCGATCGAGCACGCTCCGGCCCAGCCAGTGAGCGCGCAACGAACCCTGAAGGCGCCGCGAGATGCCCAGTGTGCCTGGAGTCGATCGGCGCAGCTGATCCGGCGCAGCTGAGCTGCAGTCACACCTTCTGCTGGGCGTGCCTCGCCACGTGCGCGGCGAGTGGGCTGAGGAGCTGCCCAATCTGCCGCAAGGAGCAGTCGCTTGATCCGGCGCTCCGGCAGATCCAGGAGCTGCTCGGCTCCGTCATCTCGTCTACCAGGTACGACCCCATCACACAGCTGGACGACGAAGCGCAACGAACGTCGAAGTCGTGCACGCAGCCGGCGCCAAGACGCTCACGGGTACTGGTGGTCGCGAATCGCGTTGGCACCATCAATGGCGAGACGGGTGGCGGCAGCATCTTTCGCGAGCGCCTCATGGAGGCGCTGCAGAACCATGCGGGCTACGTCTCCTGCATAACGGTCGGTCGAGGCGACCATCCTCCTGCTCACATGGACTCGGCCCGTGGCGTCGTCATGCGCCCCTCCTTGGCCAATATGAGGCTGGCGTGGTCTCAGGTCCAAAGCAAGGATCTCGTCATCATCTCTGGGAGCTGGTCTTGGCTCAACAGCTTCGTCGTTCTCGTATGCTTGCTCCGAGGGGTCCCGTGCGTCAACATCATCACCATGGATGCTTTAGGAGCGGCCAGAGGTTCCTTCACAGGCCCGTTCCGCATCTTCGCCATGATACTGTATTTCTTCTGCGACGTCTTCAACTCGGCCTTCTCTTCCGGCGCATACACACGCAGCGCGGAGATGCAACGCCAGTTCCGTCGGCGCGGCATGCCAGTCAAGGGCGTCGTTTTCCTCGACGATCAGTATAAGATCTTTCGAGAGGTGGACACTGATGCTGAGCTGGCAGAAGCGCGCTCTGTGCTTTGCGGCGCAGCCGCGGGTGGCTCGCTCGACCGCCCTGTGATGTTCTACTGCGGACGGCTGATTCCCGAGAAGAGGATCGAATTGCTGCTTGCCTCACGCCCGAAGGGTATGACCCTCGCCATCGTCGGCAACGGCTCCCTTAACGAAAAGCTACGCGAGGCGCACGACCCAGCTGGCGGTGTCGTGTGCATAGTGGGCGAGACTGTTCCTCAGGTTCGCTGATTGATCTCGCCCTGCCCGCGTCTTGCCAAACCCTCATCTCGCCCGTACGTCGTTGCGTGCTGCAGTGGAAATTGCGTCGCTTCTATCGCGCAGCCAACGTGCATGTGTCCGCCTCAAACTTCGAGACGCTCGGAAACACTGTCCATGAATCGCTGCTTTGTGGCTGCCCTGTAGTCGTGCAGAATGCGGGCGGTTACATCTCGCAGGTCCTGAATGGAGAAAACGGATTCCTTGTGGACTTCAGGGACGTGGCGGCAGCACAGAGCGCCATCGAAAAAGCGGTCAACGGCGAGCTCACGAAGGCAGAGCCTCTCCGGCGTGAGAACCTAATCGACCCGATCGAGCTTGTCTGCGAGTACGTTGGCCAGAGGCGAACCTTGAGGAAGCAGCGTCTTCTCGCCGTGATCGGCGGGGTTACCGCTACGCTCGCATGTTCGGTGCTCTTGGCCCTCTCCCTCATCTACGAGATCGCCGTCTGCACAAAACCTGTCAAGGTCATGCCAATGTGCACAAAGGATTCATCGGCGACGAAGGATGCCGTGTCCAAGTGAATGTTACCGTTGCGGTGAAGTCTGAGGATGAGGGCGGCGAGGAGGCGGGCGACGTCTGGGTGGGTGCCGTGCTGGTGAGGCGTGCAGGATTCATTCGTCGCGACGTCGATCGAGGGGAGCGGGGATACACCTCTTACTGACCTCTTACCTGCTGCCTCGTGCATGTAGGGATCATGTGACCAAGAGAGAGTGCGCGCGGTGCGCAACTGGATGCAGGTAGCATATTTCTAACAGACATGTTCTCGAACAGACAGACTGAGTGCTCGCGTGGCTCCTCGCTCGCACCTACTGAGTACTGTCCTCAGAGCTCAGTCCCGTGCTAGGACGACCTGGCGGCCGCATGCACGGCCCGGCCGGCGCCGCCGGCGCCGCTCGCGTCGGCCCCCGTCCGCCGTCTCTCGCCAGAACTCCGACCAAGTATTGCTAACTTGTGGCGTGACACGGGGCTCGGCCGCGTCGGCTTAGGCGGGCGGTCTAGAGGCTGGCCTCGCGCCACAGGACACGAGTTAGGGGTGAACACCCAGTCAAGGGGGCTCACTGCTCGGCCCCAACCGAGGCCCCGCGGCTGCAACAGAGCCCCGGCCGATGCGAACATGGGTTATCCAGGAAGGTAAGCCCTTGGCCGAGGCGCTGCCTTGAGCAAGGGGTGGCAATCTCTGTCTGGCAACTAGCATGCAGGATGCAGCGAATCTTCTCCTCTGAGCAGCTCCACTACTGCTAAGTGTCGTCACTTCTTCTTCTTCTTTGCGCCCTTGGCTTTGGCATTGGCCCTGCGCCCCGACGTGCGTCCCGTGTTTGCCTCTTCGGCCGCCGCCATGTCTCCTAACTTGAGCTCCTTTGCCACGAGCTTCGGCTTCGCCTCGGCCTCCGCTGCGATGGATTTGGGCCCTGCCAGCGCCCCGGCAATCCCCGCCTCGCGGCGCGTGATCGTAGCAGCTCCTTCGCGCTTCAGGAGCATCACCTTCCTCTTCTGCTCCTCG
>ENA-UOXK01002170-UOXK01002170.1-mixed-culture-metagenome-genome-assembly--contig:-NODE-2170-length-11859-cov-43.896222_pt1 | contig 11859 bp, 13 predicted proteins | sample MGYA00238160_ERZ761638 | MGnify/ENA primary metagenome ERZ761638 (study PRJEB28912, sample SAMN08777098) | mixed culture metagenome | isolation source: Freshwater growth medium | place: USA...
GTTCGAGCGTAGATGGGCGGGCTCCACCGACATTTTTAAAGTTTTGTCAAACTTTGTAACTGCGTGTATAACTATAAGCGCTAAGCGGACGGGAGGATACAGCATACACCATGAGCATACACACACCCTGGAGGGTGCGTAAACGCACCCACCTCGCAACCTACCTGCGTATACGCACCCGACGCTGTTTTTATACGCCGGCCGGGAGCGGGACGCGCCCCGAACGTCAAGTACGGATAGATTGAATCCGGGTTCGTTACAATGATATGAGATATCAGATAATAAGAGATTACACACACCGAGCGAGAAGGTCTCTCGCGATCGTCGCGACTCGCGTGCGGCGTGGCCGCGTGACGTGCTGTGAGAAAACGTCACGAGCGGACCCCCATGTTGAGCAGTGATACTCCCGGCGCGCGCGCTCTCAGAACGGATACGGCTGTGCAGCCCTGGCCTGCGCAGCCCTGGCGGCGATCTCCTTGGCGAGTGCCTTAGCGGTGGCCCATTGCGAATCGTGGGTCTTCATCGGCCGTGGCTTGCGCCGTTTCGTGATCCCAGCGAGTGGATGGTGATCCCATCCGACCGCCTGCTGCAGCGCCGCGACCGTGGCAGGGTCTCGAATCGCGTCCGTGGACGGCTTGATGGCCACACCATCGATTGCTGCAGCCCTGCTTTTCACGGCAGTTGCGGGGGCTGGGGCGACTGCAGCGAGGTCGCTGACGGTAGTGCTGGGCGCAATCATGTAGCATGCCCTGGCGAGCGGCAGGCTGCTGCTTCCGCTGGCGCTGCAGCAGCTGCTGCTGCTGCTGCTGCTGCTGCTGCTGCTGCTCGTGCTCGCCATGGCAGTTGCGGGGGCTGGGGCGACCGCAGCGAGGTCGCTGACGGTAGTGCTGGGCGCAATCGTGTAGCATGCCCTGGCGAGCGGCATGCTCGTGCTTCCGCTGGTGCTGGTGCTGGTGCTGCAGCTGCTCGTGCTCGCCATCGACCGTCCCACGGTGTGAATTAACACGACTGTCGCGACAACTGGTGCCGTGTGTATTCATAAACGTTAACACGATAGTCATACATGTAAGATGTGTCATGAACGTTGTACCAAGCTGGTCCAGGGTGTGAACGCACACTTGCGCTGAAAACGTGATTGCGGGGTTCTTTTGCGTTCACGCGCGCGCCGCGCGCGCGCACATGCGGTTCTGTCGGGGAGGCGTGCCGCCATCTTTGATGGCATTAACCCTGCCCGCGCTGCACGGCTCTGTGGCCACTGCTGGGGGCACATTCGCGACCTTTGCCGGCGCCGTGCGTAGCTGGCAAGAGAACATGGTGGCACAGGCCAAGGCGCTTGACCCAGCTTCGCAGTGGACCATCGACGAGCATGCCAAGGGTCGAGCGATCGTCGTCGAGGACGGCGATGTCTTTGAAAAGGGCTGCGTCAGCATCACGCTCATTGAGGATGGCGAGCTGAGCGCGGCTCGTGCGAGCGCCATCTCGGCTCGAAGCAACCGTCAGATAGCCGCGGGCGACCGATACTCGGCATGTGCCCTGTCGTTTGTGCTGCATGCCCGCTCGCCGCTGGTGCCGACGCTGCGCGGCGACGTACGCTGCTTTACAGTCGGTTCCGAGGAGTGGTGGGGTGGCGGCCTCGACCTGACGCCTTCATATGTTGAGGTCGAAGACTGCGTGCACTTCCACTCCTCACTCGCGAGGCTGTGTGCGAGCCACTCGCCTGACCCCGGCACGTACGCCGAGATGAAGCGCACGTGCGACGACTACTTCTACCTCCCTGCGCGCGGCGAGCACCGCGGCGTGGGCGGCATCTTCTTCGACGACCTCGCGAGCGACTGGGCTCCGGCCTTCGCCCGCGCGCTCATCGACGCAGCGCTCGACGAGGACGGTCCTTACGTACCCATCGTGCGCAAGCGGCGGCCGCTCGAGTACACGGACGCGCAGAAGCAGTGGCAGTACCTGCGCCGCGGGCGCTACGTCGAGTTCAATCTGCTCTACGACCGTGGAGTCAAGTTTGGACTGACGCCCGAGAGCGTCGAGCGCGTGCTCGTCTCGAGTCCCCCAATGGTCGCCTTCAAGTACAAGGCGATCCCCGCGGACGGCACTTTGGAGGCGGCGACGCTCGAGGTGCTGCGCCGCCCAAAGCAGTGGGTGGAATCGTGAGGATTCGCCTTTTACACTCGTGGAGTCACGTTCAGCCGACGTGACTCCACCTCGACCTGTCGCTCGGCTAGAGACGTGCGACGAGAGCCTATCTCGGTGCGCCTCTAAGGGCCTTAAAGTGTATCGGTAGATCTCTATCGTATCACGTAAAGGAATCCTATGCACATGGCCTCCGACCGCCATGCCCTCGTGACGACGACGTGAACCTCGCTGACTCCTCGCCTGTACAATGGACTGCCGACTCTGGGCCTATCTATCGCGCTGCCATGCCTATCCCCAAATTCCAAATTGGCCATGCGGCGCCCTGATCCCCACATGGATCCCCCATCCCTTTATTCACGTCGCGTGACGATACGTCGACGCGACTCTCGCCACGCCCCTCTGTACACTCGCCTATCCCTTTACCTGCGATGTGCCGAGCTATGTCGTACGTACTGGCGACTGCGTATTACCGGCCCTTTCTCTCGTCCAACCCCCTCCGCTCTCGATTGCCACACCTTGTTTCCCTCCAGGCTGGGCGAATGAAAGCACCTGGCGGTCCCCGCCTTCATTGCCACCGAGCCACCCCCCTCGCTGCTGCCGCCTGCACCGCCGCGCATGTCCCGCGGGCTCAGATTTGATCATTCATGAATCCACCAACTCTTCGACGTGCCACCCAGTCTCAAGAGGTATTGTCATCCCGGGCTCGAGCCCCGACTCCATGCTGCTCGTCCATGCAGCTTGAGACTCGGGCGGTCTTCGTCAGCTGAACTTCGACCCTCTTCAGGCGATCGACCTCCCCGCGCATCACATCTTGCTGCGGCGTCACGTCCTGCAGCTCCGTCTTGATCACAATGTCGAGGAGCAAGTCGCAGTAGAACAACTTAGCCACCACACTTGCGCCAGCGAAGTCGAGGACAGCGCCCACAAAGGCCCACAGCGGAGCTTTGATGTTATCATAGACCATTTTCGGGTTCGAGACGATCTTATCAATCAGCATGAACCCGCTCTCCTCGATCATCTTTTGGACGAACTCCGACCGCAGGATCCAGGCAAGGAAGAGGGCAACACACAGGACCTGCATGATCATCTTGTAGAGATTCCGCCAGAACATCATTTTCTTGGTTTCGAGAAACGACCGGGCCGAGAGGAAGAATTGAGTCGGCCATGCATACCCAAAGCTCAGCACCAGAGCGACGCAGGCGGATGCGGACAAGCCGTCACCGCCCATCTGGAAGAAGCTCGACATAATCGCGGCGACCAGGGCCGCGATGAGCGAGTTCGAGATCACCATCTGAAAGGCGGGGAAGCGCACCCAGGGGAGCGCCTCGTTGAGGACTTCGGCGCCCTTCAGCAGACCCTTGACGATCGACAGGAACGCCGGCAACAGCTGCGCCACCGTTTGCGCGCCGACCGCCACACCGACGCCGACTTCGACGGCATCGAAGAGCGTGCTCGCAATCCCGGTCACCGTGCCCAGGCTCTTGTACAGGGCATCGCCGGCGCACAGATTCGGGGCAAAGTCGGCGTCGGCGAGAGCGTTGCCGAGCAACTCGGTCTTGAAGACGCTATCGCAAGCCTGCGCACAAGACTCGTCTCCGTTGAAGCCGGGGCCGGTGGGGTAGACACGATCGCACTGCGCCGAGCAGTTGGAAAATCGGGTCGCGATGAGACTGCAGAGCGAGGTCGGGTCGTTGTAGCCTCCCGTGAAGGACTGAGCCGCAGCAGTGACTGCAGTGTCGGAGATATCACCGTAAGAGTAGGCCTTAAACTCCGCCTCGGCCACCGCATCGCGGCCTCTGCAGAGCTGGTCGAAGGTGAGGTAGTCCAGGCAAGGGTTGCGAACTCTGATCGTCTGGTTCACACCCACACTGTTGGGCACCTCTCGTTGGACGTCGCCGAAGCAGCTCGCGCACTCGGTCTTGCAGCCCGTCTTCCTGCCTGTCGCCTTTGGGCATGTGTACGCAAGAAGCGTCTCATTGTACTCTGCGCTCAGCCCGGAGCTTACGATGGCTTCCGCGATCGCCTCGCCCCACTCATCAGGCTCGAGCTCACAGAACGTCTCCCTGTCGCCAAGATCCATGCCCAGCACCCAGTTGCCGCTCACGTCGGTGAGCTTCTCAACTACGTCCCGGCATAGTGCGATCTGCAACCGCTTCATGTCGACGCCCGCGCGCATGGGCACGCAGATTCCCATGAGGAAGGGAGGCACGATCAGAAGGCAAAACGCGTATTGTAGCAAGCGACGCGACTCGTCGTACTTGTGCCATCTGCAGCCAGCGGTGATGAGGCAATACAGCGCGAGGCACTGGCAGATGAACTTGACGATAGCCTTGCCAATACCCATCCAGGTAAACATTCCGGTGGCCGCCCGGATGTGATCCGGAATCAATGGGAATGCGATAGTAGCTTTCAGGCCGTACTCCTTCTGACAGTATCCGCCGTCGTTGACAATAGTGTCGAGCTCCTGTTGCGTCAGCCCAGTGGGCAGGCGTGCGGCTGGGCCGTCCCAGATGACGTCGCCATCGTCGTCCTGGGCGCATCGCGACGGGTCGACTCCTTCAAGGAGGCACTCATCGACGCCGGGATCATTGGGATCATCGCCACCGAGGCCGCACTCGCAGCCGTACCAGATGATTTGCTCCTTGCAATCACGTCGGCTGTTTGCCGCAATCTTTTGGTTGGATTGCTCGATGAGGATCCACAACGAGAGGATCAGCCGAAGGAAAATGGCCAAACCTGCCACGCTCATGTTGAGTTTGCGCCATGCTATGAATCGGACGCTGAACATCTCCGCCTCCTCCTCCCCAGTGTCGAGCTTTAATTCGAGCACCTTCGCCTCCGCCGGACCGAGAACCACGTTCTGAGGTAGTGCACCGAAGGCGAGTTTGTGACGGAGTAGTTTAGCTAGGACCCCTTGTCCCGGTGGTTTAGCGGCGTCGTAAACGCCGGCCAGGACGTCCGCGCGCGCAACCTTCTCGCTTTGGACGCTGGGGACCACATGGCTGGGGAGCGACCGTATGGTCTCCGCGTCGGCCATTGTAACAGAAGGAAGATGCGCGGCCAGATGCAATTCTGATTTCGTTTCCTATTTTTTTAGCGTGGCTCCCAAAATAGAAATCCCAAAGTGGATAACCGTGAGACACACGGGCGACACAATGCATTTCGAGAATCATGCAACGGAGAGCTCTTCTTCATTCTAGTGTATTCTAGTGACAATACGTCGCTCAAGTTTTTGTTGCGTGGCGTAGTCGGTAGAGGCGGGCATTACGGCATTTTGTATGACGCAAAAGTAACATGACGAATAAGTCGAATGGATTCAGCACAGCTATTCATGCAAGTAGTCCGCACCGCACACGGCTTGAAGATCTCCCCTCATTCCACACAGGGCGTGCATGGGCCGCCCATGGGGCCGCCCGCACGGGATCGGGAGTCCAACGCCGAGCCGCCCAGTCCCTCCATATTAGGCAACGCCGAGCTGCCCAGCACCTCGACGCCGGCGATGATGGCTGTGTTGCGCGGCGACTCGCGCGGGTCGAAGATCTCTCGCATGGTCGCGTTCTCGAGCCCTTGCTCGCGCACAAAGAGGAGCCGATCGAGCAGTACCTGATGAGGGGCGCAATCAGAAGTCATCAGAGGAGCCATCAGACGCAATCAGGATCGAATTCGAAGCGATCGAGCAGTACCTGATGAGGGGCGCAATCAGCATGCACTCAGCAGACGAGCATCCATAATAGGAAGCGGTTCGAGGAGCCGATCGAGCAGCTCACCAAGCGCTCGATCGGGCGCGCGAAGACGCCGCGCAGCATGTTGAACGCACGCATCGGGCGCTCGAGGTGCTTGTGCCGTTCCCACAGCGCGCCCATCCGAGCGCGCTCGGGTTCGTCAAACGGCAGCCCGACGCGCGGGCACGCTAGCCGCGCGTACTCGTCGAAGCTGTCACACAGTGGAATGGAGCCTACGTTGCCGCTCGAGGGTAGCCGAAGGCCTTCGGAGCGCGCCTCTTCGCCACGTAACTCTTGCAGCCGACACTCGAGCACGGCGCGGTACAGGTGCGCGCGCATGCGACCGGCAGTCTCCTCGAGGGGCGAATAACGAACCTGATCAGGGACACAATCAGCATGCAATCAGCAGAGTGCGCGCGCAGGCGACCGGCAGTCTCCTCGAGGGGCGAATGACGTAATTGCTTGCTGACCACCCGCAATCAGCATGCAATCAGCATGCAATCAGCATGCAATCGGCATGCAATCGGCATGCAATCAGCATGCACTCGGCAGAGGCGAATCACGAACCGGCCAGCGCCAGACCGCCTGCAGCGACAAGTGCAACGCCACCTCACCCAACTGGAGGCCGAGCCGCCGGCAGTACGCGCTCATCGGCAGGTTGTTTAACTCGGGGTGCGCGGCACGAAAGGCCCGCTCGGCCTCATACTTCTCTCGTTCGTAGTTGGAGGCCTCGAGCTTCTCTTGCTCTGGCGGCGGCTGTGAGGGCGGCGGTGGTTGCGAGGGCGGCGGTTGCGAGCGCGGCGGCTGTGAGGGCGGCGGTTGCGGGGGCGCGCTGACGGCGGGCGGATCTCCGGCGGATCTCCGGCGGATCTCCAGCGGATCTCCAGCGGATCTCCAGCGGATCTCCGGCGGATCTCCGGCGGATCTCCAGGAGGCGGGCGGATCTCCGGCGGATCTCCAGACGGCGGGCGGATCTCCGGCGGATCTCCAGGATCGTCCACCTTTCCCTGGATGGAACTGGCTGGTTGCATAAGCCTCGGGCGCTATGGCGGTGGGTGAATCAGCTTGCTGTGAATCAGCTTGCTGCGAATCAGCTTGCTGTGAATCAGCTGGCTGTGAATCAGCTTGCTTTGAATCAGCTTGCTGTGAATCAGCTTGCTGCGAATCAGCTTGCTGTGAATCAGCTGGCTGTGAATCAGCTTGCTTTGAATCAGTTTGCTGTGAATCAGCTTGCTGTGAATCAGCTGGCTGTGAAGCAGCTTGCTGTGAATCAGCTTGCTGTGGAAGCTGATCCCCACTGGCCCCAACTTGCAGTGCCTTGAGGCTGAGATCAAGCCTCGCCTCCCCAGGCAACGCTTCAGTCACTCGATGGTAACAGCATCCTACGCTCACCACTCCCACACACATCGCCCCCGCCGCTGCCGAGGCGCTCTCAGCGCCCGATACGGCGCCCTGGCGGCGCAGGTGCTGGGCGGACGTGGCGGCGAGGCGTAGGAGCGTCGGCGACAGGTCCCCACAGGTATGGAGCCCGACGAGTAGGAAGCGACGGTGCGACGGCACACCTGATGAGGGAGCCAATCAGAGGTCATCAGAGGCAATTAGAGGCAATCAGAGCTCATCTGAAGCGACGGTGCGCCGCGCCGGCTGGGCTCTGGATCGGTCGCCCACCCTTGCTGCTGCCCCCACCCTCACCTCCAGCGCCTTCGCCGCCTTGAGCGCCTTGAGCGCCGCCTCCAGCGCCGCCCTCGTCACTGCCACGCTCCTCCGCGGCCCGTGCGAGCCATTGTCCAATGAGGTCCACTGCGGGCTGGAGGGTTGCCACGAGCCAGGGCACGCTCGCGTCCGGCTCGAGGCGCACGACCAGGTTGGTGAACGATCCGCCGCCGTACGCCACCAGCGGGCTGGGCTCGCCGCGGCGTGCCGCCTCGTGTGCCGCCTCGAGCGCCGCACTCGCCGCCGCATTGGCCTCCTCCGCACGGGCCGCCTCGGCGCGTACCTGTGGGGAGGGGGGGCGCCGTAGTGAGCACTTGCATGCGCGAGGAGCGGCCTCGGCGCGTACCTTCTCGCCTCCACCCAGGGCCACGTGCGCGGACAGTTCGGCCATCTTGAGCTGCGCCTTGGTTGGCGCCTTCGGGTTGCTTACCCGAAACTTCACGTCGCGCAGCTTCTCTCGCACCATCCACGCCCGATGGTGCGCTGCTGCGCAATTGTGCGCCGCGCACTCGATGCCGATCACGTGCAGGCCGTGATGGAAGGCGAGGACGTGCGACAGGTAGCCGTGTCCGGAGCCGAGATCCACGACGGTGCTGGCGCCGCATCGCGCCGCCTCACGCGCCACCACCGGAGCGAGCCGTAGGACCTCATGCTGCTTCTTCGGTCCCATGTTGCGTACGTGCGGGATGCCATCGAGGAGCATGGGGCTCACACGCTCGACGGACGCATCCAGCTCCGCCTGCGTGGGCGGTGCAAGCTGCTGCGCGGTCAGCACGAGCTCGCGCAGCTCGGGCGGCCACGTGGTGGGTGGGTGCAATCCTGCTGGCAGCTCCTGCATCTCCTCGTCCGACAGCGACAACAGCGCCTCGCGCCAGCTTTCGGGCAAGCGCTCCCAGTATGAGTTGCAGCAAAAGTTTGTAAGCCAGCATTGCATGATCCACGCGTGCCGCTTGATCAGGCTGTAGAGCTGCTGCGCCTCCGCGGCTTCGGCGGACGACGTGCCGTCCATGTGGTTGACTGCGTGTGAACGTGAACGGCACCAACTTCACCGGGTCGGAATGTGTGTGTGAATCGTGTGTTCACGGTCATGCCCTTCCCACGGACCGGAAGGGGGGTCGGTCTCCTCGGAGAAGGCGTCGGCGGCGGTCCCGGCGGCGGTCGAGGCCGCCGCGATGCCAAACATACGCGATACTCTCCGCCAACCAGACAACATGACCCTACCTCTTCCGCCCGCCACGCCCGTCGCGTTCACCACGCCGCGGCTCAAGGATCGCGCGGCACACGGCGCGGCCAGGTTCGTGCCCGAATATTCCGAGGTGTTCGCTTCCATCTTCACTTGGTGGAATGCGCTGGACGCGCTCATGGCCACGACGGCGGACATCCCGTGGCAGACTGGCTACGTTCGGGAGGTTCAGGTGCGACGCATGGTGGCGCTGGTGCAGGAAGCATTTTTGGAATGGCCGATACGTTCACACACATTAATAAGCCCGCCGTGCGCGCATCGCGTCACCGCAGCCCATTTCACCAGTTTCTGCGCGCGCGAATTCGTGTCCGCCCTCACCTCCACCGCCCCGCCCGCCCTCGCCACCACCCTCTCCACCTCCACCGCCGCCACCGCCCTCTCCGATTCATGCTGACTTGCGCACGGAGCAGGTGCATGCATTCTTGGCGTGGGGGTGCCATGCCGCCAGAACTCCCGAGACGGCTCGTATGCTGTGTGCGGCTGTGGCGATGTTCACTCGACGCGACATGGTGGATACCGTCCCAGCATGGCAGAGCGCGTGTCGGGCTGCGGCGACGCTCACACATGCGCTGGGTATCTTGAAGGATCGGGACCTGCTGTGTGCAGGTGGTCTGAGTGGCACGAGATGCGAGCGATTGCGCTGTGGCGTATGCGCGTGGCGATGATGAAGCTGACGGGCAGCAAGGCGGCGCTTGCCCTTCGCAGATGGTGCGAGGCGGCCGAGATGCAGGCGGCTCAGACGGCGGCGATTGATCGTCTTTGCCGCTGCCTGTTTCGTTTGATGTACATCCGGCATGAGCCGAGCATGTGGTTGCAATGGAGCTCGTCCTCGTGGAAGATGCTCCACGCTCGCTCGGCGCCTTCACCGCCTTCACCGCCGCCGCAATTGCCTTCGCCATCGCCGTTGCCACCAGCACCGCCGCCACCGATACCTCCACCACCATCGCCACCGCCGCCCGCTCCGCCTCCGCCGTCACCGCCGCCGCCTTCACCGCCAGTGCCCTCGCCGCCGCCATCGCCGCCGCCATCGCCTCCGCCGTCGCCGCTGCCACAACGTTATGCGATGGCCTCTCGAAAGAGTTGTGCTGCCCTTAACGGTGGTAGCGGTGACGTGAGCGTGGGTGTAACCAATTTCGACCGATGCAACCAATGTCGACCGATGCAACCGATGTCGACCACTGCGAGGTGGCGTTCAACGCGGACGACGGCTTCGAGTTCTTCGGAGGCACCGTGAACGTAAAGTACTTGTCGGCGCTCTTCGTGGGCGACTACTCCTTCGCCGCCGCCGAGCCCGCCACAGCTCAGCACGCTGCCCTCGCCTCCTCCCTCGCACTCTCTACCACCGTCGCCAACCCCGTTGCAACCCCGTCGCCGTCGCCAACCCCGTTGCAACCCCGTCGCCGTCGCCATCCCCACCGCCTTCTCCATCGCCATCACCACCACCACAACCGCCGCTTTCACCGCCTCCGCCATCGCCTCCGCCATCGACGCCTCCACCGTCACCTTCACCACCATCTCCACCGCGCAGTGCGCGCATCATTGCGCCAATGCTGGCGAGGCGTATTGCTCCTCCCTCAGCACGCCGGGCCCATGCCCAGTGACGAGCAACAGCAGAGTGTGTGTCGTGACCCTGATGCACAACGCAACCAACTGGCACTCGATGCTGATCCTCATTAATTCGCTCTACGACTTGCTGCTCCTGCAAGCGACTGTACTTTTGCGGTGCGGTGCCGCCACCCTCGCCGCCGCCACCCTCGCCGCCACTGCCCTCGCCGCTGCCATCGCCGCCATCGCCGCCATCGCCGCCGCCGCCGCAGTCGCCGCCGCCGCAGTCGCCGCCGCCCTCGCCGCCGTCGCCGCTGCTGAGCGCCTTGATGGATCGGGACTTGCTGTGTGCGTGGCGCTCTTGGTCTGAGTGGACGAGAAGCGAGCGGCTGCGCTGCGGCCAGTACGTAGGACGATGATGAAGCTAAGACAGCGCTTGCCTTTAGCAGATGGTGCGTGGAGGCGGTGCTTGGCCGTGGGCAGACAGAGCTGACAGGGCGCCTTTGTGATGCATCATCTGATGCATCGAGGGACGAGCCGGGCGTGGTTGCAGTGGAGCTCGTCCACGTCAAAGAGGTTCCGAGCTAGCTCGGCGCTCTTCTTCTCTTCTCGACGAGCAGTCGCGCGTATGATGAGCTTCCAGCTGTCACGTGCGTGGCAGGCGTGGGACGTGCTGGCGGGTTCAAGGCTCACTGCGTTGCACAAGTTGCGTGCGGCTGAGGCGATGTTCACTCGACGCGACATGGTGGGCGCCGTTCGAGCATGGCAGAGCGCGTGCCGGGCTGCAGCGACGCTCACACACGCGCTGAGCGCCTTGATGGATCCGGACCTGCTGTGTGCTGGTGGCACGAGATGCCTTTCGCGTCCATTAGTGGTACCATTTATGGAAGGTGGCCGTCAGGGGTACGGGGGTATGCTCTGTCGGGCGACCACCAGACCGTCCACAGTGTATGGGGGTATGCCTGTAGGGCTTTTTGGTTGCCCAATCATACCCTGACACCCACCTATTCGGAATCCAGAATGGATGAAGGGGGGAATCAGGCATTTTCATGCCCAAATAAGGTAAATAACTGAATGGATTGTCCCTCTCATCAGGCATGTAATGGCTCCCATGGCAATGAAATGGGTGCCCGGCACGGCGCTTATGGAGAGGTCCGAGGGTCCCGGGAGGGTCCCGAGGGTTCCGAGGGTCCCGGGGGGTCCCGAGGGTCCCAGAGGGTCCAGAGGGTCTTGGTCATCTGCTGTGAATTCACAGTAGGTAAGTGTGAATTCACAGCTTGAAGTGTGAATTCACAGCAGAGGGTCCCGAGGGTCCCGAGGGTCCCGAGAGCGGAAACCGGACAGGGCGGAGGGTCCCGAGGGTCCCGAGGGTCCCGAGGGTCCCGAGGGTGTCCCGAGGGTCCCGAGGGTGTCCCGAGGGGTCCCGAGGGTGTCCCGAGGGGTCCCGAGGGTCCCGAGGGTCCCGAGGGTCCCGAGGGTCCCGAGGGTCCCGAG
>ENA-UOXK01002181-UOXK01002181.1-mixed-culture-metagenome-genome-assembly--contig:-NODE-2181-length-11799-cov-34.785252_pt1 | contig 11799 bp, 5 predicted proteins | sample MGYA00238160_ERZ761638 | MGnify/ENA primary metagenome ERZ761638 (study PRJEB28912, sample SAMN08777098) | mixed culture metagenome | isolation source: Freshwater growth medium | place: USA...
CTGACTCTGAGAGGCAGGCCCTGCGGCTCGAGTGCATCGAGGCACATGCGGCGCGGGAGGCGGCGGATCAGACAGCGGAGGAGGCAACGAGGCGCTTCCAGGAGATGCTGGTGATGCAGCGGAACGGCTCGCTTCCTCCGCGACCGCGCTCGCCGCTGCTGCGCCCCCCGAGCCCCCCGAGCTTGCGTGATGTGGGGACCTCGATTGGCTCAATGTCCTCTTCGCCGCGCTGGGGCGTCGCAGACGCGATCGCCTCCTTGAATGCGCCGCGGACGCCGGCATCGTCACCTCGGAGCTTTGCGGCCGGTGCCCCGCAGGCAGGCACCTCACTCTTGCTCCCGCAACCGATGCGCACGTCCCCTGGGGCAGGGCACGCTTCATCGACGTGTTCACAGCTCGTGCCGGCCACGCCCTTGTTCCTGACGGGCAGTACGCAGCTGCCTGGGACGGACGCGGCCGCGGACGCGCTGAGCACTCTCGAGCGGGCGGTGCTCGAGACGGCCAAGTTCACAGCGCTGCTTGGGCGCGGCACATGATCCTAGGCACCGGGGCGCTGGTTCTTTCTGGCGCTGGCGTGCCGCCCCGAGATCGCCGAGGTGAGGCCCCAGAGATCACCACTTGAATCCTTATTGCAGTTATTCACGCAGTCGATTCACGCAGTAGTACAGTTATGTACGTTATGTAGTTTGTAGCCCTAGTTGCGTGTAGCCTGTCGGGTCCGGGTTTTGGATGACGCGCCGAACGAATTGGAATTCGGTCTCGTCGTCGATCGCGCGCGGGTGAGCCTTTGACGTAGGGCCTTTTTCAGCCCGTGGCGAGTGGCGTGGATTCGAGTAGTTCAAATTCTATTAATATTCATCGCCGAGATCGCGTTACTTATTATACCGCCTACAGTTCTGAGTTCACGCCTACACGGCCCCGAAGAGCCTGAACACGCATCTCGGTATACGATACGTAATCGCAAATCGGACACGTCCTCGGATTGAATATGTAAAGTACAGCTGTTGAGCTACAAGGAACAAGCTCTTCGCAAACTTCGATCGCAAACTTCGGCCGCAGGCGCGAAATCGCGGCCGTTACGTCGGCACCATTCACGGCCGTCCCGTCGGCACCGTTCACTTCTTCCCGGCGATCGAGTACAGCATCTGCCACTCAGCCAGTTGCTCGGCCCTCTGGGCCTCCGAGAGCGGAACGAGCGATGGCGGCGAGCCGGCGCCCGGTCGGAGCGGCGGGGACACGGCAGGCGCGCGTGACGGCGGCGACACGGCAGCTGCACGCGGAGGCGGCCCGGGCGGGAGGGGCGGCCGTACCCCCGAACGGATCTCTACGATCCCGGGAGGGCTCGGGTGGCGCTCTGCCTCCTCGGTGAGGAGTCGCTCGAGCGCCGCAGCCTTCTTGCGCAGCTCGCGCAGCTCGGAGATCTCCGGGGTGATTGCCATCTCGGGATCCGGGGTCGGCGCCCGCCCTCCGACCGTCACGTGTCTCAGAGCCGGCGGCAGCGGCGGCAGCGGCGGCGGCCGCGTAGGAAGCTGCTGTGGTGCCGGCGCCGCCGCCGCAGCGACATAGGCCCCCAACGGCCGATCGACAGGCTCGACGTGATCATGATTGCCAAACCAATTCGAGTCCTCGTACTGATCGTACGAGCCCGCGCCGCCACCGCCACCGTCATCGGCACCGCCATCGACATTGCCACCGCCATTGCCATCGCCTCCGCCGCCGCCTTGCCGCGGCTCAGACAACGCGCCGTACTCGGCATATCGCGCGTCGGAAGCTGGGGCCGACGGCGGCAGCGAGGACGGCGGCAGGCGCGCCTGGCGCGGGTCGCGGTGCGCGTCGCCTTGCACCACGCTCCGCCAGCGCTCGAGACGGCGCTCGTACTCGTCAGGACGATCGCCATAGGTGGCCACCGTCGGCACACTTGGAATCTCGTACCCACCCTCGGCGTAGTAACTGCCTTCGGGTTGGTAGTAACTGCCTTCGGGTTGGTAGCCCGCTCCCCCGCCGTACTGGTCGCCGTACTGGCCGCCGTACTGGTCGCCGTACTGGTCGCCGCTTTGGTCGCCGTAATCCTGGTCGCCGTACTGGTCGCCGTATTGCTGGTCGCCGTACTGGTCGCCGTATTGGTCGCCGTATTGGTCGCCGTATTGGTCACCGTACTGGTCGCCGTGCTGGCCACCGTACTGGCCGCCGTCCTGGTCCGCCTGGTCATCTTGGTCGAACTCGGTCGGCGCTTCCACAAGCGCCGTCACGGCGCTTGGGAGCTCGGGCGCGGGCGGAAGGAGCGGCTGCACGCTCGGCGCGACGCGCGTGGTGCTCGATCGCAGCATCACCGCAAGGCGCAGCGCCGCGAGCGTCGCCGGCAGCTCGGCGTCGCCCACGTTGCAGCAAGCAACCGCGGCCGTAGTGCACTCGCCGAGCAAGCACGGCGCGAGCAGCCGCGTGACTGGATGGCGACGGAAGGTGGGACCGAGGGCAGAGGGAGGCTCACCCCGCGCCTGCGACGCCAGCAGCGCCTCAGTACACTCCATGAGCGCTGCGTGCGCTGGACCGAGGAGCAGGCGGCCCGACTCCGCCGCCACGCCCGCACCGTGGCTGGGCAGAGGCGCGCCGCGGCCGGGGCTGGCGCCGCGGCGGGGGCTGCCTCGCCGTTGGGCGGAGGATGGAGGGGGGGCGCGGCTGGAGGTGCCCGGGACGGCGCCTCCAGATTCGGCCGCCACGTCGACGATGGTCAGGCACGGGTCGGTAGCACTCGGCGCGTCGCGTGAGCTGCGCTTGAGAGCCTTTGAGCGCAGGTACAGGGTGAAGAAGGCTGTGCCGGCCGACGCGTGCAGATTCGCCGGGCCCGCGAGGCGCGCACGTCGCCGGCTGCCGAGCGCGAGCAGTGCGAGCACTTGGTCGTGCCGCTCGACCACGTGGCGGGACACTCCCTTGATGTGCGGGCCGGCGGCGGCGGTCTCGCGGATGCGCAACGGCGGCGGCGCCGCCCCGCGACCGCTCGCGCCGCCGGTGCGCCGCGCGCCGTGTTGGGCACGCCCGCCCGTGCGCGCCGTCGTGGGCGCATCCGCGGCGCGCAGCAGGTCGACGATCAGCTCCCCGCGCACTTCGTACCACGTGACGCTGAGCTCCAGCGGCCCGGCCGCGCCGACCGACTCCCCGAGCGCCTCGAAAATCTCGCGCGAAGCTCGAGGCGCGGCGCCCCACGCATCGTCGCCGCGCTCGCCGCTGTACGCGAGCGCCTCGAGCGCCGCAGGGCTCCCGAAGGCGGTGTGCGACTTGCCCGCGGCCGATGGGCCGACGAAGAGGACCGCACAGCGCCGGCCGGCGAGCAGTCGCGGCACGAGGTGCGCGACGCCGTAGCTGTACGCCACAGATTGCGTCGCGCCCTCCTCGAGTACTGCGTCGAGCTGATACATCGCCGGGCTGGCGCCGCGAACCGAGCCTGCCACCCGGATCGCGCCGTTCGCGCAGGTGAGCCGAGCGGAGCGACGGCCGAGCGGCGCGCGCTCGGGGTGCAGCCGCACGACGACCTGGATGGGCTGCGTCATCAGCGTGTGCGCGGCCGGCCGCGCGGGGGTGCTCAGCACGGCGCTCGAGATCGAGGCGAGATGGCCTTCGGTGAGGGATTCGGTCACGGCGACGGAGGCGGCGTCCATCCAAACCTCGACCGTCTCGGTGGCCGCGCTCGAGACGGCGCGAATCGAGCCCCCGATCGAGCCGAGCGCCGTGCTGAGCATGGGCGCCAACAGGGAGCTCACAGAGCTCACGGCGTCACCCACGCCGGCCCCGACGCCCGCGACCATCCCGGCCCCGACGCCCGCGACGACGCCCGCGACCAGCGCGCCAGAGACTTCTCGCGAGCCGCCCCCGACGAGCGCCCGCGACGGCGCTGGGAAGGCCGCGAGGTGTGCTTGCACCTGCGCCTGCATCCGCGCTGCCGGCGAGTGCCTGCTGGCGGTCGCGGGAGAAGCGGTGGGAAGCACCCGGGGGCCCGACGTGGGAGCGGAGCTCACGTGCGAAGGGCGCGGTGGCGGCGACGGCGGCGCGCGAGATGGTGGCTGCTGTGGTCGTGAGTGTGGCTGCTGCGGTCGTGAAGGCGGCGGCTGCGAGGGCGGCGGTCGTGAGGGCGGCGGCTGCGAGGGCGGCGGCTGCGAGGGCGGCGGCTGCGAGGGCGGCGCGAGTGCTACCCTCTCGGCGCCAACGGCTCCAACGGCTCCAAGACGCTCCGCACGGAGCTGCGCCAGTCGCGCCTCGGACTGTGCCAGTCGCGCCTCGGAAGGAGGTGGGCGCGAAAGAGGCGGACGTGAGGGCGGCGGCGGCTGCACGGCTATCGGCGGCTGCACGGCTGGCGGCGGCAAGGGCGAGCGTTGCAAGGGCGGCGACTGAACAAGCGTACTGTCCGAAGTCGACCTGTGGGAAATGGCGCCGTGGTGAGCACTGGCATGTGCAGGCGTCCGTGCGGCTGTCGAAATCGAGGGCGAGCGGCTGGCGGCGGTGCGCGCCGGCGAGGGCGAGCGCGGTCGTGGCGGCGAGGGCGTCCGTGATCGTGGCGGCGAGGGCGAGCGAGCGAGGGCCATCTCCATGATAGAGCGAGGTGGCGATGCGTGGAGGTGGACGGCAGCTGCGTCCGCGGCGCTCGCCTTCTCGATCGTCGAGGTCGCCTCGTGAGCGGGTCGAAAGCCGCCGCCGGGCACGAACCGTGCCAGGTGCACGCTGCCACTGAACTCCGCGGCCGCTGCCTCTGCCGCCGCGGCCGCCGCCCTCGCGAGGGACGAGAAATCATCTGCCTCGAAGCTCGGAGATGCGGGCGAGCTCTTTCGAGATCGCGCCTCCTGCCTAATGAGGTCCACCTCGGCCTCGCTCACGTCCGCCTCTCTCGTGCCCGGCTGGCTCCAGAAGGCGTCGAGTAGATCGTTCACACCCGTCCCCGTGTCCTGTGAACGACCTCCACGGCCCAAGTCCACCCTGTGAACGACCCTTGCCGCCGACGCGTGCTTGCTGTACGTGGCAGGCGAGCCGACGGAGCAGGCGGGCGTGTGGGGATCGGGGGAGGCGCCAATGTCCTCCATCTCCTCTTCGGGAGATGCGATCTCGACCTCGATCTCCTCTTCGGGAGATGCGATCTCGACCTCGATCTCGGGAGGGCGTGCCGAGGGCGGGAGGGAGGTCTGCACCGCGGCGCTCGTGACGGCGCTCGTGAGCCTCCGAGCCCGAGGCGGCGGTGAGGGCGGCAGCTCAATCGGCGGCGGGCACAGCCTCGAAGGTGGCGCGGCGCTCGTCCCATGGGCATCGGATCTCGCATCGGATCTCGCATCGGATCTCGCATCGGATCTCGCATCGGATCTCGCGCGACTCCACGGCCACATCCAGCCGTTACCCTCCGCCGTCGGCACGGGCGCCGGCGCCGGCGCGGGCGCGGGCGCCGGCGCGGGCGCTGCAGGCCGGCCGTTGCCGGGCTTCGCTTGCGCCGTTTCGGGCGCGGATGGTGGAGCGTGTGTGGTCGTCGCCGTCGCCGGCGGCCCTCGCGTGGGGCTCAACCCGGCGCTCACGCTCCTCGGGAAGGCATGCGAGAGGACGGCCGCCGCGGCCATCGTCGCGGCCCTCGTGGCAAGGGGCGGAGGACTCCTACCAGCCCACAACGGAAAAGCGAGCAGCTCGATGAGGCAGTTCACGGCCGTTGGGGTCTCGTGCAGGGGTTGCAGGCTGCTCAGCGGGAGCACCGAGAGGACTAACCCCATCGCCTCGGCGAGCTTCTCGCTGCGGTGCCGTCGCCCGCCGTCGCGCCTCGCCGCCGCCTCCCCCGCCGCCTCGACCGCCGACATCAGACGATGCGCTGCGTTGAGCACCGCCTGGCTGCGCATGAGAGGGATCACATCCGACCTCGCGGGAAGCCCGATCGTCGCTCGATCAGACGACATGCGTGCCTCAAAGACCGACTGGGCGATGAGCAGATTCGCTGCCTCGCTCACGTCGGCCCGGTCCGCGGCGGCGGCGCTTCCGCCGCTCGGCCCGCCGAGGCCGAGACTGGCGAGAGCGCTCGAGGCCATCGAGCCAAGCTCGGCAAATGTCGCGACGATCGGGCTGATGGGCGCGGCGCTCGACACGGCGCTCGTCGGAGGGCGGCGCGAGGCGCCCTTGGAGGCGCTCGGGCGGCGCTCAACACGGCGCGACGCCGCCGCCGACGAGCCGTTCCGCTTCGCCGGCGAAGGCGAGCGCTGGCGCACTGGCGACTTGTGCGGCGACTTATGGAGCGCGGCCGTCTGGAGGGCGCGCATAGCAGGCGAGCCGCCCCAGGAGGTTGGTGTGTTGGTACGCTGCATCCCAGCCGCGCGCGCGGGTCCGAGGCCCTTGGGGTTGCGCCACGTCGATGCTGCACTCGGAGCTTCAGTGAAGCTCGCCGCCTCCTCCTCCTCCTCCTCCCCTCTCCCGAGACCCAGCCAGCTGCCGATGTTGAAGCCACGCCCGCCAGCGCCCGCGCGCTCACCGCCAGCGCCGCGGGTGCGCCCAGCGCCGCGGCCCGCATGATACTGTGCGTCTCTCGCGTCTTCGGCTTCGTCAGCTTCGTCAGCTTCGTCGGCTTCGCCGTATTCCGTCGAGGCGACTGCGGCGGCGAGCGGAGGTGACCAGAGCCTCGGCGGCGGCAACGAGGCGAGCACTTGTGCCCTCGTCGGCGGCGACGACGAGGGCCCGGCGCGCTGACCCGCCTGCGAGGCCTGCGCGCCCTGCGCGCACTGCGCCAGCACCTCTCCGCGCTGCAGCTGCGGCAGTGGCGGCTGATAAGGGCGCGGCGCGAGCTGCTGCTGCTTCTCCATCTCCATCTGCTCATACCGAGCCTCGAGCTCTGCAAGCCTCGCGAGCAGATCGCCACGCTGCCTTCCCGAGCTAGCGACAGCTGCTGCGGCGGCAGGCGGCTCGCGATACTCCCCGGGAAGTAGCACCTCTCTTGGCATGGGCAGCGGCGATGTCGGCTTCGACGGCGAGGTTGGAGCAGCGGCCAGAGAGGCGGAGCTGCCGCCACGGCGCTGTCGAGGCGGCGGCGACGGTGGCTCGCTGCCAGTGGGGCTCTCTCCGTAGCGAGGAGGACTTCTCCCCTTCGAGAGGACGATGACCTCGGGAGAAGCGGCCTCGGTCTCATCGTCGTCGTCATTCTCATCGTCGTAGGGCGAGGGCGGCAGCTCCACAGGTGGCGGCGGCGATTGATAACCCGCACTCTCCAAAGCACCGGCCACTGGCGTGTTTAGCTCAGGGGTGGCCGTTTCGGCAATCTCCGCGAGCGCCTTGCGCGTCTCCGGGCTCCAAGCGCCCATCCGGATCTCTTCGGCGGCCGTCTTCCCCACCGACATGCTGCGGTAAAACGAAATGGGTGACATTCGAGTTGGAGACACTCGAGTGGGTGAACTCCGACTTTGTAGCGGAGACGTTCGAGTCGGAGAAACCCGAGTGGGTGGACTCCGACTTGGGGACGGCCGCAAATCGGACGGTCGCCCAATGGTACATGACGAGGAGTCCATTTTGAGGCACGAGCGTGAGTTGGGCCGTTACGCCTCGTCTGTGACGCTATGGTGTCATCCGTGTGAACGTACACGTAAGGATACACGCGTCTGTCTCACGTCCCGATCGGCCGTATCGAACATGTAACAGATTGCGGCGTCGAGAACTTCTGGTCCATGCCTCGCGTTCCGTCCAAGCAGCCGAGGCTTCTCTCCCACGACGTCGATGCCGGCACGGCGGCCTTCTGCAGCACGTGCGCGCGGCTCTTCCGCTACTTCCCGGGCACCGATGACGATCCGGCCAGCGGCAAGCCGCGATGCAGTGACTGCACGGGCCAGGCGCAGTTCCGTGAGTCCCTGGAGCTGGTCGGCGACCGCAGCCAGCAGCCGCAGCGGCGCGGGAGCACGCTGAGCAAGATGGTGGCCTTGCACAATGATCCGCCCGCTCCGAGAGACCAAGTCGCGCGTCCGTCCGACTCCTTGGTGTCGCCCGATGATGCAGCGACCAGTGCATTGCACCAAATCGTGGATTCCTTGCGAGCTCAGAATCGCGAGCTCACGCGGCGGCTGAGCACGATGGTCGCCAACGGCACAAGGGCCGTGGACGATCCCGTCGATGCAGCGGCCACCTCTTCGGACAGCGCTCATGGCAGCGGCGGCGGCGGCGGCGGCAAGAGTGGCCGCCGGTTCGACTCGGCTGCTGACGAGCTCGAGGCCCTGAAAGTGACGCTGGGGGCGTTCATCCCGGCGCCGAAGCTAGCAACATCGCGATATGCGCCGCTATACGAGCGGCTCAACTCGCTCAGTGTCGTGTGGCGTGAGCACCAGGTGCGGCTGGCGGCGATGCACGCAGCACTATTGGGCTCTGAGGCGACCTGTGCGACGCTGCGAGAGGAGCTTGTGATCGTGGAGAACTCCCAAGCGACGCTGGGGCAGTTGGTGAAGAGCCAGAGCGCCGAGCTTGAGGAGGTGCGCCGTCGTGAGCACCTCGCCGAGGAGAGCCTCGCCGAGCACGGGAGGGCGGAGGCCTTTGCCCACGTGTCGCGAGACGAGGCGGACTCGTTGCTGCGGGGTCGGCAGCAGGCGGAAGCTCAGCTGCGCCAGCAGGTGACCGCACTGCATCGGTCGCTCGAGGATGCGCACGCATCGCTCGAGTCCTTCGTGACGCAGCAGCAGGGGCGCCGTGCGCGCGAACTCCAGAGCCGCCAGAAGCAACTTGCAGCTTGGGATGGCCAGCTACAGAAGCTTCTGAAGCTTCTGGAGCTCACAGTGCGAAGCGGTGGCGCCAAGGGGCAGGCAGCGCGCGCCGCCCTTGCGGTCAGTGACGACACAGCGAGCGCGAGCGCGTCCGGCCGCCTTAGCGTCCTCTCATCGCTCTGGCCTGAGCGCTCCGACAAACCAGCGCCCGGCGACGACCGACGAGGCGATGGCGAGGCCGCGGCGGAGGCGTTCAACACTGGCGCTGCGACTCTCCGAGGTTTGGTCGAGAGCTTGTCCAAGTTTCTACGGGACGCGATGGAGGAGCACGCGAGCGCGATAAAGGCGATGGGGGCGAGTAGCCGCGACTTTGTTGCGCTCGACCGGGCCTCATATGAGCGCCAGATCGAACTTCTCTCGACCCAGCTGAACGAGCTGCAGGCCGTTCGTTTCAGATTGAGCTCCCACCTCGAGATGGCGATAGGCGAGCGGATGGAGGCGCAGCTGGAGCTGCTCAAGAAGCAGCGCGACGAAGCGTTCAAGGCGCGCGAGCTTGCGGTCGACAGCCTGCGCCAGCACGTCGTGCGGGAAGGGCAGATGATCGTGGCGCTGCGATCGGGATTTGCACACGCGGCCGACGAGTTGAGGCTCGCCTTTCAACGGATCCCGCTCACGGACGAGTCGCTCGCAGCGAACCGTACGGAACACGAGCGGCTGCACTGGGTGGCGGACGTCTCTCGACGGCGCATGATCGACGGCGCTCTTGATCGTTGGAGGCTTCGCTTCCTACGTGCGCATTGGGTCGGATGGCGCGGGTTGGTGCTTCAGGCAAAGGTCCATTCCCTGGCCGAGGATGCGCACGCGTACAAGGTGCGCTCGTGACGGCGCTCGACGAGGTCGGAGCTCAAGGCTCTGATGGCCTCACCGATTGCCTCTGATGGCCTCATCGGTTGCCTGTGATGGCCTCACCGGTTGCCTGTGATGGCCCCTCTGATTGTGTCCGATTGCGCCCCTCATCAGGTACGCTCGTCGAGGGAGAAGCGCGACGCGATTCATGAGGCAGAGGCGGCGCTGCGGCGCGCGCGAGCCGAGGCGCGTGCCGCGGAGGAGCGTTGCGTCACCTTCGAAGCGCGCCTGAGAGAGGCGGAGCGCGCACGTATTAAGGGCGCGGACGAGGCGGCGGCGCGTGAGGCGCGAGCGACCATCGAGATCCGTGAGCTCGAGCGGCGCGCCGTGTTGGCGGAGGCGAGGGCGCGCGAGGCGGCGAGTGACGCGGCGATGGCGCAAACAGCCCTCGAGCAGGCGAAGACGATGGAGGAGCTCTGGTTCGAACAACGCGAGGCGTTGCTCAATGAGGTCGAGGCACACCGTAAGGGCGAGGAGCTCGCGGCCGACAGCGAGACGGCACGCAAGGGGCTGTGGAAGGCGCGTGCTGAGGAGCTGAGCCGGGAGCTCGCAATCAAAGCGTCGGAGGCCCACGCGCATCAGAAGCGCGCTCAAGCCCTCCAGATGCAGTTGCAGCGTGCGGCGGACGAGGCGGCCGCGCTGGAGGCCTTGCATCAACAGAAGGAGCGTGAGAGGCTCGTTGAAGAGAGGCCCCCGCCCAAGCCTCCCTCCTCGACGGTGGTTATGACGCCGCTAGGACTTGTCACGGTCCCCGCGCCCGCCGCCCGCGCAGTCGTCGCCGGCGCCGCGTTCCCATCGCCGCAGAGCGCGGGCGTCGACTCGCCAGCCAGCGCCGCCGGCGGCGAGGGCGGTTTTGCAGGCTTTGCGCGCGCGAGCACCGCGCAGGGCTTTGGCGTCGGGTGGCTGCTCGAGCCCCACGCGCGTCAGGCTAAGCTTGAGGCTCAAACGGAGCACTTTCGCTCCCTCTTGGTGCGCGAGCGGCTGGGGCGCATGCGCCTTCGTCGGCTTCACGCCATCTGGCGCGCATGGGGGAGTCTTGTCCAGACGACGCGCCGGCGCCGCGGGAAGCGGCTCGCGACTCTCAAGCTCGTGGCGGACGTGGCCGACGCTGCCGCGGCGGCAAGTGGCAAGGCCGTTCAGGATTCGCGGGGAATGGTGGCGCCGGGACGTCGGCGGGCGCAAGAAGAAGACAGCCCGCTCGCCGCTCAAGTTGCAGGCAATGGTCTAGCGTACCGTACAGTATTTTAGTCGTCCTCTACCCAAATTACACAAGGTTTGTATAGTTACGTCATGTATACGCAGCTGTGCCAGCGCGCCGAGGCCGCGGCCGGGCAGTGGGATGCCCGGCGGCATGGCGCGGCGGCATGGGCGGCGGCATGGGCGGCGGTATGCCCGGCCAGATGGGCGGCATGGGCGGCGGCATGGGCAGCGGCATGGGCGGCGGCATGCCCGGCCAGATGGGTGGGATGCCGACAGTAAATCGAACACCTGGATTCCGATGTAATTGTAAACATTCGTTGACGCCGCCTTTGGCAGCGCTGTCTTCGGCTGCGGCCTGCGCGCGCCGCCCAGAGGCGGCGCAGAGCGGCGCCATTTTACTCAGCTTGCGACACGTCCATGGCCTCCCAGTCGCCGTAGCTCCTCCCTGACTGCTGTAGAGTGCCCAGCGAGGGCACTCGGGGCACTCTCTCGCCCGAGACCCTCTTGCGCCGCTGCTCCTCCCTGACTGTTGCCCTGACTGCTGTAGAGTGTCCAGCGAGGGCCGAGTGCCCCTCTTGCCCGAGACCCTCTTGCGCCGCCAGCAGCCGCCGGCGGTCACTGAACCAGTCCTCGATCTGCTGCGGCGAGACGCCCATCTTGACCGCGAGCAGCTGGCACGCCGCATGCGACGGAAGCGGCACCTGCTCGAGGAAAGCCTCGAGCTTTTTTCGCTGCTCGGGCGTCACACACCAGCGCGGCGAGGCTAGTGGGGCGCGCTGCTCATGTGGGTTGCTTGGGGAGCCGTTCACACTCTGCTGATTGGAAGCCTCCTCTTCCACCTCACCGTTGTCCTCTCCCACCCCACCGTTGTCCTCTTCCACCCCATTGTCGTCCTCGAGCTTCGTCGTCGCATGCGACCAGCACGAGCTATCCGACTCGAAAGACTGTCTTTCCTCGAGCTTCGATTTCGCGTCGGTCACGTCCAAGTCGAGGCCGCCTACATGCGCCT
>ENA-UOXK01002184-UOXK01002184.1-mixed-culture-metagenome-genome-assembly--contig:-NODE-2184-length-11793-cov-41.942665_pt1 | contig 11793 bp, 4 predicted proteins | sample MGYA00238160_ERZ761638 | MGnify/ENA primary metagenome ERZ761638 (study PRJEB28912, sample SAMN08777098) | mixed culture metagenome | isolation source: Freshwater growth medium | place: USA...
GATTGGCCTTGATTGGCCTTGATTGGCCTTGATTGGCCTTGATTGGCCTTGATTGACCTTGATTGACCTTGATTGGCCTTGATGGCCCTTGATTGAACCTGATTGACCCTGATTGGCCTTGATTGGCCTTGATTGACATTGATGGAGAGGTCGTCTTTGAGCAGGGTGACGCGACCGAGATGGCTATGTACCTCGTGACCGAAGGGCAGGTCGAGCTGAGCCAGGGAGCGTTAGGGCGCGACATGAATGGTAATGCACGCCCCGCCATCGTGCTCGCCCGCGTCGATCCCGCCTCCGAGCGCCCTTGGTTTGGCGAGCTGCAGCTCTTTGTGAGGCTACCCCGGCACAGCACGGCGACGGTGCTCCAGCCCGCACGCCTGCTCAGGCTCAGCCCCAACCACTTTGAGGAATTCCTCGAGCTCCTGCCGGACTTTCGCACCTTTCTGAACCGCTCGACGCGCTCGTCAGCCGCGCACGCGATCTCGAACCGGGAGATGACTCTCGAGCAGAGCCGCGCTGACGAAGCGCGGAATCGGATGCAGTCGACCGTGTCGGTCGTCTGGCAGTCCGGCGCGCGCCTCGGCACCAACGCCGTCCTGGGCGCCAGTGGGGCCGCCGAACGCTCGGCGTTTGCGGAGCGGTGGGAGCGCATCGTGACAGCGATGCTCGCGCGGGCGGGCGACTCGGACTACACGAAGGCGATGGCGACCGTCTCGTTCAAGACGACGGACTACATACCGCACGGCCAGCGCTCGTCGAGGGACGTGGCGAGCGCATGACGCGCCGTTTCGGCGCCACTGCGGCCGCTCCCCGCGCATCTCGGCGCATCTCGGCGCATCTCGTCGCATCTCGGCGCACGAAACGCTGACGAAACGTGATCGGAAAAGGTGCCCTGGTGGGCAGTACTACGAATGGGAGTCAAGTGGTTTTGAGCACAAGAAAGAAGAAAACCCCCCGCCCCAAATTGATCATAGGGCTCGTCGTCCGCACCCGCGCGGTACCTCGTCACCCGGGAGACCTCTGACGGTGATGGAACGTCAACCGAACGTGGCGAAATCGACGTGTGCGGTGTACGGTACTACGGTACACGCGGTAGACCCCGCTCTCGCGGACACGAGTCACCGACGACACTGCACACTCACCGCCACAGTCGGTGCACAGGTGGAGGACAGCTCTGGGTGGGATCTGGCGTATTAGCCCGATAGGTATCCATGAGCTCCGCCGACCTCAGGCAACTGGGGTAGCGAGTCCCAGGTCTGCCAAGAAGGCGTGCACTTGTGGTCAAGAAGCAAAGCTTTTACTCTCGACTCACACGCGCTCCAGACATCGGGCTTTCCCCACAGGAAGGAAAGCCCATTTTCGCGCGCATGCGACCGGGACACCGTCACCGGTCCCAAAACAGAATGTCTCTACTCGCACCCCCCCCAATCAAGCGCCTAATGAGGGGTTGATTGCCAGGGTAGAGACTAGGTCTCTTATGATGCTCGTGTATCACCCCCCCCAATCAAGCGCCCAATCAAGGGCTGGATTGCCGGGGTAGAGACTGAATCCGTATGGTGCTCGTGTACGCGTCATCCGTCCTCCTTGCATGCATTGAACGTGATCTCGGGGTCGCCACTCTGGTCGCCGTATTCATCGCATTGTTCGTCGTGGTCCTCCGGGTCGTACCGCTCGCACTCGTCGTCGCTTGGTACGAGACCTTCGTGGTTTGACTGGAAGTGCTGGCGGTACCTGCCCTCCACTTCGCGGCCTTGCGCCTTTCGCTCTGCGACCATCTCGTCGTAGTCCTTTCTCGCCTTTCGCTCTGCGACCATCTCGTCGTAGTACATGTACGCGTCTGCGATGTCGCCGGCACCGTCGTCTCGTTCGACTTCTTCGTGGCCCCATCCGGTGTCGACGTACATTCTCTTGAATCTCTTGCGGCTCTCGATGAGCTCGCGTCGGGCTTCGGCCAGGTCGGCAGCCACATCCTTCTCGTCCTTCTCGGTCATCGCTTCGTATCCGCCCCATCCAGGTGCGTCCGTATCTTTTGCGGCCGGCCGCTTCGGGCGGTTAGACGTTGATGCCGTGTTCGCAGCGTCTCTGACCTCGATTGCGGCAATCGCCGCACGTACGTGCATGCCCGTTGACACTTCGTCACGTGGCTCCACAGCATCGTCCTCAGGGGCGTCTATCTTGGGCCGGCCGAGGTAAAGGTGGATTGTGCCGTTTGCGAATCTGCAGAAAGGATCATTAGTGCTCTCGGCCAGTCTCTGCGCGAGTGCATCTCTATCGCGCGCGAACGCGGCGAAGTCGACAGGGATTTCGGCGGCCGGTTCGCTTCTGTAAACCGAGTATATCCCGGACGGCATGAAAACGTTGGACATTAATGGGATCTCGTCGCGCTCGTTTCGGCGTTGGGTGAATGGGGCTGGGTCGACGTCGACCTCGTCGGTGGTAAACAAGCGTGCAGCGAAATATTTCGGGTCTGCATGCGTTGTTTCTGGTTCGAAGAGTTCGAGCGCCGAAACTTCGAGTCCGAAGAGATTCGTTACGGCGGTCATCTCGACTTCGAATGCATTCGTCTCTGTGGAGCTGGGCCCCTTGGGTTTGGCCACTTCGTTCGACGTGTACGCCACGGACTCTTTCACCTTCTTCGCCGAGACCCACTTGGTCAGGAAGTCGGCTGCGTTGAATTTGTCGGGGACGTGCACGATCTTGTTCTTGACCTCTCCTGCTGCCACGCGCCCTTGGAGCGTCGCAAATCGCCGGAGTGCGTGCTTGAGGCGGATTGCTGCATTGGGGTCGTTCGCCACTCGTACGTTCGCGGCATTGTCGGACCGGATGATCGTCGGTCCTTCGAGCGCGATGCCCATGGCTCTTGCGGCCTCCTGGACCGGGATGACCAGCTCAGCGCACTTGGACGTCGTGATTCCTTCGCCCTCGGCCGATGAATTCACGGGTCCCATCTTCTTGGTCTCGCATACGATGGCCCCGTAGTTCATCATGATGATGCATCCGTACAAGTTTCGGTCGCCCCACGAGCAATCTGCAACGGCGTGGATGCCCGGCTCGCGTGGCACACCCGTTGCGAAACTCACCTCGAGGGAGCTCGTCTTCGACTCCTCGGATTTGGGGTGGTGGTCATGCGCCGAGTAGGTAATGCCTCGTTCGCGTTGCTCGTAGGCCATGATCATCGCCGCTTGGGCGACCGTGACTGCCTCGGGCGGTGCCCGCGCCATGATGCTCGAGAGCCGATGCGCGATGACGTTCAGCTCGCCTGCCGACGCGCGCAGGAAGTAGCGGATGCAGCCCGTCAGGCTCATCACGAGCATGCAATGCTTCGTGCGTTTTCCGTCCGCCCGTGGCGCCTCCATGACCATGCCGTCGGCGAGCTTTTGCAGCTTATCGCCTCCTGCGTGGAGCGCCTTGAATTCCTTGCGTGCTTTTGCACCCACGAGCTCGGGGCAAAGTTCCTTCATCTTGGCCTCGATTAGCTCCGGCATCGAAATGTTGATGACTGTGCCGTCCACCGAGCGCGTGATCTTGTACCCCGCAAAGGACTTGGGCTCGTGCTCGAATGAGACGCCAATGTACTTCCCCTTCAGGTATTGGATGCACTTGTTTGCGATGCCGTAGCTCTTGGCACAGCTGATCAGCAAATCGTCGACGATCGTACCCAGGAGTGCGTCGTCGTCTGCCGTTTGGAAACGCCAGAGGCATCCGACGTTCTCGCACTGTTTCCAGCCGAACGTGCGTAGGTCCGTCTCAAGGGTCATTTGCCACTCGTGGCCAGCTTCCGGCTCTCCAAAGAGTGGTGGCCCAAGTTCCAGGACGAGCTCCGTGCCATCTTCGTCATACTCTTTGCACGTAGTGGGGCAGCGTAGGAATCGCCGACCGCGCGACGTAGTGGCGTTCGTGTATGCCTGGGTCACATCCGCCTTGGTCAAGAAGCGCTTGTTCGCCGCCGCATGGCTGAGGAGCATCTTCATGACAACTTCGTCCATTGTGGTCGACGAGGTGGGCGTCGTGCTTACGATCCCCTTTTTGCGAAGAATCTCCTTGCCCCTTGGCCCTCCATCGAGGCTGTGGCGTGCCGATAGCTTGATGAGCTTGTTCGTGCCGGGGTCCGTCTTGACCACATTGGTCGTCACGCATTCGAAGACTGGTCCCGCTTCCTCGGCTTCATCTCGGCGTATCATTTGGTTGCCCCGCACCGCCTTGAGCGCCTCGAATGCCTTGCGGTGCGCCTCGATCCATTTGTCGCGGTCCACGGACATCATCACTTGCTTGTACCCCTTAGGCTGGTCGATGATAGCCTTTTCGCCGGCGTCCGTCGTGTACTCGATGGCGGTCGACATAATCTCGTACATCTTGACGCGTGCGCCCTTTTCGGTCGTGTATTCGAGCATGGACGCTTCCGCCTTTGGATTTTCGAAGCTTTCAGTCCATCCCGTGAAGGGTGTGTCGACGACGCGCGCCAAGATCGTCTCGGGCGCGTCGCCCATTTGCATCGGCGGTGCGTTGTCGCCCATGAGCACCTCGATGATCGACTGGGTCATCTCCGAGTCGACTGTGACGAACTCAAGTGCTGCTAGCGCCACTTCGGCGACCGTCGTCAGCTTGGAATGACGCGTCGTCCGAGTGGGTGGCGCCTCTGCCTTCAGGGCGCTCTTGCGTTTCGGCACCTCCGTCCAGCCATCCTTGTCCGTGACCGGCGGGGCCTTCGGCTGTTCCTTGGTCTGTGCGTCCTTGTTCGTCACATCGCTAAGGGCCGTTTTCTTTACTGCATCCTTGTTTGTCACATCGCCGAGGGCCCTGACACCGTTCGTAGCAATATCGAGCCGATGCCATTCTTTTCCATTGACAAGGTCATGCCCTGGGTACTCGCCCGACCAGCCCTCGTACGTGATCGTGTGACGCAGTTGGCCGTCACTTAACGTCTGGATCGAGGTCACTTTTCCCTTGTACCAGCCATCGAGCTCCTTGCTGTCCTTGTCGCCTTGCCAGTAGACCTCGACCGTGGCACCGACGGGCACGTCTGCTTGCTTTGGCGGTGGCTTGGGCGGTGCCTTCACTGGTGCAGTCGACGGCATCAGTGTAAGCGGCGCACCCGTGATGATCTCGCACTGTACTTCAGCGTCGTGTAGCATTGCCCCCGCCGCGAGTCCTCCGCGCGCGAGCTCGAGCTCGTCGATTGCCCACACGAAAGGTTCCTTTGTGACCTTGCGAGTGACTGCGTTGTAGACCAGGTAGGATGTATGCTCGATACCAACGAAGTATCCTGTAATCGCACGATTGCCGACGCCCTTCCAGCCGATCCGTTCGTTCTCGTCCTTGAGCCGAACTACTTTGCAGCCGAATACCAGCGGCGTCATGCCATTTTTATCGCCGAAATCCGGGATCCTGCCGCAGTGTTTCTGCAGTCTCGACGGTGCCCCTTTCTTCGGCGGGCGGCGGTCGCTGATCCATACGGCGTATTTGCGCGCCAGCGCCGCATATTGCCGCAGGTCGCCTGGGAGGTTGCCTTTTGCACGCTGCAGCATCGCCTCTGTTGCCCGGGACAGTGGATCCATATGCGCCTCTGCGCGATGAATTCCAGCATGCTCGCCCGAAGGTGCGATGAACAGTTTTATGCCGAGTTCCGTCTCGACACGTCGCTTGAGTTCCTCGTTGTCCACTTCCGGTGCTCGGTCCATCTTGATCTTCTTGATTGTGTGGCCCAGATTGGTTTCCGTAACCTTGACATGCGATAAGAATTCGATCGTGTCGTCGATGTTGTGGGTAGCCACTGCCCTTGCATAGCCAAAATCTGAGCCTGCGTCGTCCCACGCGTGGAACATAGCCGTCGGTGGCTGTGCACCTGTGCGCCCCGCGATCTGCTTAACTTGGTCGCGGCCCGGGAAAGTGAATGTGTCCACGATAAAGACCGAGCCTTGCTCGTAGCTTCTGTCCACTGGGTCGCGTACTGCATTCATGGGCTTGCGCTTGGCTATCTGCTCTTGCCGATGTTGGTCGTGATCGATAACGTGCTTGTTGAGTTTCGTGAGCTTGGGCATCTTCATGTTGCGCACTGCGAGTTGCGTCGCTTCGATGCCATCCGCGCCCGTTGCGAGACGCGCCGCCCAGACGATTGCCGGTACCTCGGCCTCGTTGATCTCGGTCTCTTCAAGCTCGTTGACCTCGTCGTCGACTAGCGGCTCTGTGAGGCTGGCGAAGCCGAAGAGCAGGTCGTTGCACATCAGCACAAGCCATTTCGCGCCGCTCTCGAACGTGATGTCCCACGTGCGTTCGCCGCATGCGTTCCGCCGAAGGCCGTTCGCTGCTCCCATCTTTTCAAAGAGCTCCTCGAAGATGATGTTGCGACGCGCCTTTGATGCGCAGTGTCCCTTGACCTCGATCTTTTCGTGTTGGCCTTTGGAGCCCTTGACGTACAGCGTCACAGTCGCTTCACCTTCGAGTCGAAGCGAGTCGCCGCCCTTGGCCGTGCTGATCGACTTGTGCTTCGAGCCCGTCATTTTGGCTGTCGCTAAGATCGCCGGCGCTTGGAAGATGGGCGTGTTTGCGCCCCCGTCGATCAAGAACGTGACGTAGCCGTTGAGTCGCGGCGTATTCGTCTCATCGATCGTCATCTGCTCCCGGAGGGCGAGTAGTTCTGGGTGCCCCTTGGTCACCGCAGCAAAGATGTCATGCGTCACCGTCGACATTTCTAGATCCTCAAGCATGCTTGCCTCGAGATCTTCTTCCTCGTCATCCTCGTCGCTCAGCTCGTACTCGTCGGAGCCGTATTCGTGCTCGAGCTCGCAGACCGAGGCATCGATCTCTTCGCATGTCCATCCGCCATCGCACTCGGAGCTTGCCTCCGTGTCTTGCTCGGCGGCACTCGCCTCGTACGGGATGTTCCATTTCTTGTGCCACTTTTTGCGTGCCTTTTCGTACAGGAAGCCCGGTAGCTTGCCGCCCGCCTGCACGTAGTCGTTGTACGCCGGGAATGCACTCATCTCCTGAGCGCATCCGAGGCCCGTCACCTTCGTGGCGCCTGGTGCTCCGGTACAGTAGCGGAGTTGGCACTTGTTGCACGGCGCGCAGCCGCACGCCTTGGTCGTGACGTCCGTCTTATTGCACACGTTGCACTTGAGCGTTTTGTCGGCCCCTTTTCCGGCCCCTTTGCCCTTTCCTTTCCCGGTGTTTCCCGGGGTCGTATTGGTGCGTCCGCCTTTGCCTTTTCCTGTAAGCGCGCCCTTGTACGAGCCCTTGTTCTTCTCGGCATTGTTGATCTCCTTTGGCGCCGCCGTCTTCGTCTTTTGGCCCGTCACGTCCTTGAGCATGATCGCGATGTCGATGAGGAACTCGTCCCACGTCGGCAGCTCGGCTTTTCCCACCTTTTGCTTCTCGTGGGTGCGCTCGAGTTTGATCTTCTCCTCCTTCACGACGTTGGACTGGCCTGGCTGCAGTGCCGGCGGCAGCTCGTCGAGGAGCGCTTGCATCAGCAGGTAGTGCGATTTGGCGTATTGCTCGGATCGCGCCTCGAAGTCGGCCTTGAAGGTCGCTGCCCCCAGCTTGACCTGGTCGAGGGTCATCGCGCCCTTGAAGTATATCGTGCTCTTGAAGCGCATCTCCGCCGCGTGTTCGCTCAGCGTGCTCGACGCCTTGGTGCGCACACGTAGATCTTGGAGCAGCCGTATCCCGGACGATCGTAGCGAGAGGTTTGCGCTCGTCTCGAGGTGGAACACTTTCGCCGAGTCGCTGTCCGTCTTGACACAGCCGATGATCTGACGCGCTAGCCACATATCCGCCTTGGCGTACTTGGGATCGCCCATTCTTGTGAACATCGTTCCGTCGGATGAGATAACGTGGTTGATGAGTTCGGCTGCTTCAGGGCAGACGCCCGTCGATGCTGCCGCCAACCCGATCATCCATGTCTCGAGGAAGGACGCCGCCTTGTCAATCGGACAGCGCGTGAGCTGCTCGGAGTAGAGTTCCTTGACTTTCCACTCGTCAGCCCGTTCCAGTCGCCGCATTTCTGATTCTTCGCGTCGTTTCTCCTCGTCGCGTTCGGCGCTTGCGCGTGCTGCGTGGAAGTCATCGCTGCGCGCCTGCATTAAGCGCAGCTCGGCCTGCATGGTGAGCATCTTTTGCTCGAGTATGTGCTCGCGCAACTGCGCCGATGCTTGTTGCATTGCGAGCTCCATTTGCAGCCGATGTTCGTGCTCCATCCGCGCGATATGCGCCGCTTGTTCGTCACGCTCCCGTTGGACACGATTCAGTTCGCGTTGGATGTCGCGCTGCGTCTTTTCACGCAGCCACTCCGCTTCGCCGTCGTCTGGCGGCGGTGGTGGTGAATTCATTGAGCTCGCACGTCCCATCGTCGAGATCTCTTGTGCCTGGATCGCTTGTTCCGCGCCGGCGTGCTCGTCTTCCGATGCACCGATCGAGGCACGTCTCTGCGTGCTCGGGATGCGACCTTCCGCACTTCCGCCGCTCGTCGTCGAGCCTGCAAGTGACAGTCGCTGCTTAACCGCATTCAGCTGCTCTTCGAGCTTGCGTACGAGCATTTCATCGCCTTCTGCCGCTTCCTCAGCTTGCCAGAGGAGTGGTGGCGGTCCCCAGAGGGATTGCTTGGCCATCTTGGTGGCCGAAGCGATTGACTGGACCATCGTCTGGGCCGCGTCTCCGATCGTCCGCATCGGCGCTCTGTTCTGCACGACCGTGCTTGCGTCGAGCTCGACGGAATGAAATTCGGTTCTTTTCGGCCCTTTCTGCATGGAGGGGTCCTCGTCATTCTCCGTGAGTTCGTGTGCCCGAGCCCGCAGATCCGAAGGGCGTCCTTCTTGGTCGCCCGGTGTTGTTGCTTGCACCCCGGGTGGCTTTGCATCCGCGAGTGGTTGGTGTTGCGCAGTGGTAGTTCTTGCCTTGCCGCTCGTGTTTGAGCTGGCGTCGTCCGCGTTTCGCGAGTTCAGGGTCTCTGACGTTCGAACCGCTACCATGGGATCTGGCGTATTAGCCCGATAGGTATCCATGAGCTCCGCCGACCTCAGGCAACTGGGGTAGCGAGTCCCAGGTCTGCCAAGAAGGCGTGCACTTGTGGTCAAGAAGCAAAGCTTTTACTCTCGACTCACACGCGCTCCAGACATCGGGCTTTCCCCACAGGAAGGAAAGCCCATTTTCGCGCGCATGCGACCGGGACACCGTCACCGGTCCCAAAACAGAATGTCTCTACTCGCACTGGGGGCATATGTAGATCAATGATGTAGATATGGCATGGAGCAGCGAATATGGAGCGCGTACTCATCTATGCCGTATGTAGACCATGTGTTTGAACGGCTCTCACGACTCCGCGGGTCCCGCTTAACGGGTACCCGACGCGCGAGCGGGCGAAGATGCGAGATGATCTGGGAGATGCGCGGATGTACAACGGTAGGTGTGCGTGCAGAGCGTGCCCTGTGGCGAACCGTGGTCACGTCATAGTGATAGTCGTTATGGCGCATGTGGCATGAATTTTTTCGTCGGCACCCCAAAACCCGCCCGGCACCGACCGCCACCACAGAGCTCAGAGTTTACCGGAGTACAACGCAACCGAATTGTCAATAGAATTGTGGAGCGAAGCGGAGCGATCATCGCGGCGGGCTCTCCCGGAGCGAGCGCAGGAAGGTGGACAGCACGCCGTCGAGCTTGGCCCGGAGCTCCACGTGCACACGCGAGAAGGCCGAGCCCCGCTGGCCACGCGTCTCGTACGCCTCGGCCACGGCCGGGTCGCACAGGGTCGCCAGGTAGGCCCAGTCATTCTCGTCTGTCGCGCGCATCGTCACTCCGGGCGCATTGGCTACCAACAGTAGGATGCCCTGCCGTGCCGAGGCGGCGTCGGCGCAGTAAGCCGAGCTTCGAACGCAATCGTCGGGCGCCCTCTCGATCATCAGGTCCTCCGTCCACATGGCCTTATAGAGGTCGGCGACCACGAGCTCTAGCGAGATTGCATGCTCGCGCATCTCGGCTTCATAAAAGGCGCGAAGGCGCTCCGAGCAGCTCGTCGGGTGCCCCTGGTCCTTACGCCTCGCGGCGAGCTCGAGCTGCTTGCGTGCGTCCTCGGGCGTCTTCGCCTCGGGCAGCCGACCACCTGAGTGGTGGCAGGGCTGATAGCTCATGTAGAGCCGAAGGATGCGTGCACGATCGCCACCAGCGTCCGACCCCCCCCGAAGCAGCGCAAGCAGCTGGGGATCCGCCAGCATGAACTCCTCGGCATGCACGTTCCACTCGGAGCGCCCGCGGAAGCAGTTGGCGTACCTGTGGGGAAAGGGCGCCGTGGTGAGCACTTGCCTGCCGTATGGAGTTACCGCGGAAGCAGTTGGCGTACCTGGCGACGTACAGGTCAGCGCCGTTCTGGGCACCGAGCACGCGCGCCACGATGGTCACCTGTGCTTTGGTGCACTTGTCGCGCGTATCGACCTTGCCCCATCGAGGAGCCCCCCCCGGCCCGTCGCGCCGGCCTCGCTCACCCCTCCTGTCGCCCTTGGCATACCGTGCGACGTCGCTGGCCTCGGCGGCCGGCATCTGGAGCGCATCTCCGGGGATCTCGAGCGCATCTCCCGCCGCGTTGAGCGGCTGGCCGAGGCACAAGGACACGTCCGCTTCCCATTGGTTCGCGTGATAAAAGGCACGGCAGAATTGGGACAAGTCGCCCAATAAGCTGCGGTATCCATGGGGGAGGCTGGTGCACGTGACAGCATGGGGCGGGGCGTACGTGGTAAACCCTTGAAACGAGGCGTGGGATGGGCGCTGGCACTGGCAGCGCGTCCCAGGACCACTGCCGAGCCCGCCAAGCCTGTCGCCGCCGCCCTGCCTGTCGCCACCGCCCTGCCTGTCGCCATCGCCCTGCCTGTCGCCGCCGCCCTGCCTGTCGCCGCCGCCCTGCCTGTCGCCACCGCCCTGCCTGTCGCCAACGTACAGCTCTCGTGCCTTTCGGTCGTTGAAGGCCTCCTGCGGCGTGTCGCGCCGGCGCATGGCTCCGTACGAATCGAGCCCAAACTTAGCAGCCAGCTCTGGCGGCACTTGGAGCGTCTCCACCGGGACCGGAGGCTCGACGTAGCCGTTTGGGTGTGAAATCTTGAGATGGCGGCCCGAGAGCTCCATCCCGTTGAACGTGGCGACGGTGGCGGAGATCTTCTCGTCGCGGAACTCAACGAAGGCGAAGGTGGAGGTGGAGTTGCCGCCGGTGCGGATCTGCGCGTTGAGCACGGGCGGCCCAGGCGCCGGGTCGTACCCCTCGCACGCCTCTATCATCATCGAGAACAGCTGCCGCAGCATGGGCTCCGTGACGAGACCCGTCGGCAGGTTGCCCACGTAGAGCTCGCGCTGCTTCTTGGCGTTGACCGTCGCCACAATGGGGGGCATGTTCGGCATGTTCGGGTTCGCCATCATCCCAGGCATCATCCCCGGTGGCATGCCGCTCATGCCCGGCGGCAGACCCGTCGGCTTGACGCCCAGCGGCATGCCCGAGCCTCCCGAGCCCATGTCGTCCCACGCGCTCCACCGCGGGCGCCGCTCCCGATCGCGGTCATCGTAGCGGTCGCCGCGGTCTCGGTCGCCGCCGCGGTCGCGGTCGCCGCCGCGGTCGCGGTCGCGGTCTCGGCCGCGGTCCCGGTCGTCGAATCTATCATCACGCCGCCGCTGATCATACCGATCGTCGTCCCGGTCTCGGCGAAAGTGGTGGGACATGCGAGCACCACGCCGTGAAAACAGTCGTGAAAACTGTCGGAGAGTCGTGTAAACCTGGTCGCGCGTTGAAACATAGAATTGCGATTCATCAAAGCTACACAA
>ENA-UOXK01002196-UOXK01002196.1-mixed-culture-metagenome-genome-assembly--contig:-NODE-2196-length-11738-cov-36.382693_pt1 | contig 11738 bp, 9 predicted proteins | sample MGYA00238160_ERZ761638 | MGnify/ENA primary metagenome ERZ761638 (study PRJEB28912, sample SAMN08777098) | mixed culture metagenome | isolation source: Freshwater growth medium | place: USA...
GGACGGAGGCGTGGCCGACACAGCCTGCTATTACACAGGCCGTTAATCGGCGGGGAGCGGGGAAGGATTGACCCTCCCCCGCTGTAACACGATCTAGTACCGATAGGGCCACTGTTAACAGCGGCTGCCGCCGCGGCAGCGCGCGCGCCGCGGTGCCATCTCGCAGCCAATGGTGAATGGTAGTTCAGTTCAGTTCAGTTCAGTTCAGTTCAGTTCAGTTCAGTTCAGACGGAGATGATGAGACTTCCGTAGTTCCGTTGCGTCTCATCAGCACGCTCCCCGTCGAGATGATGAGACTTCCGTTGGCGTCTCATCATCTCCGAGACTTCCGTTGGCGTCTCATCATCTCCGTCGACTCTCACCCCCACTGCTAGCCTCGAGAGCACGCATTCGATAGGCTTCCGTTAGGTTCAAGGTTAAGGTTGTCTATTGTTTATGTGTATAGTAACTGAACTGAACTGAACCAATGGATACGCTTCGTCAAGTTCGTCAAGTTCGTCAAGTTCGCCGTGCAGCCTATGGATACGCTTCGTCGAGTTCGTCAAGTTCGTCGTGCAGCCTATGGATGCGCTTCGTCGCGCGGCTCGTCGGCGGCGCCTCGACGCCATCATGGTCCTCATCCAACATGCCCACGGCGGTGCGGGCGGCCTCGCCCAACACGACACCATGGGCCTCGCCCAACACGACGCCGTTGGAGGCGCGGGTGGCCTCGCGGAGGTCAGCGCCGCCGCCTCGGCTGGCCCCCGTGCCTCCCGAGCCGACCGACGCATCGATGCTGTCACTGAGCTTCGTCAAGTTCGTCGAGCTCGTCAAGTTCACATCGGTGCCGTCACTGATGCCGTACCGGCGCAGCAGCCTCTGCGTCTGGGGCTCAAGGCAAAGCTGATGCAGAGCGAGCGCATCCGTCTGGCGCAGGATGCGCAGCTGCTCGAGGAGACGCTGGCTCACCTGATGAGAGAGGCAATCATCATGGGTTATGAGTGATATTCAGTGGCAGGCCCAGTCGAACAGACGCTGGCTCACCAGTTGCGCCACGTTCGCCTCGCGTTGACCCGCGGCCAGCCGGTGCGCGTGGTGCTGCTGGAGTAGCCTGGCCAGCGGCTCGGCGCCCGCCGCTGCTGCCAAATCGGCGGCCGTCTCGCCTCGCCGATTCTCGCGGAACATGGACGCGCCGGCGTCGAGGAGCAGCGCGGCAACGGGTAGGTGGCCGGCCGCGCAGGCCCGATGCAGCGCAGTCTCGCCAGCCTTGTCCGCCGCCTCAACCTGAGCACCGTGCTCTAGAAGAATCTTCACGCACGGCTGGCTGCCACAGCACGCGGCCAGTGCGAGCGGCGTCGCGCCATCGGCGCTCACCGCCTGTACGTCGACGGCGAAGCCAAAGGTGACCAGCAGCACGTCGGCTGCCTCCGCATGGCCGTTGGCGCAGGCGTGGTGCAGCGGCGTCAGGCCAGCGCTGTCCGAGACGTTGCCCAACCTTGCATCGGCATCGAGCAAGCACGTCAACACCCTCACACCATTCCGCGCGGCTGCAATATGCGCAGCTGTGAGGCCGTCCCCGTGGGTACATGCACGCGGGCTCGCGCCCATTGATAGTAGAATGCGCACCGTTGCAGCCTGGTCTGCCGCCGCCGCAATGATCAAAGCTGTGCGGCCATCCTCGGCAGCAGCGTCGACCAGCAAGCCGGCCTCGACCACTTCGGTGACCACATCGTTATGGCCTGCGGCAGCCGCCTGCTGCAGGCGAAATAGTCGCGGATTCGAAGTGCCGCCGCGTGCCCACGCACTCACCGCCGCCGACACGAGGAAAGCGCCACCGAGCTCGAGCGCCAGCATTTCCTGGATGCCTACCGGTACCGGTGTGTGTGTCCCGGCTCCCCCCGGTGTCTTTTTACCGGTACCGGTAGAACTCGCGCCGGTACAGCGCGACGAAGAAAGCACAGGCTGCAAGCAACCATAAAAAGCTTGATTTCTTACGGTATGCAGCCTTGAGCCTAACGTTAACGAATCATATCTCTGAAGCGTTTTCGGACCGTGCCCGCGGTCCCTCGAGCCTCGTACCCCTGAGGCTGAGGAGCGCGTGCGAGCACGTGACCGGTGAGCGGTATACTTGGATTCGAAAGGCATTTAGTGCTGTGCCGCTCCGCAATGCGGGCAGAACTTCGCTTTGCGTGGGATCGGTCCGCAAGCAGGTCCGTTCTCGATGCAAAATTTGGTTGCCACTAGGGCTGGAGCAGGAGCGGGAGCGGGCGGAGCGGCAGGCGGTGGCGGTGGTGGTGGTACCCGAGGTGATTGCTGACTATGGTCGAACAGGACGATCGCTGTGGCGTCTGGACGGAGCGCCATCGACGCTGCCGGTGCGAATGCCGGAGGTGGTGGCTGAACGGCATGCGGCGGCTTTTCCGGTGGGATTGGCTGGGTCTTACGGCGCTTGTGTTCAGACGTACCATACGTCTGACCCACGCCACGTTTCTTGAGATCCAGGAAACCCAGCCCGCGTGCTTCAATGTGCTCAGGTGGTATCTTTACCACGCGCCATCCCCGACCTCGTTTGGGCTGGGCATCAAAGGATTCAGTGTGCACACGGCTGCACACGACTGTCAACTCGCTGTCCTTGTAGTCCGAGTAGCAGGGCAGATCCCTGCGAAGCCGCACGATCTCGTTCACTGCGGGCAATTTGTTGGTCGCCATGATTGACTCGAAGCAATTCGCAATTACATGTACGCAAGCGTCCCAACCCATACTATTGTAGGGTAAAAGTGGGTTTCGTCACTAGGGCTACCGGTACCAGATCTCCGTAACATATCTATCGGACTTGTATCTAAATTTGGCAATTCGAACTCACGCGCTTCAGTTCCGGCCCCTGCCACTGCCACAATACATCTGTATACAGTGCTTTACTGCTTTAGAAGCCGCTGTTACTCCACGACCTTGTCACAGAGCGAGTCATTTAGAAACAAGAGCGCCGGCGCGCCGGCTACTCTTTCGCGGCATCGACCCAGCAAGGCGTGCCCTGCCAGCACTCGGTAGACGCCAGCTTGAGCGCCGCCGTCCACTCGTCGAGCTCGACCGCCGACCCGTACGCGATCGGCGCGAGCTGCGCTGAGACGGCCGCGGCGACGGCGCCAAGCGCAATGGTGGCGGCAAGGGCCACAGACGGCCGGAGCACGGCGCAAGCAGTCGTGTGCCACGCACGCGCGCCGAGGAGGAGGGCAAAGTAGTAGGCGGGCAAGTAGTAGAAGAGGAAGGTCTGGCGGGACTGTGTGGCGTACGGGAGCCAAGTCAAGTCAAGTCAAGTCAAGTCAAGTCAAGTCAAGGGACTGTGTGGCTTACGGGAGCCAATGAATAAGAGGCCCCGAGGCAATCAGAGGCACTCAAGAGGCAATTAACGAGACTCGCCTGTGTGGCGTACGGGAGCCAGTGCATGAGATACGCGACCACGAGGGAGCCTACCCCTCCTGGTCGGAGGGTATGAACGAGCCGGGCGGCCGCGTCGTCGCGGGCGGCGCCGCATGGCCACGGTCGCAGGACGCACGCGAGGCGCCACGCGAGGCCGAGCGAGGCGGCAGCGGCGATCGCCGTGGTAGCCAGAGTCGTATGTGGGCTCGGGTGAATGAAGATCCCATAGACGTGCGGCTCGCTCACGTGCTGTGCGAGGGCACTCCAATGCTTGACGAGATTAAAGTACACTCCGCGCCACGCGAGTGGCCACGTGTACCAAGCCGTGTCAAACGGATGCGAGCCGCGAGGGAAGAGGATCGCCATGTTCCGGTTGTACCAGAACTGGGTCCGGAGGTGCTCGAGCGCGAGCGCCACCAAGCCCGGCGGCGGGCGTCCGGCAGCCAAGGCAGCTCGTTGGTGTGGATTGCCGAGAAGCGTACTCTGGAAGAGCGGGCTCATGTACCCATCGCCGTTGCCCGTGCGCGGCAGATGGGCAAGGTGCACCGAGAGTAACAGCAGATGCAGAGCCACTGGTAGCCCAAGCAGCAGCCCGCCGCGCACCACCATCTGCCAGAGGAGCGTCCGCGAGCCGCGCCGCTGGAAGACATAGTGAGAGAGCGTGTGCACATTCTGCAGGCCCAGCCACCCGAGAGTCGTGAGAGCCATCGCGTACTTGCACTGCAGCGCGCAGCCGAGGCTTACGCCGGTCGCAACGAGTGCCCACATCGGGGTCGGTGGCGGTGGCGGTGGGGGTGGCGGTGGCGGTGGCGGTGGCGGTGGCGGTGGCGGTGGCGGTGGCAATGGTGGCGGCGGCAATCGTGGCGGTGGAGGAGGAGGCAGCGGCGGAGGAGGAGACAGCGGCGGCGGCGGCGAGCGCGTGAGGGGATCCGATGAAGCTGGCTCCGGCGGCTCTTCGGACCTCTGGCACTGACGAACCTCTGACGAAGCTGGCTCCGACGGCTCTTCGGACCTCTGGCGCTCGCGCTGCAGCGTGCACGCTGGCTTCGGCGGCGGCGCACAGGCCCATAGCGCAAACAAATGCGTCAGGGCGATGAAGAGCATTTGCACCATGTCGTTGAGGTGCAAGCGCGAGAGGCCGATCCAGAGGGGATCGATGAGCACCAGCCAGCTGCAGAGGAGGGCGGCGAGCACATGGAGACGCATGGCGCAGCATGTGGCAAACGTGAGCGGCACCATGAGCGCGCCGCAAATGGCCGGCACAAGCCGCTGTGCAGCGAGAGTACACGCGGCTGCAAACGGCGCGGTCTCCTCGTAAGGACACGAGGCGCGGCCTTTGAAGCCGAGCGCGGTTGCCGTCCAGTACATGAGCAGTTTGGCGAGAGGTGGGTGCACGTCGAAAAAGTAGGCCCCGTCGTGGTACCAATTTAGAAAGCGGCCGACGTGCGTCTCGTCGTACACTGGTGTTGCTGGCTCGTGCAGATTCCACAGGCGCGTGAAACAGGCGGTGGCGGTGAGCAAGCCGACAATGGCGCCGCCAGCATCGAAGCGCAAGGCATCTTTCGATGGGTCGTAGTGCCGTGGTCGCTGCCGTGCGGCCCGTTGGATGATGACGGCCGCTCTACTACGATCGATCTTCCTGCGACCCGGCATCTTTCTCGCTCGTGGCCGAGGCGTTCCTCATTGGTTCACGCGACGACGCACAAACCTCCGCACGTGCTCGCAAGAATAGGGGAAAACACATCCGCACTGCGCGCGCGCGCCTAGGGCGCTCTCATTCTCTCGAAGGGGTACCGGTAACGGAGTTCACAAATTATTCACGAGGGTCCTCTTCGAGTCATATGCGTGTCCTCTTCCTCCTCTCGCGCTTTCTGAATCGCCCGCCCGAATGAAACAGCCCGCCGCCCTCCTGGCCACCCTTTCATCCCTCGCCGCAAGCTTCGCACCACGCGAGCAGCCTCCCACCTACCGGCACCGCGTGCGTGCCACCTTTTCGCACGACCCATCCGCATTCACGCAAGGCCTGTACTACGAGGCTGGACGTGACACACTACTCGAATCGACCGGGCTGTATGGCGCTTCCTCGGCGCGGCGCGTGGATTTGCGAAGCGGCCGCGTACTCGAGTACCACGCACTACCCGACGAGTGGTTTGGCGAGGGGCTCGCCGTCGCCACCGGCGGCATGGCACTGCAGCTCTTGTGGCGAGAAGGCGTGTGCCTTGTGCGGGACGCGAAGACACTCGCGCTGCGACGCACGCTGCCGATGCCCGCGGGCATGCGCGAGGGCTGGGGGCTCACCTCCGACGACCGAGGCACGCTGTACGCCTCCGACGGCACGTCGACGATCCACGTGCTCGGCGGCAACCTAGAGGGTGACGCGATCGAAGTGAAGCGGACGGTGGAGGTGACGGCCGCCGGCCGGCCGCTCGCCGACATCAACGACATGCAATGGATCCACGGCGAGCTCTGGGCCAATCTGTTTCGTCAGGACCGGCTGGCGGTTATTGACCCATTGAGTGGCGCCGTACGCTGCTTCGTCGATCTGTCGGGGCTGCTAGGTCGGGAGGAGAGGCAACGGCTCGGATACGAGGAGGTGCTCAACGGCATCGCGCACGATGCGCGCGGCGACCGCCTCTTTGTGACGGGTAAGTGCTGGCCGAAGCTCTTCGAGATTGAGGTCGAGGAGCCCGCGTGGAGGCGCCCGTGAGAGTGAGGGGCAGAGAGCAGAAGAGCGCCTTGAGGTTCACAGCTGTCCAGGGCGCTTATCACCGGGTTGCTCACTCCGCTTACATTGTATTGGGATAACGAATCCCTTCCATTCACACTTGTGTGTTCATGATCTATCGCGCTGTTTCGGGCGTTTCCGACGTTGTCAGGAGAGGGGAAAGGCTCCTCTTTAGCCCGGCCGCCAACTCGGCCGCCATGGCGGCGAAGCTCACGATCATCGAGTCGGCGAGGATATCGGCGATCGTGGAGGAGGCGCTCGAGAAGCTCTCCTTCCTTGCCTCTATCACGCCCGACGTGATGGCCCATCGGGACGAGCTCTCACAGATCGTGGGAGATGAGATCACGCGCATCATCCAGGAGCAGCGCTCGCTCGAGACACGGTACGAGCAGCTGATCGCGCAGCGGACCTCGCTCAAGGCGCTCTCTAACAAGACCAAGTTCCTTGAGAACCAGGAGCAGGTCAAGGATGTCGCCCGCAAGCTGCGCGAGTCGACGATGGAGCTCTGCCGCAACTTGAAGGGCAATCCGAACATTGCGGAGAACCTGTCCAAGATCCAGACGGAGCGCTCGTCGCTGCAGAACTTGCTCTCAAAGACGCTGCGCGAGCTGCGCGAGTCGTCCTTCTCGACGCTCACGACGACCGTCGAGGAGGAGAAGGCGCGCAACGAGATGATCCGCGAGGTGATCGCCAAGGAGAAGGAGGTCTCTGCGTCGGTCAAGCGGCTGCAGATCGATCTGACGACGGAGAAGCAGATGCACGAGCAGGAGGTGGAGGAGCGCAACGAGATCATCGCCAAACTCAAGGAGGAGCTTGTTGCCGTGCGTACCAAGTCGTCGATCGAGACGCAGTACTTGCACAAGGTGGCGAAGGCGCGCGGCCAATCGCTCAACCGCGCGTACAACTCGCAGACCTCTGAGCTCGAGGAGCAGATTTGGCACGTGAAGAAGGAGCTCGAGATCGAGATCGGCGCGAACCGCGAGACCGAGGACTTCGTCAAGAAGAAGACCCAGGCCCTGATGAAGGAAGTCCAAATTTGGGAGGAGAGGTATCAGCACGATCTCGAGGCGCAGGATCAGGCGCTCGAGGCGCTCAAAGAGGCGCGAGCGGCGGACCTGATCAAGCTGAACGACTACACGGAACGCGAGGCCAAGGAGCTAGAGGAGAAGCAGCGGCGGGAGGAGGCCGAACGACTCAAGGCACAGGCGGAGCGCGCGCGCAGGCTGGAGGAGGAGCGAAATCTATGGGCTGCCACCAAGTGCCAGGCGCTCTGGCGCGGCTACCAGCAGCGTCAAGCGGCGGCGGGCGGCGGCAAGAAGGGCAAGAAGGGCAAGGGCAAGAAGAAGAAGTGAGCGCGCGCGGCATCAGCCTCGGGCTTCGTCAGCCTCGGGTTCGCCTGTCCTCGCGACCTGCCGCCACCACCCGCTCGCACGCAAAGATGCAATATAGCGGCATCATGCATGGGCGGCACGCCACAAATCCCTACGTCTATCCGAGCGGGCCGGCCGCTACTCGCCACGACTTTACTGCCTCGCGCCTGGCGGTCAATATTTGCGTGTTGTTTAGTCAGTTCACACGTGATTTTCGCACTAACTTTCACGTCTCGAGAGTGCCCTTCCTTAGACCTTCCGAGTAATGAAACTGCCAATTCACAGCCAATGTTTAGAATTCGACACCCAATTCACACCCTCAACAGCCGACACGTGACGAACATGGACCTCTATCGCACGCTGGGCGTTGCTCGAGACGCGCGGCCAGCCGACATCGCCGCCGCATACCGAAAGAAAGTCGCCACGCTGCATCCTGATTCTGGCGGCGATCCGTATTCATGGCGAGCTATACAGCAAGCGTACGACACGCTGATAGATGAGCAGAGCCGGGCAGAGTATGATGGATACGAGGATGACTATGCCGAGGAGGAGCAGGAGGAGGAGGATGGCACGAGTGAGTTTGAGGAGCCGTGGTACCGAAAGCTCGAGGCGTTCGACTTGTTCGCCGCGCTTGGTGTCCACCGCGTGGCGGACGGCACGATCATTGGAGGCGGCACACGTTGCCGTGCGCAGTTCTACAAGTTGTCGACACGCACGCGACCGCTCGCTCCCGAGCGCTACATCGGCGTCGAGGAGTACGCCGCCGACGTCGTGAGGTACCGCCAGACGTGCCTGGCCTTCCTCACGCTTCGAGACCCCGCCAAGTACGCCATCTACCGTGACATGGGGTACGAGCGCCTTCGCGCGGCGGAGTCATACCAGGAGGACTCCGTGTTTGAGCAGGACCCAGATAAGGTGGTGCGCGACTTTTTCGACGGCGTGAACGCGGCCGACCGCGAGTTCCTCCTCGCCAATGGGCAGGACGCGGCCGATGACGGATTCGACGGCGAGCAGCGGATGCGGCGGGTCGGCCTGAAGCCGTGGGGAGGTGAAGCGGAGGCAGCGGAGGCAGAGGAGGAGGAGGAGGCAGCAGAGGAGGAGGCAGCGGATGACGATGGCGAGAATAAGGTTGAGGAGGACGAGGAGGACGAGGACGAGGACGAGGACGAGGACGAGGACGAGGACGAGGACGAGGACGAGGACATAGTGGTTCTGGCCGCGGCTGCAAGAGAACTCGCCGAAGAGCGTACCCGCGCGAGCAAGCTCCTGAGTCCCTCCGTACATGCGCGCCAGCTGCGCGACCTGCCGCCGCCGCCGCCGCCTGTGGGGAGCAGTGCGTATGCCCTGTGGAAGAGTGCGATGGAGGAGGAGCGCAGAGAACGCGCGGCTGCGGAGGCGCGGGCGGTGACGGCGCTTGAGACGGCGCGTGCCAAGAAAGCGTTCCTGTCCGCCAAGAGAACTCGTTTGCTGCAGGGTGCGGCCCTTATTGACATGGGTGGAGAGGCGAGGCGGGCGGCGCGGCGGACGAGGACGACGGTGTGGTGGCGACGCTTCCCATTCGCGCGGCGCATTCACAGGTGAGCGCATTCACACTCGTTCACAGAGCGGATCGGACAGCTTCACGAAGCTTCAGGGCTTTTGTTCACACTTGTCACTTCATTGCGCACTTATGAATAGTGTGGCGCCTCGTCATAGTAATCGGCTCTCACCCTCGTGGCTTTTTCTGTACAATTAATGCTTGAGCGTTGCGAGGTCTATTGTACGTAACTCGTAAGCGCTAACGGTAATGCGCGCGGGGTTCGCTCCGGGAGTCCGACCTTAGTCCGACCCCTACACGAATGCCGCGCGATGTGGGTCAACCCTCTCTGTGCGTCTCGGCGTGTGGTGTAGTAATGGCAGGCCGAGCCTCAGACTTCGCGCAGCCCCGATCTCAATCCGATCTCAATCCGATCCCTCCATCTGATCTCAATCCGATCTGCCCGTGCCCTCGAACGCGCGCTGCCCGCGCAAGTGCGACGCCTTGCGTTCAACATCGTCGCCTTCTGCCACGATCGGGCGATGCAGGCGCGTGGAGACTATCGCACACCACACGACACCAAGCGCCATGGCGAACGGCGGCTGCCACGGGCTGGGCAGCGACAGGTAGCTGAAGCTGAGACCGCACCCCCAGAGCGTCCACATCCGGCCGAGAGGGTCGATGGTGTCGTGCCGGATGCGGAAGCGCGCGTACTCTAAGTCAGCCGTCGACGCCGCGGTTACAGCGCCGATTGTCAGGCCGAGCACTGCTGGTGCAAAAAGGGCTTGATCGACAATGGTACGGAGCACGACTTCATACGTCCAGCCCGGAAAGGAGACGAGCAGACGACGGTACCAAAGCTCGCCCGCGCACCCGACGAGCCCGCCCACGACGGCAGCGAAGCGCACCGTCCGCGCCACGCCATACTCGGGGCTGGCGTCTGCTGCAAGCCGCGGCCGCGACGCCAAGTCTGCCATGGCACTATACGGATTGTCATGCCGCACGTACGCGTCGCCAATCATGTCCAACCCCGTCACCTGCACGACCTGCGAGAGCACGTCGCCTGCTGCGGCAGCAAGTGCAGATCCTGCTGCAGCACCCGCCAACGGACGGTTGTGCAGGAAGCGGAGGTAGACTCGCAATGCTTGTGGAAGTTGGGCGGATGCCGTCGCATCACCCAAACGCCCCGGTGTCGCAACATCGTGCCAATGCCGTCGAAGCACGCGCAGGTGGGTTCGACTGGGAACGGCGCGCTTCCATTGTTCAACCCTACCGAGGCGATGCCACATGGCGTATTTCTTCAGAATAGCCTAATGCCGGCGTGCGTCACCGAACGCAGTCGCTCAGGCCAGGAGACAGACATCATCCCCTTCATCAAAAAGATATGCAAGTCAAGTCTAGTCAAGTCAAGTCAACAGGTCAAGAGCGGCCAGGCCTGACTAGACACGACTTCCTTCGAAAAAAGGAAAAGCACGATCGTATTCTAGAATCGTGCAAACTATCGTGCACTACTCTTGATCGGCGTCTCATGTGTGCCTCGAGCGCGGCACGAGATGGAGTGGAATGAAGAGCCCAACGAGTGGCCGTATCCAGCCGCCTTCGACTCTCCGCCGCGCGCGTCGCTCCCGCCCCCCTCGGCTGGGCCGTCTGACTTTGACGAGCTATGTATGAAGGTGATCAAGGCCGGTGACATGACGTCTGTGATCAACGACAAGGTTAAAGACGAGGTTCGTTTCGAAGTGGCAGTCGCACTGGTGTACGCACGAAGGAACCCACACATCATTGAAGAAGGCTGCGGCAAGAAAGCTGCCGATGGCAACTCGACGGTGCAGGCGCTGTGGCGTCGCATTGCAGAAGAGTGCCGCTTCTCGGAGGAGGAGAAGCCAGCCCCGCTCGGAAGCAAGATCTCCAAGGTGGCGAAGTATGCGCGGACGATCTTAACCGAGAAGTGGAGCGATATACAGTTGCCGAATTTCGGGGCGTGGCGTACGAATGAATTCATGTCCTACATTGAGGGCTTGGGGAACCTCATCGATGGATTCAACCCGAACGCGTACGACCCGAAGCTCTGTGATGCCCTCCGGCGGCTGGCAGAGAAGTGCATGGAAAAAGCGGCTCGCAGAGAAGAGCAAGGATTCGTCAAGTGCGAGGATGCAGGCACGCCGAGCGTTGTGAAGCATGCCGAGGCGATGGATGAGGCGATGGCTTACGAAGCACCGCTGGACTTTGCTGCGCAGCTAGCAGAAGACGCTGCTGCGAAGGCACACGCGCGAAGAACCAAGCCGAAATCTCCGAGATCTCCGGCCAAGCGTCAATGCCTGGAGGCCGTAGCGGCGTGCGCGGCCGCGTCCTCTAGCGTGGGCGCGCCCCCCTCTGGCGCGGGCGCGCCCCCCTCTGGCGCGGTCTTGCCCCCCTCTGGCGCGGTCGCGCCCCCCTCTAGCGCGGTCGCGCCCCCCTCTGGCGCGGTCGCGCTCCCCTCTGGCGTGGTCACGCCACCCTCTAGCGTGGTCGCGCCGGCGTGTGCGCGCCCGCCCGCGCCGCCGTCTCCGCCCAAGCCCATGCAGGCGGGGTCACCCGTACCGTCTGCGTCGCTCATGCCGCCCGTGCATGCCGTGCCGCCCGCGCCACCCGTGCATGTCGTCTCGCTCGTGCCGCCCGTGCATGTCGTCTCGCTCATGCCGCCCGTGCATGCCGTGCCGCTCGTGCCGCTCGTGCCGCTCATGCCGGCTGT
>ENA-UOXK01002204-UOXK01002204.1-mixed-culture-metagenome-genome-assembly--contig:-NODE-2204-length-11720-cov-20.757051_pt1 | contig 11720 bp, 7 predicted proteins | sample MGYA00238160_ERZ761638 | MGnify/ENA primary metagenome ERZ761638 (study PRJEB28912, sample SAMN08777098) | mixed culture metagenome | isolation source: Freshwater growth medium | place: USA...
CGAGCTTCTGACCGTCGAGCATGTTCTCGTGGATGTAGTGCTGCACGAAGAACCACGCGCCCTGGTTTTGCGGCTCGTCCTGGCACCACACGATGTCGGTGGCGTTGGGGTACTTGCGCAGTTCTGCACCAAACACCTTGTGCGGGAACGGATAGAGCTGTTCCACGCGCAGGATCGCCACGTCGTCGGACTCGCGCTCCTCGCGCTTTTTCACCAGGTCGTAGTACACCTTGCCCGAGCAGCAGATGACGCGCTTGACCTTGTCGGCCTTCTTCGCCACGTCGGCGTTCTGGTCGGGGATCACGGTCTGGAAGCCGCCCTTGGTGAACTCGGACAACGGCGAGGTCGCGTCCTTGTTGCGCAGCAGCGACTTGGGCGTGAAGATGATCAGCGGCTTGCGCAGTCCGCGGATCATCTGGCGGCGCAGCACATGGAAGATCTGGCTGGCCGTGGTCGGCTGCACGATCTGCATGTTGGTGTCGGCGGCCATCTGCATGAAGCGCTCCAGACGCGCCGAGCTGTGCTCGGGGCCCTGGCCTTCGTAGCCGTGCGGCAGCATCAGCGTGATGCCGTTGACGCGGCCCCACTTCACTTCGCCGGACGCGATGAACTGGTCGATCACCACCTGGGCGCCGTTGACGAAGTCGCCGAACTGCGCTTCCCAGATCACCAGCGTGTTCGGGTCGTTGGAGGCGTAGCCGTACTCGAAGGCCAGCACCGCTTCTTCGGACAGGATGGAATCGATCACCACGAACGGAGCCTGGTTGTCGGCCACGTTCTGCAGCGGCACGTAGGTGCCCTCGTCGAACTTCTCGCGGTTCTGGTCGTGAATCACGGCGTGGCGGTGCGTGAACGTGCCGCGGCCGCAGTCTTCACCCGAGAGGCGCACCGGGAAGCCGCTGGCCACCAGCGAGGCAAACGCCATGTGCTCGCCCATGCCCCAGTCCACCGGAATCTCGCCACGGCCCATGGCCGCGCGGTCGGCGTACACCTTCTTCACCAACTGGTGTGGCGAGATGGTGTCGGGGATCGTGGTGAGGCGTTCCGACAGGCGCTTCCACTCGGCCATGGGGATGGCGGAGTCGGAGCTGTCGGTCCACTTTTTGTTGAGGTAGGGGCTCCAGTCGACCGCGAACTTGCTCTTGAAGTTGGTCAGCACCGGGTCGACCGTGTGGCGTCCGTCGTCGAGCGCGGCGCGGTAGGCCTTGACCATGTCGTCACCGATCGACTCGCCCAGGCCCTGCGCGACCAGTTTGTCGGCGTACAGCTTGCGCGTGCCGGGATGGGACGCGATTTTCTTGTACATCAGCGGCTGGGTCAGGCTGGGGGTGTCCTGTTCGTTGTGGCCGAGCTTGCGGAAGCACACGATGTCGACCACCACGTCCTTCTGGAAGGCCATGCGGAATTCGAGCGCGAGCTGGGTGGCGTACACCACCGCCTCAGGGTCGTCACCGTTCACGTGCAGCACCGGCGATTCGATCATCTTGACGACGTCGGAGCAGTACAGCGTGGAGCGGCTGTCGCGTGGATCGGAGGTGGTGAAGCCGATCTGGTTGTTGATCACCAGGTGCACCGTGCCGCCGGTGGAGTAACCCCGCGTTTCGGCCAGTGCCAGCGTTTCCATCACCACGCCCTGGCCAGCAAAGGCCGCGTCGCCGTGCACGAGCACCGGCAGCACCTGCTTGCCCAGCGGATCGCCACGGCGGTCCATGCGGGCGCGCACCGAGCCTTCAACCACAGGGTTGACGATCTCGAGGTGTGAGGGGTTGAAGGCCAGCGACAGGTGGACCGGCCCGCCGGGGGTGGTCACATCGGAGCTGAAGCCCTGGTGGTATTTCACGTCGCCGGAAGGCAGGTCTTCAGGGGCGGTGTGGTCGAACTCGGCGAACAGGTCCTTGGGCATCTTGCCCAGGGTGTTCACCAGCACGTTCAGGCGGCCGCGGTGGGCCATGCCGATCACGATTTCCTGGATGCCGACCTGGCCCGCCTGGCGGATCAGCTCGTCCATGGACGCGATGAAGCTCTCGCCGCCTTCGAGCGAAAAGCGCTTCTGGCCCACGTACTTCGTGTGCAGGAAACGCTCGAGGCCTTCGGCCGCGGTCAGGCGATCGAGGATGTGTTTTTTCTTCTCGGCGTTGTAGGCCGGCTTGGAGCGCGTGCTCTCCAGACGCTCCTGCCACCAGCGCTTCTGGCTCTGGTCGGTGATGTACATGTACTCGGCGCCAATGGAGCCGCAGTAGGTTTCACGCAGGGCATTGAGCAACTCGCGCAGGGACATCGTCTCCTTGCCGAAGAAGGTGTTGCTCGTGTTGAAGATCATTTCCAGATCGGCGTCGGCAAAGCCGTAGAACGCCAGATCGAGCTCGGGAATGTTGTCGCGCTCGGCGCGCTTGAGCGGATCGAGGTCGGCCCAGCGGGCACCCACGTTGCGGTAGGCCGCGATCAGCTGCTGAACGGCGACGCGCTTGCGGCCCAGGTCGGAGTCGGCGCCAGCGGCGATGACGACCTTGGTCCCGCCCTGCTTGGCACGGTCGGCAAAGGCGTTGATGACGGGCTGGTGCGGAACGTCGCGGGCGTCTGATCCGTCGCCGGCAGGCACGTTCTGGAGGGCGTCGAAGTAACCACGCCAGTTGTCCGGCACGCTGCCGGGGTTGGCAAGGTAGTTCTCGTACATCTCTTCCACGTACGGCGCGTTGCCGCCGAAGAGGTACGAGTTGGTCTTGTAGGCAACATAGACGTTGCCCCCATTGGCTTGGGAATCGCTCATAAATCCGCTGACCTCCGTTTCCCTGCAGGAAACATTAGCTGGTTAGAAAAACCTTCCGCTGCACGGCTTGACCGTTATGCGGATGCGACAGTGACTGTGGAAGGACCTGACTGCAACCCAGGATTGTGCCACCTTGGGCTGCGCGTGCTGAAAAAGTTTGGCGACAGTGCAATGACGTCAGGATGTCACGCGGGGAGACAGGCGCTCCGACGGTGGTACGGCGCTGGGCTCGTCGATCTCGATGGCGATCTGCGTGCACACCGTGCGGCACAACATCACCGCCTTCTCGCTCTGCACCCGGTAAATCACCTGCGTGCCCTCCTTGCGCTTGGCGAGCACGCCCGAGCGGTAGAGCAGGTTCAGGTGTTGCGACAGGTTGGGCTGGGTGGTGTCGATCTCCTGCAGCAACTGCGAAACCGACTTTTCGCGGTCGCACAGCGCACTGAGGATGCGCAGCCGCATGGGCGTAGCCAGCACACCAAAGAGCTCGGCCGCGAGTTCAAACACCCGCACCCGTTCCACCTGGCCTTCGGATTCGATCATCTTGTCCATGGCACCCATCGCTCGTGTGAATATAAGCATGGATCATACTTAGAAAGCACCGAAACCGCGATGCACCCGGCTGCGCATCGAGCACCTGCGCGGCCCTCAGGCCAGCAGGTCCTTGATCTGCTGCAGCGCGGCCGGATCGTCCATGGTGGTCAGGTCGCCGGGGTCGCGGCCTTCGCACACCGCCTGGATGGCCCGGCGCAGCAGCTTGCCGCTGCGGGTCTTGGGCAGCACCGAGACGAAGCGCACGCGGGCCGGGCGCGCCACGGCGCCCAGTTGTTCGTCCACCAGTTTCATCACCTCGCCTTCGAGCTTCAGCCTGGCTGCGTCGTCGGTGAGTGTCGAGGCGTCCTTGACCACGGCAAAAGCCATGGCCACCTGTCCCTTGAGCTGGTCGGCCACCCCGACCACCGCCACCTCGGCAATGCGAGGGTGGCTGGAAATGCTTTCCTCGATCTCACGCGTGCCCAGGCGGTGCCCGGCCACGTTGATCACATCGTCGGTGCGGCCCAGGATGAAGAAGTAGCCGTCTTCGTCCTTGATGCCCCAGTCGAACGTGCTGTAGACCATCTTGCCCGGCACGCTGGACCAGTAGGTCTTGACGAAGCGCTCGTCGTCGCGCCACACGGTCTGCATGCAGCCCGGTGGCAGCGGGCCTTCGATGGCCACCACGCCTTTTTGCCCAGGCTCGGTGAGCTCGGCGCCGGTCTGGTCGTCGAGCAGCTTGACGTTGTAGCCGTACACCGCGCGCCCGGGCGAGCCGAACTTGCTGTTGGCCGGCTCCACGCCGTTGCACAGCGACAGGATGGGCCAGCCGGTTTCGGTTTGCCAGTAGTTGTCGATGATGGGCTTGCCCAGCGCGTCGGCGATCCACTGAGCCGTGGGCTCGTCCAGCGGTTCACCAGCGAGAAACAGGGCCTTGAGGCTGGAGAGGTCGTGGTCCTTGATGAACGAGGCGTCGTACTTCTTGAGCACCCGCACCGCCGTGGGCGCGCTGAACATGACGCTGACCTTGTACTTCTCGACCAGGTGCCACCAGATACCGGCATCGGGCCGGATCGGCAGGCCCTCGTACATGATGGTGGCCATGCCGGCGATCAACGGGCCGTAGACGATGTAGCTGTGACCCACGACCCAGCCGATGTCGCTGGTGGAGAAGTACGTTTCGCCCGGCTCGCCCATGAACACGTGCTTCATGCTCGCGGCCAAGGCCACGGCGTAACCGCCGGTGTCGCGCTGCACGCCTTTGGGTTTGCCGGTGGTGCCGCTGGTGTAGAGCGTGTAGCTCGGGTGGGTGGCATCCACCCATTCGCAGGGCACCACGGTGTCCAGGTGCTGTCCGCGCGCACTGGCGTAGTCCACATCACGCCCGGCGGTGAGCTTCATGGGCGCCAGACCGCGGTTGACCATCAGCACCTGTGCCGGCTTGTGGGTGGAGAGGCGGATGGCCTCGTCCAGCAGCGGCTTGTATTCGACCACCTTGCCACCGCGCGAGCCGGCATCGGCACTCACGACGACGACAGGGGAGGCGTCTTCAATGCGGCTGGCCAGCGAGTGGCTGGCAAAGCCGCCGAACACCACCGAATGGATGGCGCCGATGCGCGCACAGGCCAGCATGGCAAAGGCCGCCTCGGGAATCATCGGCATGTAGATCAGCACGCGCTCGCCCTTCTTCACCCCCAGGCTGAGCAAGACCGCGGCCATGCGCTGCACCTCGGCGTGCAGTTCGCGAAAGCTGTAGCTGCGCTCCACATCGGTTTCGGTGGAAACGAAGATCAGCGCGTTCTGGTCGGCCCGGTCCTTCAGGTGACGGTCCACCGCGTTGTGGCACAGGTTGGTGAGCCCGCCTTCGAACCAGCGGGCGAACGGCGGGTTGTCGTGATTGCAGACCCGGTCAAACGGCTTTTTCCAGTCCACCAGGGCGGCCTGCTCGGTCCAGAACGCGTCGCAGTCTTCGATGGATCGGCGGTAGAACTCGGCGTAACCCTGCGTCTGGCTCATGAACGTCTCCTGCTGGCGTGGTAGTGGTCTGCACTCAAACTGAATTCATAATTATGAGCAGCCGGCTTGCGACAGGCTGACATGCGCCGGGACCATCCCCCGCACATGTTCCTCGGGCTTACTTGATCAACGCCTGCACGTCGCGAAACAGCGGGTGGTCCGCCGTGCGCAGCCACTCGAAGGCCACCATCTCGGTGGTCACCAGTTCGGCGCCGGCGCTGGCCAGACGGTCAAAGGCGGCATCGCGGTTGCGCTCGGTGCGAGAACCGCAGGCATCGGTGACCACCCAGACATCAAACTCCTGTTCGATCAGCTCCAGCGCGGTCTGCAACAAACAGACGTGTGCCTCGCAGCCTGCCAGCACCACCGTCTGGCGCTCGGCGGCGGGCGCCGCCGCGGGTTTCTGCAGGTGCTTGGGCAGGCTGCGCGCGTTGCCGCCACCCTGCGCCGGGCGGGCGGGTGGGCGCAGCCAGTCGCCCAGGCCATCAGACACGGCACCGAAGTGCATCTTCGACAATGTCTTGCGGCACAGCTCGCGCAACTCCGGCGGAATGGAGCCGAGTTTTTCGGGATTCTGTTCGGTGCCCCAGATCGGCACCTCCATCAACTGGGCCATGCGGGCCAGGCGCACGGCATTGGCGAGCACCTGCGGGCCTTCAAAAATGGCGGGCATCAGGCGAGCCTGGTAGTCCACCAGCACCAGTTGGGAGTCGTCAGCGTCCAGCAGCATTCGTGTCTTTCGTGTGTCGTTCAAGGAGTCGGGATGGGGGATTTTCGCAGCGCGGCGCGCGCCACTGCTCCGCCGTGCCTCAAAGACCGAACAAATCCGCCTGGTCCAGTCGCCGGGATGTTGCCGGTGCACCGGGGTTGAGCCGCTCGACCAACTGCTCCACATAGGTCACGAACAGCGCTTCGGCCGACTGTCCGAACAGCCCGAGGCGGCCGGTGTGCTGCAGCAGCAGCAGACCCACACCGTGGGCAAACAGCGCGGTGTTTTCGCGCATGGCCACGTCCAGCGACAGTCCCATGGCCTGCAACGCCACCTCGCAGGGGCGCAGTGCGTCCTGCAATCGGCCGTTGAGCTGTTGGTTGAGGTCGCCGGCGAGCCCGTGCGCCGACAGCCCCTGCACCAGATAAAAGCCCAGATCCAGATCGCGCGGGCTGCGGGCATAGAAACCGAACCACGCTTGCGCCTTGGACGTCAACGTCAATTGGGGTTGCGACTTGAACGACCGGGCACCAGCCACCTCGGCGTTGAGCCGCTCCAGCGACTCGGCGAGCAGCGCGGCATAGATCGCCTCTTTGCTGTCGAAATAACTGTAGATCGCCCCCGGCGTGTAGCCGGCGCGGCGTGCGATCTCGCGGATGCTGGCGCCCTCCACGCCCCGCTCCGCAAACACGCTTCGCGCCGCATCCAGGACCAGCGCCCGCCGCGTGTCGGACATGGCGAGCTGGCGCTGCTGGCGTTGCTGCTGTTGGCGCTCGGTGGCCTCACGCTCGGCAGCCGACAAGACCGGGGTGAGTTCGTGCAACTGGACTTCCATGACCGCAGTGTAGCCGGGCATTTTGACCCGTTGATTTTTTTGAACAACCCGTCATTTGTTTGAACTGCGTTCAATTCATGAGCCATCCGTCGCTTGTTTGAACGTGCCCTTGGCGATTTGCTCGGCGCCAAAGCTCTGAACGGTCGTTCAACGCCTCCACGCGGAAGAATGTCTGCTCGAGCACCCCAAACACCAACAAAATCAAGCATTTGCGGACCATTTCTCGCTTGACTTGCCAAGGTATCGCCGATACCCTGCGCGGCATGCGTCACATCCTCCCTGTTATTCTGGTCAGCCTGTCGGCTGCGGTACACGCCGCTCCGCCAGACTCCGCGTTCGAGGACATGGACGCTTTGCTGGTGGAAAAGGGCCTCATGGCCCGCCTGGGCAACCAGCTGCAAAACGCCCGTCACAGCGTGGGCGACCAGGCCTCCAGCCTGGTGATCAACGCCATGGCGTTCCTGGGCGTGCCTTACAAATACGGCGGCAACACGGTGGAGACCGGCTTCGATTGCAGCGGCTTTGTTCGCGCGGTCTACGAACAATCGCTGGGCAAGATCCTGCCGCGCCGCTCCGACGAGCAAGCCGCCGCCACCGAGGTGATCGACCGCAGCGAACTCAAGCCCGGCGACCTGGTGTTTTTCAACACCATGCGCCGCGCGTTCAGCCACGTGGGCATCTACGTGGGTGACGGCAAGTTCATCCACTCGCCACGCTCGGGATCGCACGTGCGCATGGAAGACATGCGCATGGCTTACTGGAACACCCGCTTTAACGGGGCGCGCCGCGTGCCCATGGCCACCAACAGCGCTGCACCAGCTTCACCCTGAATTCATCCCCCAAAAAAAGCCCGCAGGTTGATGCAACCTGCGGGCTTTTTGCTGTGCGACCCAGACTATTTGCGGGCCGGCGGCACGTCGGTGCAGCTCCCGTGTGCGATTTCAGCCGCCATGCCGATGCTCTCGCCCAGCGTGGGGTGCGGGTGGATGGTCTTGCCAATGTCCACAGCGTCGGCGCCCATCTCGATGGCAAGTGCGACTTCACCGATCATGTCGCCCGCGTGCGTGCCGACCATGCCGCCACCCAGGATCTTGCCGTGGCCGTGCGCCTCGGGTGAGTCGTCAAACAGCAGCTTGGTCACGCCTTCGTCGCGCCCGTTGGCAATGGCGCGGCCAGAGGCCGTCCACGGGAACAGGCCCTTCTTGACCTTGATGCCTTGGGCCTTGGCCTGGTCTTCGGTGAGGCCCACCCAGGCCACCTCGGGGTCGGTGTAAGCCACGCTGGGGATCACGCGGGCGTTGAACGCGGCCGAGGCCAGCTCCTGGTTGCCCTGCAGTTCCCCTGCGATCACCTCGGCCGCCACATGCGCTTCGTGCACCGCCTTGTGCGCCAGCATGGGCTGCCCCACGATGTCGCCGATGGCGAAGATGTGCGGCACGTTGGTGCGCATCTGGATGTCGACATTGATGAAGCCACGGTCCGTCACCGCCACGCCGGCCTTCTCGGCCGCGATCTTCTTGCCGTTGGGCGTGCGGCCCACGGCCTGCAGCACCAGGTCGTACACCTGTGGCGCGGGCGCCGTGCCGCCTTCTTCGGCGGCGGCAAACGTCACCTCGATGCCCTCCGCAGTGGCCTTGGCCCCCACCGTCTTGGTCTTGAGCATGATGTTGTCGAAGCGCTTGGCGTTCATCTTCTGCCAGATCTTCACCAGGTCGCGGTCGGCGCCCTGCATGAGCCCGTCCAGCATTTCCACCACGTCCAGGCGCGCACCGAGCGTGCTGTAGACCGTGCCCATCTCCAGGCCGATGATGCCGCCGCCCAGAATCAGCATGCGCTTGGGCACTTCCTTGAGTGCCAGCGCACCGGTGCTGTCCACCACACGCGGATCCTCGGGCATGAAGGGCAGGCGCACAGCTTGCGAACCGGCCGCGATGATGGCCTTCTTGAACGCAATCACCTGCTTCTTGCCGGTCTTGTCCTGCGCCGTGCCACTGGTTTCTTCCACCTCCAGGTGGTTGGCACCGACGAAGGCACCGTAGCCACGCACCGTGGTGACCTTGCGCATCTTGGCCATGGCGGCCAGGCCGCCGGTGAGCTTGCCGATGACCTTTTCCTTGTGGCCGCGCAGCTTCTCGATGTTGACCACCGGGCGGCCGAAGTCCACTCCGAGGTCGGCCATGTGGCTGACCTCGTCCATGACCGCCGCCACGTGCAGCAGTGCCTTGGACGGAATGCAACCCACGTTCAGGCACACACCACCCAAGGTGGCGTAGCGCTCGACCAGCACGACCTTGAGGCCGAGGTCGGCGGCGCGGAAGGCTGCGCTGTAGCCACCGGGGCCGCCGCCGAGCACGAGCACGTCGCAGTCGAGGTCGGCGGAGCCGGCGAAAGCAGAACCGGTTGGCGCAGCTGCGGCCGGTGCGGCGGCAACGGGCGCTGGGGAGGCCGCAGGGGCGGCCGTGGGTGCAGGCGCCGCAGCGGCGACACCCGCCGCCTCCAGCGTCAACACCACACTGCCCTGCTTGACCTTGTCGCCCAGCTTGACCTTGAGTTCCTTCACCACACCCGCAGCGCTGGAGGGAATCTCCATCGAGGCCTTGTCGCTTTCCACCGTGATGAGCGATTGCTCCGCCTTCACTGTATCGCCGGGTTTCACCAGGAGTTCGATCACCGCGACTTCGTCGAAGTCGCCAATGTCGGGCACTTGTATTTCAATGATCGCCATAAATTTCCCTATTCGGTTGGGGTCAGAGCACCGCTGTGCGGTGGTCTGACCCACAAGGCATCAGAGGAGCACACGACGGAAGTCGCCGAGGATCTGGCCGAGGTACGCGTTGAAACGCGCGGCCGCAGCGCCGTCGATCACGCGGTGGTCCCAGGTCAGCGAGAGCGGCAGCATCAGGCGAGGCACGAATTGCTTGCCGTCCCACACCGGTTCCATGTTGCTCTTGCAGACACCGAGGATGGCCACCTCGGGCGCATTGATGATGGGCGTGAAGTAGCGCCCGCCAATGCCGCCCAGGCTGGAGATGGTGAAGGTCGCACCGCTCATCTCGGCCGGGCTCAGCTTGCCTTCGCGCGCTTTGGCGGCGAGCTCGCCCATCTCCTTGCTGATTTGCAGCACGCCTTTTTTGTCGGCGTCCTTGATCACCGGAACCATCAGGCCGTTGGGCGTGTCGGCCGCAAAGCCGATGTGCCAGAACTGCTTGTAGACCAGCGCATCGCCGTCCAGCGAGCTGTTGAACTCGGGGAATTTCTTGAGCGCGGCCACGCAGGCCTTGATCAGGAAAGCGAGCATGGTCACCTTGACACCGCTCTTCTCGTTTTCCTTGTTGGTGGACACACGGAAAGCTTCGAGGTCGGTGATGTCGGCGTCGTCGAAGTTGGTGACGGCCGGGATCATGACCGCGTTGCGCAACAGGTTGGCTCCGCTGATCTTCTTGATGCGGCCCATCTCCTTGCGCTCGATGGGGCCGAACTTGGCGAAGTCCACCTTGGGCCAAGGGATCAGACCCAGCTCGGAGCCGCCACCGCCGCTGGATGCCGGCGCCTTGGCGGCTTGCGCCACGGTCTGCACCGCACCGGCCATCACGGATTTCGTGAAGGACTGGATGTCCTCGGCCGTGATGCGGCCCTTGAGACCCGAACCTTTGACCTCGGCCAGCGGCACACCCAGCTCACGGGCGAACTTGCGCACCGAGGGTGAGGCGTGGGGCAGGCCGACGGGGGCTGTTGTGGGATTGTGGGCAGCCGGCGCTGCCACCACGGACGCCACCGCAGGCGGCGTGGCCGCGGCCGCAACGGCCGGTGCCGCGGCGGGCGCAGGCGCAGGAGAAGGCGTCGCAGCGGGGGCTGCAGCTGAAACAGCACCTTCCAGGATCGCCAGCAGGTCACCGATGTTGACCGTGTCGCCCACCTTGACCTTGAGCTCCTTGAGCACGCCGGCGTGCGACGACGGAATCTCCATCGACGCCTTGTCGGACTCCACCGTGATCAGGCTTTGCTCCAGAGCGATCTTGTCGCCCGGCTTCACCAGCACCTCGATCACCGCGACGTCCTTGAAGTCGCCGATGTCGGGCACGAGCACCTGGACCGGGCCGCTGGCCGCAGGGGCCGCTGCGGCCGGGGCAGGAGCGGCCACTGGGGCCGCCGCCGCTGGGGCTGGGGCTGCTGCGGCCACCGGAGCTGGAGCTGCGGCTTCACCCGCAGCCTCCACCACCAACACCACCGAACCCTCTTTCACCTTGTCGCCCAGCGCGACCTTGAGTTCCTTCACCACACCGGCCGTGCTCGACGGAATTTCCATCGACGCCTTGTCGGACTCCACCGTGATCAGCGACTGTTCGGCCTTGACCGTGTCGCCTACCTTCACCAGCAGCTCGATCACCGCCACTTCGTCGAAGTCGCCGATGTCCGGGACCTTCACATTGATGAGTGCCATGTTCTTGTCTCCTCGCCGTATCAGGCGTACAGCGGGTTGATCTTGTCGGCCTTGATGCCGTACTTGGCAATGGCTTCGGCCACCTTGGCCACCGGCACCGTGCCCTCTTCGCTCAGCGCCTTGAGTGCGGCCACCACGATGTAGTGGCGGTTGATCTCGAAGTGCTCACGCAGCTTGCTGCGGAAGTCGCTGCGACCGAATCCGTCGGTGCCCAATACCTTGTAGGTGCGGCCTTTGGGAATGAATGGGCGGATCTGCTCGGCGTAGTTCTTCATGTAGTCGGTGGACGCCACCACGGGGCCGGTGTGTTTTTCCAGCTGCTGCGCCACGAACGACACACGCTGCGGCTCGGTGGGGTGCAGCAGGTTCCAGCGCTCGGCGTCCTGGCCGTCGCGGGTGAGCTCGTTGAAGCTCGGGC
>ENA-UOXK01002227-UOXK01002227.1-mixed-culture-metagenome-genome-assembly--contig:-NODE-2227-length-11620-cov-36.498833_pt1 | contig 11620 bp, 9 predicted proteins | sample MGYA00238160_ERZ761638 | MGnify/ENA primary metagenome ERZ761638 (study PRJEB28912, sample SAMN08777098) | mixed culture metagenome | isolation source: Freshwater growth medium | place: USA...
CCATCAGAGGTCATCAGAGGCCATCAGAGGTCATCAGAGGTCATCAGAGGCCATCCGAGGCCATCAGCCACGTACCACCTCAAGGTGGCAAACATGGTTGTTGAACGCATGGGTCTCGACGAGACCTATGCCCAAGTAAAAGCGCCGGCGCGGTGGTGTCGCGAACTCCACGAGCCGGCGCAGCGCGACGCGTGCGCGATGCTGGTCGGCGCTCCACGGACTCGGTGGCCGTAGGATGAAAGCTGCGGCGGTGCGCACGGCAGACGACAGATTGCCCCATTGCGGCTCTGGCGTGTCGATCGGGAGGTCGAATCCCATGGGGTCGTGATCGCATGCCACGTGGAAGAGCTTGGAGCCCGAGGCGCACGCAATGACCGCCGTGGGATCGGCCGCCTTGAGAAAATCGGGCAGTGACGGCATGTTCGGCGGCACCCTGGCGTGGTACAGATCGGCGTTTGTGAAGACGCCCGTCGCTGTTGGCCGGCGGCCCGTCATCGCCGAGGTGCGGCTCGGGTTGCAAATGGGAGCCTGGCAGTACGCTCGTCGGAAGAGGACGCCGCGCTCCGCGAGACGCGCGATGTTTGGCGTCGCTGGAGTCGCGAAGCCGCTTCTGTTGCCGCTCGCGAGTGGGTTCGAGAAGGCGGGCGAGGCAAGCGTGGAGAAGTCTTCGAGAGAGATGTGCAGGATGCTCATTGGCGATGGTGGAGCGCCCGCCATGGGTTATTTTGTCCCAAGCGCGGCTGTCGGCCCCACCCGCGCCCCGGCGGGGACGAGGTTCCCAGCGGCGAAAAACATATGCGATGTGAAAGCGCTGTGAACTCATCAACCCTAGGAAGCAACAAGTCTCTGGCCGCCATGCGCCGCATGTAGATGTCGGTTCTCTTCGACGCGCAATACTGCATTCAACCAAGGCAGGCTATTCTTCACGCACGAAACACGAAACACGAAACAAGTCGGCATGTCACGGCGTCTCTCACTCCGCATACGCCTCCCAGCCTTTTGATCTCGTCTATGTACATACTCTGACTTCGAGGGGGAAAAATATTGCTCTGACTCCGAGCCGCGCGCGCGCCGTGTCGCCTTGCAACTCGAAACAGAGACAAGAGTACAATGTCGCGCGGCCCTCGCCCTTGTGAGCCCGCGGCGTGTGTGGCGACAGGCTCGCATAGAGCCCCAATGCCCCATACTGTCATAGGAAAGACGAAAGTGCGCGAGTGCCAGTCCATTAGCGCGAGTGCCAGTCCATTAGCGCGAGTGCCAGTCCATTAGATGATGCGCCACGAATCAGCGCACGCGTCCCATGGCCCTCAGTCGCCCATTGGGTTGCGGGCTTTCACGGCATCTTTGAAGCTTTTGCCGAACGTAAATGACGGGACGGTGGCCTGATGCACCGCACGCGGTCACGGCAGACGTGAGGGAGAGAGAGCGAGTAAAGGCTCCCGCGTCACGCTGCGTCGGTGCAAGTGGCGGGTGCGTTCGAAGCTTCGGCGCCAGTCTCACCGCCTCTACGATCATCTTCTCCCCAGTTTTGGGGTTGCGCGCCTCCCGCTTCGGCCGGTCCTTGGACTGGAAGCTGCCAAAGCCGATGAGCGAAACCTTGTGCCCATCGCACACTGAGTCGACGATGACGTCGAGCGTCGCGGTGAGCACGACTGCGGCAGTCTTCTTCGAGACGCCGGCCTTCTGTGCGATTGCATCCACCAGTGCCTGTTTGTTCACGCTGGGCACTCGCTCGCTCATCATCGGCAGGCCGCTGCGTTGCCACTGCTCATGTGCTTGGCGCTGATTTGCGCGTGCGCGCCACAAACTGCTCTCCAAGCCCGATGCGCACGGTCGCACTTGCAGACCCGACGGCGGCAACAGCAGCGCGTGGGATCCGCACGCAAAGCACAACCACACGGAAGCGCGCATGAATGGGCCCGCGCTTCGAGTGGCTGCGCGACCCTACGAGCTCCCGTAGTCAAGTCAAGTCAAGTCAAGTTCCTCGTCAACATTCACACCGCATGTCGCGGGGCGGTCGTCGTGCGGTTTGCGACGCGAATCGATCAGACAGACTTGTGGATGCAAAGGAAGTTTCCGATTTTGGACCGATTTCCTGATTCGGGGCGCATATAAGCGTCATCAAGCGCTCATGGCGTTCTCCGACTTCACATGGATCGAGCACGTGTCGACCGCCGTGGGGTTGCCTTGTCCGTCCGTCGCGGAAGAGTTGACAGCACTCTTGGACATGGCCGTTGAACAGGAGCTCAGCTGTGTGGTGAAGCCCCTTCCACTGCGCAGAGCACCGGGCATTGACAACTCAGTCGACATTGGTGCCGCCCTGCTTTCAACTTTCGGTGCGGAGTTGACCTTCGGTACGCCACCAGGCGGCGACTTGCTCCGGCATCGTGGCGAGCACACAGACATCGGTAGCAGGAGCGGCGAGATTCGGTGGTCGGAGATGCGTGAGCTGATCGATGAGGACAATGACACGAGCGTCGAGTTCACACTTGCAGACCTGCTTTCTTGTCACCAGTCTTCGGAGGTGTGACCGTGCAACGTGAGCATGTGGTGATGTGCGATAGATATGTGATGAGCATGTCCTCATGGCATGTGGTGATGAGCGTCTGGGCGTGAGCATATCATGTGTATGAAAGTCACGAAGTGACAGTGTCGAGTGTCAGTGTCCGAGTGTGACAGAAAGTCAACATGATGCGCCTCAGTCAGTCAGTCAGTCAATTTCGTCGCGGTCCCCCCCCGCGCTCACCACACCGTCTCATGGCGCCTGCCGCAGCGCATGGCCATGGGACGACGACTTCTAGGAATTAACCAATGGAAGTCTTCCACATTGCACGCATACAAGCACATACCACAAATCCCATATGCCATAAATGTTTTAAATCCCAACAGACCCATTGAGATTGACAAATCCCCTGGACAAATCTGCCTCTCTCTCGCACGGGTTACGGCCTCATTGGCCTCACCCTGTCTTGCCTCTAGCCTCTTCTTCTCTCTGGCCCCCTAGTTCTGACCACGCCTGCCCATCAACACGCCTCCCATCCTGCGCAACAACCAACATGAATATCTTGCGCGCTCATGCGGGGTCCGCGGGCGGTCCGCGAGCGGCTGGGGCATCAATTATGGCGTGAAGAAACACGGGACACGACTGCCGTAAACATATGTGAGCGGCCAGCGGCGATCATAGAGTGACGGGGGCGGGGGTCGACACCCCGGTCATCCATGCGCGGTTGCCGGCTTGCCGCGAGTCCCCATCTTCCCAACCTAGGAATCAGGTGGAGTAATAGGCTCGTTAGAAAGAAATCATACCGGTCTCTAGCTAAGGCAAACAGGCCATGCTACAGGTGGACGCTTCAAGTCGATTCACTTCATCAACAACAGACAACAGGAAGCCTATCGAATGAACCCGTGACTTGACTTGACTTGACTTGTTTCTCTTGACGTTGAAGACGGCTCCCTCCTTGGACTGCGATGTCGGATGAGGGCGAGTATGACGAGGACTTCGAGCAGGGCTCGCCCGAGACATCGCCGGGTCGGGGCGGCCGCCGCGCCGTCGCTTACTGGGCCACACTGGCCGAAGGCGTCCCGCCTGGGCCGTCGAGCGCAGCAACAGCGGCGCGTCGGTCGCTGTTTGCGCGGCTCGATGTGGATGCGGACGGTTTTGTCACCCTAGGCGAGCTCGAGCGCGAGCTTCCGGGAGCTCTCGGCGCCGCGGTGCCCTCGACCAAGCTGCCGCCCACCGTCCCGCCCCTCGTGAGCAACGCCTTAGCGCAGTGGCCAAGGGGATGGCTGATGGTCATCATCGATCATCTGGTCGAGTTGCGCGACTCAGGGTGTACCCTCCCCGAGTTCGATGCGCTGTGTGCGTACTTGCATGCGGCCTTCACCGTGCTCAGCTGCCTCGAAGTGGCGCCCGACACGGCATCACTGCCAACTCTCGACCCCAAAGAGTGCGAAGCGCTCATCGCCAAGCTGCCGGCTGCCTTCGGCCTCGAGACGTCGCGAGCGCTTCAGGGGCTCCAGGGTCTGGATGGCTGGGGTCGGCCGGTGTGCGCGGCGAGGCTGTGACGCGCTGGGTAGCGCAGGCGGCGCTGCGCACTCTCTGCCCGACCCAGCGTATCAGTGGGGGATCAGCGGGGGCTGGGGGCGCTGGGCGCCACCCTGCGCCACGCCGGCCCGTGCCAAGCGCTGACGAGGACGCGGACGCGATTGAGGACGCGGACGAGGACCCGGACGTGATTGAGGACGAGGACGGGGCCAATCCTGCAGCGTCAAGCGGTGCAGCACCGCCGCTACTGTCAGGTTGCAGTGGGGTGGGGTGCAGGTGGCGAGGGCGGTATCGTATCCGGATATCTTGCTTCGGTACGAGGCGGCGACGCCTTCAGTCGCCTCCAACCGGGAGAGTTTCTGGAGCGTGGGCCGTGGCACACACGAAGACGCTCGCGGGGTCGTCGCGGCAGGCCATCGCCGTCAGCTCGTTCGAGTAGGAGGAGTTCTGGACGCGCCCAGCCGCGAGCTTGCTGCCCTGCTCCTTGAGCGTCGAGCGCAGCGAGGGCTCTTTGCCTGGCTGGCCGCAGCGGGCTCCCAGCTGGCAAAGCTCACCAAACGCCGCCTAACATTCTCGTCGCTTTGCAATAGATGGTCACTCTCCAGAGTGTAGCCAAGCTCTTGGAAGGCCTTCAAGCCGATCTCGGAGACGATTTTCGGAAGCCAAACCACTCGTTCTCGTACGCCCTCTTACGTGGCCCACAATCGCGCCCGACACATAACCCACACGCACAATCCACACGACCCACACGACCCGAAGATCCAGCCCTGCTTTCAAACTGCCTCTCCCGGCGAACCCCCCTTCCCCCTTTTCCCCCATTGCATGCGCGCTCAATGCGACGCGACAGAAAACTTGTGAGAACTTCCGACACGTGTCCGTGTGAACGTTAACACGACAGACGCGACAGCCGGTGCTACGGCACTGCGATGTATCCACAGCTTCACAACGGGAAGCAAGGCTAAAAGCACTCGCAGAAATGGACGAAGTGCCGGACGGTGATGCTGAGGACGATGATGCTGAGGACGTTGATGCTGAGGACGTTGATGCTGAGGACGATGATGCTGAGGACGATGATGCTGATGACGATAAAGATATTGTCACCGGCATGCAGCTTCCCGGCGCGCAGCTGCCTAGCGCTCAACTTCCCGACTTTGGCTTTGGCGGCGACTCTACCGGCGGCCTGCTGCCGGCAATGCCCGGTGCGCTCGGGCTGCCATCGGCGCAAGACTTTGGCGGCTTTGAGCAGGAGCAGCACGGCGGCGGCATGGGTGGCGGCCGGCTCGAGCCGGTGCTCGAGAGCACCGAGCGCTCCGCCTTCTCGACCGTTGGCAATCTCGATGGGGAAGGTGAGGGCACACTGGGCGCCGTCTCGGGCTTCGGCTCCGTCAAAAAGGGTTTCTTCGACGCGTCTTCCCTCGGCGACGATGACGTGGAAGCGACCAGGCGGGAGCTCGCCAAGTGCCAGGCTGAGCTTGCGGCCTCGCGCGCGGAGCTGGCGGAAGAGAGGAGGAAGCACACGTACAACGTGCGCCGCATGCTCGACGCCAACGAGGCACTCCAGGCGCAACTGCGAGAGCTCAACGGCGTCGTCCAGCGGATCGTCATGAAGACGTTGAACTTGCAGCGCACCGGCGCCGTCCCGAGCAGCGCCGTACCGGGCGGCATCAACCCGCCCAAGGGGGGTGGCAGCAGCGGCCCCTTCCCGGCGATGGCCAAGCCGGGCGCGAAGCCTAAGCCGTCCCTGACGGCCCCCGCGAATGCAGCAGACACTCTGGCGGACCACCATGCTCCCACAGCTCCCACAGCTCCACCTGGACCTGGGTCCAAGCCCAAGCAAGAGCCACCCGGCGCTAAGCCCTTCAAATGATCTCTTCTCCAAACCGACACTCTCCGATCGGGATCGCCGCCCGCCGATTTGGTTTTTTTTCAGCGGGGGCTTTGACGGCGATGACGTCTGTGTATTGTAGACGTTGTACAGAGCTTGCACAGCTTCATCTGTGGCGTCGGCCCTTCCGGCTCTGAAAAGTGAAAAAACATTGTTTAACGAAACTTCCGAGTTCAGCGTTCGGAAACAGCACATGCCACATGCCCCCCGTCGATAGTGTGCGGACGCCCGGGCGGGGGCGGGGGCGACCTCCGGCGTTACCGCGCGCCGGAGCCGAACCGCTTCGTGTCAACCGGCGGCGTCGACGGCGGCGGAGCGCCGAGCGACCCGGCCCGCGGCCGGGCGCGGGCGACGATACATCGGAGACGGGACGTGGCTGGTTCGGAGTCGGACATGCGATGCCGATGGTGCATGCATGGAACCATTACTGTGCGGTCACGGCGGTCTTCTCTGTGCATCACACTTAAAGGGATGTTAAATACTTAAATTAGCAAACAACGGCGGTTCGGGTTCGCGCTTCGCGGCGCGCTCTGACTTCTAGGCGCGTTCAAACGATCACGTTCTCGCATCTCGGACGACGTCACGAGACGTCGTGACGTCGAGATCAAGCGGTGGAGCGGAGAACTCGCATACCAGGCTCAAGCGGGACTTGGACTGCGAATCTATCTTTATCAGACACGCCGTGCGCGGCGCGTACGCAGCTCGCATGGCGCGAGCATCCTAGTGCTAGCGTCGACCGGGTCCCCACGGGTCACATGTGCTCATCATGTGCGGTGACGGGGCGCGCGGCCGAACTAACGATCCCCTGCGCGCTCGTTGCCGCGCGCTCTCGGCTCGCCCTCGCTTACGCCGTACCGAGCCTGCGCCACGGCTGGTGTCCCACAGCTACGACTTCACAGCTCCGACTTCACAGCTCCGACTTCACAGCTCCGACTGCACGTCCCCTTACATGCATCTTGCCTCATCTTCTCATCTTCAAGAGCCACATCGGCATCATCCAGATCATCCATCCCATTCACCTCGATAGTTCATGAGCCCCAAGCCTTGACCTCGCCCGCTATCCGGCTTCACACGCGCGCAGGCTTCACACCCGGCTTCACACCCGGCTTCACACCCGGCTTCACACCCGGCTTCACACGCGCAGCTCGCGGGCCGATCTTCATCCTCAGAAGCGGAAGAGCCGCCCGCCGTGCGCCGTGTGCCCTATCGTGTGCCCGATTGGCGCGTTCACACCCAAAGTCCCCTCAGCACTGCCCGGCGTCGTCCCGGGCGACGGTTGGCGCACCCCCTTCTTTCGGACCACGGTGCCGCCAACGGCCCTCAGCTCGCGGTGCATCGTCGGAGTTGCGATGCCTGACGGTAGGGTGGACGGTAGGGTGGACGTGAGAGTTGAGCGCCCCGACCAGTCGTCCTGCATGCAAGGGCTACCAGGGAGATTCTGCGAGCTGCCGGGGAGATTCTGCGAGCTCCAGGGCGCCACGTCCGTGAAGCTCCTGCGCCGGCTCGGCGTCTGCGTCGGAGTGCTTGATGACGGGGACGTCCCGGCCGCCCCCTCCTCTCCCCCCCGGTGCCGCACAGGGCCGTCCTCGTCTGACGAATCCGGTTTGGGCAGTGACGAATCTGTCGGTCCCGTGGGCTTTTTCCGCCTTCCCCCGAGCAACCCCCCCAGCCGCCGTCGAGGCTCCGCTGCGGCCGTATGGTGGTTCGTATGGTGGCTCGCGTAACTGTTCGGTGAGGCAGCGGCACTCGCGGCGGCGCTCCCCATCGGGTTCCCAATCGGGTCGTTCTCCTTATCGCGCTCCCCACTCGCCCCGCGCCGGCCGGCGCCGCTGCCTTCACGCTTCGATGGCTTGCCTGTCTTCACAGGCGCCGGCGCGAGCTGCGCAGGCGCATTCGCGTTGGATACGCCGTTGGCGATCTGGACGGGCGCGGCCGAGGGCTTGGGTGCGAGCGTCTTGTTGAGCGGCGCCACCTCCACGCTCGCCTTCTGAGGGAGGAGCTCGTCGGGGAATTCGTCAATGACGAGGGGTCCATCCCAAGATCTCCCAATCGATCTCCCCATCGGGAGCGACCCCATCGGGCGAGGCCTCGCCGCCTCCGCCCGTGCGTCTCTCTTGGCTGCCTTCAGCTGCCCGACCGCATCATGCACCGCCGGGGCAAGCGGCGGGGGCAGCGGCGGGGGCGGCGCCGGGGGCGAGAGAGCGCTCAGCTCCAGATTCGTGGTGACCGACGAGGTGCCATCTCCGCGAATCTCGATCTGGAGCCTCGGAGATGGCAGGACCCGAATCTCAACCCGCGGCGTGGTCACGATCTGCATCGTCGGCGCTCGAGCGAGCGAGTCAGCACGCGCCTCGGAGGCCGCCGCCCGCGCCGCCGCCGCTGCGTCTCGCGCGCGCCGCGCGCTGAGCGAGCCATCTCTATCCCCATCCCCATCCACGGAGGTCGCGGCGGCGGCGGCGGCCGAGGCGGCGGCGGCGGCCGCGGCGTTGGGGAGGCTCGTGAAGATGGGTGCTGTGAAGGTGGGTGCTGTGAAGGTGGGTGCGGCAGCAGTTTCTGCTTCGACCACTGGCGCCTTCACCGGCGCCATCGAGGGCGCCGTCGCGGGCGCCGTCGCCGTCGCGGGCGCCGTCGCCGTCGCGGGCGCCGTCGCCGTCGCGGGCGCCGCTGGGGACTGTTTGAGCGGCGGCGGGGCGGACGGTTTGGCGCGCGGCTCAAAGGTCTTCATGAGGGCCTCGCGCGCCCGCGCCGAGTTGAGCGCCTCGTGCACCACCGCTGGGGAGGCTGCCCGTGCCGCGGCAGCCACCGCCACGGGCGGCGGCGGGAGCGGCGGCATGTCGACCGGTAACACGGCCTTGTTGCTCGGCGGCTGCGGCGCCAGTGAGGCCGTAGCAGGCAGCGACGGCGGCGCGAGCTGCAGGCTCTTTTGCAGATGGGCCCTGGCGCGCGCGCTGTCGGTCGGCTCATTGACGACCGCGGGTGAGCCTGCCTGGGAGACCGCCTGCACGGTGGATGGCGAGTGGTGAGTGACGAGGCAATCAGGACGCAATCAGGACGCGATCAGGACGCGATCAAGAGGCCATCAAGAGGCCATCAAGAGGCGATCAAGAGGCGATCAAGAGGCCATCAAGACGCAATCAGGATGCAATCAGGAGGCCATCAAGAGGCCATCAAGAGGCCAAGAACGGCACTCGCCTGAACGGTCGAAGTCGCTCGCTCCGACCAGACACCGTCCCGTTCGGTCCAGCCCGACGCCTCCGAGCTCTGGACCGATGGCGGCGCGTACCTGTGGGGAAAGGGGAGGACGCGCGCGCCGTGGTGAGCACTTGCATGCGCCCCCCCCAAAGCTCGAGCGCTCTGGACCGATGGCGGCGCATACCTCGAGGTGCGCTTGGTCGCAGCTGCCGCCACGGCCGCCGCGAGGGCCGCCATACCTACCCCTAGGGCGGTGGGACCATCCTTGACAGGCGCGGGAGTCACGCACGCAGTGCCCTTCGCGGGCGCCGTGTCGGGCGCGCTGCTCTTCAGCGGGAGGGGTGGCACAGCCGGGTGGCGAGCTTGTGGAGGCGGCGCCCTCGTCGGCAACGGCGGCGGCAAGGCGACGATAGGTGGCGGCACCGGAGGTGGTGGCACAGCTGCCACAGACACGGCGCTGGCTGCCACGGCAGCAGGCGCGCCTGCGCCCGCCGCCCTCGCCTCCGCCGCCCTTGCCTCCGCCGCCCTTGCCTCAGCCGCCCTTGCCTCCGCCGCCCTTGCCCGAACCTCAGCGGCTGCCGCACGCTGCTCGGCGGCGGCGCGGGCGGTCTCAGAGCCAGCACGTTCACGCCTCGCCACCTCCGCCTCCGCCATCGCCGTGTGCGCCCGCGCCTGCGCCGCCGCTGCGGCCTCGTGGCCACGCGCCTCGGCCGCCCGCGCCGCCGCCTCTGCCGCCTTCGCCGCCGCCTCTGCTACCATGGCCGCCGCCTCGGCCGCCCGCGCCGCCGCCTCGGCGAGCTTCGCCTGCTCCTCGAGAACCGAACGCGCTGTGGTGAGCACTTGCATGCAAGGCAGGTCATCAGTGGCAATCAACGTGCCTGCTCCTCGAGTGCGGAACGCGCTGTGGTGAGCACTTGCATATGCAAGGCAGGTCATCAGTGGCAATCAACGTGCCTGCTCCTCGCGCTCCACAGCACGGCTGACCGCGGCCTGTGCCTGCTGCTCGGCCGCTTGCGCCGCCTCTGCGCGCTCCGCCGCCGCGCGACTCGCCGCGAGCGCCTCGGCGAGCTCCTGCTTCGTCTTCGTCAGCTCGGCGGTCGCCGTGAGGTTCGTCAGCTCGGCGGTCGCCGTAAGGTTCGCCACGGCCGCCTTCTCCTTCTTCTCCTTCCGCCGCTGCTGCTGCTCGAGCTGCTGCGCGGCCGCACGCTCCGACTTGGTGGCAGACAGCTCCTGCGCAGTCGATTGAAGCTGCATCGATGCCTGCGACAGCTGGTCCGCTTGGCGGCGGATAGTCGCGGTCAGCTCCATCTCCCTCTTCCTGAGCCGTTCCACTTCGCGCCGCTCCGCTTGCGCCTCCGATCGGTGCTCTTGAACGAGCCGATGGAGTGCCTCCGCCTGCGCGGCCGCCTCGGACGCCTCCCGCCTCGCCGCGTCCGCTTCTCGCCGCGCCGCTGCCGCCTGCTCGGCCGCCTGGCCCACCGGCGCATCAGCCTCGATGCGCGCGGCGGCCGCCTCACGCAGCTCGCGCAGTTGGGCTTGAAGCAACTCGGCCTCGCGCCGCGCCTCCTCGGCCTCGCGCCGCGCTGCGAGGACTTGGTCATCCGACGCCACCGCTGCGCCATGAGCGCGCGCCATCTCCGAGGTGATGGCCGCCGACGCCTTCGCCGCTGCCTCGGCCGTCGCGGCGCCAACGTCGCCGCCCTCACCCGCGCGCGCGGCCGCAAACTCATACGATGCCATCTTCAGAGAGTCGCGCAGCGCAGGCACCTCGCCAGCGAGCAGCGCGCGCACGCCGAGCTGCACGATGTCCGCCTCGCGCTCGACGGTGCGCCGCAGCTGGCCCTCGAGCAGCGCAAGCTCCCCTCGGAACACAGACATTGCGACCATCACCTCGGCGCGCTCGGCAATGCGGCGCGCGCTGTTGTGCCTCTCCTTGGGCTGCGACATCGTGATGTTCAGCTGCATCGGCGCCGCCGCGGGTGCGTTGGGCGTCGCCGCCCCGGGAGGCGGCGCGACGGCCAACGCGGCAACCGATCGGCGCGCCTCGTAAAGCTGCACATTCGAGAGCTGGAGCGCCTGGCGCGTCTCCGCGTGCGCGGCGCGCTCGGCGCGCAGAAGCCGATCCACACATCCCAGCTCGAACTGCGCCGCCTGCGAGTACATAATGGCCCACGAGCGGCTCTCGAATGACCTTCGAAAAAGGGCGGGGTGTGAAGATGGGTATGAAGTGAGAATAAAATAAATGAGGAGCTACTTGTGCTTAAATAATTGATGAACTTCGTGCAAAACGTCGGTGCAAGACGCGACTTGCGGTTCGTCAGTTCCGTTGCGAAGGGGCGCGGTACTGTACCGAGCTGTACAACGACGGCCAGTTGTTTTTTTAGTGCCCGCCGCCCGCCCGACTTCGCAAATCGCCAGCTTGGCCAGCTTGCCAAGTCGCCTACGGAGGAAAGCACCTCTTCCTCGAGCGTGTGCGCTATCACCTCTTTCAGCATCTC
>ENA-UOXK01002234-UOXK01002234.1-mixed-culture-metagenome-genome-assembly--contig:-NODE-2234-length-11563-cov-32.328467_pt1 | contig 11563 bp, 8 predicted proteins | sample MGYA00238160_ERZ761638 | MGnify/ENA primary metagenome ERZ761638 (study PRJEB28912, sample SAMN08777098) | mixed culture metagenome | isolation source: Freshwater growth medium | place: USA...
ATGAGGGGGGCAATCCGATGATGAGGGGGGCAATCCGATGATGAGGGGGGCAATCAGATGATGACGACGCGCACCTGCTCGAAGACGAGCGGCAGCCCATGCCAAGAGTTCTTGCCACTCTCCGGTCCGAACATCGGGTGAGTACAAAGGATGTCCGCTTCGGCCGGTAGCCCGTCGAGTAACACCTTCTTGGCGTACTGCTTGACCGAGAGCACGTCGACGATGAGCCGGCCGCGCAGCAGCTCGGCCGGGAGCCCGCCGAGCACCTGATGAGGGGGAGGGGGGGGGGTGCAATCAGCTGATGAGGGGGGCACTCAGCTGATGAGGGGCGCACTCAGCTGATGAGGGGGGCACTCGGCTGATGAGGGGGGCAATCAGCTGATGAGCTCGGCAGGGAGCCCGCCGAGCAGCGGGGCGAACGTGAGGCCGAGCGGCTCTGTCAGTTGGCCATCAGTGGCGCAATCAGCGGCGCAATCAATGGTCATCAGTGGCCATCAGTGGCGCCATCAGAGGCGCCATCAGAGGCGCCATCAGAGGCGCCATCAGCGTGGCGCACCTTGGCGAATGAGAGGATCGACACCGCGAGCACGACCACGTCGAGCTCGGGCACGGTCTCGATGAGCTCCTCGGGCGTGCGCACGTACCTGATGAGGGGGGCAATCCGCTGATGAGGGGGGCAATCCGCTGATGAGGGGGGCAATCCGCTGATGAGCTCCTCGGGCGTGCGCATCGTCCGCGCGAGCTCGGAGTAGTCAGCGGAGTAATCAGCGGCGCAATCAGCGTACGTGACGTCCGCGCGAGCTCGGAGTAATCAGCGGTGCAATCAGCGGCGCAATCAGCGTACGTGACGCCCATCGTCCGCGCGAGCTCGGAATAGTCTGTTCGACTCTGGGCGTACACGAGGTGCCCGCGGCGGACCCATCGGCGCGCGAGGAACTGGCCAAAGGTTCCGAAGCCGAGCACGGCGATGCGGAGCGGGCTCACCAACGGCGGCTGCAGCAGCAGTGCACTCGTGCTCGCCGAACGCGACGCTGGGGTGCCGCTGCTGCCGCTCGGGAGCGTGAGCTTGTCCTTGGGGTACGAGCCGAGGACTTTGACGAACCGCGTGAGCTCCTCGAGGTGGCGCATCGCGTTATGCATCGTGGGAGAGCTCGCGTGCGCGAGGACGTCCACGTAGAACGCGTACTCGAACTGCGCCACCGGCAGCGGCAGCGCCGCCTCCGCTGCCGGTGTGAGCCGTTGGCGCTTGACTGCGGCGGGGCCAGAGCCCGCCATGTTGGTCAGGCCGCCAGAGGGCTTGGGTGAGGTGAGGGCCTCGGCTTCGTGGTGGCCGCCCAGCTCGATGTCCCCGGGCCGGAACGGGCGCGACTCGATCTTGGACAGGTCGATGTCGCGGGAGGCGAAGCATGAGAGGGCCTTGTGCAGCACGCCGACCTCGTTGCGCTTGGGCACGAAGACGAGAGAGGTCTTGGCGTCGACGCCCTCGGGCAGCTCGCAGGCGCTGCGCCCGAGGATGAGGAAGCGCGTGAAGTTGTTCGCGTCGTCCTCGATCCCGTGATCGAGCACCTCCAGCCCGTGCACCTCGGCCGCGCGTGCGGAGGCCACCGCCGCCGTGTCGCGAAGCCCTTGCTCGCGCACGAGCTTCGCGGAGCCGGCGGTGTCGTACGCGGCCACGGGCGTGATGCCCAGGCCGCGCAGGTACCGGTCCGTCTGCGCGAGCGCCTGCGGGTGCGACATCGCCTTCTTGACGTCCTCCTTCTTGACGCCGGGCAGCGCGAGGAGTGCGTGGCGCACGCGGAACGAGTGCTCGCCAAGGATGTGCACCTTGCCGTGGTGGCGCAGCATGAGGTCGTAGTTGACGTGGATCGATCCGCCCAGCGTGTTCTCCACCGGCACCGCGATGTAATCGACCGAGCCCGCCACGAGCGCGGAGAAGACCTCCTCGAATGATTGATAGCCGACGGCGAGCATCTCCACGGCCGTGGGCCGGAACGCCTCGTAGGCGGCGCCCTCGGAGTAAGCGCCCGGCTCACCCTGGTAGCCCACCTTGACGGGCATGGCTGATGCTGATGCTGCTGCTTCGGTGGGCAAGGAGGAGCGCGCGCCGCGACGTCAAGCAGCGCCGAGCGCCGCGTCGCGAGGCGACAGTGGCCGCGCTGAAAGCCGAGACAAGATCTCAAGTGCCAAGACAAGACAAGTCTAGTGTCGAGAAAACAGGAAAACACCCTCTTCTGCGACATAGCACGCTGCTTGGCGCTCGGGCAGTGCCGCTTCGCTTGTATTCACTTGTGAAAGAGAGGAGAGTGATATCAGTGGAGATTGTGGAGATACAATTGTAGTCGATCAAAGTCGATCCAGCATTCGTGTCACGTGTTAGAAGTCACACAGACACACATTCAAATTCACACACACACATTCACACCATGGCGGGTACCGCGCGGGCGGGCGGTTTAGACACGTGTGTCGGGGTAATCGACTTGTTAGAGTCGATGCTCGATGGAAATGGCAATGGGAGAACGATACCCGTCTCGGTAGTGGTCGTGCCTATTTTCCGTGAACTCCGTCGAGCTCACACTTCATGTTCTCGTGAATAGACTGATTCATGCCAGAACCCAATTAACCTTTGTGGAGAATTCTTTCGAAAATTCTTCATCATTGAAAATTCCGCATCCGTTTTAGGTGAAAGAAGGTTCGGCGGGTCTCATCGCTTCTCCGCTTCGAAAGACGTGGGGTCAACGCGTGGCGCGGGCAGGATGAACGGAGTCACGAACGAGCTCCTGGAGCGCCTCATCGCCATACGCCGCGCGCAGCTGCTCAAGGAGGTCGACTTCGTCGCGCGCGCCTCCCTCGGCCAGCCTCGTGACGCGACGACGTCCTCGGGGGCCCCACAGCCACGGGTAGCGCCCAATGCGCCCGCGCTGCCCGCGCGGCCTCGCCAGCAGCAGCGCGGGCCTTCGGGCTCATCTGGCACCAACAAGCGCCCGCGAGACTCCGCGCCCACCGACGCAGCTGCCAAGCGCCCGGTGCCGCCGGTCCCGCCCCCGGCCAACGTGGAGGAGTCACCTTTGCTGACTGGGCTCGCCCTGGATTCGTGCCTGGCGATGCTGGACACGCCCGATCTTTTTGGGATGTTCCTCGCGGACTCCGCCCCCGATGCTTACATGGCGCCCCCGCGCGACGATCAGCCTCAAGGTCAGTATGGTCAGCAGCCGTCGGAGCAGACCTCAGAGGACGATGACAGCTCAAACCTATGCACCTCGCCGGTGCCAAGGAACGCGGACGGCCCCTTCGGCCTCAGCTCGCCCACGCCCGAGCGCAAACACCCTGGCGAGATGCCCGGCGAGATCGGCGAGATGCCCCCCTCCCAGCCCACTTTGGACATGAACGACATGGACGAGGGCTCCGCGGCGGCCGCCCGCCACAAACCATTAGCCAACAAGCTGTCCGCGGGCCCCGTGTCGGGCGCTCACCACGGCGCGACGAGCTTCTCGTGCATCGACGTGCTCGAGCTCGAGTCGGCGCTCGATTGAGGCGCTGTGGTGAGCACCTCGATGCGCTGTGGTGAGCACTTCGAGCTCGAGGCGGCGCTCGACGGAGGCGGCCCCTCGCAGGCGCCACGCCGAGCCGCCAGCCAGCCGCCTCGCGACCCCCCTCGCAGGCCCGGAACACCTCATTCTCCCCCCTCCCCCCCCCCCCCCCCCCCGACTCCCCGATCGACTTTTCCGGTCGCGGGTGGGGGATGGTGTGCGAGCTATTGCTGCGAGAGGGCGTGTGCCTCTGTGCCAGCCATCATATTATCCACGGCCGGGTTGGGTATGCCGGGTAGGGCATGCCGTGCGTATCCGATCGACCTACGAGAGAGGCTGGCGACTCGTTGCATCCCATTCCCATGCATGCCGGCGCGCCGCCCTCACCTACTATATACACGCATGGCATTATTGTCTATGACGCGTGCTGCAACGCGCGCGCGCGAGGCCTGTGTGAGTCCTGGAGATGTGGAGGTGTATCGTGTCAATCGAAACAATCACTACACCTTAGAAGACACCGGGGAGATCCGGGACATACTCGAGACAGACAAACGCGGCAGAAGTTAATGAAGTTGACGTGATGACGCGTTCGCGGCCCATAGACAACACAGAGAAGTGCTCGAGCGTGAGAAGTCTTCCATTGGCAAGACCTGCGCGCCATGCGGAAACGCAAGCAGGAGGCGACGGCTGAGGCGACGGCTGAGACGGCGGCCGAGGAAGCGGCCGAGGCCGCGGCCGAGGCGGCGCGGCCAAAGCGGCAGATCAAGCAGAAACCCGCGTACGTCATGGAGCGCATGGTGTTCTCCCAGCGGATACCCAAGAATAAGCCGCAGAAGCCGCAGAAGCCAAAGGACGGCGCCGAGAAGCCGGCCTTCCCGAGGCGCAACAATCAGTATACCGTCGGTCGCAATCTGGGCGAGGCCTCCTACGGTCGCGGCGGCGGTGGAGGCGGCCGCGGCGCCGGCCGCGGTGGTGGTGGCCGCGGGCGCGTCCGCGGCGGTGCCGGCGCCGGCGCCGGCGCGGGCAGCCAGCCGGACGCCTCCGAGCCGCTGCTTCGTGGCTCGAAGGCGGCTGAGGAGTGGGGCTGGAAGAACAAGCTGCCGGATGGGCGTCCGCTATGCCCGCTCTACTACGGCTGCCCGGAGCCCAGCGAGTACTTTTGCTGCGAGCGCCACCGGCTGCTGTGGCAGGGCGGCACGCTGCTCATGACGCGCATGCCCGAGGAGTGGAAGCGCTCAGCGCCCGATCCCGAGTGGGTGCTGAATAGCAAGCGCGGTGCGTCGACGCGATCGGAGGATGGGAGCAGCGAGGCGACCAGCGCGCGCGGCAGTGCGGTGGCGCAGTCGCAGCCGGCAGCGCGCCGCGGCACCAAGGCGCTCGCGTCGTGGGTGCGCGAGGGCCACGGCGAGGGCGAGGAGGAGGGCGAGGAGGAGGGCGACGAGGGCGAGGAGGGCAGTGAGGAGGAGGGCGAGGACGAGGAGGGCGAGGAGGGCGAGGAGGGCGAGGAGGGCGAGGAGGGCGACGACGGAGAGGAGGGCGAGGAAGACGAGCAGGAGGACGAGGACGACGAGGACCATGGCGCCGTAGTGAGCGCCGAAGAGGCGGGCGAGGAGGGCGGAGAGGAGGACGAGGAGGACGAGGACCACGAGGACGAGGACGAGGACGACGAGGAGGTGGAAGAGGAGGACGAGGACGAGGAGGCGATGGATGCCAAATTAGGGACTATGGATTCCAAATTAGGGACGATGGATGCGAGCGCGTTCGAGGCATCCGAGACGCTCATCGTGCACGTGTGTGATGAGGAGAGCGAGCTGAAGGCGAACGGTGTCTCGCCTGTCGCCTCCGGCCCGGCCTCCGGGCCCGGCTCTGGTCCCGCCTCGCTCACCCGCGGCGGCTCGGGGATCGGATTTCTCTCCGACGGGATGGAGGACGGTGTGAATGTGAATGCGACGGAGCCAATGGCGGTGGAGGCGTCCGGATTTGGATCCGCGCCGGTTGCCATATTAGGGAGGTCTGCGCCGGCTGCCGCGCCCAGGGCGGCGCCGGCGCCATCCGCAGAGCAGAGAGCAGGAGCAGCAGCAGGAGCAGTAGCAGCAGGAGCAGTAGCAGCAGCAGCAGCAGCAGCAGCATCCGGAGCAGCGGAGGCAGCGTCGTCGCCGCTGCTGCCGAGAGCTCCCGCTGCGAACGGTGCTGCTGCGGCGGCGGCTACTGCCTCCGCTACTCACGCGCCTTCGGCAGCTGCCATCTGGACGGCGACGCCCGGCACGGCGCCCGGCTCGAGCGCCGTCACGAGCGCCACTGTCACCGTCGCCACGGGCAGCGCGCCGACCGACGCCATGCCCCCAGGGACGCACCCGGCGTGTATCTCTTCGTGTATCTCGGCGAGTAGCGAGCCTCCGACCGACGCCATGCCTGCGCCGCTGCCCGGTGCCGATCCCAACGCGCTCGAGACAGCGCGCGTTGCCTTGGTCAAGGACTTGCCTAATCTGGTCGAGCCCGAGCCGCACGTGCGTGCACAGAAGCTGCTGATGGAGCGAGCCGACTGCTTACTCTGTCGCTCCGCCGCCACGCTCGCCCGTGTCGCCGCCCATTCGCATGCACCTCCCTTTTCGGCGCCCGTCGACCTCGACGTCTTCCCGGACTACTTGAGTCGAGTCCAACGGCCGATGGACCTCCGTGCGCAGCTGATTGCCTCTGATGGCCTCTGATTGCCTCTGATTGCCTCCCTCGGACTACTTGAGTCGAGTCCAACGGCCGATGGACCTCCGTGCGCAGCTGATTGCCTCTGATGGCCTCTGATTGCCTCTGATTGCCTCCCTCGGACTACTTGAGTCGAGTCCAACGGCCGATGGACCTCCGTGCGCAGCTGATTGCCTCTGATTGCCTCTGATGGCCTCTGATGGCCTCTGATTGCCTCTGATTGCCTCTGATTGCCTCTGATTGCTTCTGATTGCTTCTGATTTCCTCTGATTGCCTCCCTCATCAGGCACCGTCGCTGAGAAGCTCGCCCGGGGCCTCTACCTCTTCGGCGTCGCGGGCAACGCTCCGAATGGCGCCGTGCTCATGCGCGCCGACGTGCAGCGCGTCTGGGCCAACTGCCGCGCCTATAACCCGCCACGCGCGGGCATCGTGCGCTTGCTCGTCGACCTCGAGGCGGAGTTTGAGGCCGCGTGGTCGCAATGGGTGGCGCGGCGGGCGGATGGCTGGCAATCCTGGCTGCGCGCGTCGGCGGCGGCGCTCGTGCCACTGCCCGTCGGTGGCAAGCTGCCACCCATTTGCCGGCTGCCGCTGCCGCAGCGCATCCAGAAGCGCTCGCCACAGCGCTCGTTCCAGCCGCCGCCACCGCCGCCTCTATCTCCCGAGGAGATCGCCGCCTTATCGTTTGACGAGCGGCAGGCGATGCTCGAGCGGTCGCTGCCAAACCGCGCTCCGCCGCCGCCGGGCTGGTCGGCCGAGGACGTGGGCGGCTGCCCTTGGCACCTTCGCGAGGCGTACGCGACGCCGGCGGCGCTCGCGGCGCGTGCAGCGGCGGAGGCCTTGATGATGCGCGTCATCTCGGAGACTCGCCAGATGAAGGAGCAGGCGATGGAGTTAGCCGAGGCGGCCGCGAGCGGCATGCGCATCGTGACGGCGGCGGTGGGGCGGCGCGTCGTCTGCCGGACTCGTCGATGGGGATTCGGTCACGGACAGCAAGGGGGAGGAGAGGGGCGCGAGGTGCATGGGGTCTACCAGGTCGATGGGCGCGTGCTCGAGGACGAGACGAAACGCGCCGTCTCGGTCACCGACTTCGTGGCGTTCGCGGGCTGGAGTGGGAGCGGCACACGCCCGCTTCGCAAGATCCGGCTCGAGCGCAACGGCACGGGCGCGGACGAGGCGGAGGAGGGTGAGCTCTCTCTGGAGAAGCTGTTACAGATGCACGGGGCGATGGATGTGACGGCACGCGCGGCGAATGCGCAGGCCGACCCGCACTGCACCCTCTGCGGGGGTGGCGAGTCGGAGCCCGGCAATGAGATCCTCTTGTGCGACGGGTGGCGCTGTGTGGGCTGCTACCACCAAAAGTGCTGCGTCCCGCCCGTCGAGGCGGTGCCTGAGGGCTCCTGGCTCTGCTCGACGTGCGTGATTGCAATTGATTGCGCTTGATTGCGCTTGATTGCTCGGCGTGCGTCCTCGGATGGCGATTGATTGCAATTGATTGCAATTGATTGCTATGGATTGCTATGGATTGCTATGGATTGCTATGGATTGCTATGGATTGCTCGACGTGCGTCCTTGGACGGAGCTTGATGGCGCGTGATTGCAATTGATGGCGCTGGATGGCGCTTGATTGCGCTTGATGGCGGCTGAGTACACCCAATTGCCTCCCTCATCAGGTGCGTCTCGAATGGCAACATCGTCGATCCTGAGGTTGAGGAGGATGAGCGACGGGCCGTCGAGTGCGCGGGGGGCGAAGAGTCGATGGTCGTGCTGCGCAACGACGGGCTCGGCCTGCAGGTGCGCCGAATGCCGCCTGATTGCGCTTGATTGTACTTGATTGCGCTCGGCCTGCAGGTGCGCCTAATGCCTCTTGAGCGCCTCTCTGATGACCCTCTGATGACCCTCTGATGACCCTGATGACCCTCTGATGACCCTCTGATGACCTCCCCAACCACCCTGTACCAAACCCGTCCCAAACCCGCAGGACCTCGCCTTGCTCAACGAGGTGGTCGACGTGATTGACTCATCCCTCCCCCTCATCGGACGCACGAACGCCGCCAAGCTCGTCTTCGCACCCGACCATCAATCTCTCGTGCTGCTGCGCTCGACCGCATCGGCCCGGCGCGTGCTCGGCGCCATCGTACTCAAACCCCACTGCGTGCGAGGATTCCTCGAGGTCGCCTTCTGTGTCGTCCGGAAGGAGGAGCAGCGTAACGGCATTGGCTCTCGCCTGCTCGACAGGCTCAAGGCGCACGCCATCTCCCTCGGCGTCCTCCATCTGCTCACGTACGCTGACGACTCCGCCACCGGCTTCTTCGAGCGGCACGGTGGGTGCTCGAAGGTTCGTCACTCCTCCTGTGCATGCACGTGCTCACCACGGCGCCCTCTCTCCTCCCTAATTAGGTTTCGAGATCGAGCCGGCGTACGGCATGGTCATCAACCGTTTCCACTGGGGCGTCGCGCACTACATCGGCTCACAATTACGCCAATGCGTCCTCGATCCAGACGGCGTGACACTCTACAGTGCCGAGTACGGGCGCCTCGTCCCCGTCAACGGCCGACGCCTCTTTGCCGCAAAGGGCTGTGGGGGCGCCGCCGCCGCTGGCACCGCCGCTGGCACCGCCGCCGCTGGCGCCGCCGCCGCTGGAGCTGCCGCTCATTAGGAAATCTATGGTCGCGTTCGGGAGCACGCGCCTGCGTCCGAGGAGCGTGGGCGATGTCAACATGATCCGGGTGTCGTCAAGGAGATCTTGAAAGAGGCTCTGTGTGCTGTGAGGAGTGTGTGTGAGGAGGCCTGGAGTTGTCAACTCGACCCGGGTCACGGTTTAGGTGGGGTCCGAGATGTCGGCGGACGGCGCGACGGTCGCCGCGGCTCGCGCGCTCGGCGGCGGCCGGGGCGCTCTCTCTGACTCGTCTGTGGTGCCCCTCGCGCGCGGTGTTGCCCGAGCGGCCCCTCGCTGCCCTATCAGGCGCTGTGCGGGGGGCCGCGGCGAACGAAAAACACACTTCAGTTCAACCGTCAGAGGTTCACACGTGAGTCTCAGCGCTGACCGCTGTGCATCTCGCATGGGGCGCGCTCTCTATCGAGCGCGCCGGGCGCGCGGCGCACGGCCACCCTCCTCCGCGCAGCGCGATGTGGGCCGTGGTCCTCGGTTCGTCACTCTCTCGACGGGGATCGCGTTTGTCATTATTTTCAATCCACGCGGCTTGCGCTTGGGACAATTCTTTACTAAAGACGAGTCACACGAGACCGCCTTGGGACACGGGGTGACGGGCCATGTTCCCCGCTGGCCGCTGCCGTGCCTCGGTGACCTTTTCCCCTACCAATTTCGCCCAGCGCGCCCCCGGCCGCCGTAATCCGAAATGAGTTGGCATGTAAAATTGGTAGGGGAAAGGGTCACCCAGTATACGCGGATCAGGTACGGATCAGGCGACGGATTTCTTTTCGGAAAAACTCACATTAAATTACTCATTACACATAAGACATATCACATAAGACATATTGATTATTTTACTCCCTCCTGCTTCCGATCATGCGGGGCGCCACTGGGCCGAGGTTCTGGGCCGGGCGTCGGGGTCCGTCGGGGTGCAGGCGGAAAGGAGTGCATAGAGATGAGCATAGAGTAATAGGGACAGCAGCATTCAGTAAGGTGGTTATTCCTGACGCTATCCTGCTGAAGATTATCTGTCACATACCGGGTGGAGGAGAACTTCCCGATTCAGGGTCCGCCACAGCATCGACATTAGCAATGACATAGCGGAGTTCACAGCCGAGCCGGTTGAAGGTTATTGTTTACCGCTCACCGCACAGCACCACACCGCACGCACTGACCTCTCTGACCGCGAAACCCCCAGGGAGATAGAGAAATACCAACGCAGCATTATACGCCTTCCTTCATGAAATTTAGCGCGAGGAGCGTCGTGACGGCGGTTGATTTGCAACAAAACGTGCGGCCCAGTCAATGGCAGTTTGCCGAGCGAGCGTCTCCGTGCGCTGAGCCTTGGATGCGGCACGCGCTTGCCAGGTAGAGGCGTGCGCAGGACCGTTGTGCGGATCCCCCGATTCCGCCATGTACCACGTTGAGTGCAACCGTGACATGTTCGCGGAGCAGCCTTCGATGCCTTGGACGTTGGCGCTTTGTTGGTGCGAGTGGACCGGCATCTACTTGGTAGGTGCTGCTTGCTCGCGTCGCGAGACGGGTTCGCGTCCACACAGCTGCTGGCACCCAAGACACAATCTGTTTCATTTTGCCCGAGGCGTTCACAAACTAGAAACAAGAAACTTGCCGCTCCTCGATTGCATGCCGGTCTCGAAGCACGAAGTCCAGCCAAAACCGGTGTCGTGTGTCTCGTGGCATCCTCTTGGTGTTTTGTGTATTAAGGTTTATTAACCACACCGACAGCTGCACCCGCACACGCGTGATTACGTGAGAGGAGACGAGACCCATATCGCCCAATATTACGCTAGCTTTCTACATGTAGGCGATGTGGAGGGTCATCATTCTGTAGTGGCATCGCTACACGCAATCGGGCTCGATGCCTGTGGCCACTTTACCAAGATCACACGGTAGGCGAGTGTGGGCACATGAGACACGGCCTCACAGAGCGAGGGAATCGGGCCCTGCCAGTCGGCGTCGCTGCTGACCAAGGTCATAGCCAACTCCACAACTGTGCCTCCCCGCGCGTGGAGCTCGTCGGAGAGCGCAAGGGCAGCGTCTCTGTGCATCGGGGCGATGATGACCGAGATTGCCGCGTTCATGGAGCGTAGCGCATCGGCGAGTGGCGCGACGTCCGGATGATAATAGGCCACGTCACTTGCAATCACAACATCGTACTTTGCTAGCACAGCCGTCGCCACGTCACCGAGCGTGTTCCAGTTGAGCTTGATTGCATTCGCCGAGGTGCCTTGATCAAGCTGCTCGAGCAGCCGTTCGCGAGAATCAGAGAGTATCACGGTGGCCGCTCCACGTGCCGCGAGATCGCGACCTGGCAAGCCGAGGCCGGCGCCGAGCTCGAGCACTCGCGGAAGCTGCCGGCCTGTGAGCCCGTCTGCCTTACCGTCTGCCAACCCGTTGACGGAGTCGGCTAGCAAGAGCCTTCCAGCACGGCTGCGCAGAAAGATCGTCAAGACGACAGCCGAGTCCCACACGCTGTGGCCCACCCCGGCACCCTCGTAAGGAATCTCATGAAGCAGGAGCGGGACCTCGAGCACGGGCACCATCGACGGATCCGGAGCCGCGGCGAAGGTGAAGCTGCGAGCGGCGCCCTCCATGTAGGAGTCCCGAGGCCACACTGCAAAAAATCGCAGTACGTAACCGGCCAGTAACGCAAAACTCAGTGCG
>ENA-UOXK01002258-UOXK01002258.1-mixed-culture-metagenome-genome-assembly--contig:-NODE-2258-length-11446-cov-32.886402_pt1 | contig 11446 bp, 10 predicted proteins | sample MGYA00238160_ERZ761638 | MGnify/ENA primary metagenome ERZ761638 (study PRJEB28912, sample SAMN08777098) | mixed culture metagenome | isolation source: Freshwater growth medium | place: USA...
CGTATCCTGATAACAAACCCCCCCAAACTCGATAACAAACCCCCCCGCAGCCCCCCCACCCCTTTCCAAGCTATTTGGAGCCGAGGCCGAGGTGTGGCGAGCGCGGGGGGACCGTGACGAAACTGACCGACTGACTGACTGGCGGAACGAACTTCAAACTTAGATCCAAAACAAATAAAGGCTGAATAAGGGTTGACTTGACTTGACTGAATAAGGGTTGATCATTGACAAAGACAGACTTCGTCTACGATTGTAATGCTCGGTCTTGTTGCGCGCAGGCCGCAGCTGATCGCCGCGGGGGGTGCACTGTGCTCAGTGTGGCTCCTGGACGAGAGCCTTGGCCTGCGCCAGTGGGAGCTTTCGAAGCATTTCGTGAAGAGCCCCAGCCTTGCAAAGCCACTCGTCTTCCAAATCGAAGCACGGACGCGTCCACCTCCGATCGGCGCCATCGACTGGCCTGCGGGACGCGTGCTGCTGCAATGGTGCTTGGACCATCTGCCGCCACAGGCGGTGGTACTCGAAATCGGGTCCGGGATCGGCACGACGGCCCTCGGCCTGGCGTGCGCAAACAGTGACGAGGATGGCATCGCGCGCCGCATAATCGCGACAGATTTTGATGACGAGGTGCTGAACATCCTTCGATCAAATGCAGAATTGAATGGGATGAGCGATTCGCCGTACCTGTCCATCCACAAGTGGGACGCTGCTCTCGGGGCGGCCTCCGCCAAAGCGCTTCCTGTGCCTGCTGCCGCAGCCAGTAAGTTGACGCACGTGGTCGGCTCAGACCTCGTCTACTATGGCGGCACCGACGATCATTGGCACGGCGAGGGCGAAGGGCTCGTGTCGACTCTCTCCGAGCTCCTTCGTTCCGCACCGAATCTCGAGGTATACCTGCTCTGCGTCGCGCGAGGGCCCGCCGAAGTACCTTACAATGCTGACAGCAGCGGCGGCGGGATGCCGCCTAGCAACGCACTCAAGGCGGAATATAAGGATTATCTTTCACTGCGTTACTTTGAACAAAAGTGTGCCGCGCGCGGCCTTACCGCCCGTCGAGAGCCTATTCCTGCAGAGACGATCCGTCGCGTGAACGATTCGCAGTGGTTGCCCCTCCGAGCGTCGTGGTGGCTGCTGGGCATATGGGAAAGCTTGGTGCTGTACAGGGTTTGCCTTGAGGAAAAGGGTGTGAATAGGGGATGACCGGCCATCTAACGCGTTTCGAAGGCGCCGCAATGCAGACAATTCCAGCCTTTCCTCCTTTGCCGAATCGAGACCGACCACAAGCTTATTGCGAAATTGAGTAGCTCGAGCGAGCGAGTACTCTGTACTTGTGTTGACCGAGGGGTGCGGAGCCGTCCTCGAGGCGTGGTGTCGGAGCGCTGGGGACCGCTTTGAAATTGAAAGTCACGAGCGCCCTTTTCTTGGCACTTTCGCGTTCCAGACATTCCTCGCTCCGAGCGCATGACGTTCCTCCGTCCGATGCTGCACGTGCTCCACGCTGCGTTGTGTATCGCTTACTTGCCGACCACGCCCACCTTCGTCGTGCGCCCACCGCTCGCGCCACGTCCAGTGCAACAGCAACGGACGCCGGCCATGGCGGTGCCAGCTGCCTCGGTGGCAGCGCTGCGCGACCTCGGCGCGGCGCGGCGCTCCCGCGCCGCGAGGATGGCATCAGTGAACAGCAACCCGGCCGAGCTCCTCGACCCGGAGAAGTGGACCGAGGCTGGCGTCAAGGCGCTGCAGCGCATCCCGCCCACGTGCCAGCGGCTAAGCCAGCGAGTGGCCGAGGTGGAGCACCTCGCGCTCGCGCTGCTCGAGGACGACAAGGGCATGGCGTCACGCGTGCTCCTGGCCGCCGGCGCTTCGCCCACGAGCATCCGGAACGCCTTCGAGGCATACGCCCTGCGGCAGCCCAAGGTGTACGGCAGCTCCGACAATGGCGGCAACCTCGTCATCGGCGGCTCTCTCGCATCGCTGCTGCCAAAGATGGAGGCTCAGCGCACGCTGCTGACGGACGAGTACCTCGCCGCCGAGCACGCGCTCCTCGCCCTTCTCAACGACGAGCGCTGCGGAAGCGCCGTAATGGGCAAGGGCGGCGCCGCTCTCGAGACGATGACGTTACGTGCCGCCATCGACCAGGTACATGGCCACCGACCCCTGGGCGCGGCTTGCATGCAAGTGCTCAGCACGGCGCCCTCTCCTCCGCACAGGTACGTGGCAACCGGCGCATTACGTCGCGCACGCCCGAGGGATCGTACGAGGCGCTCGCCAAGTACTCTCGCGACCTGACGAAGCTCGCGCGCGAAGGGAAGCTCGATCCTGTCATCGGGCGTGACGACGAGGTACGGCGCGCGATGACGGTACTCTCGCGCCGCACGAAGAGCAATCCGATCCTAATCGGGGAGCCTGGCGTAGGCAAGACTGCGATCGCCGAGGGCCTTGCGCAGCGCATCGCGAGTGGCGACGTGCCCGAGACGCTCCGCGACCGGCGGTTACTCGCTCTCGACATGGGCTCCCTCCTCGCGGGTGCCAAGTATAGGGGCGAATTCGAAGAGCGTCTCAAGGCGGTCATTGATGAAGTCACCATGGCCGACGGCGAGGTGGTACTCTTCATTGACGAGATCCACACCGTCGTTGGTGCGGGCGGCGGCAACGGCGCGATGGACGCGTCGAATCTGCTCAAGCCGGCGCTCGCTCGCGGAGATCTCGCATGCATCGGAGCGACGACCCTCGATGAGTACCGCGAGTACATCGAAAAGGACGCTGCGCTCGAGCGTCGCTTCCAGCAGGTCTACGTGGAGCCCCCCTCTGATTGCCACTGATGAGCTACCTTGCATGCAAGTGCTCACCACGACGCCCTCCCCCCCTCCCCACAGGTCTACGTGGAGCCCCCCTCTGTGGAAGCGACCACGGCGATCCTCCGCGGCCTCAAGGAGCGCTATGAGCTTCACCACGGCGTCTCCATCTCGGATGCCGCCCTCGTGGCAGCGGCCGTGCTCTCGGATCGTTACATCGCCGATCGCTTCTTGCCCGATAAGGCCATCGACCTCATCGACGAAGCGGCGGCCAAGCTGCGCATCGATGCCACGTCGCGCCCCCAACGGCTGGATGAGGTCAGCCGGCGGCTGCTGCAGGTGCAGATGGAGATGATCTCGCTCAAGCAAGACGCATTGACCGACGCACGCGCCGCCGGCCGGCTGCGCGCACTCACGGACGAGGCGGACACGCTGCAGGCGGAGCAGGCGGAGCTGACGAAGCGGTGGGAGGAGGAGAAGTCGAGGCTCGAGGCGGTGAGCGAGGAGTACAAATGATTGATTGAAGTACCGATTGATGTACTGATTGATGTACTGATTGCAGCGAGGAGTACAACTGATTGATGGCCCCGATGATGGCCTGTATGATTGCGTCTGATTGCCTCCTTGATGAGCCCTGATGATGGCCTGTATGATTGCGTCTGATGGCCTCCTTGATGAGCCCGCCTGAGCAGGTGCGCGAGCTCAAGTCCCAGATCGAGGCGACCAACGTCGAGATCGAGCAGGCGGAGCAATCGTACGAGCTCTCCCGCGCGGCCGAGCTCAAGTACGCCAAGCTGCCCGAGCTACAGCGTCGGCTTCGGCTAGCGGAGGAGGAGGCGCTAGGGCGCGCGGCCGCCGCCGCTGCCGCCGCCGCCGCTGCCGCCGCTGCGGCGGCCGCCGGTGCTGTTGTGGTGATCGACTCCGCAGATTTGCCGCCGCTGCTGCGTACGACAGTCGGCGAAGAGGAGGTGGCCGAGGTCGTTTCTCAATGGACGGGGGTGCCAGTGACGAAACTCCTCGCGTCCGAGGCCCAAAAGCTGCTCGACCTGCCCGAGGCGCTCGGGGCGCGCGTGGCGGGCCAGTCGGAGGCGGTCGATGCTGTCTCGGATGCGATCCTTCGCTCGCGTGCTGGACTCGCAGACCCGAGCCAGCCCCTCGCCTCCTTTCTGTTCCTCGGGCCAACGGGTGTGGGGAAGACGGAGCTAGCGAAGGCACTCGCGAATAAACTCTTTGATTCCGATGACGCGATGGTGCGCCGAGGGCGAGCGATGACCTCTGATGACTGCCGATAGCGCCTCCGATGGCCTACGACGAGCGTTGATGACCTCCGTGATGAGCGCCTGCGCCCAATGGCCTCCGTGATGAGCGTTGATGGCCTCCGTGATGAGCGTTGATGACCTCCGTGATGAGCGCCTGCGCCCAATGGCCTCCGTGATGAGCGTTGATGGCCTCCGTGATGAGCGTTGATGACCTCCGTGATGAGCCCGCTCATCAGGTGCGGCTGGACATGTCCGAGTACATGGCCAAGGAGAGCGTCTCTCGGCTGGTCGGCGCACCGCCCGGCTACGTGGGCTACGAGCAGGGGGGGCAGCTCACCGAGGCAGTGCGCCGCCGGCCGTACGCGGTCGTACTCTTCGATGAGATGGACAAGGCGCATCCCGAGGTGTTCAATGTCCTGCTCCAGATCCTCGACGACGGGCGCGTGACCGATGGGCAAGGGCGCACCGTCAACTTTCGGAACACGATCATCATCCTTACTTCCAATGTGGGTGCGAGTACGATCCTCGAGGCCAACGGCGACCCCTCGAGGCTGGATGAGGTGCGGCTGCGCGTGCTCGACCAGCTGCGAGAGACATACCGACCTGAGTTCCTCAACCGGCTCGGAGAGCTCATCATCTTCCAGCCGCTCCAAAAAAGGCAACTGCAGACGATCGCGCGTCTCACCCTGGGCGGCGTGCAGAAGCGGCTCGCTGCAAGGGAGGTGACGTTGCAAGTGACCGACGCAGCGCTCGGCGTGCTTGCGGACCTGGGCTACTCGCCCGAGTACGGCGCGCGCCCTCTCAAGCGCGTGGTCCAGAAGGAGCTTGAGACGCCCCTCGCGCGTGGGCTGGTGGCGGGCGAGTACCGCGACGGAGATACACTCGAGGTCGATGCTGACTTCGATCGCGTCTCGCTGCGGATTCGGATCATGCGCCGGCGCGGCGAAGGCGAGGGCGAGGGCGAGGGCAAGAGCGAGGGCAAGAGCGAGGGCAATGGCAAGGGCACTGGCGCTCCCGCTCTCAGCTCGTTGGGTAAGTGATCAGAGCACGTATGAAGGCCGCCGGGGCGGGTGTGGCTGTGGGCAACATGCACGTCTTTCATACGATATAAATTTAGTCCATGATTTAGTCGCAACACGCAAAGTGCCAAGTCTCGCAAGTCCGAAGGTCGCGCACACGTTACCGACGTTTGGGTTTGCAGTTGGTTTCACCAAAAACCTTAAGAATTTCTCTTTTATTTCTGTGTCCTTTTTGCCGATCGTACTTCGCCTTCGGTTGCGTGGGAGAGATCTCCTGTAGGCTCTGAAGATGTAGCGTAGGCGAATGTAGCGCAAGGCCACGCCAAGTATGTAGCCAAGGACTACGCATTCGAAGAGGTGCCACACTGTGGAATGAGGTGGGAAAATGCTAGGGAATGAGGTCACGTCAGAGCACAGAGGCGTGGCCGCCGACCGCCGTTAACAGTTTTGGGTCACTCACAGTTGGGTCTTAGTTTGATGACCCTGCTCAAGGGTGATAATTTTGGGTCACCAATGACCCGCGGGGGGCGTGCTTGCATGAGCGCCGCTTTATACTTACTTTATAGTGTGGACCTTGCGTTCGTGTCGTTGCGTTCGTCGTTGCGTTCGTCGTTTACGCGTAGGCCGAGACCGGCTCTGAGTGGTACGACCCTCGTGCCGACCATTCCACTCTTACTGTTACATTTAGCGACGGCCAACGCATCCCTCGCTAACTTCAAGCCAGTGGTCGCATGCGCATAGCGTGAGCAACCATGCCCCCTAGTGAGTGAGTGAGTGAGTGAGTGAGTGAGTGAGTGAGTGAGTGAGTGAGTCTGTACTACTGTACGACGAGCTCGCTGCGTGTGCTGCTATGGGATATCGATATCCTATGAGCCTCAGTAGATATCTCGACCTGTACCCCGTATTATACTACGGTGTGTCTGTGTCTCAATAATTCAATCAATGACTAATCAGGGGCGGGCTCGCTCGCAGTACTTGTGTTGTTCGCGCGGGACGGCAGCCGCGGAGAAGGCCCGCCTCTCAAGCTCTCAGAATAGTAGAAGGAGCGCGCGCGCAGGAAAAGCTGCAAAAGCAGTCCTAGCGCCTTTTGATGCACGGCCGTTCGTCGGCCCTTTTTCTATAAAGGGCCGACGGCATTCAACTTTAACGGCGATCACTTCATCAAAAAGGGCCGACGGTGGTACGCTCCCGAAACGAATCTATCCGAGAATCCCGGCACTCAATGAGTGCGCGTGCGACGCACTCAGACGAATCTATATCCGAGAATCCCGGAAGAAATTCATCTTCCCGAAACTCATGCTGCCGGCCAGCTGCTGGCCCCGTACCCGCACCGCGTCTGCGACCCCTCGCCGCTCGCCGCTTTGGAATGCAAGCGGGAGGGCCGCCTCATGTGGACTCGTTCGTCGTCTCCACCATGAGCCGTGCTCCGAGGATCATCGAGCGAGGCACGGCACACGCAGCGATGATCTTTACTGATCTACTACGAAAGGAACAGTATGAGTTGAAGCGGGCAGCGAGCAGCTCGAGCGTCTCGAGCAGCTCTCTCGGCGGCGCAAGCCCTCGTTCACCGCGAAGCCCTCGTTCAGCGTGGACACGTACTTCACCGCGTCCCGAGAGTCATCTCAGATTCGGGCAAGAGTCAAGGGTCGGGCAGAATGGCAAAAGCGACAGCACGGTGGCGTGGAGCACGACGCCAATTCAGCTCAGCGACAGCGATGGGAGTGAAGTCTGTTCGCCGTCGAATAGCTTCACCATCTCGTCGGAAGTGCCAAGGGCCGCACGGTCGGAACTGGCTCGGCAAATGGAACACTCGAAGGAGCTGCAGGCGGCACTCGAAGAGATGGAGCAGTTGCAAGACCGAATCTCTTTGCTCAAGACCATGGCTCATGCGGCACCTCAGGACATCGACAGCGGCAACGTCGTCGCTCCGGATCGGCTGTGGTGCGCGGCGCCATGCCGCATGCGCCTTGTGGCTGCAGCAGCGATGGCCACAGCGCCGAACATGGCCACAGCGACGAAGGCATCACGTGTGGGTGTAAGCGGCCCGGATGTAGACGATGATGTGGCACGCGTGCTTCCAGATCTAGGTCCACGACGCAGGAGCTCGCGCGACACGGTCTCGATGGCTCTGACGAGCCTAACGGATCTTGCTAGGACGACCAATCAGTGCAAACCTTTCTGCGGAAATGTCCTAGGCGATCTTCAGGAGCGCACCTTGGCCAAGGACTACGCTTTCGAAGAGATGCCACACTGAGGAGTGAGGTGGGACAGAGGTCAGAGCTCCGACGTCCGAGACCTGGGCGCCGACCGCCGTTGGCGCCATCGACGGGGCCAATACGATACGTGCGTAAACCCATATCGCTAAATACAGGGGGCACGATCGGATCGGCGCACACGGAGAGCTCCATGGGAGAGCTCACGGCATCAAACGGCGTCACGCAAAGGGCGGTCTCGGCGGAGGATACGGATGCATCCTCCCACCTCCGCTCGGCCGCCCGCTTCAGCTGCACTTCGCATGTACGTCTTGCGCGCTGTACAGTACTACTCGGTCTACAGATACTGAGATATGAGTTACTCGGTGCAGATTATACTCGAATACACACGTATTTACGATTTTTTATATTTCTATCGGTCACCGCGTTGGCGTGCCCGTACATAGCTGTAGTCATGTGCGACCCCCGTCCCATCTTTTCAAGGCGTATGGAGAGTCATATGGAAAGGGTCAGCGATGCATCTCCTCTGCCCGGGGCGGCGCTCCCAACGCCCCTGTGCCGTTGGAGCAGTCGAGCTGCCGGCTGTTCTCAACGGCCGTGTACTCGATAAGGAGCATCGCCGCGAGGAGCGCGGCGCGGTGCGTGGGCGTGGCCTTGGGCGGCATGCGCACCACGAGCTGCGAGCGGTCGGTGTCGCCTCCAAAGTTGCAGCCCGGCCATAGGAAGGCGGACATACCTGGCAGGTGGACGCGCTGCGATGAGCACTTGCATGCAAAGGCAGGTCATCAGTGGCCATAGGAAGGCCGACATACCGACGTACTCTCCGGTAGCCCAGTCATACATCTCGACATCGAAGCTCTCGTTGCAGCAGCCCGGCGCGCAGCAGTTGTCGCGGCACATGTTCGCCTTGAGGATGTAGAGCGACTCGCCCTTGGCGTCCTGCGCCACGTACACGCGCGTGCAACAGAATTGGGGCGCCCAGCCGAGCGCCGTGTCGAGCGCCCTTGCGGATCCGTTGGCAGCGGAGCCCCCTAGCGCGGCTGCGTTGCGTGCGGAGGTGTGGTAGCCGCAGAGGAGGGGTGAGGGCTCGATGGCCTGCCCGAGGAGGCGGCCGTCCAGGTCCTTGACGAGCACGCGCTGGCTCTGCGAGAAGCAGACAGGCCAGCACTGGCACGGCTCGCATACCATCGGCCTCTCAATGATCAGGCCGCCGCCGTCCTCGTCGTCCTCGAGGAGCTTGAGCTCGAACGCGCGGAAGAGCGGACACATGAGCCGCTCGCAGCAGGACGAGTCCTCGCGCCCGTGCAGCATGGGCGTGCCCGGCTTTGCGCCTCCCTCTTTGAGCATCGTGCCGAGCGCCCTGCCCACGTTCGGCGGCAGCCGCTCGGGCTCAAAGTGCGGCGTGTTCACCGTCCAGAAGATGCGCGACTCGGTGATGCCCATCGTGGCGGCGCCCACGTTGAGCCGTTGGCGGAGAAAGAGCAGGTCGTGCACGAGCAGGTCCGGCTGGCCCTCGTACTCGACGACGCCCTTCCCCTTGAGGGTCGACTGCAAGCTCAAGAGCAGCATCTTGTGCCTGCTGCTGCTCGAGAGCACGGGCTGCAGCTTCTTGGCCAGGTCCTGCTTGAGCTCATTGTCCGCCGGCGCGTTGGCGATCGCGAACGTGAGGCGGCCTTTGAGGCCTGGCTTGAGGCCGCCCTCGCTCATGAAGCCGGGCCCTTGTTGCGCCGCCGCCGGCCCACAGAGAAAAGAACACATCGTCAACGGACGTTTTGACCATAAGAACGCATGCAACTTTCGGAGCTCCACCCAAGCATGCCGTAAGGCACAAGAGAATGGGGGGGGAGGCGGCCTCAGCGTTGGGGCTGCATTCTGGGGCGACGAAACCTTCGAATTCATTCACAGCAGTTCTTCGTGGAGGCCCCCTCGTCGCCGCTTATGTCGTCGGCCGACCACGGGCTGCCAGAGGACGCGGACGAGGACCAAAAAGGGACGATCGTGTCGAACGAGGAGTGGTGTGAGTGGCTACGCAAGGATCTTCGCTCGTCGCCCGTGTACGCCACGCACAGCGCCCTTCTGGATGAGTGCTGCGACATCGCTGCGAGGTGGCGCGCGCGGTTTTGGGAGCGGAAGGCCTTGTGGGGACGCATCCGTCGTGGCAGGCGGCTGGCCAAGGAGCTGGCCGAGGTTGCGCCGGTGATTGCACGCACACGCGCGGCCATTGAGGCCCTCGACCTTCCCGAGGGATCGCCCAAGGTCGTGATCCTCGACCTGTGCTCCGGCTTTGGCTACCTCGGCATGTTCCTCTCGGAGCTCCTGCCCGCCGATAAGGTGGAGCGGATCGTGCTCGTCGACATCATGTGGGCGCCGCACAACGTCGAGCGGCAGGAGAAGCACCTCAACCCTGAGCACGTGCTCGATCCTAACTGGCCGATTCGGCTGACCACGTCGCGTGCGAACCTCAAGATCCCGAGTGATCGACGCATCCTCGCGCGAGCCTTCCTTGCCCACGGCGCCCCCGCGATGATCCTGGGCGTGCATCTGTGCGGCATGCTCTCGCTCCGCTGCATCGACTTGTACAATAGCTGCCCGGGCTTCTTCTTCCTCGCCCTCAAGCCGTGCTGTCTACCGAAGAAGCTCTTTGCGAATCGTGGGGATGTCTTCGAGGGCGCCAATGGACACTGGTTTGCCGCGGCCGCCGTCGCGGTGGTGGGCAAGTGGAACCAGGGCAATTGGCACGGCGCGTCTCGCATCGAGCTCGAGCGCAAGTACCATATTTGGGTCGCCAACCTGAGCAAGTGCGTCGAGTGTGCCGAAGAGCTCGGCGACGGCAACGAAGCCGACGGCGGTGCGGCGGCAGGGGCAGCGGCGGCAAGCGCAGCGGCGGCAGGGGCTGCGGCGGCAGGGACGAGCCTGATCGAGGCCCGCGCGCACGAGGGCGAGCCGCCAGTTGAGAGACCCAGACATGGGAACGAGCCGCCAGTTGAGAGACCGAGAGCTCGGGCGGCGAGCTGCGTTGTCGTCGAGACACATAGCGTGCAGAGCTCGTGGTTCCTGAACAAGTTCGTCTTCGCGACGCGCGCATGGTCCTGCGCCCCGCCAAGCTTCCTCGCAGGCGGTGCGCCCTCCGCCCAGGCCGCAGCTGCCGCCGAGGAGCGACGCGCGGCGCGGCTCGCGGAGTTCAAGTCGCAGCGACGAAAGGAGAAGCACGAGCGGCGGCTCGCGAACAAGAGCGTGGACGAGCGCGCCGAGATCGAGCGCCTGCGCCCAGAGCGCGAGTTGCGCGATCGCCGGGTAACCTTGACCATCACGCCGCTCAGCTTCGCGCAGCTGCAGCTGCGGTGCTGGCTCGAGGTGCACACCGGTACTTTTGTTGAGTTGCGCTAACCCTTCAGCTTAACTCCGCTTAGCGCTCAATCTTTGAGGAGCTCTCGCGGCACATCCCAGCCGGGAGCTGTTTTAAAGTGACTTTCTCAACGAACAAACAAGCCAAAGGGCTACATGTACCGGGAGCATGTGGCCAAGAAAACATACGATAGTCACACCCGAGGACAGACACGAGACACACGCTTCGCTTCGATTGTACGCGCCCCCACGCCCCTAGCGAGCTTGCATTGTTGCAAACGCGCCGCTGTATTGTGTCGACCCACTTACTTGTGTCGACCCAGTACACACACACTGTGCCTGATTTGCCACTCACTCGTGCCTTGCACCCTGACACTTCACCCCCGGGCTTTCCGACCGACATGACAGTGCTGGCCTCACAGGCTCTCCGACAGCGGCACGCACATCTCCCCAGGACACACCAGGTTTGCAGGCCCCACGGTGCTGGGAAGCGCCACAATCAGCCCCCACTCCGATGCATACATGCTCATGTACCCGTCATCATGCACCACGCGATGGCCTGCTGCCATCTGCTGACGAGCCAGCGGCGCGGGCCGCCTCCTCTGCCGCCGCCTCGGAGGCATTTTCGGGCTTGAAGGCGGGATTCGTGTCCGTGTGAACGGGCGCCGAATCTTGCGGCTCGCCACGTGCCATCTTATCGCGCTGGTATGGGTCGCTCATCTGGAGACGCTGGTATAGGTCGCTCATCTTCGCGGCGCAAGACATAGGTCGCTCATCTTCGCGGCGCAAGACGTCTTGCCTGCACGCCGGTAGCCTGC
>ENA-UOXK01002297-UOXK01002297.1-mixed-culture-metagenome-genome-assembly--contig:-NODE-2297-length-11275-cov-50.113369_pt1 | contig 11275 bp, 13 predicted proteins | sample MGYA00238160_ERZ761638 | MGnify/ENA primary metagenome ERZ761638 (study PRJEB28912, sample SAMN08777098) | mixed culture metagenome | isolation source: Freshwater growth medium | place: USA...
AATGAAGGCCACGAGATTCACTTCGAGAACCTCGACTCGCTCCCGGCCGGTCTGGGCGAGGTGTACGCCGTCAATTTCAAGCGCGCCTTTCCCAAGGGTCAGATCGACCCCGCGTGGACCGAGGCGAAGCCCCTCGTGGAGCTGATTGCGGCAGCACGCGAGCCGATCACGGTGGCAATGGCGGCGGCGCTCCTTCGGTGGGGCGATGGGCAGCAGGGGCGCGTGCTTGAGACGACGGCGCTCCTCTTTCCGGTGCGCGATGACAAGGTTCATGTCTTTCACAAGACCATCGTCGACTGGCTGACGGGCGAGATCACCGAAGGCAGCTCGATCAGAGAGCCATCGGCGGAGTTCAAGGTGCAGCGCAAGGACGGGCACGCGATGCTCGCCGAGGGGTTCATCGCGTGGCGCCGCACCGCGACACCACCCGAAGGCCGTGCGCCGGATGATGAGGCGACGTACTACTGGCTGCGACACGGCATTTTGCACCTCTGTCGCGCCGATGGCCAGGGCGCGAAAGCTGCCTTCGCTGCCCAAGCCGCCCACGTGTATGCGACCGATCTCGCACTACTTCGTGAGCGTATCGACAGAGGCCTTCTCTCGAGCGTGGCTAAGGACTACCTCGAGCTGCGAGGTGTGGACGGTGTGGACCTGACAGACGCGACCGAGATGCGCCAATTTGTGGGCAAGTACATGGACGTGCTGCAGCGTGACAAGGGCGCGGCAATGATGCAGCTCGCCCTGCAGCAGCCAGATGCAAGTGCGGTGTTTCGTACAGCAGCTTTGCAAATTCAGCCGACGCGTGCACTCAAGTGGCGTAACAAATCTCAAGAGAAGGATGCGTGCATCGGCACACTGTCGCACGAACTGGCCGTCGGCTCTGTGGCAGTCGGCTCCACACGCATCGTGAGCGGCTCAGGCAACTCCATCTTTGTGTACGACGCCGAGAGCCAGGAGCTGCTCGAGGAGCTCAAGGGCACAAGTAAGGTTTGGAGCGTCGCCATCTGGGACGGTGGCCAGAGCGGTGGCAAGGAAGGTGGCAAGAACACTGACCAATCCAAGTCGCTCATCGTGGCTGGCTTTGAGGACGGGACGATCAAAGTCTGGGATTCGGGTGCGCCAAAGCCCTCAAAATTGCCCCTCCTTGGCCAAAACTGACGCCTGTTGGCTTGTCTGGCAGACAAGCTGGGGATGCTGAGCGAGAAGACGAACGCTCACAGTGACTGGGTCATGTCGGTGGCGTTTTCCCCAGACGGGACCAAGATTGTGTCAGGATCGGACGACAAGACGATCAAAGTCTGGGATTCGGGTGCGCCGCGAGCCCTCAAATCGCCCCTCCTTGGCCAAAACTGACGACTGTTGGCTTGCCTGGCAGACAAACTGGAGCTGTTGAGCGAGAAGATGAACGCCCACAGCCAACCAATCACGTCTGTGGCGTTTTCTCCGGACGGGACCAAGATTGTGTCCGGATCTTACGACCAGACGATCAAAGTCTGGGATTCGGGTGCGCCGGAGCCCTCAAATCGCCCCTCCTTGGCCAAAACTGACGCCTGCTGGCTTGCCTGGCAGACAAGCTGGAGCTGTTGAGCAAGAAGACGAACGCCCACAGCAGGGACATCAATTCGGTGGCGTTTTCCCCGGACGGGACCAAGATTGTGTCCGGATCGGACGACAAGACGATCAAAGTCTGGGATTCGGGTGCGCTGCGAGCTCAAAATCGCCCCTTCATGGCCAAAACTGACGCTTTGTTGGCTTGCCTGGCAGACAAACTGGATCTGTTGAGCGAGAAGATGAACGTCCACAGCGGCATCATCAGGTCGGTGGCGTTTTCTCCGGACGGGACCAAGATTATGTCCGGATCGGACGACAAGACGATCAAAGTCTGGGATTCAGGTGCGCCGGAGTCCTCAAAATCGCCCCTCCTTGGCCAAAACTGACACCTGCTGGCTTTTCTGGCAGACAAGCTGGAGATGCTGAGCGAGAAGATGAACGCTCACAGCGACTTCATCAGGTCGGTGGCGTTTTCTCCAGACGGGACCAAGATCGTCTCGGGATCAGACGACAAGACGATCAAAGTCTGGGATTCGGGTGCGCCAGAACCCTCAAAATCGACCTTCCTTGTGGCCAAAACTGACGCTTGCTGGCTTGTCTTGCAGACAAGCTGGGGCTGTTGAGCGAGAAGACGAACGCCCACAGCGACTACATCAGGTCGGTGGCGTTTTCCCCGGACGGGACCAAGATCGTGTCTGGATCGGACGACAAGACGATCAAAGTCTGGGATTTGGGTGCGCCGCGAGCTCTCAAATCGCGCCTCCTTGGCCAAATCTGACGCCTGCTGGCTTGTCTGGCAGACGCGCTGAGGCTGTTGAGCGAGAAGACGAATGCCCACAGCGGGGACATCAACTCGGTCGCGTTTTCCCCGGATGGGACCAAGATTGTCTCGGGATCGGACGACCGGACGATCAAAGTCTGGGATTCAGGTGCGCCGCGAGCCCAAAATCGCCCCTCCTTGGCCAAAACTGACGCCTGCTGGCTTGTCTGGCAGACAAACTGGAGATGCTGAGCGAGAAGACGAACGCCCACAGCGGCCGGATCAGGTCGGTGGCGTTTTCCCCGGATGGGACCAAGATTGTTTCCGGATCGGACGACAACAAGACGATCAAAGTCTGGGATTCGGGTGCGCCGGAGTCCTCAGAATTGCCCCTCCTTGGCCAAGACTGACGCCTGCTGGCTTGTCTGGCAGGCACAATGGTGCAGTTGAGCGAGAAGACGAACGCCCACAGCAGCAGGATCTCCTCGGTGGCGTTTTCCCCGGACGGGACCAAGATTGTGTCGGGATCGTACGACAAGACGATCAAAGTCTGGGATGCAGATTCGTTCAACCTGCTCGAAACGCGTCTAGGTGAGGCCATGGCCTTCAGCAAAGAGGCCGAGGGTGTGGTGCGCGATGGCGCGACGATTCGCATGAAGGACGGGGGTGGTGCATTCTATGCGCCGAGCCCGATCTCGTGTGTGGCTGTGAGTTGGCCCAGGATTGCTGCCGGCGCGCAGTCAGGGGAGCTGTACCACCTTGAGGTGATGATGTGAGAGCAGTGTATGGGCGTTCCGTGTGCTCTGCGCTGTCCATGCGCAATCGACGTACACGTTGGGAACGATGTCGATGAATGCATTGCAGAGGGTGGGAGCTTGGAGATGCGCCGCGCCATGCACAGTTGCAGGGTCGGATGCGTCACGACTGTGCATGTGTGAGTTCTGAGAGTGGAGACTGGAGTGAGTGAATGACTGACCCACATGGGTCGTGTATGGTGCTTAAAACACCCTAACGGCCGTGATGAGTTGACCAAACTCTGTTGAAGTTTTTTTACAACTAGTAACAACACGTAAATCTCGAAAGTCCGCGATTTGTCTTTTGTCTCACCGGACCGTACCTGAGGCGGGCGACCATCGGGCGGCTAGAACTCCCCCACTGGCGAGGGGCGGTTCGAGGGTTCGTTATAGATCCCACTGAGCATTGTGGAAGTTGAGAATCCGAGCTTCCAAAGTAGAGCACGAGCTCGACATTCGCTATACCTAAAAACATGTCCGGTGCTCGTGCAAGCACCAAGCTCGAACGGCGCCTCGCCCTGCTTGAGGCTGGAGGTGAGCCCAACGGCACAGGGACGCCGTGTGTCGACTGTGAGGTCCCGCGCACGGCCCTCAACACATCTGTGATCTGGAGCGATCAAGCAAAGACGCGCTTGACCTTCCACTACGCAGTGTGCGACGCGTGCCGCTCGGTCAAGGTGTGCAAGCGGCTGCGCGACGATCCGGCGGCCAAGCTGGTTCAGATGGGCGCTGACGCGGCGGCGCGGACAAAGCGTTCCCGCTACAAGGGCGCGCCGCTCGCGGCGCGCGAGTGCACCAATCTGATCACGACACTGCTCGTCGAGCAGCAGGGTCGATGCGCCTCCTGCAAGCATGAGGTGACTCTCGCGGCGGACGCGGGAATCTACATGGCGTCGCTCGACAAGATGGGTGCCCGTTACGACGACGGGAACGTGCAGGTGCTCTGCTTCGGCTGTCAGCGCCTTTTCAACGACCTCGGCGCGCTCGACCGGGCGGAGCTCACTCGCGCCATCGTACACGCCAATGCAGCGCCACGCCCTCGTCTCGTCTCGTCCCTTCCCATGGACTTCGAGAGCAGCGTCGCCACGAAGTTGAAGCAGATGCATCAACGCGAGGTGTCGACCGACCGGCCGTCGCGCGGTGCAATCGTTCAGCTGACTGAATCTGCGGCGTGTCGCCGTCTGCGACGCAGCGGCCTTCATTGCGTGCGTGCGGGGCGCCGTATGTGGGGTGGGGGATCGAACGCTTTATTCTCTGCGCCTGAAGCAACTTACGGCATGTTGTTCTTTTTTGCTTCCTTGTGAGCAGGTGGTGACCAACGTGCCGCTCAGTGCCACAAAAGGAGACCTCTTCATGTGGTCGTTTGACCGCGTGATTGCGGGCACAGACTACGCCCTGGATACGATCCAGCCGGTTCTCCATCGGTACAATGACGCCAAGTACGTATGGGATGATAAGACTGCCCGCGGCTGGCTCGATGGATTCGTTCGCGCGAATGGCGGCCGGCCGCACGTCATTGACCTGGACGCCACAGAAGGATCGGCAGACAACCCTGTGGCCGTCGAGTGAGGCTCTCGGTTCGTAAGGGTGATTCCCACGGGAATATTTTACGGTGCGCCGGTCTCGGGAAACGCGCGGACGACGGCTCGACGGGATGTGAGACGGGATGCGCGGGCAGCCACTTTCGGCGGCAGAAGTCGCGGAGGGCAGGCTCTACATCGTGGGCAAGAAGAGCAACGTGCTTGTCGCCAACTTTTACATTTCGCAGATCCTCGCCATCTACACGAGCGCATCGACGCCGCCGATCTACAAGGTGCTCTGTGCTACCGTGAAGTCTCCTAGAAGAACACAGACCAATCCAAGTCGCTCATCGTTGCTGGCTTTCAGGAAGGGACGATCAAAGTCTGCAGACTTTGATCGTCTTGTCAAACGATCCCGACACAATCTTGGTCCCGTCCTGGGAAAACGCGACCGACCGGATGGTGTCGCTGTGGGTGTTCGTCTTCTCGCTCAGCAGCTCCAGTTTGTCTGCCAGACAAGCCAACAGGCGTCCCTTTTTGGCAAACGAGGGGCGATTTTTGTAATTTTGAGGGCTCGCGGCGCACCTGTAGAATCCCAGATTTTGATCGTCTGGTCGTAAGATCCCGACACAATCTTGGTACCGTCCGGGGAAAATGCGACCGACGTAATCATGCTGCTGTGCGCGTTCGTCTTCTCGCTCAACATCTCCAGTTTGCCTGCCAGACAAGCCAGCAAGCGTCAGTTTTGGCCAAGGACAGGTTCGATGTTGAGGACTCAGGCGCACCGGAAATTCCGGAATCCCATGGGATTTTGGTGCGCTGGAGCCCTCAAATTGCCTTTCCAAGGCCAAAACTGATGCCTGCTGGCTTGTCTGGCAGGCAAGCTGGAGCTGTTGAGCGAGAAGACGAACGCGCACAGCAGCTATGTCATGTCGGTTGCGTTTTCCCCGGACGGGATCAAGATTGTGTCTGGGTCGCGCGACAAGACGATCAAAATCTGGGATGCAGATTCGTTCAACCTGCTCGAAACGCGTCCAGGCGAGGCCATGGCCTTCAGCAAAGAGGCGGAGGGTGTGGTGCGAGATGGCGCGACAATATGCATAAAAGACGGGGGCGGAGCATTTTATGCACCGAGCCGGATCTTGTGTGTGGCTGTGAGTTGGCCTAGGATTGCTGCCGGCGCGGAGTCAGGGGAGCTGTACCACCTCGAGGTGATTTGAGGGCAGCGTATGGGCACTCTGTGCGCTCTGTGCTGTCCATGCGGAATTGACGTACATGTTTGGACAACGATGAATGCTCTAGAGGCAGAGGGTGGGAAGCTGGGAACTTGGAGATGCGCCGTCCACATGCAGTTGCAGGGTCTGAGACGCGCGTCAACTGTGCATGTGTGTGAGTCTGAGTGGAGTAGACTGGAATGAGTGAACTTGAGTGACCCGCGTGGGTAGTGCTCGTGGATGATTTTGGTGCTCATTAGCTTAGACTATGCTTAGAACACCCTCAACACGGTCGTGATGTTGAGTTGACCGAAGTCCGAACGCTCGCAACTCCGGAACTCCAGTTGAAGTCGAATAAAACGCACTCGTCTTAGTCGACTAACCGACGCGAACAACATACCCATACCGGACAACAATCCTCTATCCTGGAACAGGTGTGGTTAAATAGCTGTAGTTTTAGTAACTACTTTCTAACTTGAAACTTCTACGTCAATCGTCATGAACTACGTCACCGCGTTTTGGACGACTCAAGCCGGTCAAGGTCGAAAGTTATCCGGATAATGGGTGCTTAGATCGAGAGCACCCCGAGAGGGATTAAGGAGGTCCCCTTTGTTTAGAGCGTCATCGTCAGAAAAACGTCAGAAATTACCCACAATGGGCGGCGCGTCTGGGGCGATTCCGCCACTCTGGCGCATCTGGGGCGCATGATCTGGGGCATTCTCGCACTCCACTCTATGCACTAAGTATGGAGTGCCTCCGTCGTGGGGCGTCCACTGCGCATGTCCATGTGCCTGCGGCTGTGCTCCGCACACGGCGGGCACGCACGCTCTCGCCAGCATCGCCGAGGGCGGGGCGCTTGAAGGAATTTTATTTAAATACCTTTTGATCTCGACGGCAGCTTCCCCTGAGAGCGGTCGTTGTGCGGTTCGGTTTGAGTGCGGACGCGCCGGCTTATCGACTACCGCTTTTACACACGCGCATCGGCGCCTGCGTCCTCTCATACGCTGCATTGAGAGCCTGCATCGCGTCATTTGCGAGCGGGTGGGCGCATCGGTCCGGGTGCAACTCGAGCGCTAGTCGTCGGAATGCCTTGAGCAGCTCTCGTTTGTTCACCGTGTTGAGCTCCTTGACACCGTTGAGACGGCTGATGCCAAGAGCGGAGAAGGGATTCGATTCGGCGTGCTGGAGCACCTGGACTGCAGCGGCGGGGATCGTCTCAATCATATCTGCGATCAACGCGATGTCTTCCGCCGAGACAACGGGCGGCTCGGTGCTGCCTGCAAGCGTTCTCGCCTCGTGCAGCGCGCTGCGGGCGGCGCGTTGGTCACCCTGCCTCAATGCCCTTCGCGCCGCCTCGAGCGCAGCAACCCCGCGCTGCTGCGCACTCATCGCGCGCGTTTGCGGTGCCGACGAGGGGCGCTGCTGCGGCTGCGCCTGCCTTTTGCCCGCGGCGGCGCCCGCGGTGGCACCCGCGCGTCGCGCGGAGGCAGCGCGCCGCGCCTCGCGAGCGGAGCGGTCATAACGAGACTGCGGTTGGCGCGTTGGCCGTGGCGGTGGGCTGGGGGGCTTCGCCGAGCGCCACGGCGGGGGCGGCGGGGGCGGCGACGCACGTGGTGGCGGCGCACGAGGTGGCGGGTGGGGCGGGTGGGGCGGAGGCGAAGACGAACCTGACGAACCTGAAGGCTGCGGCGGGGACGGCGCTTGGGACGGCGCTTCCCGCTTGAGTCGTTGCACCTCGTCGATGAGCTCTCTCTTCTCTGCGAATCCGCTCAAGTCCGCGCCGTGCTGCACGAGGAACTCCTTTAGCTGTCGAATGGACCACCCGATCTCTCCATCCACCTCGGCGGCAGCGGCGGCCGCCGAGGCAGGAGGCGGCGAGCTCGGAGGATCCTTCTCCTGATGCTGATCCTTCGCTTGATGACGATCCTTTGCCTGATGATGATCCCTAGCCTGATTGGCCCCCACGGAGTGATCGGACACCCCGGAGTGATCGGACCCCCCGAAGTGATCGGACCCCCTGGAGGGTCGAGGCCGTTTCGACTTTGGCGACTTTGGGGAACGTGGGGCGGGCGAGCGCCGGCCCGCCGACTTGGGCGCGGCGCCTTTCTCCTTGGGCGAGGCCGGATTCCGACCCCTTTTACTCCGCGATGACCTGGCTGTCGGAGCCTTGGGTGGCTTGGGCAGCGACTCCTGCATCGGGTTTGGTACGGGTTGCCGGTGTTCCTCTGCGGCAGGCTTGGTCCTGGCCCAGCCGCCGTAGCGCATCTCAAGGTTGTGCTTGGCGCTCTCCCAGCTCTGGCGCTGCTTCTCAACCTCGGCCAACTGCTCCTTGGCCGTCATCGCTGCCCGCGCTTGTGAATTCATTGAGGGTTCCGGAAATCGCGAGGACCACTCGGGGTGCCGGTCGCTACCACTGCTGTTGCTGGCAGTGGAGGCCTTGTCGGTGCTGTCGGTTCCAGTGGCAAAGGCCCGCCAAGCGGGCCACCAATCATGGACCGTGTTCATGAGGACGCGGCCGTCCACTCACCTTGCAACGCGTCGACCACTGCAAGCGACTCGCGGCGAACGGTGCTCGGGTTTTCTCTTTGACGAAACTCTCCTTCGAAACGAACACGAGCACGATCAAGGGGACGGCATCATGTCCTAATCCCAGGGCGTGGCCTCTAGGACTTGCCTTGACTTTTTCGCGTACGTGCACGACGGCGCGCCGGCCTTCCTCCACGCGCCTCATGGCCGCGATGGTCGACCCTTTGGCTGCCGTCGCGACGATACTCGAGGTGCCGCTAGACGACCCTGTACCCTCGCACCTCCTCCTCAAGCTCAAGCGCAAGCCTGAGCGCAAGCGCACGGTGCGCTTCACCGACGACACGATCGACAACGAAGACCTGTGCCGGAAGAAGAGCAAGAACTGCTGTGTCTTCCATCGGTCGCAGGCACTACCGGACGATGACGACGACGGCGGCGATGACGATACGCCTGGCGACGCACATCCAGAGGGTAGCGAAGCATCGCCCGCTGCGGACAGCGGTAGCAGCAGCAGCAGCAGCAGCGAGGCTGACTCAGCCACATGAGGCCATGCATGATGCTATCGGTGCGGCATGTCTGCCATGAGATGGTCATGCATCGTCACGGTATAACTGGTGGGTCTTGAACCACCCACATCCACATTACCACCACGGGTCTTTACATTCGTGTGCTCGGACCCCGTCACGGGCCGCTGCCAGGGCCAGGTGTTACACCTCCTGGGCGGCTGGTGGAGGTCTCTCACCAGTTTTCACCACACACGCGCGACACGCCGCTTAAACTCGAGTACGTCGTGTTTAATCTTGTCGTGTAATGACGCCGGAAGTGTCGTGATGACCGGCATCATTAAGTGCTCCTTCACTTTCGAAATCCGCTCGGCAGACCCATCCACCCCGATTGCCGAGCGGGCCCGCTACTTTTGGTGACCCAGTATGACGTCCCCCGCGACTGCTGCGGCGTTGGCGCGCGAGGACTATGTGCGGCGCGTCCATCTATACCGCGCGGTGCTCAATGCCGTCGAGGACGGAGCCGCCAAGGCCGTCCGCAGCGCCGCTCTGCCGACCGGCCAGGGCACCACCCCCGTGGGCATGGCGTGGCTCGCGCAGAATGCAAAGAAGCCTGGCGTGATCACGCTTCCAAGCGGCCTTCAGTACGTCGTGAACTCAGTCGGGGGCGCAGGCCGCGGCTCGCCCTCGCCCAAACTCACGAGCGAGGTCGACGTCAAGTGGCGCACTACGCTGATCGACGGCACCGAGGTGGACCCACTCGCGCAGCGGCGCGTGCAGCCGCGCAGCACCATCCACGGCTTCTCTCTCGCGCTACAGCTCATGGGCGAGGGAGACAAATGGACCCTTTACCTCCCCGCCGAGCTCGCCTACGGCGATGCCGGTCGCGCCGAGCTGCCCGATGGGGGCGGCGCCGCGGTGCCGCCGCGCGCGGCGCTGATTCTCGACGTGGAGCTGATGAAGGTGGTGGGCTCATCGAAGCCCAAGCCGCTGCGCCCACCCGACCCGCCGCGTCCGGGCGGTACCTTCATCCCTGCACCGTCCTTTGAAGGCGGCAACTGCCCCGGCTTCATCTTCACAACGCGAGAGCTCGGCACTGGCTACTATCTCGATCAGACCCCGAGTGCTGGCGCGCACTCGCCCACAAAGGCAGCGGCGCATGCGTCGCTGGGTGCGACCGCCGCGCCGCCTCCCGCGGCTGCCTCGGCTGACGCGCCCGGCGCCGTCTCAGCGGCCCTCGCTTCAGTGCCGGAGGCGGTTGAGGAGGTCGAGGAGGCGGAGGAGGACGTGCCGGTTACATTACCGGTATTCGGACCGTCTTGTCCGCCAGAGAAGATGCCGCCGCTGCCGCCGCCGCCGCCGCCTCCACAGGCGCCGCAGCAGGCGCAGCAGTCGCAGCGCCAGCCGCAGCAGTCGCAGCGGCAGCCGCCGCAACAGCAGCCGCGGAAGCAGCAGCCCGCTGCTGAGCGCGCACCTGGCGCTGCCGCCGCCGCTGCCGCCGCCGCCGCCACCTCCGCCACCTCCGCGCCGTCGCCGGCAAAGCCAAGCTCAGGCACCGATACCCCCGCGATCACCCGGCGCGGCGCCTCACCGACACGTGGACCCATCCTCACGCCGCTCGCCCGCGGTGGTGGCAAGAACGGGAGCGGCGGCGTAACCGTTGGGGAAAGGTCGCCGACCGCGCGCGGCGGCAGCAAGGGCGGCGGCAGCGACGCGTTCACTGGCAAGGGGGGTGGAGGCCCAATCGACTCGATCGTCAAGGGGGTCAAGGGCGACGAGCCCTCCCATATTAGGAACGAGTCCTCCCATACGTACTCCGGCGCCTCGTCCACGTACACGGGTGCCACGTCATCCATCGGAGCCCTCTCGACGGCGGCCTCATCGACCACGCCGTCGGAGGCCTCGTGGCGTGGGCCACCGTCCATCTCAGGCACCATCACGTCGACCAGCACCGGCGCCGGCGCGCCGCGCACCGGCACGGCCGCGATGATGCGCCGGCTCACCGAGGAGTATACATCGAGCGCCTCCCCAACCTTGATGAAAGGCGTCTCTCCTAACTTTGAGCGCACGCCAACGTCGCGCCCGCGGCCACAACAGTCCGAGGTGATTGCCACTGATCGCCACTGATTGCCACTGATCGCCACTGATGGCCACAACAGTCCGAGGTGATCCCGCCATGCGGATCGGGAGGCACGACAACCCACGACCGCATGCAAGTGCTCACTATGGCGCCTCCCCACCCCTTCCCACAGGTGATCCCGCCGGGCGGATCGGGAGGCACCCTCTTCGAGCGCGACGGGCCACTCTCGTCCTACCGCCCCGCCTCCACCGCTGCCTCGCCTCTCAAGGGGGGGGGCGGTGGGGGGGGCGGCGGGGGGGGCGGGGGGGGCGGCGGCGGGGGGGGCGG
>ENA-UOXK01002300-UOXK01002300.1-mixed-culture-metagenome-genome-assembly--contig:-NODE-2300-length-11251-cov-37.900054_pt1 | contig 11251 bp, 19 predicted proteins | sample MGYA00238160_ERZ761638 | MGnify/ENA primary metagenome ERZ761638 (study PRJEB28912, sample SAMN08777098) | mixed culture metagenome | isolation source: Freshwater growth medium | place: USA...
GCGTCGACGAGCGGCTTGTCGAGCGCCACGAGCAGCGGGAGCGCCTTGTGCTCGCGCAGGCGCACGGACGCCCTCTTCTTCGGCGGCGGTGCGTGCGGCTCTGCTTTGCTGGCGGAACAGCCCATTCCGCACTCCCCGCGTTAGCCAAGGTCGCAAGGCCCAAGGGGCTGTGGGACGCCCTTTTGCCCAAGGACGACCTCCCTCGTGCCCTGCAGGGCCAGGCGCGTAATCGCTCTGTGCCCACGAACAGCCGCGTTACATTTTCAATCGATGTCACCAAATACTCAACTAAAGGGAAGTCTTCTTCGTGCTTCTATCCTGTAATGACGGTCCTCTGAAGGGGTATCGACCCGAATCGGGCTAATTTCAGAGCTCGTGCTGGTTGCTCGGTGTTCCAGAGCAGCGAAATTATTCGAAAGTGATCTAAGAAATGTGGAGTGGCCACTAGTTCCTGTGTCGACTCTGTTAAACACTTGAAAACTCTGGCGCATGCATCTCCATTTCCCCGACACGAGTGACCGAGCACCAACGCAAATTTTCAACAGCAAGTGACCACCCGTGCGAGAAGAGCTCGCGCACGGATGGACGTGCAGACGCGCAGAAAGATTCTTCTCGATGGCATGGGGAAGCTCGACGCGCTTGGCATCGAGGACGATGCGCTCACGAATCGCCTCAATGATCTTCCGCTTCCAGAGAGGCCCGCGCCCGCGCCTGCCGCCGCCAAGTTGGGCAAGGACGCGGTGCTCAACTTGCCCAAGGGCACGACCGTGAAAGTCACCGACCGTCCGCCCTCTGGTGCGCCCTCCGACGCCGATGCCGACCCCAGTCCAGCCAAGGAGCAGAAGCCTCCGTGGATGAAGGCGGAGAAGCTCGGGACACTCGACGACCTCGTGAATGAGGAGCCTCCGCCTCCGGCTTCGGTGGCCGTCGTCACGGGGAGCGCTACGGCTCTGGAGCGCGTCTTCCTCTCCGCCGAGTTCCCCCAGTCGTCGCGCGGCTTTGGCGAGCGCACCATCGCGCCCAACCCGGTTCCGTCAAACCGATCAATCTCGATCGTCCTCCCACCGGGCTCCAAGCACTGGCACGACCAGCGCATCGCTTGGGAGCGTGTGCAGGGTGGGCTGCACGGAGAGCATGCGAGCCGAGGCAAGGGTGGCAAGGGCAAGCCGCCGCGCCTGGGGAGCCACAGCCTCCAAGGTGTCTCCATTCCACAAGCGTGCTACGACCAGATGCTCAAGATGCAAGCCAACTTGTTTGCGCTGTCGGAGGAGAACAACGCTCTGGCGGGCATGGCCGCGCGCTGTGAAGCGCAGTGTGAAGGGCTCCGAGCCGACCTCGCACTTGCCGAGGCGCAGGGCTATGATGTGGACGCGGCCGCGGAAGCACGGCGCGCACGCGCAGAGGCGCACCGGAAGCGCGTGGCGGCCGCGTCGGTTCATTATGATGCGAGCGCGCGGGAGGTGGGTGGTCAGGGAAGGGGGGGCGGCGGGAGAGTGGGCGGCGCTGGCGCTGGCGGTGCGACTTTGTCGTCGACACGCCCCTCGCGTCTGCCCATGACGGCGCGTCTGCCCATGACGGCGCGTCGCCTCGAGCTCCATCGCCTCCACCGTGTGGAAGCCGAAGAGCTTCGCTTGAAGCTCGAGCGCGAAGCTTCCGAAGAGGCTGAGAAGGCTCGGCTGTCGTCCATGCCGCCCATAGGCCCACCGGGCACGGCCAACGGCTCCACTGGCCGTTTCCTACCGGCCGAGGGCCTGCAGAGTGCGTTTGGCACCCCGCGCCACACGAGCCTGCGCGCGGCTCGGGAGGAGGAGGCGGCGGTGCTCGGCTTTTACTTGCACGAGGCGACGGCGTCGATGGGGACGCGGGATACCGCCGCCGCCGCCGAGTATGGCATGGGCGGAGGCAGACAACCTCCTCCGATGGTCTTTGCGCCCGCGCCGCCCACGCCCCTCTTCAACGGACACGTGCCGAGTGCGCAGGAGAGCGTCGCCGCGGGCGCGGTGCCCATGATGATGACGCCGCGCCCGCCGTTGGCGCCCAGGACGGCGCTGGCCGGACAGCAGTCGCTCTCGTCTGGTGGACGACCGTTGGTCCCGCATGCATTTGGGATGCCATGGGAGCTCACTCACAGTGAGGAATCCGCAAGAGGCAGCATCCTGCATCCCACTCCCGCGACTCCCGCCAGCAGCAGTATGCATCCGACCGCCTCCATGCGAGGCACGACAGCGAACACGGCCGCCACGCGCCCCAACACGGCCACTCGCCGTGTTTTGTCAGAGCCCGTACGCCGAGATCACGCCGAGATACGCCGAGATGAGCAGCCAAGTATGGACTATGCGCCGTCCTGGGCGCCGTCCCAGCCCATACAGCCGCCACAACAGCCGCCACGTGTACATGCACGCTCGCTCAGCGCCCGCGGCGGCGCCTCGAGCTCTGTGCCAGCATCGGCGTGCGGCATGGCGCGGAATGCGGACTTCACCGGCGCGGCGACCGTCCCCAGCCGCCCCGATGGCCACGTACCCTATCGCCTCCCTGATCCGGCGAAGAAGCGCACCAGCCTGATCGCGTCTGTACCCCCCACCGCCAGTGGCTCCCTCGGCTGCATGCAAGTGCCCACCACGGCGTCTGTACCCCCCACCGCCAGTGGCTCCCTCGGCTGCATGCAAGTGCCCACCACGGCGTCGGTACCCCCCACCGCCAGTGGCTCCCTCGGCATGGGAGCCAGCAGCACGATGCTCAGCGGCGGCGGCGGCGGCGGCGGCGGCGGTGGTGGTTACGGCGGTGGTTACGACTCGATCTCTGGATCGGTCGCCTCGGGCGAGGGCGAGTGTGCGGATGATGGCACTACCGGCACGACTGTGAATGGGCTGCAGCTTGGCACATGGTACGCGTCTAATGGAGTACTGATTGAGAACTCAATTGAGGGATTGAGGGGCCTTTTGACGGCCTCTCGGATGGCCTCTCGGATGGCCTCTCGGTCAGGGGTCGGTCAGACCTATCCCTTACTCTCGGATGGCCTCTCTGATTGGCCTTCCCGATCACCTCTTTCAGATTGCGCACATGATTGCACCAGATGATCTCCGATTGGGTCCCTCATCAGACTTGATTGCACGAGATGATCTCCGATTGCGTCCCTCATCAGACTTGATTGCACGAGATGATCTCCGATTGCCTCCCTCATCAGGTACGTCGATGGCGGCGCGGCGCTCGCTGAGCGGCTTGGGCAGACAACGTCCCTCGACTTCACCATGACGTGCTGGGGCCAGATGAAGCGTCCTCTGGATGCCACCGTCTTCCAGGCGATGGTGAGCGTCCCTCTGATTGCAAATGAAGCGTCCTCTGGATGCCACCATCTTCCAGGCGATGGTGAGCGTTTCTTTTGTGGGCGAGGACATCTGATTGCAGCTGGTTGATACTGCGATTGCGTGTTAATTTCATGTTAATTGCATGTGTGATTGAGACCCTGATGGCACGTGATGGCCTAGTGATGGCCCTCCCGCAGGTGATCTCTGATTGCAGTTGATTGTACACTTGATTGCACTTGAATGACCTCTGATTGGGTCCCTCATCAGGTGAGCTCCCGCCTCGCCCAAGCCGGCGTGCTCGTCGACAGCGGCGAGGGCGAGGCAGGGCGTGAAGCAGTCACGCTTCACTTCCCTGAGGGGATCCCGCGCCGGCGTGACCTTCCGCTGAGTGCTCCGCAGCTGGTGCTCGGGATTACGGTACGCTTGATTGCACTTGATTGCACTTGATTGCACTTGATTGCACTTGAGTGCTCCGCGCAGCTGGTGCTCGGGATGATGGTGTACGTGATGAGCATGTGATGACCTGAATGACCTCTGATTGGATGCTTCATCAGGTGCGCCTGTCCGCCGATGATTGCGTCTGAAGGCGTCTGATTGCGTCTGATTGCGTTTGATGGCCTCCCTCATCAGGTGCGCCTGTCCGCCGATGATTGCGTCTGAAGGCGTCTGATTGCGTCTGATTGCGTCTGATGGCCTCCCTCATCAGGTGCGCCTGGCCGCCCGGCTGCTCAAGAACGAGCAGCTGCTGCTCACGATGCGCACGCACGGCGAGGTGCTCGCGAGAGCGCTCGGCGAGGCGACGGGGGTGGACTCGGTCGCCTGCCGCCTCTCTACCCGACCTGAGGACGAGGCGCTGTGGCGGTACGGCTCCAACGGCCCGGGGACGGACGAGCTGCTTGAGCAAGGGCAGAAGCGCTACGTGGTCTACCAGCGCGGGATGGAGGTCGACCCGATCAAAGCGGCCGAGAGCGATTGGATGCGACGCTGATGAGGGAGGCAATCATCAGGCAATCAGCATGCATTCAGCATGCAATCACGCAGCATGCGAGGCCGAGAGCGATTGGACACGTTGGTAGATGAAAGGCACATCGACGAATCCCCTGAGTATCTCCTGAGAGGAGTGCGTTTGTGTGGGGCGGGGCGTGCTGGGGCCGACCCGGCGCTGGACCTTTGAAGGGCGCGTTACAAGTGTCATGCGGAGGCGGGTTTTCGAATTTTTTCATAACATCTTCGGGGTTCGTTGGTCGTTCTCATCTGCGCCGCTGCATCTCGCTGCTGCATCTCGCTGCATCTCGCGCGCCACATGGCATGCGCAGTGTGATCGTGGATCGAGCGTCCCCATCGAGCATGCTCAATCAGCATGCAATCAGCATGCAATCGTGGATCATCCCCATCGCCCTTCCGAGCGTCGATGACCTCTTGACGAAACACTTCAGAGGTTCGTCATCGCCTCTTCCGAGAGGCCGCGCCCGTCATCGCACCCGTCCACTCTGCTTGAGCGCCGTCATGAGCACCCGTCCACTCTGCTCGAGCGCCGTCATGAGCACCCGTCCACTCTGCTCGAGCGCATCGGCTCCACTCCGCGCGTCATGAGCGTCATGGAGCGTCATCAGCGTCATCAGCGTCATGAGCGCGTCATGAGCGCGTCTTGAGCACCCGTCCACTCTGCTCTCTCGAGCGCATCGGCTCCACTCCGCGCGTGTGCGTTACATCAGAGATGGCAATGCTCTCCTCGTTCGCATCGGGGAGGAAGGTGAGCCTGAGCACGCCGTTCGCCATCGTCACCGTCGACTTGCGCTCATACTCCTGCGGCACCTGATGAGGGAGGCAATCAGAGTGCAATCAGCATGCAATCAGCATGCAATCACCGTCGACTTGCGCTCATACTCCTGCGGCACCTGATGAGGGAGGCCATCAGCATGCAATCAGCATGAAATCAGCATGCAATCAGGCGCTCATACTCCTGCGGCACCTTGAAGGTCAACGTGAAGTCGCCGTACTGGCGCTCCTGCCGCTCAACCTTGTGGACAAGGAGCTCGGCATACCTGATGAGGGAGGCAATCAGCATGCAATCAGCATGAAATCAGCATGCAATCAGCATGCAATCAACCTTGTGGACAAGGAGCTCGGCGTACGGGCGCAGCCGCGTCCCCTTGACGATGGTGGTGACGTTTTGGCGCGAGAGGCGGATGTCTTCGCTCGTCACGCCGGGCACGTCCATGATGATCGTGTACAGCGCATTGTCTTGCACGATGTCGACCGCGGGTGCGAAGGAGTTTGGTCGCGTGATGAGCAATCCAGACGAGTCGACTGTGAGCTGGTTCATGCGAAAGCTGTCCTCGGTGCGCGCCTGAGGGACGCAATTAGCACGCAATCAGCATGCAATCCAGACGAGTCGACTGTGAGCTGGTTCATGCGGAAGCTGTCCTCGGTGCGCGCCTTGGCGCGGATCAGACGCGTGCGCGGGTCGTCGGTCATCTCGACGGAGAGCTCCGGCTCGGTCTTGAAGAAGGCGGAGAGCCGCCCGTTGCAGCTCTGCAGCACCTGATGAGGGAGGCAATCAGCATGCAATCAGCATGCAATCAGCATGCGAGGCCGAGAGCCGCCCGTTGCAGCTCTGCAGCACCGATTGCAGGACGGAGAAGCGGCGGTTGACGGGCACGAAGGCGGAGCGCAGCCAGTTCTTGAGCAGGGCAAAGGTCCAGTTGTTGGTCCGGTCGCCCAAATCACAGTCCTCATTGGCGAGGATCACCTGATGAGGGACGCAATCAGAATGCAATCAGAATGCAATCACAGTCCTCGTTGGCGGAGGATTACATGCCGGCTGAAGTCAGTCTTGATGAGGGACGCAATCAGCATGCAATCAGCATGCAATCACAGTCCTCGTTGGCGGAGGATTACATGCCGGCTGAAGTCAGTCTTGAACCAGAGAACGTCCTTGGCCTCGAGCTCGCCCGTCTTGGGGTTGGGCGCGGCGATGCGTGTGGTCTGCGCCTTGCCCTGGCCGTACACGTAGAGGATCTGGCTGTGGAAGATGTGATCCATCACCTGATGAGGGACGCAATCAGCATGCAATCAGCATGCAATCATGCAATGATCGCCCAGATCTGGCTGTGGAAGATGTGGTCCATCACCTCCTGCTCCATGACCGTCTTGCAGTTGTGCACCACGATCACCTCTTGAAAATGCTTCTTTGAGTTCTGGAGCGAGCGCGTGAGCTGGTCCAGATAGCGCTGGTCGAGCGAGGTGAAGTCGTTGACGACGCACCTGCAGTCGATCGGTGGCAATCCATCGCAATCAGAGGCAATCAGAGGTAATCCGATGCAATCAGCGAGGTGAAGTCGTTGACGACGCACAAAAAGTAGTCGGATAGGTCGAAGATGACGTCCTGGATGAAGCGCTCCGAGATCTCCTTCTCGATGACCGAGAGCTCATTCTCCACCTGATGAGGGACGCAATCGACATGCAATCAGCATGCAATCAACATGCAATCCACATGCAATCCGCATGCAATCCGACGACCGAGAGCTCCTTCTCCACCTTGACGGGCGCATACGAGCCCTCCGATTAATCAGCAATCAATCAGCCATCAATCAGCTATTAGCAATCAATGAGCACCTTGACCGGCGCATACGAGCCTTCCGAATCGAGCACGATGAACTTGGTGCCATCGACGTCGACGTGCTTGAAGGAGAGGCCCTTGGTCGACACCTGATGAGGGAGGCAATCAGCATGCAATCAGCATGCAATCGGCATGTACTCGTCATGCAATCAGCATGCAATCGGCATGCAATCGACACCTTCTTGCCGCTGGGCAGCCGCGAGTCCGTCAGGTGATGAGGGAGGCAATCAGCATGCAATCGGCACCTTCTTGCCGCTGGGCAGCCGCGAGTCCGTCAGGTGGTTGAGAACGAACGTCTTCCCTTTGTCGAAGAGCCCGAGCACTGCCACGACGGCGCCGTCCCACCCATCGATAGGGGTACCTGATGAGGGAGGCAATCAGCATGCAATCAGCATGCCATCGATTGGGGTACCTGGGCCGTCCTCGGTGGCCGCATTGCAATCAGCATGCACTCGACATGCACTCGACATGCAATCAGCATGCAATCGACATGCAATCAGCATGCAATCAGCATGCAATCAGCATGCAATCAGCACACCTGGGCCGTCCTCGGTGGCCGCATTGGGCGAGCGAGGCGCGGCGGCGGTCCCGAGGTCGATGGTGCGCTCGGGACGGCGCTCCATGCGCTCCTGCTTCTTGCGCTCGTCCCCTTCCATCTCTTCGTCCACCTCCCCGTCCTCATCTTCCTCCTCATCAAGGCTCACGTTTCTTCGCAACGAGGGCGCGACCGAGGGCGGCAGCCCGCCAGGGTTCGTCAACGGGTTCGTCAACGAGGGCGCGACCGAGGGCGGCAGCCCGCCAGGGTTCGTCAACGGGTTCGTCAACGGCTCCGAGCCGAGGACGTAACGCTTCTCGTACCTGATGAGGGAGGCAATCAGAGGTCATCAGCGGTCATCAGAGGTCATTAGACGTCATCAGAGCTCCGAGCCGAGCACGTAGCGCTTCTCGTCAGCATGCATTCAGCTGATGAGGAGGGCAATCAGCATGCAATCCGACACGTACTCGCTGATCGAGCCAAGGAAGCGCTCGCTGATGAGGAAGGCAATCAGCTGATGAGGAGGGCAATCAGCATGCAATCCGACACGTACTCGCTGATCGAGCCAAGGAAGCGCTCGCTGTAGCACACGCGCCACCCGCGCGTGCTCACGTCCGACAGCTTGGTGATCTCGCACACCCAATCGTACACCTCCCGATCAAACGTCGGGTTGCGGGAGGTGAGATCTCGGGAGGTGAGGTTGCGGGAGGTGAGATCTCGGGAGGTGAGATCTCGGGAGGTGAGATCCGAGATGGCGCTGGTGGACAGTTGAGGCTTCGCGGCGCGCAGCGGACGGTCCGGGCTGACTTGCGGCGTGCTCCGCGCCGAATTCGGGTTCGTCAAACCGAACGCTGCACTGCCGTTGCTGTTGGTCGGTGAGGACGGAGCGGTGCTGCTCTCCACCTTCTCTACCTGATGAGGGACACAATCAGCATGCAATCAGCATGCAATCCGATGGGGGCGTGCTGCTCTCCACCTTCTCTACCTGGACGGTCTTGGGCGAGTTGCGCACGCTTAGACCATCCTCGTCATGGCGCTTGCGTCGATGGGAGAGCTGCTGCGCGATCAGGTCCTCGTGCTTCTTGAGCAGGCCCGCCCGCGTCGCGAGCAGCTCCTCGTGCAGGCGCTGCACGATGAGCAGCAGCGCCTCCATCTCCTGCGTGTGCTGCTCGATCGCCCGAAGGCCGGTCTCAGCCTCCTCCACCGTGAGCAAGGCCGGGCTGCGGAGGATGAAGCCCTTGGGCGGCGAGCTCGGACTGAGCATCGGAGAGGTGAGCTTGAGCGCCGGCGAGATCAGCGGCGAGGTCGGAGAGGTGAGCTTGAGCGCCGGCGAGATCAGCGGCGAGGGCGGGTCGACGGCGAGGTCAGGGGCGAGGGTGGACGTCGGCGAGATCAGCGGCGAGGTCATTGGCGAGGGCACCACGGTCATAACCGTGTCGCCGACGTCATCGGGCATACTGACAAAACTCCACCGACACGGACGCGGAGCTGAAGGCCAGCGACTGCACTCCAATAGCGTTCCAAGAAGTGTCAGATTGCGTTTGCTCAACTTATTTAGCATGCAAAAATTTCAAGAGCGCAAATTTGCATGCAAATTTGGGTTGAGTTGGGCGTCGACGGCAGGGCCACATTCGTGAGATACGACAATGTTGCATGCATTATCTGTGCAGAATATCGCACGATCCTGCTGTCGATGATGACTCGAGTGAAACACGAGTCTCCCTCGCGCTCGCGTCGCTGTCACACGACACGCGGCTCGTCGTGCGCACGGACATGAGCCCTTGCGTGCCACTTGCGAGCGGCCCCTGCATCCGCGTGGGGGACTGCGGCGACTACCCACCCAACCCCACCTTTCATGAGGCGCGCTGCTCGTCGATGCAACGACTGAGGACGTGTGCGAGCGCGTGTGCCAGCCGCTCACCGAGACAGCAGGGGACTCGCTGGCCGCGTGCCTCGTCCGATCGGGGGCAGTCGACCCCGTGACGGGCGTGCCGTTGGTGACTCCTTCTACCTCACGTCCTCTGGCGGCCTGCCGGACGTGCTGTCGCTGCCCTGCCCCGCGTACGTGCTCCCCGTGGAGGACGTGTTCGGAGGCGGCGGCGCGGGCTGGGCGGTGCTTGCAACCCCCGTGGGCGGAGGCAGAGGCGTACCCGTGAACACCACCAACAGCTGTGAACACCACCACCAACGGCTGGGCGTTTGGCTTCCAGCCTGCCAGCTGTGCTGCCTGCTGGCTGTGCTGCCTGCTGGCTGTGCTGCCTGCGGGCGCGCTGTCCGTTGGCAGCGGCCTCTTTGCGCTGGTGGATCGCACCTTTTCGCGCGCGGGATTTGTCGCGTTCGTGGCGCAGGGCGGCGGCGAAGTGACGCGGCGGCGCAAGGGCGCGGGCGCGGCTGTGAACCTCGTGATGCCGCTCTACTTGAACGACGAGCCGTGCGGGTACCATGGCAACCTGCATGCAAGCGCCCACCACGGCGCGGTCCATACCTGGGCGATGAGCCGTGCGGGTACTGTGGCAACCTGTACAGCAACGTGTGACGGACTACATGGACGGCAACTACCTGAACGCGATCAAAGACTACTTACCACCAAACGGGAATGTGGCGTCCTTTGGCGGCGATCTGCCCGCACAACAAGTTCTCGGTGAGCGCCGATGCGCCCCCAGCCTTGCATGCAAGTGCCCACTACGGCGCTCCCGCCCTCTTCCCCACAGGTGAGCCCCGACGCGCGCATCAAGACCGCCGACGGCGCCATCTATACGCCCACGACGGCGCCATCTACACGCGCACGAACTCGGTGCACGAGAGTCCGCCGGGCTTCTCTGGAGGGCGTGTGATGGTATTCGACCCCCCCAAGGCGCTGCCCGACCACAGGCCTGCGACCTACTAGGCGTTGACCAAAGTCCGCACTCGTGGGCTGATGGCTGCCTCGGATGATTGCCTGCGATGATTGCCTGCGATGATTGCCTGCGATGATTGCCTCTGATTGCCTTTGATTGCCTCTGAGTGGATATGGTTGCCTGTGATTGCATCTGATTGCCTAGATGAGGGTTTCTGATTGCCTCTGATGGAATCCGATTGCATCCGATGATTGCTTCTGATTGCTTCTGATTGCCTCTGATTACCGCTGAGTGCTACTTCCGGCCCTGATTGCCTCTGATTTCTTCTTCTGGCCTCTGATTACCTCTGATTGCCTCTGATTGCCTCTGATTACCTCTGATTGCCACTTCTGGCCTCTGATTGCCTCTGATGGCATATGATTGCCTCTGATTACCTCTGATTGCCTCTGATTGCCACTGATTGCCGCTGATTACCGCTGAGTGCTTCTTCTGGCCTCTGATTGCTGCTGAGTGCTTCTTCTGGCCTCTGATTGCCTCTGATTGCCTCTGATGGCCTCTGATTGCCTCTGATTGCATCCGATTGCCTCTGATTGCCTTTGATTGCCGTTGATTGCCGCTGAGTGCTTCTTCTGGCCTCTGATGGCCTCTGATGGCCTCTGATGGCCTCTGATTGCCTCTGATGGCCTCTGATGGCCTCTGATGGCCTCTGATGGCCTCTGATGGCCTCTGATTGCCTCTGATTGCCTCTGATTGCCTCTGATTGCCTCCGATTGCATCTGATTGCCGCTGATTGCCGCTGAGTGCTTCTTCTAGCCTCTGATTGCCTATGATGATTGCCTATGATGATTGCCTTTGATTGCCTCCGAACGACTCTGATTGCCTCTGATTGCCTCTTCTGGCTATCACGGGGCATGTGCATGCTCAGTGCGCCAAATCATCCCTTATACGGAAG
>ENA-UOXK01002315-UOXK01002315.1-mixed-culture-metagenome-genome-assembly--contig:-NODE-2315-length-11189-cov-34.911263_pt1 | contig 11189 bp, 10 predicted proteins | sample MGYA00238160_ERZ761638 | MGnify/ENA primary metagenome ERZ761638 (study PRJEB28912, sample SAMN08777098) | mixed culture metagenome | isolation source: Freshwater growth medium | place: USA...
GCTTCTACTTGAGTGCCACTGATTGCCCCCCTCATCAGGTCCTCGGCCGAGCGCTTCTACTTGAGTGCCACTGATTGCCCCCCTCATCAGGTCCTCGGCCGAGCGCTCCTCAATTCCCCACACCGGTCGTCCAATCCGGAGCTTGCGGACTTTTACTACTTGCCGCTGCCGTTTCATTGGGGTGGGCGCTCGAATGTGCCCCTCTGATTGAGACGGCTGATGAGAACGCTGATGGCCACTGATTGCCCCCCTCATCAGGTGGGCGCGGCCGAATGGACGTGATTGCGTCGGTTGATGAACGTTGATGACAACTGATTGCACCCCTCATCAGGTGGGCGCGGCCGAATGGGCGTGGCAGCGTTGCTTGGCTACGTACGCGCCACGTGGCCGTACTTCAATGCCTCGCTCCGGCGGGCGCAGCCTAATCATCTGCTGCTCTTTCCGGGAGACATGGCCATGGACTTGCCGAGGCCGCGCATGCAGCCGCCCCTTTCGCCCGAGGTCGATGCGTCGCAGGTGCGTGCCTCTGATGGCCTCGGACGGCCGTGGATGACCTCTGATTCGAACCCGATGCATGCTAAGCGCAGGGATCCTCACGACACTTTGTCGCGCTCACACTTACGGGTAATCCGGAGGTCGGCTTCGTACCTGGCAAAGACGTAGTCCTCCCACCGACACATGATCTCAAGGGAGGGCCGTCGGCGCATGATCGCTGCTGCGGCGCGGCGGCGGCGGCGCGGCGGCGGCGACGACGACCATCCAGCCAGCCAGATTGCAAGCTCGTCCCGATCTCGCTCGCGAGCTCGCCCTGGGGGCCCGCTGTGAACAATCGTAGTTTCGTCGTCACCTGGGCGGGGCAGGCGTCGGGCGGCGGCATGGGGCGGCACGGCGGCAGCGGCGTGCGCGTTCGCCGCTGGCTTTCGACCGCCTCCGACGCCGAGCTTCCCCTCGGCTCCCTCGTGACAGGTCATCAACGAACCTGACGAACCTTCATCATCCTTCATCATCCTTCATCATCCTTAATCATCCTTGATGACCTGACGTTGAGCTTCCCCTCGGCTCCCTCGTGACAGACACAAATAACATGGACCACCGGAAGCGTAATGTGAGGCTCTTGCCCGAAGAGGCGCTCGTCTCGACCGAACCCGAGCACCCGCGCTACGGCTTCCTCTCGCCCCACATGCCCACACCGTCCACCTTCTGCCTTGCACCCTATGGACGTGGCAACGGTTGGGAAGGTCGCTCGGCGAGTGCAGTACGCCAGGGGTGCATCCCGATCTCGATCGCTCCCGAGGGCTCCGTCCGCGCTCTCGAACCCTTCGTACCGTGGCGAAACTTCTCCCTCTTTGTCGCCGACGCGCCACTCGGTACATCGGATGGCCTCCCTGAGTGCCTCCCTGATGGCCTCCGAGTGCCACTCTGAGTGCCATTCTGATGGGCTCTGATGGCCTCTGAGTGCCTCCCTGATGGGCTCTGATTGCATCCCTCATCAGGTACCCTCGGGGAGCGCCTACGACGTGCCCTCGCTGAGGTCTCTGACGCTGACGTGACGCGCATGCGCTGCGAGATGGCGTGCGCGGCGACGCACATGAGCTGGGGGGAGGAGGTACCGCCCGCCTCGTGTGCGCCCGCCGCGCAGCGCGCGCACCAGACGGGCGTTGTCCCCACATTGATGCGCATCCTCGCCAATCGGAGGCTGGCCGCCGAGGAGCGCGTGGAGCCTAGGCGCTGCTTGTGCGAGAGCGCGCCGAGCGAATGGCACTACGGCCTGTAGGGTGTAGGCACCTGCTAGAGATAGAGTTAGAGAGAAAAATAGCCGCGTTGATTAGCCCGGCGGGAGCGAGTACTCTGTACTACAGTAATACCACAATGTTGGACCGCGGGAGCCGGGACGCGGGAGCGGGGCGGAGCGCTACGAGAGAGGAGAGTTGTCTTTTGTCTTATTTTGGACCGCGCGCAGTTCCCAAGGAGGGGGTGACCATCGGGCGGCTAGAACTTCCTCCTGGCGAGGGGCGAAGCCGCATCACGATACGCGCCTGTTCACGTTCACATCGGAGGACCCGTCCGCAAAGCACCGATTGGGTCGACTCGGAGCTTGTTGTTTCTTGGCTCTAGGGTCTGGACGTGGAAAGCAATGCAGGGCTTCCTGGAAGCGCCGTTGCTCGATGCTGGGACCTCCTTTGTGGGTGATTACCCGCGCCATCCTCGGAAGTTCGAGTCGATTGCCAATGCGGCCCGCTTTGAGAAGCCGCTCCGGCGCCGCAACCTGGCGCTGTTTGCTCTTTCGGCGCTACAGCTCGCACTCGCGTACACCTCGCTCGAGCTCAGTTTCGAGGAGATACCGACTAACTACACGAAGGATGGCATTGCGGTCGACCCGTTGGAGTGCGATCCCGGCGTCACCTTCAATCAAACGTACACGCGGCCGCTGTGCTTCGTCAACTTTGGATTAACGGTGCTCTTGTGGCTGGTCCTGTACTCGTACTACGATGTCAAGTACAAGGCATACTGCAGCGTGTCGCTCGTGCCGCGCGACCCTCTGGCGCACGTGTACCGCGCGCAGCCCGGGAGCCAGGTCGCCATGCGCCCGCCGTCTTTGTGGCGAGGTCCCACGCTCAAGGTCTTCCTAATCGAGGCGATCTTGCTGGCGGTGCAGCCTGTACCGTGGGTCTCGGCGCTCTGGTACGAGCAGCTCGCGTTTGCGATCAACCTGCGCCTGCCGTACCTGGCGCTGCGCATCGTGCGCGACTTTAGCACCATTTTTCAGTATCGAGAGATGCTGCGACGTGAGGCCGGTCTGCCGTTTCTCACTTGGGGTACGACCGTTCGGCTCGTGTACGCGAGGCACTCTCTCAAGTTCATCTGCGTTATGTTCTTCTATGCATACCTGACGCTCACGTATTGGGTCCACGTGATCGAGCGCGACTGCAACCCTGAATTCAGCAAGATCGGCAACTCGGCATGGTTCGTGCTCGCATGCTCCGACCCGTCGCACTGATGAGTTTCGTCGCACTGATGAGTTTCGTCGCACTGATGCGTTTCGTCGCACTGATGAGTTTCGTCGCACTGATGCGTTTCGTCGCACTGATGAGTTTGGGACGTGCCCGCTGATCGCCTCCCTGATCGCCTCCCTCATCAGGTTCATGATTGGCACGATGACCACCGTCGGCTACGGCGACTACACGCCGAACGATCCGATTGGGCGTGTGGTGTCTTCCTTCGCATGCGTGTGCGGCATCGTGCTGCTCGCACTGACGTCGATGGTGGTCACTGACAGTCTCTCACTGAGCAACTTCGAAACGACCTTACTACGACGCGTCCTCGACAACGAGCTCGAGAAGGTCGAGATGGAGGCCGCCGCCCTACTCGTGCAGCAAGTGTGGCGCGTGCGAGGCGCCTTGACGCGTCGAGCGCTGAGTGTGGAGCGTGTGCCACCTCTCGTCGGTGACCTTTGCCTGACCTCGGGCGACGCACCCACGACGGCGCCCGCGACGGCGCCCGCGACGGCGCCCGCGACGGCGCCCGCCGCTCCGTCATTCCGGGGTCGCCGCGTGATGCGGCGCACTGCCTCGTCAGCGCTTGCGGCGTCCACCACAGCGCTCAATACGCGCCATGTGCGCCTCATGCTGCTGCACCGCGTGCAGCGGCAGCGCGAGCAGCGACGCCTCCTCAATTTGGAATCCCTGTCGGACCCGGGGACGATGTCGACGATGGTGCGCCGGATGGACGCACTCGAGCAGCGCGTGGCCGCCGATATGCAAGCGCTGCGCGAGATGCACCACGCGCAGGCCGAGGCCCTCGCGAAGCTCATCAACCGGATCGAACAGTTGGCGGCGCCGGCGCCGGTCGCGGCGGGCGCCAACGGGCAGCCGATTGACGCTGCCGCCTCTCCACTCCCACGGGGGTAAGAAAGAATCGATATAACATATATGGTTGTGATACCGTCGAACGTAACGAGACACACACCCAAAACTCGACAGATAATGCGTTAGAAGCTTTGAAAGTCGCCCCAACTCGCCCCACATCCAATCGGAGGTGTCTATCTTCCGACGCGATCTCGACTTCGTCGTTCCCGGCAGGAGACGGACCGACGTGCGGCTGCACGCCGGGGCGCAGTCACCGGGACACCGCGAAATCTATACATCTGTCCACGCCCCACATGCCCTATCCGTGCATCGCCATCGGGGTGTCCACGTGGCATTCCCCGATCGACGCGCATTGTCTGCTATCACTACTCCCCATCGACGCGCAGTGCCTCCTGTCTTCACGCTCCAGCTGTTCTTGTAGGGTTATTGTAGAGGTATGGAGTTGATGCACCTCATCCTCGCGCAGAGCGGTTTGGGGTCGGGCCCGCCCCCGCCCCCGCACGCTCCTGTGCGACCCGCGCCATATACATCCGTGGCGAGGTGCACCTTGGTGAATGGAGCGAGGGCATCGACGACTCGGCAGCTCGTACCTCGGTATTCAACGAGCCTTCGGTAGGCAATGCCTGGCCGCAGCACGTGGCCCCCATGGGCCATGGTGACATGCAGGCCGTTGCCGACGTTGGCATCGGCTCAAGCGCCACCGTGGAGCCATGATCCCCGCCCTGGGCGAGGAGCAGGTCAGTGGTCTGAGTGCGAAGATCGGCCTCGATCACCTTTGCACTCAGGCTGGCGACATGCTCGATCAGCACCCTCATGTCGCGTTGCAGACCCTGCATGTCCGAATGCAGGTCATCCAGACGCGTAGTCGATGCATCCGCCTTTGGCAACGTCGCGCCAAGAGCTGGGATCTCCAGCTTAGCAATTGTTTTGCTTTCCTCGACCAGCGGGGCCACAACGCGGCCTCTCTTCTTCTCTAACATAGAGACAAGAGATCCCGTAAAGCCAGGCATAAGCTGTAACGAGGCGGACTCAAACTTCCTCTCCCAAGCAAGCTGCAAACGCAACGCGTAGATGTTTTTCTTGGCCTCCAACTCCACCAGCGTCCCGTCGTATTCTGCCAAACTCACGATGACGTACATGCGCATCTGCACGCGGCGCACAGTCTCCTTCTGCTGATGAGAGCGCAAAAGTGACTGGTAGAGCACCTTACCCTCGACCGAGAAGCTGTGGAAGAGCTTCCGGAGATCGTCCGCGGCGATGGTCGCCATCTCGCACGGCGTGATCGCGCGATGCGTCGCGGAATAGCGCCGCCCTGTGAGCACGGAGGTGCCAAAGAATTTTAAGTGGCTGACTCGGTAGAGGGACCGACCGTCCATGGAAGATACTGCCTCCGCTTGCCCCTTCATGAGGATGTACAGGCCGAGCGGCAGGTCGCCGCGCGTGTAGATGATATCTTTTGCCACCGCGAAAAGCGGCTTGCACAGCGCGAAGATATCGACCTGCATCTGGCGATCGAGCGTCCTCGCGAACAGCGGGATCTTGCCAATCGTATCCTTTAGGATGTGCTCGACAACCTCCAGTCGCATCGACGGCGTAAGATTGCCGAGGATGGCATGCTCGTCAAAGGCCGTGCACGTGTCGTAGTAGTTCTCATAGTACTTGCGCATTCGGACCATCAGCTCACGAGGCAGCTTGCGCCAGCGCATGTACTCCTTGATCTCGTCCATCCGCTCTTCCGTTAGGCCGCCTTGCCGATCGAGCGCCTTGACGAGCGACGCGATCGATGAGATCATGTAGCCGAAGACAAGCGCGCCCATGAGCAGTGCAAACACGGCATAGCTGCGCTCGACATCGTTCGTGGCGACGATGTCGCCGTAGCCGACCGTGGTCAGTGTGGTCAGTGCCCAATACATGGAGGCGAGGTACTGCGCTTCCGGCGGCTCCTCGAGGAGGTACCCATCCTTGTACGTGCTGACCCACGTGACGATATCGGGATCTATGCCGACAATGGTCGCCATGTAGAACCAGAAGCACGCTAAGATATGCGCCAGGAAGATGAGCGCGAGGAGCATCTGCATGATCCGCAAGAAGCAAAGGTTGAGATCGAAGCGGTCCTCGAGCTCAGCGACGATGGTGGCGAGCCGAAGCAGCTTGAGCAGGCGGAGAAGCCGAAAGAGGCGCAAGAAGCGAAGCATGCCCAGCTCATCCTGCTCGCCCGCGAAGAGTGAGTCGATTAATCCTACAGGTATACACGATGGAAAATCGATCCAGAACCATCCCTGCAGGTAGCGCAAGGCGATCGAAGGACGGTCGACGACCCACTTATCTCCCTCAGCGTAAGCGGTATTGAAATTGAAGATGACGTCGACGAAGAAGAGTAGGGACAGGGAAATCTCGAACTTATCGAGCCATCCTGTTGCAGGCGCGTTGAAGCAGATCCTGTACGGCACCATGACCGCCGAGTAGATGATCAAGTTCAGCACGATAAGGTCCCACGACTCCTTCCATTTGTCCGTGGGCAGGAAGATGCCGTCCGTGCGCGCGCGTTTCACCTCCGCTGCCTGGTCCTCGTCAGGATCTGATGGTTCCGAAGGCCCGCACACGGCCGACGACAGAGCTTGGCAGAAATGCTGAACTGAGAGCGACAAGTGATCCCCAGAGCTGCGAGTTCCACTGGCAGTTCCCGTGCGTGTCGGTGCTTGTCGTTTGTACCCGCCTGGGCTCCACTCGACCGAATGGGGGTCATCTCCTAGTAATCTTTGCCGTCCGGAGAACGCCTCCAACACCTTGAAGCGTTTGCCGTCCGGAGTCGCTTCGTACGGGCCGCCAGGCGATTTACGCATCACTTGCCCGGGCATTCTTGTTTTTTCATCTTTCCTCTCGCCCGTGGTCATCCAGCGACGCTTCGCGCGCTTACCTTTCATGAAAAAGGAAATCAAAGGTACGACACACCTACACGTTCATACAAACTTGACAACACAAACAGCTTCTAAAATTTGAACCGTTGTTCACAGTACACCAATGCGCGCACGGCAGCACCGCGAGGCCGCACAATCGGGCGACACGCGCCTGTCCGACGAGGCAAAGCCACGAAGCGGAACGCTGCGCATGAGTACCTTCATCACTCTGCTCGGAGCAAGCGTCCTTTTGTTGCTGCTGGCCAAGGCCTCGACGCCGAGCATTCAAGTCCTGACGGGACAACTGCCACGACCTGTGGGCGCGGTGAGCGCATTGACACTCGCCGCGACGACAACCGCTCACACGACGCCGATGCCTGCAGCAGCATTCACGGCGACTGAAGCTCCCCGCACGGCGGATCCACCCATCGCTGTGGCGACGGCCGCTCCTGCTGCCACCACCACCGCGCGACCGGCACGCGTTGCACTCATCATGCTAGTCGTGGGCTCGCGCTTCCCTTCTTGGTGGCCGTTCCTCGTGGCGTCGTACGAGCGCAACGCACCAACCTACACGCTCATCGTGGTGCACACCAGCGCGCTCTCCGCCGAGGACAGCGGCTTGCCTAGCAAGGGTCGTAACGTGCGCTATGAGTACGTGCCTCTCTCGGCGCTGCAGGCGCGCTTCGTGCAGAAGCTGGGCGCGACGCCCGCACGGGTGGAGGCCAAGTTTGCGAGCGCCAAGGGCCTGAGCGATCTCAAGCCCTTTTATGGGCACGTCTTCGAGGAGCTGCTCGACGAGCGCACGTACACGCACTGGGGATGGGCGGATTGGGATCTGCTGCTCGGCGACTTAAGCGCCGTTGTGCCCGAGAGATCGCTGTGGGAATATGACGCGCTCACGTTCCCGGGGGCGACCCTCGGTTTCGCATGGGCCGGCCAGCTCTCCATTTTGCGTAACGACGCGCCGAGCCGGGCGCTCTACACGGTGGTACCAAACCATCTTGAGCTTGGCTTCAAGACTGGCGCGGGCGAGCAACGGCAAAGCGGCTGGGAGGAGCGCGTACTACTGCGTGAGACGCTGCGCCACCGACCCAGCTACGCCATCCTCTTTCACATGGCCGCCCAATTCGATTATAAGGCGCAGTGGCTCACATGGGTACCCTTCGACCATTACTGGCATGAAGGCAAGGTGTGGCGCTGCGCGAAGCAACCGCTCACGCGGCCAGGCCGGCCGCCGCTGCTAGTGCAGAACGCGACGCGCTGGCTTGCGGACGTGCGCCAGGTGATCGAGGATCCGCACGGCTTCGAAAGGCGCACGGATGGTCGCGTATGTATTCGATGGGATTTGGAATCCTCGCCATGGCGCTGCTGCCCTCAAGGGACTGGCGTGCATTACGCGTGGAAGGACGGCAAGCTCACGCCCATCCTCACGGGCTTCATCAACGCCTCGGCAAGCGTGCGCGCTGCCCTCGCGGCCGCAGCCCGGCTGGCCAACGTCGTCACGCGCGAGCGCTCCTACGACGTGTGCCATGAAGGCGCCTTCTTCCATGCCGGACTGACCCCCAAAGGGTCGCGACTCGCGCCGTCGTGTGCGCATGGTACGTGGGCGCTCCAGGACGACATTGGGCGCTTCTCAGGGGCGCTCGCCTTGCTCCAGGAAGACTGCTCCGCTATGGCCGCATCGAAGCGACCTCGTGAGGACTCAAGTGACGTAAGATTACTGACGTAAGTGGTGTGATCGCAGATCGGTGCACGGTGTTCAGCAGTAGGCGTACAAGCGCACAGAGCTCATGAAACTTAAAATTTTCCCCTTACCGCGCTCGTCGGCGGCATGATTGAGCTCAGAGGACCGACACTGCCCTCATCCTCGTCCTCGTTCTCCTCCAAGCAGAGGCCGTCGTCGCCATCGGACGTGAGATTGTCCTCGAGAGCTGCGTCCTCCTCATTTGGGTTGTCCTCGAGGCACAGACCGTCCTCGCCTTCGCTATCATTCTCCTCGAGCACGAGACCGTCATCGTCATTGTCATCGGCACGGATCTGCTCCTGCTCGAGCTCATCGTCATCGGATCCGGTGAGAGAGGCATCTTCCCTAACTCCCTCACTTCGCGGCGCTGTCTGAACACTGCTGCTGCTCCCGGAGCTGATGACCATCCAATCATCGTCGCTGCCGCTACCGCCGCTCGTAAGTTTCGGACTCAGACTCGTGAGCGGTGCGGCAGCCTCCTCAGCAGTGCCGGCCGTGGCCATTTTGCCACGAAGGTAAGTCCAAAGACGCTGATCCAAAGACGCTTTTTTGAGGTGAGCCAGCTTTATACTTTCCCGCACAGCCTGAAGCTCACGCCCCTGTGGAGAGATGGGCTGTCTGTCACCGGTCTGGTCCGCCATCGTATGTTGAAGATGCTCCTCGACGTACATGTACGACAAAAACGCGTGAACTCAAGGCGCCTTCGGCATGAATAACCGCACGCGGAGCTATTTATTCACAGTCCTGTCCTCGTGAAACTCGCACGCGTTTTCGTCAATACAGAAGCTCTCGGCATGCGGCGACGGCCCCCTCCATATGCCCAAGAAAGCTCGGTCACCGAGCAGCGCACTCGGACCAGCAGCCGCAGCCGTGTGCTTATCTGGCTGGCTCGGTCGGGAGGTAGCAGACGGCGGTGCGAGCATACGCCGTGAGTTGGTCGATGCCATAGGTGCGGATGTGCACTTGGCCCTCGGCTACCTCGCAAGTGACAACTGCGATAGCGAGAGCTCATGCCGTATTGGGGAGCGGCTACATGGGCTGAAACCCTTTAATCGGGTCTCCGTCTTTCGCCTGCCGTCGACCCCGGAACTTGTGGCCGCCATGGAGGCACTTCCGCACTGGCCAGCCATCGTGCATGCCTTCGGCAAGCGCTGTGTGCGTAACGTCACTATCGCTGATGGGCCTCGGTACGATTGCACCGGCTTGTACATGGGCAATACGATATTCTCGCCTGTGCTCGGCACCACGTCGAGCCTGCACGAGTTCGTGGGATTTCAACGATGCCTGAGCGACCTTATCGGGCCACAAGAGACGCAACGTAACCGACCGTATGAATGGCTGGTGCACTCGCGCCTGGAGGCCGTGTGGCTGAGGCCGCACCCGCCGCTCGAGATGTTCGACCCTCGCTACGTGTGGATTCCGAACGGCGAGGACTACTACGGAGGGTACAATGATCGGCACGCCGTGCTCGCGCGCGACGCCGCCAAAGTCTACTTTGGCCGTTGGGAAGCCATCGTCAGTGGCGACGTGATGCGCATCGATCGGCAGTTGAGGGGCGGCAAGGTGGCCGATCGTGGCCTGGTGCAGAGCGAGCCCTTCTTGAAAGCCTTGCTCAACGCCGCTGGGCTCAACGTCCGCCGCTTCCCGGCGGCCATGCCGCTAGCATGCTGTCCCGAGAACGCCCGTTGCTTTGCTGCTGCATGCTACACGAGGGTCTTGCCGGCTGCGCAGCAGCTTCTGGCGCTGATGGCAGCTCACGACGAGAACAGAACCGAAGACAAGATCGCCCTGATGTCGAGGGTCTCTGCGCGAGCCTTCGTCTGTGAGGATGTGATGAAGAGGCTGCTCCTCGAGAAGCGATACCCGTCGGGTGCCCACCACGGCGCCGCCCTGGCGCCAAGGTCGGCCGATCTCGAGGCCGGGAGATCGAGCTGCAGCTGGCCATCTGGTTCGAACTCGACTGAGCCCTCCGTCGTGCGCGGCAAATACCGAGACGAGGTCGAGATGGCCGTCCAGCACGCGCTCGCTCTCAGCCTCCCAGGCGCGCGCTACAAGACGATCTTTCCGCATGGCGAGGTGCATGGACCGACAGGCGTGTGCCGTCCGGCGACGCCTGTTGGCCAGCCGCATCGCAAGAGCGCTCCGCCGTTTGGCGGCCGCCCGTGCGGCGCCGTAGTGGTTGTCGTTCCTGTGCAGAGCCGCCGAACGTTTGATGCGTTCATCGGCACACTGAGGACGGCATTACAGATGCGAAATCCCCTACGAACCTTCGGCACCTCTGCATACGTCAGGTGGTCTCTGAGTTGACGTGGCGTCGCGCTACCTATATAACACTGTGTTACTATATAATGCGTGTTGCGCGGAGATGCCCGTCGACCTCGCGGATTATATACCGACAGACAAGCTGTGGCGGTGGACGAGTATAGCGAGCCCCCGATACCCCTCGCCTCTACTCTCGGACCCGACCACAGGCACCAGCGCACCACACTGCAGTGCGAGTCCATTTTTGTTCATGTGAAGAATGTTGGTGTGTTGTGAGTGTTACCCTTCACGCATTTGAGTTTGGTTTGTGCGTGTTGGTGAGGTAAAATCCGAATATGTGTCTGAAAGTCGTGCCATGGAGGGCGAAATTTGGGGGGTGCGGGGCGGCAGCCCCGCGAAATTTTTTCTGACGCGGACGGT
>ENA-UOXK01002319-UOXK01002319.1-mixed-culture-metagenome-genome-assembly--contig:-NODE-2319-length-11165-cov-32.323942_pt1 | contig 11165 bp, 3 predicted proteins | sample MGYA00238160_ERZ761638 | MGnify/ENA primary metagenome ERZ761638 (study PRJEB28912, sample SAMN08777098) | mixed culture metagenome | isolation source: Freshwater growth medium | place: USA...
GGCGTGCGATCGAGGAGTGGCTCGTCGGCCACTCGACCAGCCCGATGACGGGCGCTGAGCTCAAGATCAAGGACCTCTTCTCCAATCACACCGTGCGTGGGCTGATCAGCACGTGGCAGGAGGCGCAGCGGTGCCGCCCAGCAGGTCCAGCAGCACGCCCGTAGCGCCACTGGACAGGCCAAGAGGCCAGTAGAGGAAGAGACAATTGCTCCGCCTTGAGAGTGTAGTACGAGTAGCGTCGGAGAGCTCGGCGAGCGACGCAGGAGTTCCAGAGGCTGGGCTCACTGCCGGAGGCGTGGAGAGCGTGGAATGAGACTTGAGAGCACGACACAGCTGGCGCTCGACAGGGGCGTGAGTTCGAGCAGTTGCAAGTTGGCACGTAAGAGCACAGAGTCTTTCGAGTTTTCTACGCGCTTATTACACCGGAAATCGACGAACCGAACCAAAGCTGCGACGTTCGAAAGTGTTCAATTAAAGTCTTTCCATCCTCAGTACTCATTCTGTGACGCGAGCACGCGACATCACGACGACGCGACACGCCCTGCTCCGCTCTGGGCCCATGAAAAGTCGCAAGTCAGCAGGCCAGGGTCGTTCTCGGATCTCGCTCGTCGCTGAAGCCTGTACCACGCTCCTCTCGACCTCCGCCCCAGACCCACGCCCCTGAGCCTAGGAACACTTACTGCGCACTGAAGCCGTGGTGTCCCCCCCGCCTCCCACTCTGCGCACCCTCCTCCGCCCTCATTCCGAATCTCGCGTGTATCTCGCGTGCGCAACCCCCCGACCTCGCCTCCCATCGTCTGGATTCGTCACTCTCACTGATCGCCTCCCATCGTCTGGATGCGCTGCATCTTGCGCTTGCCGCCTGCAGGCTTGAGCAGGGTCGAGGCGTGAGCGGGCGCGGCTGCACCCGCGCTTGGCATGCCGCCAGCGCTGCGTGTCTCACCATCCATCATCGGGCCCATCCCGCCCATCATCCCACTAATCAGGCCTGAGCGAGCCGGGCCTGCGCAGAACGACGAGGAAGGGGCTGAAGCCCCTCCCAGGTGCCACTGCGCAAGCGGCGGCTGTGCTGGCGGTGCTGCACGCGGCCAGGCATGCGAGCCTCCAGTTGCTGGAGAGAGGGCTGAGCTTTGAAAGGCGGATGATGCGCGTGCGCTCGAGAGCGGTGGCGTCGCGGAGTGGTGGGACCGTTCGGGATGCTGCGGCGGCTGCGGCGGCTGCGGCGGCTGCTGCGGCTGCGGCGGCTGCGGCGGCTGCCGCGGTTGCCGACGCTGCTGCTGCTGCTGCTGCTGCTGCTGCCACGCTGGCTGAGGCGGAACGCTTGCCGAATGCGTCATATCTGGTGGGGGCGCGTGCAGAGATGCTGCCGCCCCCGTCACCACCGAGGGGGGAGGAGTTGGCACCCGGCCGTGAGCATCCGCCGCGGTGGTGGCAGCGCAGCAGTGCGCGAGGAGCGCTGCCGTGCCGCCGCCGCGACATTGCACGAGAGGGTTGAAGCCTTCCATGAGGACGAGGCTCGACAGGGCACTTGCGGCACGCGCGAGGCCTTCGGCCGCCATTTGATGTGCTTCTTCATCACAGACATCATCGGACGGGGGCGGCGGCGGCAGTGGCACCAGCTGCGAGGGCGCGCCTATCGACTTTAGCACGAGCATCTCATGCGGCGGCCCTGACGGTAGAAGCACCAAGTGGGCCGCGAGCAGCGGATGCATGCTCGCTGGCTGATGGGGATGCATGCCTTCACGATGCAAGCCGTGGCATAGGAGCACCTCGCCTCGCGCGTGGAGCTCTCGCGAGAGGCCGCGCAGCACGGATGCATCCGTCTCGAGCCGAACCTCCGACGCTGCCGCCACGGCTGCTGCGAGACTCGAGTCTGCGCCGGCACCGGTGTCGAAGCCGCTACGCCCGCCTGCGCTGGCGCCGCCGCCGACTGCACCCGTGAGAAGCCATGGTTGCCCGTAGAGGGAGGTCAGAGGCAGCTCTGCAAGCCGGATGCGGCTGCGCACTCGGAGCGCGAGCAGCGGCCGGCCGGTAAGCCGATCGGCCCCGTCGCGGCAGCCGCTGAGCACGCATGGCTCGCATGCACCGTTCTGGGCACCTCGACGACTCTCGTCGTCGGTGTAGACCTGAGCCGAGGCCACCGAGGAGGCGAGGGCAGATAACGAGGAGCCCCATACGAAGCGTCCGATGCAGCCGATCTGTGTCTGGTCGCGCGCGTCCAGTGCGAGGCCCGAGATAGGGCAGCAGACCGAGCCCAGACGCGAGGCGCTGACGCCGCCTCGACTGGCCGGGGCGGCGGCGGCGGCGCCTCGCGGTAGGTCCATGCGGCGCCCGTCGAGGGGCGCGCCGTGGCAGACGCACGCGGGCACGTCGATCGCGACCTCGTCGTGCAGCAGTGCGGGCGTGGCGCGGCCGATGAGCCAGCAACGGCCATCTGCCTCGTCTACCTCGAGGTCGCCACCGCCGCCACCGAGGTCGAGGCAGAGGTGGACAGCCTCGCAGGCTGCAAGGTGCGCATTGACCCATCCGCGCACTTGCAGCCGATCGGCGAGCACGCTCACGCTGAAGTTGAACTCGCCCTGTAGCAGGATGAGCGACGACGGCAGCCGGCCGGGCCAAGGGCCACCGACATCCTGGCGGTGGTGTGTCGGGCCAAGCTCACCCAGCTCGAGGCACACTAGCTCCAGCGTCGTATCGGGACGCAGGCGCTCGAGAGTCTCGAGAGGTCGCCGGAGCGCGGCTTCATTGCACGATGATGAGGAGGCACTGGTCACGAAGGTCACTCGGGAGTAGGCAAGCTGTCCTTGGTGCTGCGCGAGGTGTGCGCCGAGGGCGTGCACGCCGGGTGGCGAGGCGGTCGCGCGCGCAACGGCGATGGCAGCAGAGGTGCGCGTCTGGAGCCAGCGTCGCAGCTCCGCGGCCCAGCATGCGATGGAGCTGCGCCGCTCGTGGCTGAGAGGCTCGAAGAGGTAGAGCGGCCCGTGGGCGGCGATGCCGACAACCAGGTCGTTGAGGGCGAGGCCTCCGCAAGAGATGGCACCCGTGACCAGCTGCTCAAGCAGGAGCGGAGTGAGCGTGTCGTGGTCGTGTGGACCGTCGGTAGCATCCAGCAGGATCAGGTGGAGCGAACCTTCGTGAGGCGATAGCATAGCTGGCGTCTGAGGTTCGATGCATGCGTGCTAGCCGAAAACTTGACCAAACTTGATCGAAATATTTCGAGGCTGTCTGGTGTTCGGTGCATCTGCGTGACGTGGAATCGCGTGTTTTGCACAAGTCTGCATGCGAGGAAACTTGAAATGAAATCGGACGTTACGAACGCAAATGCAAGGTCCAAAGGCGGACGACGTTGCCAATGGCGACGAGGAGGAGCGCTTCGAGACGGGAGTTCGGCGCAGTGCGCTCGACTTTGTCCAGCACGACAAGAACGCAGACAAAATGCTCGACTACGACGAGTACTGCGCACTCGTGCGCGAGCGTGAGGAAGCTCGAGGCGGCCACACAGACGAGGAGCTGCGCCTCCGTTTCGACGACCTCGACGAAGGCAAGACGGGCCGCGTGAGCTTACACTCGTACATCCGTGCCTCGCTTCGGGAGGCTCTCAGCCGCTCGGCCACTCGCGTCATCGACCTCTTCCGATTGTGGGACGAGGACGGCTCCGGCACAATCGAGCGCAAAGAATTCCGGCGCGCGATCCGCGCTCTCGGCTTCGACTTCTTTGCGAACAACGCCGAGATCGACCTGGTGTTTGACGACTTCGACATCGACGGCTCAGGCAAGCTCGAGTACAAGGAGCTCAACACCATGCTGCGCCAGGGGCAGTCCGTGCGGCTCGCGGACGAGCTGCTCAACGGAGCGGCAGGAGCGATCGTCAAGGAGTCGAAGAATGTGCACAGGCTGCGTAAGCATCGCAGCCGTGCCGTGCGCAGCGTGCTCCCATCGACGGTCATCCTCCACGCGGACGGCAGCCGGAGCGTCGTCGAGCAGCTCAGGGACATTGTCAAGGACAACTGGATACGCGTCATCGATCTGTTTCGGTCTTGGGACGAAGATGGCGATGGGCTCATCGACCGGGGCGAGTTTCGGAAAGCGATCGCGGCGCTTGGGTTCGAGGCGTCACGCGAGCACATCGATGCCGTCTTCGCGCCCTTTGACATCGACGGCAGTGGCAAGATTGAGTACAGCGAGCTCAGAGCTCTCCTTCATCGGGCAGACCCCTCTCTCGACGCCTCCTTCCGTCCGGGAGCTGCCGGCGAGATTGAGCTGAGTGCGAGGCGCGAGCGCACCGGCCCGAGCGCGCCGCTGAGCACGACGACGCCAACTCGAGCGCGCTCGTCGTTCTCGAAAGAGCCTAGCTCGCCTATTCATAGCTCGCCTATTCATAGCCCGCCTATTCATAGCTCGCCTATTCATAGCTCGCCGCGAAAGCAGCAGTCGAGCTCGCCGCGGGTTGCGTCACTCTCGAAGCAGCCCAGCCCGCCACGCCTGCCCGCCATCCCCACCGACGGCGCCTTCGGGTACGGAGAGCGGATGGTCACCGAAAGGGAGATGCGCATGCGACGGACCAAGCTGAGTACCAAGCTGACTGTGGCACTACCCTCGCCGGCACACACCACGCCGCGGAGGTCGGCTGTGGCGCGGCCCACGCCTCGAGGAGCCACGCCGCAGCGGTGGCCGATTGGGGATGCAATTAGGGATGCAATTGGGAAGCCAATTGGGGATGGTGACAACGACGATGAGGAGGGGTGTGGCGAGCCTGAGAGCAATGAAGACCTCGCCGTGGAGACGGCGGAGGGTGCCTGGGAAGCTCTTGTGGTTACGCTTCGCTCGAAGCTTGACGGTGTGCTCGTAGGCGGCGGCGACGGCGGCGAGCAGCTCCACCGCGACTTGCGGGGTCGGGTGGCTATCACCCCTCCGTCTGCTTCTCTCGCTGCGGCTCAAGTGGCTGGTGGAGCTACGTCGTCGTCACCAGGTCAGTCGCCAGGCGGCGTGCGAGAGGTCGCTCTCAAGCCGCGCTACCACTTATCAGAGCACGGCCAGCAGCGCGTCGCCGCTGCCACGGCCATCCAAGCCCAAGCCCGAGGCCGCTTCGCCCGCACCAGCGGCCGAACGGGCGCACGCGAGTGGCTCTTCGGACAAAGTTTCCGGCGCGTCGTCTGCCTCGAACCGAGCGCCGTATTGGGCGCATCCGCGGCCATCAGCGGCCATCCCACGAGCGCCGTATTGGGCGCTTCAGCGGCCGCGCCGGTATCGGCGCCGAAGCCCAACGGAGGGAACGCGCTCAGCACGGCGCTCGTGGGCTCTCGTGACCCAATTCCAACGCCCAATACGGCGCCCACGAGAGTCCCCGAGATGGGCGCCGAGATGGGCGGTACTGTCCACGAGACCGGAGCAAGCGGTGGCGAGGGCAGCGGTCTTGGCGCCCATCTCGGCGCCACCACCTGCGGCGCCACCACCTGCGGCGCCACCACCTGCGGCACCACCAGTCGCTCAGGTGGTGCCAGCGAGGCCGCCACGGCTGTGGAGGCGGGTGTGGAGGCCACATCCAAGGCTACATCACGAGGGCATGAGACTGCATGCACTGTCCATGTGCGCCGTCACGAGCGGCTTGAGCTCGTGGGCGCATCGGGCCACGGGAGGTTGCTGCTGGACGCGCACGACATGCACGGCCGTTGTGTGGTCGCTCAGAGCTGCGTCTACGACTCGTCGTTGCAGTCGATTCCGGGATGGGGGCAGCAACCACAATTGGGTGCACAGCTGGGCCAGCCGCGAGGGGGGGGCAATGCACGAGGGGGGGGCAATGCACGAGGGGGGGGGAATGCACGAGGGGGGGCTCGAGGGGAAGGGCCAAGCGCTCCTTTGGCTTCGCCCACCCTCTGCTGCCTGCCCGGCGAGTTTGTGTACTCTTTCCGCATCGAGGCCGCCGTGGCCGCCGCCACGGCCGCTCAAGCGATGCACCTCGCACTCGTGCATGCGACAGATAGTAGTGGATCGGCGCCTGCAGCGGCGGCGTCGTTGACGACAGCAGAGGGTACCATCTCAGCTCCCCAGAGCCCTGTGGCTCGGCTGGAACTCCGATTCCGGATCGAGAGCCGCTTTTCGGAGGCTGAACTTCTCCGTGAGCCGTCTCCGCCCGACAGGCCGTCTGTTTCGTCGGTTTCGTCGGTTTCGTCTCCGCCCGACAGGCCGTCTGACAGGCACTCGGGTGGGCCACTGCGGGCGGGCGGGGGCGTGCAGGGCGCGCAGCAAAAGTGTGCCAGCGGCCAGCAGCGCCAGCGGCAGGGCGACTACCGGGCCTCCTCAATGCCCCAGGCAACACCTTCGCCATCGATCCCCGCTCACACTCTCTCACAAGCCAGCCCTCCAGCCGGGCCGCGTCGTGTTGAGCGTCATGCTCTCTTCAGCGACAGCACGGAGGCCATCGAGGCGACCCGGCTTCAGGCCAGGCTTCAGGAGCGCCAGCACATCGGGGCTCGGGCCCATGCGGCTGACGAGGGAGCTCACCAGGAGCAGCTGCCTAATATGGAGCGCTCCGAGTGGCCGAATGGCCACGCGCACTTGATCGCCCTCGATGGCAGAGCGACCACAGACGACCAAAGAAGCCCTCCAGAGTTCTACCACAGGAGCCCTGCGAGCCATGCGAGCACGAGCCTAGCACGTGCACCTCCACCGATCCAGTGGCCGGGCAGCTTTCCCTACAGCCCGACCAAGGTGCACTCCCTATCGAGCGTTTCGCCTTGCATGCAAGTGCTCACCACAGGGCCGGGCAGCTTTCCCTACGGCTCTGACCCTGCAAACGCTTACTACTACGGGCTCCTGCCGCCGCCGTGGTCGACGCCGTGGCAAGACGCCCGGGTAGACGCCTCTGGCGTCCACCCATATTTGGAAGCCGCGCACCCCCGGCATGATCTCGGGCCGCTGCCTAGCAGGCACGAGCTGTGGGTGCAGGCCCAGCCCTCGCCCCCGAAGAGGCAGCAGCCCGCAGGCCGGAGCCCGCCTGTGAGCAAGGCCGGAGGCGCCATCGCCAGTCCACGCAACCGACGCGTGGCCGCGGAGGCAAAACGGAAGCTAGAGCGCCCTCCAGAGCACGAACTGGGTCGGTTTTGACATTCCGTTCGGGAAACCTGTCTGCTATAACTATATAATCCCGTTATCGCTGACACGGTGTGACACACGACACGGCGGTGCTCGCACTAAAGGGCACACCATGAAGTTGGCAACAAACCGGCCCTTCGACCCCAACACCCCCCCACACTCGGCACACAGTTAGGCAACACTTGACAAAGCACAGCGTGCGTGCAGGGGTGACGTATGCATGATACGCCTCGCCGACAGCCGCTGCACAGCGTGCGTGCAGGGGCGGCGTGGCTAGCGGATCAACCATAATATGGTACATATGGAAGCAGACATCGGCCATCGGCCATCGGCCAACCCGTGGTCGTCGCGACCACAGCCTCGCCGACAACCGCTGCACAGCGTGCGTGCAGGGGCGGCGTAGGCAGCGGATCTCAAATGAGGCGTCTTCGAGACCCGTCAACTTATGCGTTAAATGAGGCGAATGCGTCCGTCGCTGTTCACTCTTTGGCCCCCTTGCCAGGTGTGAAGGTCGTGAGGAACGTGTCCGAGAAGGTCTGGAAGAGCGAAGGATTCTCGGCCATACCCGCAGGCTTCTCCTCCGCCCCGTCAGTGTTGGGGCGGTACGACTTCTCGAGCGACGACTTGGAGCGGTTCTTGAACTTATCGCGGTACGATTGGTCCATCGACGACGGCCGGATGCCTGCGCTCGACGATCCGGTTGGACCCTCGGGCAGCGAGGTGCGCAGCGGGCGCTTGTTCTTGATGCGCGCCACGGGGCGCGGGTCGACGCCCTCGGGGATGGCGGCGGTGACCATGCCCGCAATCTGCTCAAAGGTCGGGCGCAGAATGGGACCCGGGTTGCAGCACTTCTTGGCGAGGTCTTTGATGGAGTCCGGCGTGGTCGTGCTCTCGAGGAGCAGCTCGAGCGGCGAGTACTCGCCGTTCTTGACTACCTCGAGGAGCTGCTTGGGCGTCTCGATGTGCTGAAGCCACGCGTACGGGGGGCGCTTGGAGCCCATGTGCGCGAGCACGCACCCGAAGGCCCACACGTCCACCGGTTTGTCGTACTCATTCAACTTGACGATCTCAGGCGCCATGTAGGGCGGCGTGCCCTGGATGTCAACCTTCTCCGAGACGGCGCCATCGGACGTGTCGAAGACGGTGCCAAAGTCGGCAATCTTGGCCACCCACTGAGCGTCAAGGAGCACATTGCCCGGCTTGAGGTCGCGATGCAGCATGTTGTTGAAGTGGATGTAGGCCATGCCATTGGCCACGTCCGAGGCGATGGAGAAGAAAGAGCCTTCCCACGTGGTGTGCTGCTCGAAGGAAGAAAGGCAGAGCACGTCGGCGAGCGAGGCCTCCATGAGCTCCATGACGATGCCCTTGGAGCCCCCGACCGCGTCCTCGGCGATGCCGAGCGTGAGCAGCACGTTCGGGTGGCGCAGCGCGCTCATCACGTGGAACTCGTCCATAAGTGCCTTGGCGAGGTGCTCCGACTTCTCCTCCTTCTCGTGCAGCTTCTTGATGGCGCACTTTGTCGCTTGGAACGTGCACTTGTAGACGACGCCGAAGGCGCCGGCGCCGAGCTCGTCGCCGTATGCGATCTGGTTCATGGGGATGGGCTTGTACTTCTCCTTCACGTTGATCTGGGCCAGCTCGGTGGCCCCGGTGGGCGCGGGGCCACCGAAGGTCTTGGCCCGATGACGTTTCATGTTGCCTCTGTAGTAGATCGCAAGGAGGAGGGCGAAGACGACGAGCACGGCGGCGCTCCCCACGACGGCGGCGATGATGGGGCCCGAGTCTGCGGGGGTTAACGAGAGGCCCAAGAGGCTCCCGGGAAACATGGGCGGCGGCGGTGGACTGCGGGGCGGAAAGCCTGGTGATGGCGGCGGCGAGGGTGGCCGCGGCGGCGGGGGAGGGGGTTTGGGGGGCGGCGTGGGGGGCGGCGGAAAGGGCGGCGGGGGTGGATACGGCGGGGGCGGTGGAAGAAGCGGCGGCGGCGGCCTGGGCGGCGGCGAAGCCACGACACAGCTGCCGTTGTCGACGGTGGCGTTCGGGTTGAAGTTGGTTGCCGACGCAAGCGTGCAGCCCGGGACAGAGTAAAGACACACGGTGGCAAACCCAGTCGTGACGCCGGCCACATAGTTCGTGGCCGTCGGGTTATCGCAGCCACGCACTGGCCACGTGCATCCGCCGTTGTCGACGGTGGCCGCGGGGTTGTAGTTCGCGGCCAGAGGGCTCGTGCAGCCGTTAATGACGTACACGCACAACGAGGCGACGTTGACGTTGGCCGCGGCCATGTAGTTGCTGGCGGCAGGGTCCGTGCAGCCCTGGACGGCGTACGTGCACGAGCCCTGGACGTTGGCGGTGCTGTTGTAGTTGAGCGCCCCGGTCGCCATGCAGCCGGTGACACGGGGAATGCACGACGAGGTGGCATTGGGGTTGCCCAGCGTGGCCGCCGCCACGTAGTTGAACGCGTTTACGTCCGTGCAGCCCAGGACGTGGTACGTGCACATCGACTGAACGTGCGACGTGGCAGCGGCCGAATAGGTCGACGCGGCAGGGTCCATGCAGCCCGAAGTTGACGTCTGCAGCCGGCGACCCGGAGCGTCTACTTCGAGGCGGCGGCCCGACGTAGCACATGAGCCCGGGATGAAAAAGGTGTTCAGCGCGTTGTAGTTGGCATTGGTGGAGTCGGTGCAGCCGCCGAAAGAGCACGAGCCAGCCAGCTGCACATTGTAGACCGCGTTGTAGTTGAGCGCGTCACGGACGGTGCAGCCTGGGATGTTCGGGCACGATCCGTCGCTAATCGTGGCCTGCGCATTGTAATTGGAAGCCATCGAGTTCATGCAACCGAAGAAGATGCACGAGCCGGGGAGCAGCGTGTTGTAGATCGCGTTGTAGTTGGCTGCCGCCGTGTTCGTGCAGCCCCGGACGCGGGGAATGCACGTTGCGTTGCTGTACGTGGCAGACGGGTCGAAGTTGAGGGCGTCCGAGTTCATGCAGCCATACACGGGCGTGGCCATCACGCAGCAGTTGCCCGTGGGGCAGTAAGTGGCGCTCGCTTGGTAGTTGACGGCCTGGGGGTTCGTGCAGCCCGGGACAGGCGGTGGGCAGCTGCCGTTGTCATACGAGGCCGCCGGGTTGTACTGGGCTGGGAAGCGCGAGTCGGTGCATCCGCCGATGAGGCACGAGCCGTCGTCGACGACGGCAAAGGGGCGGTAGTTGTACGCGGCGGTGTTCGTGCAGCCGACCGGCGGCGGCGAGGGAGGCGGCGGCGGCAAGGGCGGCGGCGGCGGCGGCAAGGGCGGCGGGGAGGGCAGCATCCGGTAGGCCATGCGGTAGACATCGTTGAAGTTGACCCCCGGTCCGCTGGGGCAGTTGTTGAGGTTGGCGTTCGTGCCGCAGAGGCCAGTGCCGCGGCAGCGCGCGCCGAAGGGTAGTGGGCTGGGTGCACGAAAGCCGCAGTCGGTGCAGTCGGTGCCGAGATTGCATAAGGTGTACTCGGCGCCGGGACCGCCGTCGTCGCAGAAGCCGTCGGATGCATAGGCGCACGCCTCGCTGCAGCCACCGCCGTTGGGGTCGCGGCAGATCGGCAGGAGGGCAATGGCGGCCGCGGTTGGGCAGTTGCTGGTCTCAGCCATCAAGCACATGCCACAGGTAGTTCCCGCATCGCACGCAGGACGAGAGCGAGGGCCGCAGTCTTCGCAATCATAACCGGGAGTGCACTGGTTGAACTCGGCGCCGGGGCCGCCGTCGTCGCAGCTGCCGTCGGAGGCCAAAGACCCCAGATAATTAGAGCACTCATTGAAGCAAACGAGGGTGGTGGCGCTGAAAGGGGGGCCGGCGGGAGGGGGCGGCGAGGGGGGGCGGGGCGGCGGCGGCGAACTCGGCGGCGCCGAGGGCGGCGAGGGCGGCAAGGGCGGCGACGAGGGCGGATTGGGCGGCATGGAGGGCGGATCGGGGTAGATCTCGAACGAGGGAATGACGAAGCTCGCAAGGTTGCCGAGCGCGTTGCTGGCGAGCCAGTTGCTAGCCCGGGTGATCGCCCGCCGCAGTTGCGGGACGGTGCCGGCGCGGGTGACGTTGAA
>ENA-UOXK01002328-UOXK01002328.1-mixed-culture-metagenome-genome-assembly--contig:-NODE-2328-length-11117-cov-42.524679_pt1 | contig 11117 bp, 8 predicted proteins | sample MGYA00238160_ERZ761638 | MGnify/ENA primary metagenome ERZ761638 (study PRJEB28912, sample SAMN08777098) | mixed culture metagenome | isolation source: Freshwater growth medium | place: USA...
GGGCTGCCTCGGGCACCGCGACTCCGACCGGCTTTCAAGTGCGGGCTGCCTCGGGTACCGCGACTCCGACCGGCTTTCAAGTGCGGGCTGCCTCGGGCACCGCGACTCCGACTGGCTTTCAAGCTCTGCTGGCGTGCCCTACGGTCAGAGAAACTGATGTTCAGTCTTCGTCAGTCTCATCAGGCGGTGTCGTGGGCGTCGGCAGTGGCCCGAGGCGGCTAGGTGGACTTGGGGCAGAGAGGAAAGCGGCGGCGGTGCGTTGGAAAGCGGCGGAGGAGATGAGGGCTGAGGCGGTGCGTTGGAAAGCAGCGGAGGAGATGAGGGCTGAGGAGGCCAATGCGGCGGAGATGGCGGCGGAGGAGAGGGCGGTGGTGGAGCTGGAGGCGGCGGAGAGGGCGGTGGCGGAGATGGAGGCAGAGGACTTGGAGGCGGCGGTGGCCTTCGAGGAGACGGTCCTTCGGTCGTCGCCGCTTCCTTTGGTCGAGGAGCAGGAGGAGCACTCACCTGTGCAGCAGCAGTGGCGGCTACCTGCAGTAGATGAGGAGAGCGCGGCCGAAGCGGAGCGAGTGCTCCTCGCCAGCCTGCGCGCTTCGTATTCGGCCAAAGCGGTGGAGGCGGCCGCAGGGGAGAGGGCGGCAGCCGAGAGGGCGGCAGCGGAGAAGCCACGCACCGTCATGGGCGCTTTGGGCCTTCCCGATCTACCCAAATTCGGTCAAGGTCGGGAGCGCGAGCTGGCCGAGCAGGCGGCGAAGAAGGCAGGAGCCGAGGCGGCGGCCAAGGCGGCGGCTGAGGCTGAAGCTACGGGGCCTACGATGAGACCCCGTGCTGAGGCGGCCGTTCCGCTGCCGACACCTCTCAAACCGGCCGCTGTCCACAGCAGTGTTCTACCCGTGCTGCCGGAGGCAACGGAGGAGGCGGCCGCGGCGGCGGCAGCGGCGGCGGCCGCGGCGACGGTTGAGACCCTTGTCAAGACATACGGATTTGAGCGCCCGAGGGCCATGATAGCGGTTTCCAGACTGGACGACGAAACGGACGTTGATCTCGCGGTCAACGGGCTTCTCGACAGCGGTGAGGACCCTCGACTAAAGGTGGAGAGGGCGGCGAGGACTGCGGCGGAGGAGAAGGTGAGAGAGGTCTCGCCGCGGCGACAGAGGGCGGCGGCGGAGAGGGTGGCGGCGGAGAGGGCGGCGGCGGAGAGGGCGGCGGCGGAGGAGAGGGCGGCAGACGAGAGGGCCTTGGCACAGCTCTTGTTGGCGGAGCAGGACCTGCTGGCAGCGTACAGGGCTGACCGCGTGAAACAACCTGAGCGCGCCAATGAGGCGAGAGCCAAGCTTGCTACGGTGCAGGCCACTCTTGAGTTGATGCCCTCTGAATGTTGCCTTGATCGCGTCTGGTGGCTTCTGACTGCCTCTGATCGCGTCCGATGGGGTCTCTTGTTGCATCAGATGGCTAGCTGATTACTACAATCTGATGGCCTCTGATGTGGTCTTTGGTTGCCTTTCTCACATTCCCTCAACATAGGTGCGGGCGGCTCTCAAGCACAAGGAGTACAGGAAGGGGCTGCAGGCGCTGGAGAGGGCGGCAGCTGCCACGCAAGGAGATGTGCATGTGAATGACTCAACGTGGGCGTTCCGGCTGCCAGCAGCTCCACGTCCTGTGCACATTGCATCCGACTCGGCGGCAGAGATTGAGGGAGCGAAGGCAAAGGTGGCGGCGGAGATGGCGGCGGCGGAGATGGCGGCGGCGGAGATGGCGGCGGCGGAGATGGCGGGGGAGGTCACGCCGCGGCGGCGGAGGGCGGCGGAGGAGAATGCGGCGGCGGCGAAGAGAGCGGCGGCAGAGAGGGCGGGGGCAGTGGCTGCGGCAGCGGCGGCGGCAGAAGCGGCAGCGGCAGCGGCAGCATCAGTGGCGGAGTCATCAGATCCTCGACTGGCGGCGCTCATGGCCAAGGTGGCGGCGGAAGCGGCATGGGATGTCAGATTGAAGGGCACGACGCGCGCCGATGCAGCTCGAGTGCTGGCAGATCAAGGAGGTCACGTGGGCAGGGCGTTTCACGAATTACGACTGGACCCAGCAGCTCGAGCTCGTGTTCGATCATCTCTGTATGGGGGGGAAAGGACCTCGATGGCAGAGAGGGAGGCAGCTCGTAAGGCAGCGTCCGAGAGCGAGGCAGCAGGAAGTGTGGTGATAAATTCGGCGGCAGAGGAGGCGGCGGCGGAGCAGGCGGGTGCAGCAAAGGCGACAGGGGCGGTGCAGGCAACAGCACCGAAGGGATCTGTGAATGCAGCACGGTCTGTGAAGGCAGCATCACCGAAGGGGTCACGTCTCATCTCATTTATGCGCAAGGCGGACGCATCCACCTTCGTGTGATGAGCGAGCGTGCTTGCGTGGCCGCCGCTCTCCCTGGCCCGGATCTGCAGCCGAGCTGAACGGCCTGTGCAGCCGGGGAGAGGCGCGGGAGAGGCGCGGGACAGACCCACGGGACCGCCCGCGTCGCGCGTGTCACGATGCGTTAATTTCGTGAGAGCCAGCTCCCCACGCTTAACACCGCAACGTTGTATTAGTCTTCTTTTCACCTAGTCGCCCGAGCCCAACCTGCGGTTCTCTTTCTTCTCCGCTGTGCGCCGCTTGTCGTCGCGCCGCTGCCGCTTGCCCTGCTCCGAGATGCCAGTGTACTGGCGGCGCACCTTGGGTGGCCGCCACGCATCGCTCACGAGGACCGCAAGCTTCTCGAGCGCATCCTGCCGGTTGGCACTCTGCGTGCGGTGGCGCTCCGACGTGACGAGAACCGCGCCCGCGCTCGTGGCGCTGCTGCCGCTCAAGAGACGTGCCTTGACGCCTCCGGCCCAAGGGCTCTGCTCGACGAAGAGTCGGGCCTCACATTTGGTGCTGAGCTTGTTGACGTTCTGGCCGCCAGCCCCGGAGGAGCGAGCATACGAGAGCGTCACGCAAGGCAGCTGCTCCAGCTCCTCGGCGGTTGGTGGTAGGCCGAGGACTTGCTCCACCTTGCTAGGCCGCATTGCTTCTGGCGCCTCCTCGCCCTGGTGCACGTCTCGGCATGTGAGCGAGACCTTACCTTCCTCAACAGCCAAGACGCGCACGCTCACGCGATCACCGACGGCCACCATATTCGCCGCAAACTGCACGCGCCCTCCTGCCGGATCGAGTTGCGAGACGTGGATCAGTCCATCTTTCCCAGAGCAGCCCTCCAGCGAGCAAAAGGCACCGTAAGGCATTACAGATTTGACCACGCCTTTGTATACGACGCCTGGGGTTGGAATCGCAGGTGCGGCGAGCATCAGTATCGTGCAAGCAGCGGATGTCAACCGACGAGGTATCGACGTCCAGTGCCTTGAGGGAGCTCGCATGATCGCCGCGCCGCCGGGTCAATTGCGTTCGTAATCGTCGGGAGACCACACCGACGAGTGCGACGGACACGTCCCAATCCACGATCCGCAATTCGAATAGGAAGCGCCGTAGAAAGCGGGCAAGGGTGTGTGTCGTGGACCCGGGAATAGAGTATAGGATCCTTTTCCTTCCGTTTTCCATGCCGGATGCGTCATTCTAAGTCTCGAGCCACATCGCCGAGGCTGCAGGCTCAGAGCAAAGACGCCGGCGCCTCTGGCGCTTGCGCCTCCGTGTACCCCGGCTCGCTCACCACTTCGTAAGCCCAGTCCAGACGCGCCTTCTTGAGCGGTGCGTCCACCTCCCACCACGAAGGGGTTCCAGGCCGGTTGAAGCGCAACCGCAGCAGCCCACCAGCGAGCTCGCGTTTGCTCGGTGCCGCCGGTGCCGCCAGCGCCCCCACCCGAATGCCGAGCGACGAACGCCTCGCCGTCGATTTGGTTGGCGTGGGCGCGCCCTCGACGGGTCGCTTGCGCTGGTAGACGAGCTCCGCCGGCGGCTCCGTCGGTACTGCGATGCGCAGGACCCTGACCTTGGTCTTAGCATACCCTCGTGTCATCGGAGAGTCGATCACCTCCACCTCCAACCCCTCCTTGACAAGGAAGGTCTGCAGGGTGCGTAGCTCGTCCGGCCGTCGCTCGCTCGCGGTGAGGACGGCGGGGGCGCGCAGAGCGCGCAACGCCTCGACCAGCGCCGGCCACGCCTCGCGATTGTACGTTAAGTCCGCCCCAATGACGAGGTCCCACTGCTTGCTCGCCGCTTCGGGCGGAAGAGACTCCCCCCACGTGAGGAGGCTTGTGTGGAACCGCGCGCTGTTCAAGTCGCCGAGGTTGGCGCGCGCATTCGCCTCTGCTAACTCGAGCACCGCAGGATCGCGATCCGTCGCGAGCACCTGATGAGGGAGACAATGAGAGGCCATCGGAGGTCATCAGAGGCCGTCAGAGGCCAGGGACACGACGCGTATAGCGAGTACCTCGCCTGCCCCGAGCGATGCGGCCGTGATCGCGCCGAGACCGGTGCCAGTGCCGAGCTCAATCACACGCTTGCCCGCGAGTGCAGCGCGCCCCAGCTCCTGCTCCAAGTAGCGCTGCAGGACGATGCCGCCGCCCCACACCGATGAGCCGGTGCTCGTCTCCCACATGCTGCCACGCCCCATCGTCTGCCGGATGAGCAACGGCCGACCGCCGGCCTCGCGCCAAAAGAGACGATTCGGAAGCAGCAGGCAGTCGTTCATATCAAGATCGTCGTTGAACTCCGGATATATCCCTTCCGTGCACGAAGATGACACCGCCTTCAGCGGCTCGTACAACGGCCGGCCGATTCGCACGAGGCCCACCAATGCAGGTGGCGCCTCGTCCAGATCCAGCAGCGTCTCGAGCTGGTCGGCCGTGCTGCCGTACACACCAAAGATAGGATCGACGAGGCGCACGCCGCCAAAAAGCAGAGCGGCTGCCGCCGCTGCGAACGCGGCTGGTACCTTCTCGCCAACCTTCATTGACAAGTGTGTGAAATAATATCAATGGCTGTGAAAACAACTAAAACGATTCCGAATTCCTCTTACAACAGCGTGAAGCACTTCCTTTGCCGCGTTCCTGGTGTTTTGTTGCAATTAAACGTGTGAAGCAAACATGCTCTCGCTCCTTTCGGGCACCTTGCAGCCGGCCGCTTTGTGCTCTCCTCTGCCATCGTATTTGCGAAACGTCGATGCCATCAAGGCGTGCGGTCGGGATGCCACAGCAGCACTTGCGTTGCTCGCAGAGCTGCGCTCCTCCTCGAGTGCTGACGTGTACACCTACGCCACGGCAGTTTCCGTGTGTGGTAAAGGAGATCGATGGCAGGAGGCGATCGGCCTACTGGACAGCATGGAAGCTGATGGCCTTGCCCCCGACCGAGCTTGCTTCAATGCAGCCTTGGCAGCAGCCGCTCGCTCCAGACGGCCCGCCGAAGCGCGTGCGCTCCTCAAACGGATGGTGGACCGCGGTTTGGTGCCTGCTGCGTCGAGCTATGTAGCCGTGGCACGTGCCGCCATGCACGCCAATGAGTTTCACGCGGCGCTTGCGACGATTGAGGAGCTGCGACAATCTGCCCAACCTCTCGTGTTTCCGGCGTTGCAAGTCGAGCTCGTTGCAAATGAGGGCTTGCTCACGCAGACCGACGCCGACGACGGGCCGTCGTCTGCGGCACGTCATCAGCGCATCGCGGAGCTCGTCTCTGAATCGCTCAAGCTGCACCAGGCAACGCCACTGAAAAAGGCCGATGCCACCTGGCTCTGGCGCCTCTATGCTCGCACCACGCTGCGTGCCATCCGAACGCGCGTCGCGACGGGTACCGGACTGTCGAGCAGCTGGCGGCGCGCGGTGGACCTCGAGGCGACCTCGCGGCTGCTCGCAGCTCTCTCGGCGTCGGCGAGCAGCGGCGAGATGCCCCGGTTTGACGAAGCAGGCGCGCTCGCAGGCTACACGACGTTCCACCTGATCAACCGCGCAGGAAAGGTCGCGGACTTACTACGAGTCGCCGCTTCGTCAAAGCGGCGACTCTCCGCGGACTTACTACGAGTGGCCGCTTCGTCAAAGCGGCGACTCTCCGCGGACAGCCCGTCACCGAGCACCGCGCCGAGCGCCGTTGCGAGCGCCGTTGCGCCGGATCACGGGTGCTCTGGAGCGTCGTTCCGAGCACCGGGCAGCTTGGCGCCTTCGGTGGCCGTGAGCCTCGGGGGAGGGCCCGCGTACGACTTCGCCGCTCTCGCCATGCTGCGGGCTTATGAGGGTATGGAGGCGGGCACAGGCGAGGGCGAGCCTATCCAATAACCTCGTGATGGCCTCTTGATGACCTCCTGATGACCACTTGATGACCTCTTGATGGCCTCCCATCAGGCGACGTCGAGCCTCTCCAAGTGCATGTGCTTGACTTTGAGCTTGGGTGGCAGGCTGATGCGGAGGCTGTGAGTGAGGCGACGTGCACAGTGCTCAGCACGACGCTCCGCGGCGGTGGTGGCGGTGGCGGCGGCGGCGGCGGCCTGTCAGGCCGTCTGGGTAACGGGGTAGCACACCAGATGCTCTTTGGAAAATGCGACTTGACGCAGCCCCTCGAGGCGGTGAGCAACGCGGCCGTGCGCAGCGCGCTGCCCGACGCACGGCTCTTCATCTGTTCGTACGTCATCTGCGAGAATGCGCAGCGCTTGCGGGCGACAGGCTACATATTCTTTGCCGACCTGATGGCGGCGGCGGCGCCGGGTACGGTGCTTGCAGTCACTGAGACGACCCATCGCCAGTTCCCAGAGCTGATCGAAGCGGCGCAGAGGGGTGTGGTGGCGGGCGGCGGAGCGTGCGTCTTGGAGACCTCGCTGCCTTCCCTAAAAGGCAAGGGCGGCAGCCAGTGCCTCCTCTATAAGCGAGCACTTGGCGATGCTCCAGGTGGCGGCGACGACACAGAGCTAGAGACGAGCGCCGTGCCGAGCGCATCAGCAGAGGCCATCCGACGTAATCAGCAGAGCGCCGTACCGAGCGCTCTGCAGAGCCACGGCCTGTGCGACCGGACGTTGGACCCGCGGTCTGACCAGGAGAAGCTGCTCGAGCGCTTCTCCGCCCAAGACGAGGCGCATAGGAGGAGTAGGCGAGTCCACGTGGCGCAGAACCGGCCGTCCAGGGGCGCGTACTGACAAGGCTGGGTCAGACGTTGAGAATGAGCCCAAGCATCTTACTTGTAGCGGCCTAGCGCGCGCGCGTAGCGACCACTAATTCGCGATCGGCTGGCGGCGCACGGCGCGCGCAATACGGCGCGAAGCGGAACATGTGTTTGTTTGTGCAGCCAGTCTCCCGACCTTTGATCCGCGGAGAGGTGTGAACGCTGTGAACGGTACCGGTAGGATTCCTTGACCGTATTCCCTCGGAGGGGCACGCTCGCAAAAGTCGCATGCATTGTCGCCAGGGAATCTTCTCGTACGTCGCGAGCTCTTACTGCCTCAACAATCATTCTACAATCTACGGAGTGAAAAGCTGAGATCATGTCGCGCACCCGAACCGGGAGGAAGGAAGTGTGGGAATTTGTGTTTCGTCGACCGCGGATAACGGCGCGCGCGCCCTATAGCGCTATTAGCTATTTTGGGCACTAGCATATCAGTCACATATCAGCGGAGGACTTCGGAGGACGCGGATCACATACTTGTCCAACGCACACATAGTTTACATCAGACGCCCCTGGCTCTCACCCTCTCAGTCTTCGCGACGTCATGCCGCGGCCATGAGCGCCTCGACATCGGCGGCGCGTTTGGGCGCACTCGCAGTCAGCACCTCTGGGGGCGCGCCATCTGCGCGTACCAAGACGTCGTCCTCGATGCGGATGCCGATCCCTTTGCACCAATCGGGGAGCTCGGGATCGTTGGTGGGAAAGTAGAGCCCCGGCTCGACGGTGATGACCATGCCCGCCTCAAGCGGCGTGCTCGAGGTAATCGCGGGCGTGTCGTGCACGTCGAGGCCGAGCCAGTGACCGATTGCATGCGGATAATACCTCTGGCAACGTCTGAGCCCGTGGCGATCGCCGGCACGAAGGATGCCGAGCGCAATCAAGTTCTCGTACGTGTACTGTATAGAGAGCCGATGGAGCGAATTGAGGGTTGTTTGACCGTCGGCGACAGCTCGGGCAATGATGCGCTCGTTGACGTCGAGGACTGCATCGTACAGGGCGCGCTGCTCCGCGCTGTAGCGGCCGTTAAGTGGCCACGTGCGCGTCAGGTCGGAGCAGTACCCATGCAGGGAAGCGCCCGCATCCATCAGCAGCATCGACTCAGGCCGTAGAGGGGCGTCATTGTGCATGTAGTGCAGCGTGACCGCATTCGCGCCGCCCGCGACGACGCATGGGTAGGCGAGACGCTCGGCGCCGCCGAGTTTGATGCCGAACTCAAACGAGGCGGCGAGCACCCCCTCGCTCATGCCCCTGCTCGCGGCACTCCGGCTCATCTGCATGGTGTCCCTCATCGCGCTCGTGCACACGGCGGCGGAGCGGCGCATCAAGGCCTGCTCGGCCGCCGATTTCCGCAGCCTGAGCGGCTGCGTGTAGCGGTCCGGCGGCTGCGTCACACGCTGCTTGGCTGCGGCGTCGAGCATCGGGCGCAGCAGCGCGTCGATCTCTGGGTTGTACTTCGGAGCGTAGAGTAGCTCGGCAACGTTGTCAGCGGCTGAGTGCAGATCGGCGTGCAGAACTTTGGGTGCATCATGGAGCGCGTGCGCATCGCCATCGGGCAGGAAGTGGCGCTGCGCGCCCTCGACGCCGGCGCGTGGACCGTCCCACATGGCCTCGTCCGGGCAGCTTGGCTTCACGAACAGTCTCCACCTTGCCGACCCGCCGCTGGCCGGCTTGACGACGGCAAGCAACGAGGACGGCTCCAGAAAGCCACACAAGTAGGACAGATCGGTGTCCTGGTGGTGCGGAAAAGGAACGTCGTGCGACATGTAGCCGCGGGGCCTCGCCGGAAAGAGCGCGAGAGAACCCGGTGGCAGTCTGTGAGCCAGCTGTGTCCGCCGTGCTTGGTACTCCTCAGCACTGATGCCAGGCATCAAGCCACGGTACGCGCTCGCGAGCTGCCCGCCGGGCTCGCTCGTCATGTACGATCTGCGCATCATGCACCGCGGCGGCCCGAACCAGAGCGATGCGGAACGGCCTCTCGTGTACCTGAACATTAGCCGCATATGATACCGTGAAACAAAAGCCGTGAGAAAAGTGCCACGTAATGTACTGTGTCACAGCCTGGTCCCGAAACCCTTTTCAATAAAACGAGACTCAAGTGACAATTTATTATATTTCCTAGTTGAGCTCTGCTGCGTGCTGCTTCGTGCTGCCTGCTTCTCTTTGTGTGTGATCTCTCTCGGTCAGTTTGCTCGTACCCCAGAATGTGAATCTTCTAAGAATCTTCAGTAGACAATTGTACTACTGTGTAGATTTGTGTCAGCTGTTGTACATTCGGCATTGTGTCGTGTGTTGAACCGTCTCGATCGAACAGATTCGGGCACGGGGGCAGCCGCAAACCATGCAATGGGATCAATTGGCATGGATGCGACACGATTAGCCCGCGCGGCGCTTGGCCATGATGGCGATGTTGCCTCGGATCATCCGTGCACCGTCCATGCGCAGGTCGACCTCAGCGAGCGAGACCATCTCCATCGCCCCCCCGCGCGAGGCAACGAACCAATGAAGGTACTCCGGGCTATGGGCCATCCTTTCCGACTGGCGCTCGACGAAACCGTCGCCATTTGGTGGCAGGCCACCAGACGCTTCCTCGAGCGTGCAGCTCTCCGTCGAGAAGGCGAGCACTCCGCCCTCAACAGGCCGCCGCGAACTTGGGCTCCAAGGACCGGAGATACACGCACACGTCGCACCCGACGATCAGATCTGCGGAACCGGGCGAGAGCTTCCGAAGGAATGAAATCGCATCGGAGGCGACCAGCTCGTCGTACACGCCCTTATGACGCGTGGTGGCGACCTTGAGCATACCGCGGCTCAGATCGCACCCGATCAGCCGGCCGCAGCACGCGACACGCAGCTGCACGCCCATCAGGCCCGTGCCGCACCCAAAATCGACAGCGGCCATCCGGCTCAGGATACCCTCGGCGATGTCGGTCGGTGTGCGCCCTGAACGCTCGAGGTGCATCGCGTAGAGATGGTCCGGCGTGCGATAGCGCAGCCCCTCGCACAGCGCCTGCTCAAAGTGGTCCGCATACTCATCGAAGAGCGCCTCGACCTGCTGCCGGTAGTGCTGCTCCAATTCAAGCTTGTCCCGAGCCGGCGTGGGATGGCGGAGGAGGGCGATGGCCGCTGCGGCTGCAGCATCCTCCAATGCGCGAGCCGCCGCGGCAGCAGCCTCGGCGACCAGCGTGGCAGCCGCCGCCTCGGACTTGTTGGCGGCGTCGCGCTCTTTCATTATGAATTACATATGATTGGTAAAGGCCACGAAACGGCGTTCAAGGACAGGCAGCGCGTACGGCCCATTGCGAGGGCACAGAGGCACACGACGCACGTGCAACGCGGCATCGGCCATGTGGACGCGAGTGCCGATTGGGAAGCGCAGCGTAATGGAGTCGACGGCTTCAGTCCGATGGACAGACAAGTTTTGGCTGCATCAACTTTGGTGGGTTTAAGATATGTTTTAGTAGGGGGGGAAGGGGACGGCCATGTGTGTGCACGCGCTCAAGCGCCTTGTAATGTTTTACAACGTGCTCCCTCTCTTCATGTGGAAGAGATCTAGGTTCTAGCGATTGAGGCCGCAGCCATCGCGAGGTGCTCACGACGTCCTCCGACGAACATAGGCTGCTCTCCCCGCTTGAGCTGCGTGAGAAGCATGGAATAGCGAAAGCGATATTGCATCTCAAGTATGGCGCGTCGCTGCGCGTTGAGCGTGCTCAGCGGGTCGGATGACAGCAGGTTCGCAGGAAGTACTAGGGCGACGGCCGGTGGTGCGGCGTTACCAGGAGCCTGTTGCTAGTCAAGTGTAGCTGCCGACGCCGCTCTCTTGCTTCCTGCGCGGACGAAGCGGCGGACTCCGCGACTGCCTACTACCCCGACGCTCCCCGCGCCTCTGCCAAGGGGCCTCTGCTGCGAGTGGTGGAGAGTAAGGTTCTGCTGCTGCTTGCTTGCCTCACGGTATCGAGTACTTCACCGGCGAATGAGATGCGGATGGGTCTCGGCCAAGGGCTGTGCGATCAGGTGTGTTGGGTTGGCAC
>ENA-UOXK01002329-UOXK01002329.1-mixed-culture-metagenome-genome-assembly--contig:-NODE-2329-length-11112-cov-47.728226_pt1 | contig 11112 bp, 6 predicted proteins | sample MGYA00238160_ERZ761638 | MGnify/ENA primary metagenome ERZ761638 (study PRJEB28912, sample SAMN08777098) | mixed culture metagenome | isolation source: Freshwater growth medium | place: USA...
CTGAGTGCCTCTGAATGCCACTGAGTGGCTCTGAGTGGCTCTGAGTGGTCTCTGAGTGGTCTCTGATGACCTCTGATGGCCTCTGAGTACCTCTGATCACCTCTGATGAGCCTTTGAGGGGGCCGCTGATGGCCTCTGAGGGGCCCACCGAGTGGCCACCAAGTGGCTCTGAGTGCGGCTGATTGCCATCTGAGTGCCGCTGAGTGCCCTCTGATTGCAAATGATGACCCCTGATTGTCCTTGATTACATATGAGTACCTATGATGACCGCTGATGGCCTCTCATGCACGCGGCAAGGGGGGAGGGGCGGCGTACCTTGTCCGTCGCCTTGGCGGCCTCCGGGTTCGCCTGGAGGAGCGCCTTCACCACCGCCACCGATGAGCTGTTCCAAGCGGCCATGTGAAGGGGCGTGTCCCCGTGCTGCGCGTGGTACACAGCAGCGATGAGAGGAGGTGGGTGAGCGATGACGTGGGCGGAGCGGAAGTGAGGGACAGGGTGCTTAGACGCGCTACGCATGGCGAGGGGCGGTGAAGACCGCGTGCCCAGGGCCCTCTGAGTGCCTCTGAATGCCACTGAGTGGCTCTGAGTGGCTCTGAGTGGTCTCTGATGACCTCTGAGGGCCTCTGAGTACCTCTGATCACCTCTGATGAGCCACTGAGTACCTCTGATGGCCACTGAGGGGGCCGCTGATGGCCTCTGAGGGGCCCACGGAGTGGCTTAAAGTGGCTCTGAGTGCGGCTGATTGCCATCTGAGTGCCGCTGAGTGCCCTCTGATTGCAAATGATGACCCCTGATTGTCCTTGATTACATATGAGTACCTATGATGACCGCTGATGGCCTCTCATGCACGCGGCAAGGGGGGAGGGGCGGCGTACCTTGTCCGTCGCCTTGGCGGCCTCCGGGTACGCCTGGAGGAGCGCCTGCACCACCGCCACCGATGAGCTGTTACCAGCGGCCCTGTGAAGGGGCGTGTTCCCCTCCTGCGCGTGGTACACAGCAGCGATGAGAGGAGGTGGGTGAGCGACGAGGTGGGTGGGCTGATGACCTCTGAGGGCCTCTGAGTACCTCTGATCACCTCTGATGAGCCACTGAGTACCTCTGATGGCCACTGAGGGGGCCGCTGATGGCCTCTGAGGGGCCCACGGAGTGGCTTAAAGTGGCTCTGAGTGCGGCTGATTGCCATCTGAGTGCCGCTGAGTGCCCTCTGATTGCAAATGATGACCCCTGATTGTCCTTGATTACATATGAGTACCTATGATGACCGCTGATGGCCTCTCATGCACGCGGCAAGGGGGGAGGGGCGGCGTACCTTGTCCGTCGCCTTGGCGGCCTCCGGGTTCGCCTGGAGGAGCGCCTTCACCACCGCCACCGATGAGCTGTTCCAAGCGGCCATGTGAAGGGGCGTGTCCCCGTGCTGCGCGTGGTACACAGCAGCGATGAGAGGAGGTTGGTGAGCGATGAGGTGGGTGGGGCGGAAGTGAGGGACAGGGTGCTTGTGGGGGGACCGCGAGCGATGGCGAATGTGCGGAGTCGTACGGCCGCGCCGCCGCCTCCCCCTGCGGCCCTTCCCCTGCCCCCGCCCCGTCGATCGCTTCGCCACCGGGCGGCGCTGTCCCGAGCGCGTCGCGTGCGAAATGCGGCGCACCTCATCCGTCGCTCTGGCTGCTGCTGGCGTGATCAGCGGGAGGACCTCGGCGTCGGGCCGTTCGTACGTGTCTTCATCCAGGAGGCTCATCCGCTCGCCTGGTCGATTGCGTGCGGAGGGCTGCGGGTGGGACGGACGCGGCGTGGTCAGCACGGTCCGTGGCAGCGCGCGGCACGGCGGAGGGCAAGGAGCTGCAGCTCGAAGGCACCGCGAGCAGCAGCAGCTGTCCACGTGGTGCACGGGACGTGGTGGAGAGGCTGCTGGGGGCGAGCGAGCGGCGGGCCGGCGGCGGAGGACATTAGCGCGCGACCCAAGTACAAGGGCCGCCTGTGTGCATGCACTGCGCGCAGCTGCTCGAGTGCAGGAGGCGAAGGGAAGCGCTTGTGCCGAGTGCGAGATGCGGCGGCGGCGAGCGGCGGGTCGGCGGCGGAGGACATCGGCGCGCGACCCAAGCACAAGGGCCGCCTTGCACGGGACGTGGTGGAGAGCTGTGCGAACTGGGAGCAACGAGGGGCAAGCGCACTCTTCTTGTCCTGGATCGGGATCGCAAAGCGAGCGAGAAGCCGAGCGAGAGCGCGGATTCTGGAGGTGGCCGCCGCGTTATAGTAACACTTGGTACCCACACGTTCCTATCTTCTCAAGTCGTGCCACTCCGAACAGAGGATCTCGGGGAAATACTGTAATAGTATCGTGGAGATTTAGATATATGATTTTCCATGCTTCCGCCGCCGACCAGAAATTGGACCAAGTTTGCGTTGATCATTATAGGATCTCGGGGAATTATAGGAGAAGATTTAGAAATGCTATTCAAGTAAAATCAAGTCAAGTCATTTGACCCACGGCTTCCCTATGCCCGTTTCCCACGGCAAACTTGACTGATTGCGGTTCATCAAACTTCACGCACAACCCGCACGGCAGCCTGGCGAGCGCGGCATCCTGGTGGCATCCCGCTGCGCTTGTTCCCGGTCCCTGCGAAAGCTAGACCAGCACCAGGCTCACATCGTGTTGGTGTTGCGGGATCGGATCAATCATCAAATCGTCCGACGGGCCGCCGTAGGTTTTAGGGAATCCTGGAATCCTACTTGAAAGGAAACGCCCACCCCCATTAACCCCATCCCCCCATCACCTCAGTGGGTGCGAAGACTGTCAGTGTGGTACACGTTGCGCGTGCGCGGTGCGGCCCGCGCCCCGCTCCGGTGTCCGGATGTGCTCCTGGGCCTCATTAGTGCTAGTTTCGGAGTTTGCACACGGCCCGCCATGATAAAACCGTCCGGTTCCGGCCGATAGGCGATCATAGCGATACAGTACTTACGTCTGCAGGGATCGGCTAAGGGATCGGCAGGTCGTGCCTTAAGCCCCGGGAGGGGGCGACTTAAGCCGCGCCGGTACTTAAGTCGGGACACCGCGACTTAAGATGATATGTCCTTTAAGTCGCTCCGACTTAAACTGCCTGGCCGACATAAGTCGGTGCATGGGCGATGGGCCGACTTACATGTAAGTCGACGGTCGGGTATCTGTACATGCATTGGCGCGGTACCGCAAACCGAACGCGCGCACAGCGCGGGACGTCCAGTCAGTCAGTCAGTTTCGTCGCGGTCCCCCCGGCCCCGCGCTCACTAACCGTCTCAAAGGACGGCTCCACTCCCCTCGGTCAACACAAGTACTGAGTACAGTACTCGCTCGTTCGGGCTACTCTATTTCGCTAGTGAGGGGTCTTCCCAGCACACAGTGTGAGCTTTGTTGCTCGCTGCCCTATACTACCGGGCGGGATTGTGATAGGCAATCAGATTGGGGGTGGGGGTTGGGCGTTTGTCAACCGGCATCTTACTTCTGCCTTCGTTGTCTTGCCGCTCAGCCGCTGCCTCTACAGTCCGTGCCCGCGTGCGTGACCTCCCCGCGTAGCTCTTCTTTCAAGATCATGTCGACCAGGTCCGCGCGGGACATCCGAGCCGGTGGCGCGGGGTCCGTCAGTGCGCGCTGCGCGCCCGGGTGCGCCGGTGCGCCGCTCGGCCATGCGCTCGGCTCGTCGTTTCGTCGACGTTCGCAGCGCGAAACTACTACCGGTGTCGAAAAAGTCGTCGCGGCATGACAACATGAACATCGAGCATGCGATGCGGTTCATCTTTCCACTTTCATCCTGACTCCTGAACCTCGCACCGATCCACTGGAACGTACGGGCTACGGGCGGGGGGGTACGTGAGTCACGTCTGATGTGTGGTGAAGCGAACCGAGGCTACCCGACAACGGCTTCAGCGCGGCTGTGGTGTCTGCCGGTATGCTGCATGCACTGTCGACTGTGGACACTGTGTCGTGAGTCTTATAATCGGTAGTCTCCGGAGATGATGTCGTAGCGCCCCGCAAAGCCGCCGTCCTTGCCGTTGGCGCGTGTGGCACCAGCGGCCGCAGGTTGGAGCGGCGCGCTTGCAGGGCTGAGGAGCCGCGCGACGCGCTCCTTGCGGATCCGAAGGTACTGATCCCCCTGGGGTGTCTGTGCCGGCGTGTCAGCCAAGTGGGGAGGGCGGTTGCTCTGCGCCGTCGTGGGGCGTGAGGCGCCCGACACAGCGCCCGACGCTGACGAAGCGGTAGAGGAGCCCGGGCGCAGCGCTGTCATGGGCGCGCCCGACATAGCGCCCGATGGGAGCAGCGCCTGTTGCGCTTCTCCCGCGCGTGCATGCAGACGCTGCATCTGCTGAGCGAGCACGTATGCCTCCACCTCCGCGGCGCTCCAGTCACGGTGCTCCTCGGGCAGTGACACGCCCGGCACGACGCCCGGCGGCGTGCCAGAGGTGGGGGGCGTCGATGACTGCGTGAGCTGCGGCGTAACGGGCGCCGTGGCGGGCATCCACAGCTCTCGACCTCCGCCGCCCGCGAAGACGCCGCCTCCGGCGCCTTCGCCGGCGCTGCCGGAGGTCGACGGGCGGCGGCGCTCGAGGGCGCGCTGCTGCAGCCGTTGCTCGCGCAGGCTCACCGCGGACGCATCGGACCCGCGGGAGGGGGGCAGCTCGGCGCGCGCGGCGGCGATGTTGGGCACGCAGGCGAGCGGCACGACGCCGGTGGGCAGCTGCGACGGCGCGGGCGACGGCTCGGAATGAGATGGCGGCGGCGGCGGGATCGCCACAGCGGCGGTTACCAGTTTCGTCGGGTTCGTCGGGATCGCCACAGCTGCGGGGTCTGTCCGCTTGACGCCGGCCGGGCGAGGGGTGGCACGCGACGGTGGCGCCGTCGGGTCGCCCAAGGCGGCGGTCGCAGGGTCGGCGGGCGGCGAATGCTGCTGCTGCTGGTGCTGCTGGTGGTGGTGGTGGTGCTGCTGCTGCTGCTGCTGCGACCGCGGTGGCTGCGGCAGCAGGGCGTCAGCCTCGCGGCGCACAAGTCGGCGCGGCGTCGCATCCGCCTCCTCGTCGACTCTTGAGGCGCCCTTCCCTCCGGCCGCGCCGCCCATGACAGCGCTTCCACCGGCCGCGCCGCCCATGACAGCGCTTCCACCGGCCACGGCCGCTTCAGCCATCGGAGGCTCAGCGGCCGCCGGGCGTTCGCGCCGCTCACCCCGCGTGAGCTCGCGCGACGCTTTGGACGCCACGCGCTCAGCGAGCATGGCCTGCGCGCGGCGGCTCGCCTCAGCGACGGACGGGCGCTGCGCGGCGTCGAGTTGAAGCATCTCGGCGACGAGGTGGGACAGCTGCGGCGAGTAATGCGAGGGCAGCGGCGGGTACTCACCTGTGGGGAAGACGCAGCGCCGTGGTGAGCACATGCATGCTGCGGCGAGTAATGCGAGGGCAGCGGCGGGTACTCACCCCTCGAGATCAGCTTGGAGATGTCGATGATCGACTGGCCGACGAAGGGCAATCGGAGCGCCGCGAGCTCGTACAGCAGCACACCTGATGAGGGAGGCCATTCGTGCGGCCATCAGAGAGGCCGTCAGAGATGCAATCAAAGGCAATCAGCTGACGCTCGACCAGCAGCACACCGAGCGCCCACACGTCGGTCTTCTCGGTGTAGGGCTGCGTGGCGACCATCTCAGGGCTCAGGTATGCAGGCGTGCCGCAGAAGGACCTCATGAACACCGTCTCATCCGAGCGGAAGCGCGAGATGCCAAGGTCGCAGATCTTGGGCACTCCGTCGCAGAGCACGATGTTCAGGCTCTTGAGGTCGCGATGCACCACGCCGTGCTTGTGCAGGTGGCGCACGCCCGCCGCGATGGGCAAGAACCACTGCAGCAGCATCGTCTCACCCAGGTAGCGCCCCGAGGAGCGCTGCTTGAGCAGCGCGCGGTGCAGGTCCCCCTGCGGCGCATACTCGAAGACCATCACGAGTATCTGGCCGTCGGATCTCTGCCCTTCGCGGCGGCCGGCGGCCGCGCCGCGGCGGTACGAACCGAGGTAGGCGATCAGGTTCGGATGCCTCGGAACGCGCTCGTAGAGCTCGACCTCATTGTCCAGCTCATGGTCACGTCCGAGTTCAGAGACGCGCCGCTCCTTTAGCACGACCTTGCGGCCGCTCGGCCGATGCCGCGCGAGGTAGACGGTGCCGCCCGAAGAGCGGTGCAACTCCTCGATGACCGAAAAGTCGGAGTGCTGCGGATTGCTGCCGAGGACCAATGGCGCTTCCGGCAAGGGCTCTATCATGTCCATGGCGTTGGAAAGCCTCACGCCCACTCGTGTGAAATCGGTGTGAACGTTAGCGCTGGGTCGAGTGGCGCAGACCCCTTAAGGCGAGCGACATGCCTGATACAGCGTACCGGTACCGGTATGCTCACGCGCCGGTGCGTACCGGTATGTGTGTCCCGGCTCCCCCCCCGCGGTGTTTTTGAACCGGAGTTCCTAATTCGTGCAAATTCGTTTGGAGCGCTCTAACGAGAAGACACTCGGCCGGCCACCGCGCTCTGGACTGTCTCTCTCTTGCTCGGATACCCACTCTCACTCACGTCAATCTCGAGTGGTCTGTCTGGCCTGTGGCACGCTGGTGCACAAGAAACCTGCGGGTGAGATTGCACGCTGCGATGGACCTCGGCAGTGAAAAGATCAGAATCAAGGTAAAATTTGTGGCCCCAGTCAATTGCTACACGCCATGGATCCTCCGACTGGCCGAAAATAGTACGTCTCCGGACGGTCACCAGCTCGTCGTCAATGAGTCCGCTACTGTCCAGGAGATGATCGACGCGATCGTAGCTGGCTACAATAAGTTGGACGTGGCCAAGGAGGCATACAACAAGGTCTTGACACCGATGGTTACGACGATGGACCGTAAGACCAACAAAATGACCAGCAAACCTTCTGGGTGGATCAAGAACCCACGCAATATTATTTGCTACTTTAATAACAAACCCGTGCAACTGACCAAAAAAGTGATTGGTTATGACGGCAAGGCGATGGACGTGCCGCAGACGATTGAAGAATTGGGCATCGGTGCCCAGGATTTGGTGCTGTGGCAAGAGCGAAGCTGAGTGACTGTGTGCTGGTGCCTGGTGGTGGCAAGTGGCAGCGGAGCCTCGTTCGCTCGCCGTCCGTCGGACACGTGTGACGACGCTCTCTCCTCGAAAAATCGGCACGAAGAGCTTGAAGCTGGAGCTTGAGCTGTTGAAAGCAGCTTGTTCGATCCGTCCGACTGCCTTCGCCGCCTATCGCTATCCCCTCGAATTTGTTAGATATCTAGCCATACTACGTCTCAGACCCATGTATGAATTCTAGGTAGGGAGCATTCTGGTGTTCCAGTCTCACCGGACTCTGAAGTTCGAGCGTCACGTTGAGCTTCCGCGCCACTCGTCGTTCGGACCGGACTTCGACCACGCCCGGGCGACGACCTGTCGCACGTGCGGGTGCGGGTTGGCCCCGAGCCGGTCAAAGGCGCATCAATAGGCGCGCGGTGGCCCGGGGTGCGCTGACCCAGTGCTGGACCGCTGTGGTCATGCGCTGTGGTGTGTGGAGCGGTCGGCCCGGAAGCGGACCCCGCGGTCGACTTGACTGGCGACTCCACCGCACCACCGAGCTGTCGAGTCCTGTCTCCGTGTAACTCCTAAGAGTCTTGTAATCGTACTGGGACGGCTGGCGAGGGCCGAGGCGTCGCCCGTGATGTCCTCGATAAGCATAAGGCTTTGCGCCGCGTGTCTACGCGGTACGGTACGCCGCCGCCGCAAACCTATCCAAGAGTGTCCCCTGCAAATCTTGTGCCGCACTCAGCATGCTGGGGCTGACCATGTCACGGAGCACCCAGTCGTCCGAGCGATCGACGATGAGCAACCCCCAGAGCACCTCAGCCAGGACGGGCCATGCCCGTGCGAGCTCGCCAGCATTGTACAGCTCGGCGAAGCGCACGTACGCGGCGGTGGCGCCCTCAAGCGCCGAGCGTGTCTTGAGCTTGAGAGCCAGCATGAGATGCTCGATCCGATGCGTGTCAATGGCTCTCTGCACCGTGGCCCGCTGGAACGACTCTCGGAGCGCTGTGCCGGCAACTGGTGCCTCCGCTTGCCCAGCGCCGCGGCCATAAACGTTGCCGTTGGAGCTCGCATCGGCTTCGTGACGTGGCGCCCCATCGGCTTCCTGACGTGGCGCCCCATCGGCTTCGTGACGTGGCGCCCCATTGGCTTCGTCAGTCTCCTCCACGAGGACGCCCTCGAGCAGTCGGTAGCGGCCGACGGACCCAAAGACGAGCTGCATGTGCAACGAGAAGTGGAGCCAGCAGGCGCCTGCCGCGGGTGGGCCCACGTATCCCAAATGATCGAGCGCATCGCGATGCACGAGCACGTGGCCGTTGGGCACGATGGCGGGCGTGCCGCCGTCGCTCGCTGGCGCGGCCTGCAGCAGTAACAGACGATCCTTCGCGAAGGCCCGCACGTCGCCATCGCCCACAAAGTGCAATCGGGCCTGCTGGTCCCACAACGGGCCCGATTGCATGCGGCTGGGCGCGGGCTTGGCATGCGCGCCCGCAACGGCGCCCGCCTGCGACGGCGCTGTTCCTGCTGATTCGTAAGAGACGCGTGTGACCAGCCGTGGGCACAGCCAGAGCAGCTGAGCGTTGGTGGCGCTCGCGAGCACGCTGAAGCGCTCAGCCAGTGTGCTCGCTTCGCGTAGGGGGGCAATGCAGCGTAGCACTTGCCCGCCGGGCACTCGCGTGTGCACAGGGCGTTGCGCGAGCGTCGCAAGCTCGTCCCGCAGCTGGGCCGAGGCGACTGCGCACTCATTCGCAAGGCGCTCCGAGGGCACTGCGGCAGACCCTCCCTCGGCGGCGGCGGCCCCGTCGCTCACGCCCTCGTGGGTAGGTAGCAGCCAGAGTACTTCGAGCATCTCAGGCGCATGTGCCGAGAACAAGGCGGCACGCGCCATGCGCACGATGGGCGCCAGGGAGTGCGCGCGTGCCGCAATGAGCACAGCGAGCCGCCCCCCGTCGACCACTGGCGCAGCTTGCTCGCCATGCGTCAGGTACATCGACAGCCAATGCGAGCTTGGCTCGATGTCAAGGGCGCGCAGCTGGACGACGTGGGGGTCGTATGAATGATTCGAGCCGTACAGCACCCAGCGGGCCTCGGGCTTCCGCCCCGTGCCGTAGCCATGTGAGCGCTCGTCCCCAAGGTGTCGGAAGAGCTGCCCATTACATGTATGCACGCCCTCGCACCCAGGCGACACTCGAAGGAGTGCGGAGCACAGCCCAGCAGTTCCGACCCGGTACGCGTAGTTGCTCTCGGAGTTTACGTCCGGGAAGCGGTCGCCGGGCTCCCCAAACTGCCGTCCAACACGCTGCTGCAGCCGCACGCGGTCGTAGAGCCCAGGGCCGTTCGAGTAGGCTCCCCACAAGTACGCCGCCTGTCTGTCCATGCAGTAGGTGGCGTACTGAACGCCTCCACCCTTCCCAGAGGCACCCGGTGCGGTGCGGCCGCTGGCGTCGACAGCCACGGCGGCTGCAGGCGCGGTGCGACGCCATGCCGAGCGTGCCAAGAACTGGTCGAGCGTATCGGGCCGCAGAAACACGCCCGAGATGGACGTGTCGTGCCGCAGCACACTCATAGCATCGAGCAGCACGCTCTTTCGGGCGCCAATCCACTCCCAATCCTCTTCAAGTGTCAAGAAGTATGGTGCCGAACAGAGCCGGAAGAAGAGTGTGTTGAAGCCGTACGCCATGCCATAGTTGGTCCCAAGGAAGAGCGCCTTCTCAAATGCAAACTCAGCGTGCACGGCTCGGCGCTCGGCATTGTCTGACCCGTTGTCAACCCACACGAGCTCGTAGGAGACGCCGCGTTCGTCCGCTTCGATGTGATCGATAATGGAGCGCAGCGTCGTGCGGAGTAAGTCAAGCCGCTGGTACGACAGCACGCAGACGCACACATCGGGCGTGAGCGCGAAAGAGCGCTGGGGCATTAATCCTAGTCACAGGCACGACCTTTTCAACTGTGAGGTGATGCCTTCTCGGAACCGTGCGGGAGCACGCTCCGGCTCACAGCCGTTTCACACAGAGCTGAATCCTAGTACATTCGCACAACGCACGAGCCGTGAATCGACCGCACCCACCGCACACGAGCTGTTGCTACTATTGTATCATACAACGCGAAAAGTCCGGGTCCCCAAGCACGAGGGCCACATCTCCGTGGATGGACGTGAGTGACCGTGAACCGGAAAGAGAAAACGCAAAGAGGGGGGAAGATAAGCCATGTCAGGAATCTAGCCAGATTCCCCCACTTTACCGCTCAGGCGGCCAAGAGCGAAGAGGTTCATAAGTTAAGGTCTTTCGACTATCCCCGGAATGTGTCAACACAACAACTTCACAACAACCATGTAAGGCTACCGCCTGACGTCAAAGCTACGCGCGGCGGCTATCAGCTCCGCTCCGACGCCATCATTCCAGTCTGTCGCTCTCGCGCCTGCCCACAAGACGACCATGGTGCTCGGCGCGGTGCCGTCAGCCGCCGGCAAGGGAGTCGCGCGGACGATAGTGTGCCGCACAAAGTCGGACGACAGCGTCTCGGGATGGGCGGCGTTGCCGATGAGCGGAGTGAGAAACTCAAAGGTTAGGCCTGCATGTGCGTCCCATTGGATGGTTGACGCCAGCGGCCACGAGACGTAGCCGTTGCCAGCTTGCGAGTCTCGAAAGCTTGCCAGCGCTGCAGCGGCAGCTGGCGCCTCGTCTGGCTGCACAGGGAGCAATCCCGGCCGCAGAGTGACTCGCTGTACCGCAATAGTCGTCGCGGCGCCCGTGGCGCCGATCAAGTTGCGAAAATCGCCAGCGACGAGCAGAACGTCTGGGCTCGCAACGCTGCTCAATTTCACAAACGATGGAGGCAGATCGATCGAAAACGGCGCTGGTGGAGGTGCTGCAAGTGACCCTCGCGGGCTCGCGGCCGCAGCGATTACGAGCGAGGCGAGCTGGCGCCGGACGGCGCTCGTGATGGGCGTCGGGGTCCGCATCGACAAGCGATGACGAAACACTTTCGTAAACTTGGTCGCGTTGGTTGATTGGCGGTTCATCAAACTACACAAACGGCA